>Ga0081539_10000263_pt1 | contig 120622 bp, 93 predicted proteins | sample TabmetS4T2R2_FD_71023 | JGI IMG/M metagenome (GOLD analysis project Ga0081539, IMG submission 71023) | Tabebuia heterophylla rhizosphere microbial communities from the University of Puerto Rico - S4T2R2 | ecosystem: Host-associated > Plants > Roots > Rhizosphere ... | reverse complement strand
TGTGATACCCGCCTCCAGCAACTCCTGGACATCCTGCCACCGCTTACCGTTGCGGGAGCCGGGCACATTCGTATGCGCCAACTCGTCGACGACCGCCACCTCCGGACGGCGGGCCAGGATCGCGTCCACGTCCATCTCCTCGAAGACGGCACCCCGGTAGGCCACCTCCCGCCGCGGCACCACCTCCAAATCACCGATCATCTGCGCGGTGTGCTTACGACCGTGCGTCTCCACGAAACCGACCACCACATCCGTGCCCCGCTCCTTGCGGCGGTGGGCCTCCTCCAACATCGTGAAGGTCTTGCCCACCCCGGGGGCGGCACCGAGGTAGACGCGCAGCTGTCCGGGTGCCATCGCTTACCGGGGAAACTCGCGGTCGAGGGCGAGGTTGAGCTGGAGCACGTTGACTCCCGGCTCGCCCATGAAGCCCAGGGCCCGGCCGTCGGTGTGTTCGTCGATCAGCCGCTGGACGGTGGCGACGTCGGTGCCGCGTTCCCGGGCGATCCGCGGCGCCTGGAGCTCGGCGTAAGCGGGGCTGATGTCCGGGTCGAGGCCGCTGCCGCTGGCGGTGACCGCGTCGGCGGGCACGGCGGGCCTGGCCGGCGCGTCGCCGCGGATCGGCACGATCACGCCGCCCTCGGCGCGGTAGTCGACGCCGACCTGCGCGCTTTGCACCGGCACGCCCTCGTAGCTGGCGATGAACGGGGTACCGGTCTGGTTGACGCTGACCACGCGGGTGATCGGGCCGGTGAGCCCGTCGCGGTGGAAGACCGCGAGGACCGCGCCCACCCCGTCCGGGGTGCAGAACGGCCGGCTGCCGTCGACGCCCTCCAGCTTCCCGATCGCCAGGCTCCGCGCGCACACCTGGGTGAGCAGGCTCTGGCGATCGGCCGTGTCGACCACGTCCTCCGGCCCCAGGTTGCTGGCCGCTGTGGCGGTGGGGTCGTAGCCGTCGCCGGCGGCCGACGGGCGGGACTGGAAGTACGCCGGGATCGGGTTGCCGCCGGCGTCGGTGAACGCCTGCCCGATCATCTCGCTGCCGACGGTCTGGGCGGCGGTGTTCTCGACCAGCGAGCCCTTGGCGTTGTCGCGCAGGCCGGGCAGCTGGGCGACCGCCACCATGGCCAGCGGGTAGGCGAGTCCTAGTAGGACGGTGAAGACGAGCAGCGCGCGGAGCGCGGCGATGTGCTGGGTGAGCCAGCCGGGTAGGCGCATTACGAGATCCCTGGGATGAACTGGACGAGTAGGTCGATGAGCTTGATGCCCGCGAACGGCACGACCACGCCGCCGAGGCCGTAGATCCACAGGTTGCGGGTCAGCAGCTTCGAGGCGCTGGACGGCCGGTAGCGCACGCCGCGCAGGGCGAGCGGGATCAGCGCGACGATCACGAGCGCGTTGAAGATGACCGCGGACAGGATCGCCGAGGTCGGCGAGTCGAGCCGCATCACGTTCAGCGTGTCCAGCGAGGGGTAGACCGCCGCGAACATCGCCGGGATGATCGCGAAATACTTCGCGATGTCGTTGGCGATCGAAAACGTGGTCAGCGCGCCGCGCGTGATGAGCAGCTGCTTGCCGATCTCCACGATCTCGATCAGCTTGGTCGGGTCGGAGTCGAGGTCGACCATGTTGCCGGCCTCTTTGGCTGCCGAGGTGCCGGTGTTCATCGCCACCCCGACGTCGGCCTGGGCCAGGGCGGGCGCGTCGTTGGTGCCGTCGCCGGTCATCGCGACGAGCCGGCCGCCCTCCTGCTCCTTCTTGATCAGGGCCATCTTGTCCTCGGGCTTGGCCTCGGCCAGGAAGTCGTCCACGCCGGCCTCGTCCGCGATCGCCTTGGCCGTCAACGGGTTGTCGCCCGTGATCATCACGGTGCGGATGCCCATCCGGCGCATCTCGTCGAAGCGTTCCCGCATGCCGGCCTTGACCACGTCCTTGAGGTGGATGACCCCGAGCGCGCGGGCCGGCCCGCCGCCGACCTTCTCGGCGACGACGAGCGGGGTGCCGCCGCTGGCCGAGATCCCGTCCACGATCGGCCCCACCTCGCCGCTGGGATGACCGCCGTTGTCCCGCACCCACTTCATGACCGCCGACGCCGCGCCCTTGCGGATCTTCCGGTCGTCGATGTCCACACCGGACATCCGGGTCTGCGCGGTGAACGGCACGAAGTGCGCGTGCGGCATGATGCCCTCGTCCCGGGCCCGCAGCCCGTACGCGGTCTTGGCCAGCACCACCACCGATCGCCCCTCGGGCGTCTCGTCGGCCAGGCTGGACAGCTGCGCCGCGTCCGCGACATCGGCCGCGTCCACGCCGTCCACCGGCAGGAACTCGCTGGCCTGCCGGTTTCCCAGCGTGATCGTGCCGGTCTTGTCCAGCAGCAGCGTGTTGACGTCGCCGGCCGCCTCCACGGCCCGGCCGGACAGGGCCAGCACGTTGCGCTGCACGAGGCGGTCCATGCCGGCGATGCCGATCGCGGACAGCAGCGCGCCGATCGTGGTCGGGATCAGGCAGACCAGCAGCGACGCGAGCACGATGCCGGTGACCCCGTCGCCGTCGATCGCCTGCGTGTCCGGCGCGGCGGCCTGGAAGTCCTTCGCGAAGATCGCCATCGGCTGCAACGTCACCACGGACAGCAGGAAGATGATCGTGAGCGCGGCGAGCAGGATGTTGAGCGCGATCTCGTTCGGCGTCTTCTGCCGGTTGGCGCCCTCGACAAGCGCGATCATCCGGTCGATGAAGCTCTCCCCCGGCTTCTGCGTGATCCGCACGACGATCCGGTCGGAGAGCACCCTGGTGCCGCCGGTCACCGCGCTGCGGTCGCCGCCGGACTCCCGGATCACCGGGGCCGACTCGCCGGTGATCGCCGACTCGTCCACCGACGCGATGCCCTCGACCACGTCGCCGTCGCCCGGGATGACCTGGCCGGCCTCGACCACGACGACGTCGCCCTGCCTGAGCTCGACGGCGTCGACGGCCTCCTCGCGCTCGGCGTCGGTCCCCCAGCCGACCAGGCGGCGGGCGACGGCGTCCCGCTTGGCCTGGCGCAGGCTCGCCGCCTGGGCCTTGCCGCGGCCCTCGGCGACGGCCTCGGCCAGGTTGGCGAAGACCACGGTCAGCCACAGCCACACGGTGATCAGCCAGCCGAACACCGACGGGTCCGTGACCGCCAGCACGGTGGTGAACACCGCGCCGACCTCGACGATCAGCATGACCGGGTTGCGCCACAGCGTGCGCGGGTCGAGCTTGCGCAGCGCGTCCGGCAGCGACTTCCACAGCTGCCTCGGGTCGAGCAACCCGCCGCCCACCGGCTTGGGCCCCGCGGCCGGCGCCCGCGTCTCAGGTGTCACAGTCGTGACGGTCATTTCAAGATTTCCTTTTCTAGACGTTCCCGGGTCCGCGTCAGCGGCGGACCGCCGCTCCCGCCGGAGACCGCGCAGGCCGGCGGCTCGCTGGCGCGAGCCGAGATCCCCGGCCTCCGCTGCCAGGTCCGCGGCGCAAGACCAGACCGCGTGACCAGCAGCGGACGGGTGAGGCCGCGGGAGCGACGGTCTGGACCACGGCGGACATCGCGGTAGCTCAAGAATCTGGGGTTGAGTCATAGCCGTTTCGCTAGCGGGCCGAGGGCGAGCGCAGACAGGAATGTGAGCGCTCTGGGGTTGAGTCATTGCCCTTTCCGCCAGGGGGCCGTGGGCAAGCGCGGACAGGAGTGTGAGCGCTCCGGGGTTGGGTCATAGGCCTTCGGCCAGGGGGCCGAGGGCGAGGGCGGGTAGGAACGTGAGCGCGACGAGGATGACGGTCACGCCGGCGACCATGCCGACGAAGAGCGGGCGGTGGGTCGGCAGCGTGCCGGCCGACTCGGGCACCGGCTGCTGCCTGGCGAGCGAGCCGGCCAGGCCGAGCACGAGCACGATCGGCAGAAACCGGCCGAGCAGCATCGCCAGGCCGAGCGCGGTGTCCCACCAGGCGGTGTTGACGGTGATGCCGGCGAACGCCGAGCCGTTGTTGTTGGCCGCCGAGGTGAACGCGTAGAGCACCTCGGAAAACCCGTGCGGGCCGGCGTTGAGCGCGGTGTCATGGTTCTTGGTCGCCATGGCCGCCGCGGTGCCCGCGAGGACGAGCGTCGGCGTGACGAGGAAGTACAGCGAGGCAAACTTGATCTCGCGGGCGCTGATCTTCTTGCCCAGGTACTCGGGCGTGCGGCCGACCATCAGACCGGCCACGAAGACCGTGATCACCGCCAGCACGAGGATGCCGTACAGGCCGGCCCCGACACCGCCGGGCGCCACCTCGCCGAGCATCATATTGATCATCGGCATCATCCCGCCGAGCGACGTGAACGAGTCGTGGAACGAGTTCACCGCGCCGGTCGAGGTGAGCGTGGTCGCGGCCGCGAACGTGGCGGAGTTCGAGACGCCGAAGCGGACGTCCTTGCCCTCCATCGCGGCGGACACCGCCTGCGGCACCGTGCCGTCGCCGGTCAGCTCGAACGCGTTGGTCAGCGCGACGCTGGCGATCGCCAGGATGCTCATGACCGCGACGATCGCGTACCCCTGGCGGTTCTGCCCGACCATCCGCCCGAAGACCCGGGGCAGGCTGAACGGGATGCACAGCAGCAGGAAGATCTCGATCCAGTTCGTCCACGACGTGGGGTTCTCGAACGGGTGCGCCGAGTTGACGTTGTAGAAGCCGCCGCCGTTGGTGCCCAGCTCCTTGATCGCCTCCTGCGACGCGACCGGGCCGCCGGTGACGTGCTGCGTCGCGCCGGCGAGCGTGGTCACGTCGGTGCCGCCGGACAGGTTCTGCACGGCGCCGCCGACGATCAGGACGATCGTGGCGAGCACGCTGATCGGCAGCAGGATCCGGATCGTGATGCGGGTCAGGTCGACCCAGAAGTTGCCGAGCTTGTCGGTCTGGCGGCGGGCGAAGCCCCGCACGAGCGCGACCGCGACCGCGATGCCGACCGAGGCGGAGACGAAGTTCTGTACGGCCAGGCCGGCCATCTGCACAAGGTGGCCCATCGTGGACTCGCCGGAGTACCACTGCCAGTTCGTGTTGGTCACGAACGAGACCGCGGTGTTCCACGCGCCGTGGCTCATCACGTTGTCGAAGCCCAGCGACAGCGGCAGGTAGCTCTGCAGGCGCATGAACGCGTACAGGAACAGGATCGACACCGCGGAGAAGGCGAGCACACCGCGGGCGTAGACACCCCAGGCCTGCTCGCCGTCCGGGTTCACCCCGACCAGGCGGTAGACGCCCCGCTCGACGGCGGAGTGCCTGGTGCCGGAGACGACCCGGTAGATGTAGTCACCCAGAAAGCGGTACGCGACGGCGAGCGCGAGGACCAGGGTGATGACGAAGACGAGGCCCATCAGAACCGTTCCGGGAAGAGGAGTGCCGCGACAAGGAAGACCGCCAGGCCAGCGGAGACGATCAGGCCGATGAGGTTGACGGCGTTCACAGCCGCTCCACCGCCCGCACAACAAGGGCGAGGACCGCGAACAGCCCCACCGTCAACAGCACCAGGGCAACGTCGGCCACCGGGGGTGCCTCCTTCAAGAGAGCCTCAAACTGTACATATCGGTTGTACCGCCTAAGATCGGCTAACGAGGCCAAAACCCAGGGGACGACCGACCGTGCCGCGCAATACAAACGCCTGTTCGCGCGCGCGGTAAGGGCTCTTGACGGGATCCATACGGCGCCGTGGTCTTTCTTGACGCGCCCTTGACGACGGCGCGTTTCGGGCTCTCCACATAGGATCCGTTTGTCCACAATGTCCTGGTCCGCCAAGCCGGCGCCGACCGAGCCAGGCGGGGGTCCCGATCGCGGGCAGTAGCCGCCGCGCCGGGTAACCGGCACCAGGTTCGCGATCTAGAACGGTTAGGGCGCTATATCGACCCTAACCGTTCTAGATCCACACCTACGCCCCGCATCTGATTACGATACGTTACCGGCGGTGTGGCGACACCTGCGCATTTCGGCCATTTTGGGCTACCGCGACGTCCGTCGTGGTCCAAGCCGCCGCTCCCCGTGGCCGCACCCCGTCCGCGCGGCTGGCCACGCGCCAAAGATCCCCGCGTGCCCAGCGCGGGCAGGCTTTTCGGGGGCCGGCGTAGCCGGCCGGGGTGAGATTGCCCAGACTCGCAGGGTGAGGCCGCGGGAGCAACGGTCTGGACCACGACGGACATCGCGGTAGCCCAAATCTCCTTGTTTGGAATGGTTTCGACGTCACGAAGACGTAGGTCACCCCAACTCCGAAAGCTCTATGGAGCCGCGCGGCCCGACTGCGCGGGCCGGCGCAGGACGGCGAGCACGGCGACCGGGACGAGCAGGAGGGTCAGGGCGCCGGAGAGGGCCAGGCCGCCGGTGGTGCCGGCCAGCTCGACGAGCGGGCCGCCGGCCGCGAGGCCGAGTGGGGCGGCCACGGTGGCGCCGGTGGTCCAGAGGGTGACCACCTGTTGTTGCTCGTCGGGTGCCAGGCCGGACTGCAGGAAGCTGTACACGACCGGCGTGAACGGCGCGTACACGAGGCCGCCGAGCCCGAACACGACCATCGCGGCCGCCAGGCTGTCCACGGCGGCGAGCGCGATCGGGCACAACGCCCACAGCGCGATGATGGCGACGAGCAGGTGGCGTTGCGGGAGGTGGCGCAGCTGGTTCACGAGCGCGGCGCCGACGAAGGCGCCCACCCCCAGCGCGCCCCACATGAGGCCGAGCGCGGCCCCGTCGGCGTCGAGCTTGGCGCGGACGTAGAGCGGCAGGGCGATCTCGACGGGCATGTACAGGAAGTTGAAGAAGAACTCGACGAACAGCAGGCGGGCGGCCACCGGGCGGCGGCGCAGGATCCGCCAGCCGGACTCGTGCGACGGCCGGTCCCGGCGCGCGTCGGGCCCCTTCACGGCGCGTGGCACCGCCGCGGTGACCGCGGTCAGCAGGATGAGCGCGCCGGCGGCGTCGCAGAGCAGCGCGACGCCGGGGCTCGTGGACGCGGCGATCAGGCCGCCCAGGACCGGGCCGACGATGTAGAGCGCGAAGGTGACGTTGAGGCCGAGCAGGCCGTTGACCGCGAAGCGGCCGGTGTCGTCCACCATCGACGTGGCCAGCAGGCGCCGGCTGCTCGACCCGGCCATCCGAAACGTGGCGCCGAAGAGGAGGCCGGCCACGAGCACCGGCAGCGTGAGGTGGCCGGCCAGCGCCACCAGGCCGAGGGACGTGAAGGTCAGGGCGCGCAGCACGCAGTCGGCGACAAGGAGCGTGCGCGGCGGGATCCGCAGCCGTCCCAACCCGATCGACAGCGCCAGGACGGTGGAGAGGACGAACGGAGCCGCCTCGACCATCCCGATCGCGATCGCCTTGGGGACCTCACCGTGGATCGCGAGGGTCTGCACCGGCATGGCCACGAGGATCATGCCGGTGCCGACGTTGGCGAGAAGGTCGCCGAGCAGGAGTCCAGCCACCCGCCGGTCGCGCAGGACCTCGCGGTAGGACTTGTTGACCTCGGGAGTCGCGACGGCGGTCATGGCTGGGTCTCCTCAGCGGTCCTGGATCAGGCCGAGCACGTTGCCGTCGGCGTCGGTGAAGGTGGCCACCAGGCGGCCGCCACCCACGTCGTGCACCGGCTCCTTCGCGGTGGCGCCGGCGGCGGTCACCTCGGCCAGCTTCGCCTCGATGTCCGCCACGTGCCAGTAGGCCACCGGCGAGGTCATGCCCTGCGGGCCGCCGCCCGGCACAAGGCCGATGTGCTGGTCCTCGACGTCGAACCCGACGTAGTAGGAGCCGTCGGTCTGCGGCTCGACGCCGAGCAGGGCGGCGTACACGGCCTTGGCCTTGCCCAGGTCGGACACGGGGTGCAAAACGGTCTTGATCATCGTTACTCCTCAGGTAGTGGATCGGACGTGCACTCAGCTTCGCCGCGGGTGGGGCCTCTGCGGATCCGTGGCGACCACGGAACCGACCACGGAACCCCGGTACGGAAGGATGGGTCCGTGGAGATCTCGGCCCGGGAGGCGGACGTCCTCGCGCTGCTCGGCGAGCATCTGAGCAACGCGGAGATCGGCGCGCGGCTGTACATCTCGGTGCGCACGGTCGAGAGCCACGTCTCCTCGCTCCTGCGCAAGCTGGGCGTGCCGGACCGGCGGGCGCTGGCCGAGCGGGCGGGTGCCGGCCGGTCCCAGCGGGTGCCGGTGCCACCCGCGCCGCTGACGTCGTTCGTGGGCCGCGTGCCCGAGCGGGCCGAGCTGACCGGGCTCGTCACGGCACACCGGCAGGTGACCGCCCTCGGCCCCGGCGGAGTGGGCAAGACCCGGCTCGCTCTGGCCGTGGCCGGCGAGGTCTCCGGCAGGTACCCCGATGGGGTCTGGTTTGTCGATCTTGTCCCGATCAGCGACCCGGGCATGGTGGCGGCCGCGGTGGCCGCGGCGCTGGGCCTCGGCGAGCAGCCGGACCGCGGCCTGGCGGATTCGGTGGTGGCCGCGCTGGCCGACCGTCACGCCCTGCTCGTGCTCGACAACTGCGAGCAGGTTCGCGACGGGGTGGCGCCTTTTCTGGAGCGGCTGCTCGCCACCTGCGCGCGCCTGACCGTCCTGGCGACGAGCCGCGCCCGGCTGATGGTGCCCTTCGAACGCGTCTACCAGGTCCCGCCGCTCGCGCTGGAGAGCGACGCGGTCGCGCTGTTCCTCGACCGGGCGGCGGCGGTGGGGGTGCCGCCCGATCCCGCGCTGCGCGACCACATCGCCGCGTTCTGCGAGCGGCTCGACGGGATGGCGCTGGCGATCGAGCTGGCCGCCGCCCGGTGGCCCACGCTCGGGCTCGACGGCCTCACCGCCGGCCTCTCCGACCCGCTCCGCATGCTCGCCGGCGGCTCCCGCGCCGACGAGCGGCACCGCTCGGTGCGGGCGGCGCTCGACTGGAGCCACGCCCTGCTGGAGCCGGCCGACCGGGCGCTGCTGCACCGGGTGTCGGTGTTCGTGGCGCCGTTCACGGTCGCGGCGGCGGCGGAGGTGGCCGGGTCCGACCTGGGCGCCGTCGCGGACGGGCTGGCCCGGCTCGCCGAGCAGAGCCTGCTCGTGGTGAGCGCGGGTGCGGCCGGCACCGGATACCGCGCGCTGGAGACCATCCGCCAGTACGGGACCGAGCGGCTCGACGAGGCCGGCGAGCTCGACGCCGCGCGGTCCCGCCACCTGGGCTGGTGCCTGGCCGTCGCCGCCGACCTCGCCGTGGTGCGGGAGGGCTGGCGGGCCCGCTTCGACCAGGTGGCCGACGAGCTGCGCGCGGCCCTCGCGCGGGCGGCGGACAAGCCGGAGCGGCACCGCCTCGCCCGCCATCTCGCGGAGCTGACGTTCGCCCGCAACCTTGTCGGCGAGTCCCAGCAGCGGTTCGAGCAGGCGGCCACGCTCGCCGACGAGCCGGCCGCCGCCGCGTCGATGCTCCGGCAGGCCGCGGCCGTGGCCGGGTGCCGGATGCGCGGCGACGACATGCACCGCCTCCAGCTCGCGGCCGCGGACGCGGCCCGCCGAGCCGGGGACACCGCGGGCGCGGCCACCGACCTTGCGACGGCCGCCACCAACGTGTACCGGTTCTCGGGCAGGTTCGTGCGGGTCCCCACCGAGGAGGAGGCGGTCGCGCTCGTCGACGAGGCGCGGGAGCTGGCCGGCGACGACCCGGGCGCTCTTGCCGCGGTGGCGCTGGCCGAGGCCGGGGTGCTCAGCGACGCGTTCGGCGGCGCCGCCGACGGGCCGGCCACCATCGCGGTACCGGAGGCCGTCGCGCGCGCCTCGCGGGCGGTGGAGCTGGCAGGCCGCACCGGTGACCCGCTCGCCGAGTCCGCGGCGCTCGACGCGCTCCTCGGTGCGCGGAGCTGGGCCGGCGACACGTTCGGGGCCGCGGCGACGGCGCGCCGGCGGGTCGCGCTGCTGTCGTCCACACCGGACAGTCCGGCGAGCACCCACGAGCTGATCGACGCGCTCGGCATCACGGCCGAGGCCGCCCTCGGCGCGGGCGACCTGCCGGGCGCCCGCCGGTGGGCGCGGCAGCTCGCGGACCATCCGCTGCTGGCCGAGATCGGCCACCGGGCCACGAGCTGGCTGCTGGTGACCGACGCGCTGGCGGGCCACGTCGACGAGCTGCTCACGGTCAGCGCAAGGTTTCTCGACGCGTGGCGGCGCGCCGGCGACCGCACCAGGTCGTTCCTCGGTCCGGCGGTGGCCGGTGTGCAGATGGTCCACGACCTGCGCGGCGACCACGGCGCCTCGCGCGAATGGCGGGCGGTACTTGAGCGGATCGGCCCCTCACCGGGATACACGCACGGCTACGGCGCGGTCTTCGACGCGATCCGGATGCTCCACTATGGGCTGGCGGGCGAGGCGGTGGAGCGGACGGCACCCGAGCCGGGCGAGGTGTGGCGGTGGGTCACCTGGATCTGGCTCCACTGGTACGTCGCGCTGCGCGCCGAAGCCGCCGTGCTCGCCGGGAGCCCCGTCGCCGCCGCCCGCCTGGCCGAAGCACGCACCATTGTGGACGGAAACCCGGTCGCCGGCGCCATCGTGGATCGGGCCGAGGCGCTTCTGCACGCCGACGAGAAGCGGCTGCTCGCCACCGCGGACGCGTTCGACGCCGCCGGCTGCCCGTACCAGTCGGCGCGGACCCTCGTGCTCGCCGGCGACGGCGGGGCCGCACTCGCCGCACTCGGGATCGTTCGCGATCGTTCCGTGTCGTAGACTCGTCGGCCGGTGTCCGATCGTCTACGGGGGTTCGCGGTTGAGTCCCACGCTCAGTTCAGTTCTGGGGCGCTTCCGGCTGGGCATCGACTTCGGCGCCTCCAACACCGTGGCGATGCTCGGCTGGCCGGACGGCCGGTCGCGATCGGTGCTGTTCGACGGCGCGCCGATCCTGCCCTCGGCCGTATTCGCCGACCGCGCCGGCCAGCTCGTCGTGGTGCACCGCACGGCCGGCGGCTTCGAGGTGGTCGCCTCGGAGGGCCTCGCCGACACCGGCGGCCTCGACGTCGACGCGGCGATCGTCACCGGCCAAGCCGAGCGGGATCACCGGCACGCCGGTCGCCCGCTACCGCAACAGCGATCCCCCGCTGGAGTGCGAGGGCATCGGCATACCCCTGACCAACAGCGCCAGGTCCGGGCGGCTGCCGGAGGTCCTGCTCGACACCCGCACCGGCGGGCCCACGGTCAAGTCGAGCGGCGGCTGGGACGTGACGTGGTTCGTCGACTACGACAGCTACCACTACGAGAGCCGCATGGTGGTCGAGCTGTACGAGTGCGGCGGCGGCCTAGTCAAGACTCAGGGCTTGCGCGCCACCCCGCAGTAGACGTTGAGCTTCGCGGGCGTCGTGCCCGGCACCGGCCGCCACAGCGGCGTCGGCACCACACCCGGCTCGACGATCTCCAGCCCGTCGAGAAACCCGGCGATCTGCTCCGGCGTACGCAGGTGGTAGTCGGCGCCACCGCTCCGGGCCGTCGCGACGGCCTCGACGGTCTCGGCCGTCACGACGCTGTCGTTGACCACGAGGTAGCTGCCCGGCGCCACCGCACCGACGAACCGCTCCACGATCTCCGTCGGGCCGGGCTCGTCACCGTCGGCGACGTTGCCCAGGATGCCCAGCATCATCACCGCGATCGGCTGCCCGAAGTCGAGCGTCTCGGCGGCCACCCGCAGGATCCGGTCGGGGTCGCGGACGTCCGCGTCCACGTACTCGGTCACCCCTTCGGGGCTGCTGGTGAGCAACGCGCGCGCGTGGACCAGCACCAGCGGGTCGTTGTCGACGTAGACAACCTTGGACTCGGGCGCGACGAACTGGGCCACCTCGTGCGTGTTGTCGGCCGTGGGCAGCCCGGTGCCGAGATCGAGAAACTGGTGGATGCCCGCCTCACCGGCCAGAAAGCGCACCACCCGCCCGAGAAACCTCCGCGACGCGACCGCGACCTCGACCACGTCCGGGTAGACCTGCTTGACCTTGTCACCCACCGCGCGGTCGGCGGCGTAGTTGTCCTTGCCACCCAACCAGTAGTTCCAGATACGGGCGCTGTGCGGGGTGCTCGAGTCCACCCTGGACGACAGCCCCGGCCCCGAGAAACTATCGGTCATCATGTCCGTCCTTCGACCCGTCCGCCAGCGACGAGGGCGAGCATAGTGCCAACTCCCCAACCGCATTTCGTAGGCATGCGTCACACATTGATGGGCATTAGTCTGTGGATATGTTTCGTCGTGTCTTGGCTGTCGGCGCGCTTGTCGCCGGGTTGACGCTTGTCGGGCCTACCGCCGCGCACGCCATGGAAACGCAGGTGTTTCGGGGTGAGGGGTCGAGCGGTTTCGGGCCCGGGATCGCCTACTACTACGCACTCGGAGACGCGCTCGGCCAGGCCGGAGACGAGGGCTTCGAGAGCGCGCAGTGCCACGTCGTCGACAGCGAGGACTTCTGGCCGATCGTGGTCTACGTCTACCTGGAGTGCACGCGCTGACGCGCGCGGTCACCTCGCCGCGTACGTGAGCCGGTAGCGCCCGATGCGGATCTCGTCACCCGCGGCCAGCGCGGCGGTCTTGACCCGCTCGCCGTTGACGTACGTGCCGTTGAGGCTGTCGAGGTCGGAGACGGTGTAGCCGGCCCCCTGGCGGTAGAAGTCGGCGTGCTTGCGCGACACGGTGGCGCCGTCGAGCAGGATCTCGTTGCCGCCGTCGCGCCCGCAGCTGACCACGTCGCTCTCCAGCAGAAACACCGCACCGGCACCCGGGCCCTGGCGGATCTGCAGGATCGCGGCGCCGGCCGGCGCGCCCACCTCCGGCGCCTGGGGCTCGTCGGCGGCGCCGAGCTGGATCGCCTCCATCTGGGTCGTCTCGTCGAGGTCGACCATCGGGTAGGCGGAGGTCGGCGCGGGATCGGCGACGTTCCACCGGAGGGTGGGTGCCGCGGCCGGCGCGCCGGCGGAGCCTTCGGCGGCGAGCACGGCGTCGGAGCAGCGGATCGGGAGCCCGGTCTCCTGCGCGAGCGTCACCGCCTCCAGCAGGCCCGCGGGCACCCGCACGCCGTCGCCGACGACGAGCATGACCTGGCCCGGGCCGGCCGAGGCCTCGCTGATCTCCACGTGGCGGGCCGGCGCGCCCACCGCGTCGAGGACGTCACGCACCAGGCCGGCGCTCACGCCCGCACCCGGCCGTTGGCGTTGCGCCGGGGCGGGGGCGGTGAGCCGCAGGTGGCGGCCGCTCGCCGGGTCCTTCAACAGCACTGTCGCCGGCTCGTGCCAGGACTCCGACCGCACCGCGACGACACTCAACTCCGGCATCCGCATCCCCAACCCGCTCGATCCGACTGCGTCGAGGGTAGGGCCCAGGACGCGGCCGTGCCCACCCGCCCCAAGGCCTGTCTCCTGGACCTCGCCTCGCTCCACCGGGATCCAGGAGACAGGCCCTGAATCGGCGCTGGTCTCAGGCTTGCCCGCCGTCGGCGTCACGGCGGCGTAGCTCCTCCTCGCGGCGGCGCAGGTCCGCCTCCCACTTGCGGAGCAGGTCTTCGTCCTCGCGCCGCTCGCGGGTCTTGCTCCGCAGGAACTCGGGGTCGTCGTCCGGGCCGGCGGGGCGGGGCCGCTCGTACTCGGGGAACCCGCCGCCCGGCTTCCACGCGCCGGCGCGGCCCACCCGCTTGTTTTGCGGCCGCCCGGCGACGAACCAGACGATCGGCCCGATCGGCGGAAACAGCAGGATGATGAACACCCACGCCACCTTGGGCAGGTTGCGTACCGCGAACTCCTCAGTGGACAGACAGTCGATCAGCGCGATGACGACCAGCACCAGGTCGACGAGAAACAGCAGGCCGTAGAGACGGATCACGCCGGACATCATGCCGCGAGAACACCGAGCCGTGTGCCCCGTCCACTACGAGCCGGTGAGGATGACGAGCCGCTGGGTCGCCCGGGTCATCGCGACATACCGGTCGACCGCCCCCTCGATGCCCCCGCCGAACGTCTCCGGGTCGACGAGGACCACAAGGTCGAACTCCAGCCCCTTCGCCAGCTCCGGGGTCAGCGACCGCACGCGGGACGTCTCCCGGAAGCCGGGGTCGCCGATGACGCACGCGATCCCCTCGCCGTGCTCGGCGAGCCAGGTGTCGAGGATCGAGCCGAGGTCGGAGACCGATCCGTGTACGACCGGGACGCCGGTGGCGCGGATGGAGGTCGGCACGTTCGCGTCCGGTAGCGCGGCCCGGATGACCGGCTCGGCTTGCGCCATGACCTCTTTCGGGGTGCGGTAGTTGATGTTCAGGGAGGCGATGTCGATCCGGTCGAGGCCGACCCGCTCGAGCCGTTCCCGCCAGGACTCGGTGAAGCCGTGCCGGGCCTGGGCGCGGTCACCGACGATGGTGAAGCTGCGGGAGGGGCAGCGCAGCAGCAGCATCTGCCACTCCGCGTCGGTCAGCTCCTGGGCCTCGTCCACCACGATGTGCGCGAACGGGCCGGCGAGCAGGTCCGGATCGGCGCCCGGCACCGCCGTCTCGTCGACGAGCGCGTCCCGCATGCCCTGCTGGTGCAACATGGTCAGCACGCCTTCGCCGTCGTCGTAGGCGGTGGACGCGAGCAGCTCGTCGACGACCGTCGACATGCGCTCCCGCTCGGCGGCGAGCGTGGCTTCGGCCCGGCGCCGCCGCCGGGACGCCTCCGGGTCGCCGAGCCGCTGCCGTGCCGCGTCCAGCAGCGGCAGGTCGGACACCGTCCAGGCCTGGGCGTCCGCCCGCCGCAGCTTCCGGACGTCGTCCGGGCCGAGCCAGGGGGCACACTTGCGCAGGTAGGCGGGCACCGACCACAGGTCGCCGACCAGGTCAGCGGCTTCGAGCAGCGGCCACGCCCGGTTGAACGCCACGGCCAGCTCCCTGTTTCGCCCCAGCGACCGCCGGACGACGTCGGCCGGCTCGCCGCCGTCGTACTTGTCGCCGAGGATCGTGAGCAGCTCCTCCCACACCTCGTCGCGCGCCTCGTTGTGCGGGGTGCCGGGCCCCGGCGCCTCGAACGCCTCGGCCCAGTCGGCGGCGCTCAGCCGGATGTCGGAGTCGCCGGTGGCGACCGTCATCGCCTTGGTGGGCGGCTCCTCGTAGAACCTGACGGCCGCCTGGATCGCCTTCACCAGGTCGGCGGACGACTTCAGCCGGGCCACGTCCGGGTCGGTCTCGACGCCCGCCGTCGCTCCCTCGGGTACGAGGTCGCGCAGGGTGCAGGTCTGCACGTCCTCCTCGCCGAGGCTGGGCAGGACGTCGCCGACGTAGGCGAGGTAGGGCTCGTGCGGACCGACGAAGAGCACGCCGCCGTTGCGGTTGCGCAGGCGCGGGTCGGAGTAGAGCAGGTAGGCGGTGCGGTGCAGGGCGACGACGGTCTTGCCGGTACCGGGACCGCCGTCGACCACGAGCGCGCCGCTGGACCCAGCGCGGATGATCGCGTCCTGGTCGGCCTGGATGGTGCCGAGCACGTCCCGCATCCGGGGCGACCGGCTGCCGCCCAGGCTGGCGATGAAGGCGGACTGGTCGTCGAGCGCGGCGTGCCCCTCGAACCCGTCCGGGGTGAAGACCTCGTCCCAGTAGTCGCTGATCTTGCCGAGGCTCCAGCGGTACCGGCGGCGGCTCGCGAGGCCCATCGGGTTGGCGTGCGTCGCACCGAAGAACGGCGCCGCCGCCGGCGACCGCCAGTCGAGCAGCAGCCGGCGGCCGGTGCTGTCGGTGAGACCCTGCCGTCCGATGTAGACGGGCTCGGGGTCGTCCGCGGCGACGATACGCCCGAGGCACAGGTCCAGCCCGAAGCGGCGCAGCGCGCGCAGGCGAGCGGTCAGCCGGCGTACCTCCTGGTCCCGGTCGAGCGCCCGCCGTCCCTTGCCCGCCGGTGCCTTGCGCTCGGCGTCGAGGCGGCCGGTCAGGTCGGCGAACGCCTCCTCGAGGCTCTCCCCCATCGCCGCGAAGTGCCGCTCGTCGCGCGCGATCAGCGCCGGGTCGGCCTTGGCGGAGAGGCGCTCGGGAAGGTTGAACACGCTGGTCGTCAGGTTCACGTAATCGGCCCCCAGTTTGCACGGATCCTGGCTTCGACCTGCGATTTTGCGGCACAACCCGGGTCTTGCCGCAAGCCCCCGGGTGCGGTATACGTTAAAGAGGGAAAGGAGTTCGCCTCCTTTCCCTCTTGGTTTCCCAGCCCTTAGCGGGGGTTGTCCGCTGACTGTGTGTCGTAGCGGTGCCGGTGGTGGGTGATGTACTCCCGGTGCCGTTCTGACCATTCGATGAGTGAGCTGACCTCGGCCGCGAGGGTCTGGCCAACTGGTGTCAACGCGTAGTGCACTTGCGGTGGTGTGCTGGGTGTGACGGTTCTCGTCACCAAGCCGTCGCGGTTGAGACCGCCCAGCGTCAGGGTGAGCATGCGTTGGGAGATGCCGTCGATGGCCCGGCGAAGGTCGGAGTAGCGTCGCGGCCCGCCGCCGAGCATCGCCATGACCAGCACGCTCCATCTGTCGCCGATCCGGTCGAGGACATCGCGCAGCGGGCAGGCCTCGTGATCGACGGTCAAGGGCACATCTGTGTGCGTTACGCCTGGCGAAGTGCCTTCTTCCCACATGCACTCAGCATTGCGCAGAATCCAGATCGGGAACAACAAGTAAGCGACCCGTGCCAGACCAACAAGAGGGGCGAAATCGTATGCGTGCGGTGGTAGTCGACGGTTACGGTGTCACACCGGTCGTCCGAGAGGTGGCCGAGCCGGTACCGGGGCCGGGCGAGGTCAAGGTTCGGGTTCGGGCATCGTCGCTGAACGGGTTCGACGCGCTGCTGGCCGCGGGAGCGTTGAAAGGTATGTTCGAACACCGTTTCCCGATAGTCCTGGGCAAGGACTTCGCCGGCACCGTCGAGGAGGTCGGCGTCGACGTGGCCGAGTTCGAGGTGGGTGACGAGGTGTTCGGTGTCGTGGCCAAGGCGGCCCCGACGGACGGCGGGGGGTTTGGCGAATACCTGACGACCGCGGCGCAGTTCGGTATCGCCCACATTCCTGCCGGTCTCGACCACGCCACCGCAGGTCTACTCGGTCTGGCCGGCGCCGCGGCGGTTGGCTCCGTCGACGCTGTTGCCCTCTCCGCGGGTGAGACGGTTCTCGTCAGCGGCGCGACCGGCGGTGTCGGTAGCTACGTGGTACAGCTCGCCGCCGCCCGCGGCGCCACGGTCATCGCGACCGCCGCACCCGGCGTCGAGGCCGATCACGTACGCGAGCTGGGTGCCGATCACGTGGTGGACTACCGCGGTGATCTTTCCGCTCGTGTCCGAGAGTTGGTCCCTGGCGGCGTTGACGCGGTCGTGCACCTCGCTGGCGATGGGCTCGCCCTGGCTGACTTGCTCACCAGCGGAGGGCGCATAGCCTCGACGCTCCATCTGGGTCAGGAACAGCTGGGCGACCGCGACGTGACAGCCACCGCCGTTGTGGCCTTGCCCGATCGGGGCGTACTCAACCAGCTCGCCGATGACAAGGCTTCGGGCCGGCTGCGCGTACCCGTCGCACGCACGTATCGCCTGCACGAGATCCCTCAGGCGCTGACCGATTTCGCCAACGGGACCTTGGGCAAACTGGCGGTCTCGACTACGTGAGCTTTCGTGCTGGCGCCATTCGGGATCCGCGCGGTCAGGCCCTCTATGACCACCTTGTTCAGGTGCACGCGATGTACCGGCAGGAGTTGGCCGCCCTGCGACGGGCGGTCCGTGCCTGGGCCGAAAACGGAGGCGATCTCGGCGCGGTGCGCACCGCCGCGAGCCGGCTGTCGGCGCGGAGCGTCGGCACCGACCTGCGCACCCATTGCCTCAACTTCTGCCAGGCCCTCACCGCTCATCACTCGATCGAAGACGGCCAGATCTTCCCGCAGCTGCGGCGGCTCGGTCCGCACGCCGGGCCGATCATCGACGAGCTCAGCGCACAGCACCGGCAGGTGGTGCCGCTGATGGAGCGGTTGGCGCGCGCCGTCGGCCAGATCACCGAGTCACCGGCCTCGGCGTCCGCCGCCGTGGCCGCGCTCGATACCCTCGCCGACCGTCTGACCGCGCACCTCGACTTCGAGGAGGCGCGTATGGTGACCCTTTTCAACAACGACGGTGCCTAGCCGCCGCGCATCCACGCCGGTCCCGGCTGCTCCTGGTCGATCCCCTTTTCCACGAAGGCGATGTTTCGGTAGAGGTGGACCGCGGTGACGCCCGGCACGCCGATCGGCGTCCCCGCAGGCTCGACGCGCTCCGGCCGGTGCAGGTCGTCCATGAGGGTTTTGAGGAAGCCCATCGTCGTATTCGGATCGTTCAGGTCGTGGTGGTTGCCATTCCAGCTCGGCCAGTACGACGTCTGCAGATCTTCGATGACGTACAGGCCACCGACCGGAAGCTTCGGGAACAGCGTCGTGAACGAGGTGATGACGTGGGCGCTGACGTGGCTGCCGTCGTCGACGACGATGTCCAGCGGTCCGACACGGTCCGCGAGTGCCGCCAGGAACTCGGGGTCCGACTGGTCGCCCCGGATGGTGCGGAGGCGTGGCTCGTCGAGCGGCGACTTGTCCGCGATGTCGAGCCCATACACCAGACCGCGCGGGAAGTAGTGCTTCCACATCCGCAGCGACGCACCGCCGAGCCGCGGTGACTCGTAACCGCCGATACCGATCTCCAGGATGCGGACGGCCCGGTCCCGAAAGGCCGCGAGGTGGCGTTCGTAGTGCGGGGTGTACCAGTGCCCGCCCCACTTGTCCGAGCCGAAGCGCAGGGCGAGCGTGCTGAGGTCGGCGGGGACGGGCGCGCAGGCGCGGACCACGACTCCCGCCGCTACGCGGGCGCCGTTCCAGCGCGCTAGCCACGGATCGTCCGCGGCGGGGCCGCGCGGGCCCGGTTCCTCCCGGACGACGACGGCGCGGCTGGGATGGTGGTGGTCTCCGGGTGTGTAGACGCCGCGCAGCAGATCCACCAGGTCCTGGGTGATCCGCACCCACGGCCCATCGGTCCAGCCGGGTGCGACGGTGGTGCCGTCCGGGCCGGTGGTAAGCAGGAAACCGAGGCGTTGGTCATCGACGCGCAGCTCGAACTGGACCACCACCGGCGCCGGTGGGCCGCCCAGCAGCGTGGCCCGCGCCGCCACCTCGTCGAGCACGGCCGACGCCACCCGGTGCGGATCCTCTCGCGCGAGGCTCCGCGCCGCGTCATGGTCGTGCGCGACCGCGACGAGCTGGCTGGCGAGATCTTCTGCGGTACGGATGTCTGTCATCTCTCCCCCGGTTGATTGGACGACGAGCGCGCGGGCCCGCTCACGACCGGCCCGCCGACGTCACGGCGTGACCGGTTGCCTGACCCGCCAGGCCGTGGAGCACCGGCACGAGGGCCTCCGGTGCCGGCATCGTGGCGATCTCCGCGCCTATGCCGGCCGCCACGGCCCGGTACGACGCCACCTCCAGCAACTCCGACACCGTTCTGGCGACGGTTTCCGCGGTCGCGTCGGCGGGCGCCATGCACCTGCCCCCGCCGACCCGCTCGATGTCCTCGCCGTTGGTGAACTGGTCGGCGCCGTACGGCAACACAAGTTGGGGCAGGCCGGCGGCCAGCGCACCCAGGAAGGTGCCGCTGCCGCCGTGTGACACCACCACATCGGCGTAGGGCAGGACCGCCGCCTGCGCGACGAACCGCTCGACCCGGATCCGGTCCGACATCCGCCGCAGCGCGTCCAGGTCGTCGCGGGCGCCCACGACGGCGAGCACGTCGAGGTCCAGGGTCAGCAGTCCGCGCACCGCGGCGGACAAGGCATCGTCATCCAATGCGAAGACCGTGCTCAGCGCCAGGTACGCGAGCGGGCGCGGACGGGGTCCCGTGGCCCATTCCGGCACCTGGCTAGCCGGGTCGTGCCAGGGCACCGGCCGGATCGGATGTCGCTTGGGCAGGTCAACGACCAATGGCGTCCGCTGCAGCGTCGCCGGCCAGGAGTCCAGGAACAGGTCGTCGGTCCACCGCGGCGGCGGCGCCACGCCGCCGTACCGCTGCCACAGCTGCGCGAGGCGCGGGCCGATCGCCTCCGCCTGGACCTTCGGCAGGGCACGGCCCTGGATGTAAGCGGCGGCGGGTATCCCGAGCAACCGCGCGGCCAACGCGGCGGCCGGGCAGTACGGCTCATAGACCACCAGGTCCGGTCGCTCGGCCTGCAGGATCGGCAGCAGGTCCTCGAGTACCCGCTGGGCCAAAATCTCGGCCGCGCGCGGCGCGATCTCCCGCTCGTTCGTCGGCGGCAACCCGGGATGGCGTCGCAACGCTTCCCTCCAGCCCCAGCCGATCGACTCGCCCACCGGACGCACCCCGAGGCCGAGGGGACCGATCATCCCGTGGAACTCGGCACCGGTGGCGAACACCACCTCGTCCCCCGCGTCGCGGCACGCCAGCGCCAGCGGCATCAGCGGGTAGACGTGGCCGTGGTTCGCCAGCGCCGCGAACAGCACCCGGGCCATCAGCGGACCTCGTCCGCGGCCACCGGCTTGCGCCCGATCGCCAGGTACTCGGCACCGGCGAGATGTTCTATCGAGCAGTCCTGGAATCCGGCTCCGGCGAGCCAGTCGAGACAGTCGGCGCCGGTGTAGTCGAAGCCACCCGGGCTCTCCAGCAGCATGTGCAGGCTCATCAACATGCCGAACGTGTTGCGGCGCCGCTCGTCGTCGATCATCGTGTCGTAGATCACGACGAGTCCGCCCGGCGGCAGGGCCGCATGGGCCTTCGCCAGCAGCATGCGTTTGGTCGCCAGGTCCCAGTCGTGCAGGACGTGGCCGAGGACGAGTACGTCCGTGGCCGGCAGGTCGTCGGTGAAGAAGTTTCCCGGCATGAACACCATCCGGTCCGCCACGCCGATCTCCGCCGCCGTATCGGCGAAGGCGGATGCCAGGGGCGGGAGGTCGAAGCCCACGCCGCTCAGGCCCGGATGCCGCGCGAGCAGGCGGCCCAGCAGCGCACCCGCGCAGCAACCGACGTCCGCGACCGTGTCGAAGGTGGCCCAGGGCAGCCGCTCGATCAAGGCGGTGATTCCGGTCAGCGCACCACCCGTCATCGCCTGCTGGAACTTACGCACCCGTACGGGGTCCGCGTAGAGCACGTCGAACGGGTCGCGGTCGTCGCCGTTCGCCGCGTTGTCCTGGGAAGCGCCGGTACGCAGGGCCGTCGTGAGATTTCCCCAGACCTCCCACCAGCGCTCGTTCGCCACGTCGAGCAGGCCGCCCAGAAAGGTCTCCGGCTGGGCCCGGTTGAGGAACATCGCCGTCGCCGCCGTGTTGCGGTACCGGCCGGCACCTCGTTCGAGCAGGTTCATCGAGACCAAGGCGTCGAGGAAGTCGCGCACGCCCCGGCCGTGTAGGCCGAGCCGGCTCCGCAGTTCCTCGCTGTCCAGGCGCTCGTCGCCGAGCTGGGTGAACAGGTCCAGCTCGACCGCGGACAGCAGCACCTTGGCCCGCCAGAAGCCGAGCCCCGACTGGACGATGTGGTCCCGCCAGTCGCCCACCGCCTCGCCGGGCTGGACTGTGGGTTGGACGATCCGGCGGACCTCGGCCGTGTCGTGGACGTCTTCGAAGTGGGTCGCCTTGCCCCCGGCCAACCGCCAGGAGTGGACGAAGGGCACGCTGCCCGCGACGCCACTGCGCGCCCCGCGCATGTGATGCGTACCGAACACCACGACCCGGTCACCGGACTCCACGAACTCGTGCGGCTCCGGACGTAGCTCGCTGAAGACCCGGCGCGCGCGGGTCATGAAGGCCCGCACCTCGCCGTGACCCTTCTTCGTGCCACCGAGGCCGAAGTCGTGCATACCGTCCGGATGTGTCCACTCGATGTCCGGCGCGAACAGGGTCATCGCACCGTCGATATCGCCACGGTGGAACGCGGCGTACGAGGCCCGGATGATCTCAGCGCTGCTCGACAACGTCGCTCCTCTCCAACCTGTGGTGCACGGCGACGGTCTCGCGCAGGCCGTCCCGCCAGTCGAGCGCACAGTCACCGATCAGGGCGCGGCGAAGTGTGTTGTCGAAGGCGTGGGTCTCCCGGGTGACGTCGCTGGCGACGAACTCGGCCGGTACCCCGGCCAGCCCGGCTAGGTAGGTGAGCATGTCCTGGATGCCGACGACCTCGTCACCGCCCCAGTTCACGATGAGGGCCGGGGTCGAGGCCACCGCCCACAGCAGCGGCACCTGGCGCGCGAGGTCCGCGGTGTGGATGGGGTTGCACCAGTTCTGGCCTTGGCGCGGCACCTCGATCGGATCGCCGGCCAACATCCGCCGGAGGAGCAACACCGGCATGCCGCCGTGTGCGTAGGGACCGTACGCCACGTTGAGCCGGGCGATGGTCGTCGGCAGGCCCAGCGTGGCGGCGAACGCCCGGACCGCGCCCTCGGTCGCGAGCTTGCTCACCGGATACGTCGGCAGCCAGGGCATCCGCCCACCGATCGGGTCGGTCTCGCGGTGCCGGTGCTCCGCCGTCTGGCGCGCGTAGACCGCACCGGAGGAGACGAACAGGAACGCCTCGGCCCGCCGGCAATGGGTCATCAGCCGGCCGGCGGCCGCCGTGTTCACCTCGACCGCGGTGTCGAAATCAGTGCCGTCGCCCCGGTAAACGGCCGCGTGCAGCACATGGGTGAAGTCGTCCGGCAAGCCGGCCAGGCCATCCGTGGCCATGTCCCAGCGCCAGGTGCGCATGCCGCGAGCGCGCAGCTGCCGCTCGGTGTCCGGGTCGGTGAACCGGCCCAGGCACCACACCTCGCTGTCGTCCGACAGGCTCTCGGCGACGTCGCGCGCCACCTGACCGGTCGCTCCGGTGATCAGAATCTTGCGGTACTTGGTCACTTGCCCTCCAGCGCCCGGTCCAGCTCCCGACGGAGGGTGGCCTGGAACGTACCCACGTGCTTCGGACCCATCAGCGTGTAGTGCTCGCCGGCGACGTCGACGTACCGGTTCGGCTCGCGGGTGAATGCATCCCACTTCTTGAGCTGCTGGTTCAGCCAGTCCTCCTTTGTGCCGCGCAGCGGGATGGCGTAGAAGACGGTGAGGGACTTGACTGTCCCGCTCGGCTCGTAGGTGCGGCCGAGATCCACCATCGACTGCGCCAGGTCGACCCAGCTCGCGAACTTCTCGGCGTCAAGGTCCAGCTCGGCGAGGCGGCGCGCGGAGGCGTGGTCGAGGAGGATCTCGAGCTGGCGCTCCCGCGTCGCGGCCCGCCGAAGCTCGCCCGGCAGCCGGGCCGCCTGCTCCTTCGTGAGCAGCGCGAGGAAGAAGGCCAGGTTGACCGCGCCCTCGGCGAAGTCGATCTCGTCCATCCGGCCCTTGATGTGCGGCGGCAGGTTGAACACTCCGACGAAGTCAACCCGCTCGCCCTGCGACTCCAGCGTCTTGGCCATCTCGAACGCGACCGCTCCGCCGTACGAATAGCCGGCGAGGGCGTAGGGCCCGTGCGGCTGCGCGGCCCGTACGGCGTCCACGTAGGTCTGTACCATCTCCGCGAAGCTGCTGAAGTAGCTTTCGCCCGCACCGAACCCGCGCGCCCGCAACGCGTAGAACGGCCGCTCGTTGACGAAGTACTTGGCGAGGTTGACGAACACCAGCACCTCACCGACGCCGGGATGCACGCAGAACAGCGGCGTCTTGTCGCCACCGCGCTGGAGCGGCACGAGCGGCTGGTAGCGGTCCGGGACGGCACCGGCCCGGTCCCGTCCGTCGAGCCAGCCGGCCAGTTCCCGCACGGTCGGTGCGGTAAGCAGCCGCATGACGGGCAGGTTCACCAGCCCGAACCGGCGCTCCACGTGATGCTTGAGCCGCAGGATGTCCAGCGACGTGCCGCCGAGGTCGAAGAAGCTCGCGGTGGCGCTGATCGCCGTCGGCTCCACGTCGAAGATCGCGGCATAGATATCGGCGAGCGCGATCTCCGCCGAGCCCCGCGGCGCGGTGTACCCGCCGAGGTGGCGCAGGGTCAGCTCGGCCACCCACTTCTCGGTGGTGGCGAACCCGCCGGCCTCCAGGCGCCGGCGCAGCGTGGCGCGGGAAATCTTGCCCAGACTCGTCTTGGGCAGCTCGCTCGTCGGCAGCGGCAGGACCAGCGACGGCCGGAACCCCCAGTGCAGGACGACGCTGCTGCGTACCGCCACGAGCACGCGATGGAGCTCGCTCTCGTCGGTCAGATCCGCGCTGGGGCTGAAGGCGACGACGAGCTGCTCGGTGTCGCTGCCCGGCGGCCGGGTGGGAAAGGCGGCCACATAGGACTTCTCGATGCCGTCGAGCTGTTCGAGCACCGCCTCGAGGTCGTGGCTGAAGTAGTTCACCCCGTTGACGATGATGCTGTCCTTGCTGCGCCCGGCCAGCGTCAGCCGGCCATCGTCCAGGGACGCGCGGTCGCCGGTACGGAACCAGCCGTCGGCGGTGAACGCGGCAGCGGTCGCGAGCGGGTTGGCGAAGTAGCCGCCGAAGACCATCGGCCCGCGCAGCTGGAGTTCGCCCACGGAGCCGTCGGGTAGTGGCAGGTCCTGGTCGTCGACCACGCGAAGGTGGAGCCCGCGCACGGGCCGCCCCAGCGACGCGAACTCCTTTCCCCCGTCGATGTCCGGGAACTCGGTCGAGTAGACACACCCGGCACACGTCTCCGTCATGCCGAAGCCCGGCACCAGCGCGCGCCCGTGCAGTCCGAAAGGAGCCAGCCGGTCGAGAAACCTCCGCGCCGTGGCCGTCACGGTCGCCTCGCCGCCGGAGATGATGTGCCGCACCGTCGACAGGTCCCACCGGCGGTCACCGCCCTGCGCGACCGCCGCGTCGATCTGGCCCAGCAGGAAGTTGGGTGTGAATGTCAGCGTGACCCGGTGCGCGTCGATCAGGGCCAGGAACCGCAGCGGGTCGCCGAGGATCGTCTGCGGTTCGGCCTGTACCTGGCTGGCGCCCACCAGCAGGGGCAGCAGGTGCATCTCCATGGCCGCGACATGATCGAAGGCGATCCAGTTCATCGTGACGTCGCCGCGGGTCACGCCCAGCCGCTCGGCCTTGGCGGAAACGGCGGCCAGCAGGTTGCCGTGGGTCAGCATGACCGCCTTGGCGTTTCCGGTGGAGCCGGAGGTGAGCATCAGCAGCGCCACGTCGTCGTGCGCCGACGGTTGGACCGTCGGGTCCGCCGGGCCGGCGGAGAGCTCCTCGAGGCATGCCACCGCCCGCCCGGGCGCGTCCGGCAGGTCCGGGAGCAAGCTTGTCGTGGTGACCACGAGTGGACGGCCGAGGAGCCGGTCGACGTTGTCGAGCGCCGTCGCCCAGCGATCCGGATCGGTGGGCAGCGGCGCCACCGGACAGACCTGGAAACCGCCTAGCATGCCCGCCCAGAACGCGGGGAGGAACTGGCTTGGCTCGGCCACCGACAGCGCCATCCGGTCGCCCGGCCGCAGGCCCGCGGCGCGCAGGCCACCGAGGGTCCGGCGGGCTTCGGCCAGCAGTTCGGGGTACGTCCTGGTGCGGTCCTGGTCGGCGCCGTCAGCGACGCACCGGACTCCGGCCGTCGGTGCGGCCTCCGCGGCGCGCAGCAGCAGATCGGCCAGCCGGGCCGGGGTAGGTGTGTCCGAGGTAGGCATTGCGACGTACGCTGCGTCGTCGACGAGCGGTGAACGCGGCATGATTTCTCCCTCCAGCTAGTAGCTGTTCGAGAACAGGGCGGACGGTAGCCGCGCTGGCCCGTCGGCCCGTGCCCGGAACAGGCCCGCGACCAGGGAGGCCAACTCCAGCGCCTGGTCGCGGTTGAGGCGCGGGTCGCAGGCCGTCTCGTACCGGCGCGGCACGTCTTCGAGGCCGATCGGCGGCCGGCCGCCCACGCATTCCGTGACGTCTTCCCCGGTCAGTTCGAGATGGAGGCCGCCGGGGTGCGAGCCGAGGGCCCGGTGCACCTCGAAGAACCCGGCCACCTCGTCCATCACGTCCGCCAGCCGGCGGGACTTGTACCCGCTCGGTGCGGTGAACGTGTTGCCGTGCATGGGATCGCACAACCACGCCACCTGCGCGTCGTGGGCCATCACCTTCTCCACCAGCGGTGGCAGCAGATCGCGTACCCGGCGGGAACCCATGCGCGTGACGAACGTCAGCCGACCCGCCGCACGCCGCGGATCCAGCCGGTCGACGAGCGCGATCACGGCATCGGCCGTGGCGGTCGGGCCCAACTTGACCGCGACCGGATTGTGGATGCTCGCGGCGAACGCCACGTGGGCGCCGTCGAGTTGCCTGGTGCGGTCCCCGATCCAGAGCAGGTGGCCCGACGTGCCGTAGCGGCGCCCGGTCGGCGGATCAACCCGCACCAGCGCGTCTTCGTAGTCCAGGAGGAGCGCCTCGTGGCTGGTGAAGAACTCCTCCCGGCGAGGGGCGGTCCCACCATCGGGCGCGGGGACGCGGTCGCCGGCGCCGATCAGCGAGCCGAGGTGGTCGAGGACCCCGGCAGCCGCCTCGTACGCGCGCAACAGGCGACGAGGGTCCGGGGTCCGCGCTGCCCCGGTGAACTTCCGGTCGTTGACGGCGTCTCCCCGGTACGCGGGGAGCGTGACGGCGCCTCGAGTCTCGGTGGGTGCCGACCGGGGTTTGGCGTACTGGCCAGCTATTCGGCCCACGGTGATCACCGGTAGCTCCGCGCCCAGGGTCAGCACGGCGGCCATCTGGCGCAACGTTCGCACTTTGCCCTCGGTCGACGCGGTACCGGCGACGAACGTCTCCGCGCAGTCGCCGCCTTGGAGCAGGAACGCCTCACCGCGCGCGACGGCGGCGAGGTGGGCCCGCAGCCGGTCACACGCGGACGGCGCGACCAGCGCCGGGTAGGCGCGCAGCACGGCCAGCACCTGCCGCAACGCGGCGGCGTCGGGCCACTCGGGCCGCTGGGCGGCGGGCAGCGCGCTCCAGGAAGTCGAATCACGCATGTCGCCTCCCCCGTTGACCACCGCGACCATCACCCACGACAGATCGCCAGCAGCGCCGCGGCGAGTGCGTCGCCAGGCGCGCCGAGCGCCGAGCGGTACCGCTCGACGACGACGGTTTCCCGGACCGCGTCCTGCCGCGCGCCCCCCGCGCCGAGCCGGATTCGCTGGATCTTGCGGGACACCTCACGGCGCTGCCGCAATAGATCGATAATGTGGTCATCGATCTCGTCGAGTCGCCTACGAGCTGCGCCGATGGCGGTGCCAGCGTTGTCCACTTCCGACGGATTGGCAGGAACTTGGGGCATTGTCACTCCTCGCTTCCTCAAGCCGCGCATCGGCACGCGAGCCTATGTAATGCGGGCTTCACCGGTCGGTAAAGAAGCATCTCGGCGGAAGATCTCGATATTCGGCCGCCGACCTGCTCATACCCTTACGCGGAACGCACTTCGCGGCACCCGATGATCTCCCCGTCAACGTTCTCGTAATCCCCGGTGGCTATCCTCCTAGCCTGCGGTGACGGATCGATCGCATCCGGCTGACGCGAGACGCAAACGGGGGCACAGTGGAGTTTCGGATTCTGAGTAGGTTCGAGATAGTCCACAATGGAGAGAGGGTCAAGATTGGCTCGCCTAAATTAAAGACTTTGCTGGTAGTCCTTCTTCTACACGCCAACTCGGTCGTTTCGATCAACCGCCTTATCGACCTACTTTGGCGCGACCGTCCGCCCCGGACGGCCCGATCGACAGTTCAGGCGTACGTGCACCGCCTGCGCCGTTTGCTACCGGACAGCCCGGACGTGGTGTTGCGGACGGAGCCCACGGGGTACCTGCTGGAAATCCCGCCGGAGGCGGTCGACCTTGGCCGCTTCGAGGCCCTCGTCGCGGACGGTCGGGAGGCGATCGAGCAGGTCCGGCTCGCGGACGGCGTCGAGCGGCTGCGCACGGCGTTGGCGATGTGGCGGGGCGGCGCGCTCACCGACTTCCTGGAGGATCATCTGCACGCCGACGCGCTGCGGTTGAGGGAGCTACACACCGCCGTCCAGGAGGACGTGGTCCAGGCGGAGCTCGCGCTCGGCCGGCACGACAGCGTCCTCCTGGAGCTGGACACACTGGTGACGGCCCATCCGTACCGGGAACGGCTGTGGTGCTGGTTGATGGTGGCGCTCTATCGCTGCGGGCGAAAGGCCGACGCGCTCGCGGTCTACAACCGGGCCCGGCGAGCGCTGATCGACGGCACGGGCCTGGAGCCCAGCGCCGAGTTGCGCATACTCCAGCAGCAGGTACTCGACGGGCGGCCAGCGCCCGAACTGCCGCCGCCGATCGCGGCGGCCAGGTTTTCCACCGTCGGCGCGCCAGCGCGGATCGCGCCGACGGAGACGGATCAGGTGGCGGGGACGCCCGCGCCCACGCTGACCGTGCCGCGGCCGCGGCCGTCGTGGACGCCCGTGGAACTGCCGGCCGATGTCGCGGGCTTCACCGGCCGGGATGCCGAACTCGCCACGCTTCGCCGGCTGCTCACCGCGGACCCGGACGGGCCGGTACTGGTGCCGATCGTCAGCGGTCCGGCCGGCGTCGGCAAGTCCGCGCTGGCGATCCGGGCCGCGCACCTGCTCGCCGACGAGTTCCCGGATGGGATCCTCTACGCCGACCTCCAGGGCACGGCGCCCCACACGCCGCCGTCGCCCGCCGCCGACGTGCTTCGGCGCTGGTTGCTGTACTACCGGCACCGCGCCGACATTCCGCGACGTATCAGTGACGCCGCCGCCCTGCTCCGCTCGCTGACGTTCGGGCAGCGCATCCTGATCGTGCTCGACAACGCCGCCAGCGCCACCCAGGTACGACCGCTGCTTCCGGCGGGCCGAGCGGGCCGCGCCCTGGTGACTACGCGGCGGCCCCTGGTCGCGTTCGAGAACGCCCATCATCTGGCGCTGGGACCGCTCGACGAGCGGGCGTCGGTCGACCTTCTGACCCATCTGATCGGCGCCGACCTGGCCGTACGGGAGCCGGCGGCCGTCGCCGCGATCGTCCGGCTATGCGAGCGCCTGCCGCTGGCCCTGCGCATCGCGGGCGCCCGGCTGGTCGACGGCTCCCGCTCCTCGACGCACGCGTTCACCCGCCGGCTGGCCAACGAGCGCCACCGGCTCGACGAGCTCGTCCACGGCGATCTGGAGATCCGGCGCTCGTTGTCGGTCAGCTACCGCCACCTGCGGAGCGACCCCGTGGGGCACCGGGCGGCGGGGCTGCTGAGGCTGCTCGGTATGCGCAACCAGACCGATATCGACCGGTGGCTGGCCGCCCGGCTCGTCGAGGAGCCGGTCGAGTGGGCCGAGGTGCTGCTGGAACGGTTGGCGAGCTGGCAGTTTCTGATTCCGGAAGGCGGGGAGCACACGTACCGGATCCCCGATCTCGTCCGGCTCTTCGCCCGCGAACTGCTACTCACCGCGTTCGAGGAACATGATCAGGACGCCCTTCAAGTCGCCATGACGACGTGAAGGCCGCCACGGCATTACCGTTCAGCTTCGATGTCGACGTCGTCGTATTCTTCCCACCCATTTCGGTCGTACCACCGCGCTGCCAAACGTTGGCTTTCGGACTCGAGCCGCGCCATGGCCCGTTCGATTTCGCCCTCGTCCGCAAGCTCGTCATTGACTACCGTGAAGTCGCAGACCACGACGCCTCGGCCGGCTCCGCGCGCTGGCGCCCGAACTGCTCGCCGACCTCGCACCGGAGGTGACCCGATGTCCACCACCCGACTCGCCGAGGCGCTCGCCGACCTGGCCGAGGAGGCCCCCACGTACGCGACGGCCGACGCTGTCGCGGCCACCGCCGCGCGGCGCCGGCGGCGGCGTGCCGCGGCTCTGGTCGCGGGCGCGGCGGTGCTCGCCGTGTCGCTCGGAGCCGCCGCCGTCGGCGGGTCCCGGGGTGCCGCGCCGGACCGTGCGATAAGCCCGCTGCCGCAGCGCTGGGTCTCCTGTGCCGAGCAGGCGCCCAAGCCGCCCCCGGCCAGCGTGCTCGACGCGATGACACGCCCGCGGCTGCCCGACGACTTCATGCCGGTGTCGGTCGTGATCTGCCGCGGCGAGGGCACGCGCCGCCCCGACGGCAGCCGCTCCATCGTGGGCAACGAGTACCGCGGCACCGACGTCGCCGCCCTAGTCGCCGCCCTGCGGCTGCCCGACATCACCAGAAAGCCGGGATCGAACGTCGCCTGCGCGCTCGACATGTACAGCTATCCCTGGATGGCGCTCCTCGACGCGGACGGCTCTTGGGTGCGGCTCGCGCCTCCGTCGAGCGCGTGCGGCAAGCCGCGCACCGAGGTCGGCGAGGCGATCAGGGCGCTAAAGCTCACCCGCGTCGACTCCCGCCCCTACGTCGCGCACGAGGCTCCGGGCCCCAAGGCCGCCGGCTGCGAGCCGAGCGGCACCGACTGGGTATGGGTCGAGGGGCGCCGTTCGGCCCGCCCCGCGCCCGGCGGCCAGCCACTCGCCGGTGCCACGCGCGTCGGCCTCTGCGAGTACCACGTCTCCGACGGCGAGCGCGGCGGCGTGCTCCCCATCGGCGACTTCACGCGCGGCCTGGTCCTGACGCCAGACCGGCTCGACCCGATCAAGCAGGCACTGTCGACCGCCGCGCCGGCCCAGCCCTGCGCATCCCCCGCCAGCCGCTACGCGGTCCTCACGGTCGGCGGCTACGGCCAGGTGACGATCGAACTGGACGGCTGCCAGCGCTTCCTCCACCGCCCTGACCGCGGCAACGACCACCTGCTGTCCCAGGGCGGCCCAAACCTAACCCGCCTCCTCGACGAGTCCCGATAGAGCCGCGACCCTAATGCGATGGAGTTCAAGGGAATTTCCCGGGTCCGCGTCAGTCGCTGACCGCCGCTCCCGCCGGAGACCGCGGTGGCCGGCGGCTCGCCAGCGCTCGCCGAAACCCCCGGCCGCCGCTGCCACCTCCGCGCGCCAAGCCCCACACCCGCCGACCGCGGATCCAAAGGGGCTCGCACCGCCCGACGTTCCGTGTTTCGTCCACATTGTCTGCCGCCGGCCTGGCGGCCCACCCGCTAGCTAGCACCGATGCGTTTCACCGATGATCGTTAGCCCAATATGGGCGTTGTTCTCGGCGTGTCACGCCCGTATCGGGCAAACGATCATCACCGCGCCCAACTGGTGGGCCGACTTGCCAAATGGCAGGACAAGCCGACGGATCATGGGCAACCACGGCGCTCGGAAGGTCGCATACCGGTGTTGTATGCGGCCTTTCGTCCGGTGCCGCTGGACCGCCGCCTGGACCCGCCGCAGCCCCACAAAGATCCGTCAGATAGGCCCTAGCCATGGCGGCAGCGGACGGTCGGCGTAGAAGGCCGTCAGCCTCGTGACGGCGGGGCTGTCCTCGCGCACGGCGTCGTCATCGTCTCTGAAGCCGAGCCAGCGCAGCGCGTTGTGGCCGAGGAAGTCGTCGCGTACGCGGTCGCCGAACGCGCCCTGGATCCCGTCGCGGAAACGGGTCAGCGCGTCGCGGTGCCCCGGGCCGAGCGTGTTCATCCAGTAGTCCGAGCCGAACATGATCCGCCGCCGCCGCTCGCGGCTGGTCGGGTCCGATCCGCCGAGCGCCCACCCGAGGAACGCGTCGAACCGCCGCCGGTAGTCGTCGTCGTAGGCGTAGCGGGAGTTGCCCACGTCCGCGTACACGTGGGGGTAGGTGTCGATCAGCCGCAGGAAGCGGGCCGGCCAGCTCGCCGGGGTGGGGTTTCCCGGGTCTCCCACGCCCTGCAGGTGTCCGAAGTGGCCGAAGCAGAGCCGCAGCTCGGGAAACTCGCTCAGCACGCTCGCCCAACCGTCCGGTGAGGCCAGCTCGCTGTAGCCCTCGTCGAACCCGTTGCTGCGGGCCGCGTGGGTCAGGATCGGCACCTCTTCGGCGGAGCAGTACGCGTAGAGCGCGCGGAGCGCCGCGTCGAGCTTCAAGCCGACCCGCTCACCGAAGCGGGCCCCGTTGCCGAGCGGCAGGAAGCCGGACGGCGGGTACAGCTTGACGCCGGCGAAGCCGCCCAGCTCCACGGCGTGGCGGACGATGTCGATCGCCCGGGTCACGCCGTCGAGGTCGAGGCGGGCGGAGGCCCACGGCCCGGACGGGACGGCGAGCGTGCGGGCGCGCGCCCGCCGGTAGACGAGGCGGTCGTGGTAGCGGTCGCCGTCGGTCGCCGTGGCCGGGTCGGCGTAGGGCACGTACCCGTTCGGGCCGCCGCCGAGGACGTCCCACTCCGCGAGCTCGGAGCACTCGACCTCGCGGTACGGGCAGTACGCCACGAGCGGGTGTATCCGCACCTCGGGCGCCCCCGGGATGCCGCCCGCGACGGAGAGCTTGGACACCAGGGAGTGGATCGTCACCTGCTTCGCGACGGGGGTCGAGGGCCGGTCGCGGGCCGTGCGGTCGAAGTCGACGAGCGCGGGCACGAAGAGGCGGGCGCTCGGGTACGTCGCGGCGACCTCAGCCGCGACGAGGTACCGGTGGCGGGTGACCAGGCGCAGCGCCGCGACGTACCGGTGGACGGCGTCCTTGACCGACCGGGCCAGCCCGAAGAGGTCGGAGATGCCCTCCAGCCCCGCCTCACCCGGGGCGGGCGGCGGCGCGACACCAGCGGGTGCGTCGTCCGCGTCCTCCAGCCAGCGCCGCAGCTCGTCCAGCTGCTCGGGTGTCGCGCCCGCCAGCCGATCGGTGAGCAGCGCCTCGGTGTCGGGCGAGACGCCTTCCAAAGCGCCGCCGGCGTGCGGCCACATCGACACGAGACGGGCGTCAAGCTCCTCGTCGGAGATGAGCTCCTGGCCGGTCTCCGCCTCCGGGGCGGCGGCCAGGCCTTCGAGCCCCCCGGTCAGGCCGGCGATGAGGGCCGTCAGGTGCTCGGCCTCCTTCGATCCGGGCGCGGCCCAGGCGGTGAGCCGGTCGAGCGGCAGCGAGAGGACGCCGGTCAGCACCGATGGCAGCGGGGTGAGCCGCCGCTTGACGAACCCGTCGATCGGCAGGTCCTCGGCGTTGAACACGTGGCTGTGGCAGTCGACGACGACGGGTTCCACGGCTAGATCCCCTTCCGGCGCAGCCACTCCGGGCCGACGATCTCCCGGATCTCGGCGTGGAACGGCGACGTACGTGGGTCCGCGAGGATCTCGCGGAGCAGCGGGCCGAGCTGGTCGCCGCGGTCCGCCTCCCTGAGCACCTCCTCGACGACGCGCCCGGACGTTTGCCGCCAGTTGACGCGCGCCAGGTCGAGGTCGGCCCGTGAGGCGAGCGACTGGACGTCCTCCGGCTTCGGGTACGCGCCGCGCAGCACCCGCACCAGGCGCTGGAGGCCGGCGTCGGTGAAGTCGAGGCCACCGTCGAGGAAGTGTCCACTGTGTACCGGCGCCCCGACTCCCTCAACCCGCTGCGGGTCGACGCCCCACCACAGGTAGACCTGCCGGAGGGCGGCGAGCACGCGGGCATCGGGCTGGCGGATCGCGAACGCCCGGTCGAGGCTGACGAGCACGTCGGTCTGCGCGGACATCACCGCGGCCGTCCACTCGGTCCGCAGCCCGATCTGCCTCGCGACGGCACCCGTCTCGGGCTCCACGTCCCACGCGGCGAGCGCCTCCCCGACCCGCAGGAGGTGGGTCGAGTAGGTCGTCGTCCCCAGCCCGACGGCGCGGACGGCGTCGAGAACCAGCCGCGGCTCCTCGTCTCCCATCGCCGCGGCGAGCAGCCGGACCACCGACGTCCGCGCGCGCAGGGCGTCCGGTTCGCACCGGCTGAGCAGGGACCGGACCTCCAGCCGCTCGACCCAGGTGTCGTACGGGACGCCGTGCCGCTCCAGCATCGCGAGCCGGTTGAGCCGCAGCTCGAGGTGGAGCAGCGGCTGGTCGCCGAGCCAGAGCCGGCCGTCGGCGTCGGCGAGGCCGGCGGCACCGGTCGCGATGTCGTCCAGCCGCTCGTGCAGAAGGGCGAGCCGGACCGCCGCGGCGACGAACCGTGACGGGTCACGCGCGGCTTCCGCGGCCTCCCTGTCGCGGTGGGAAGCCTTGACCGCCGCCACGAGGTCGCCCCGCTGCTCGGCGAGAAGTGAGACGCTCCCGTGGAGAACGGTCGTCGGCTTCCACCACGAGCGGTCGGCGAGCAGGCGCTGGGCCCTGGCGACGTCGTTCTCGCCCAGCGCCTTGGCCACCGCGGCGTCGACCTCGCGCTCCCGGGCCTGCAGGGCGGTCTCCTGGGCCAGCGCGGCGGTGTCGGCGAGGGCCGCGGTGACGAGGTCTCGACCGTCCGGGGTGAGCTCGTCGCGGACGTCGGCGAGCCCGCGCACCGCCTCGGCGGCGAGCGGCGCGCCCGGGGGCAGCCCGCCGGCGAGCTGATGGTAGGCGCGTTCGATGGCCGCGGCCGGATCGTCGGGGCGGCCGGCGTAGAAGGCCTCCGCCCGCCGGTGGACCTCCGCGATGAGCGTGGACGAGTCCGAGTAGCGCAGCGCGAGCAGCGCCGGGCCGCGGAGCTCCTCGCGCAGGCGCAGCCCGTCCGACTCCGCCTCGGTGAAGGCCGCCTCGGCGGCGAGGCCCGCCATGACGTCGGCCGTGCTGACCGACGTGGCACCGGCGATCGGGAGGACGACACGCGAGAGGACGTCCGGGGTGATCCGGCGCAGCGGGATGCAGGCGCGGGCGATCCGCCGGAGCGTCTCGGGCTCGACCGTCCCGACGCCGCGGAGATGGCGCAGGATCCGGTGGTACAGGAAGCCCTCGACGAAACCCTCCCGGACACGTTCGAGGGCGTCGGCGCGCTGCGCGGCGTGTGCCGCGTCGGCCGCCTCGCGGACGGCGGCACCTCCTTCGCGGGCGAGGACCCTGGCGGCGAGCTTGAGCGTCAACGGGCTGCGTCCGACCGTCCGCAGGACCTCGCCGACGAGCTTCGGATCCAGCCGGCGACCGGCCGGCACGGCGGCGGACGCGCTGGTGGCCCGTGTCAACTCCCGCTCGTAGAGCTGCTGCAAGGCCACCGCGGCCGAGAACGGGTCGAGCGGACCGACGGCGAGGACCTCTTGGGCGATCCGGCTACGGCCGGACGCGACGAAGTCGGTCGCGGGAGCGCGGCCGGAAACGACGAGCCGGAAGTGCGGGACGTAGTCCGAGAGGCGCGCGAACATCCGGTAGAGCTCTTCCCCCTGCGGACTGACGGCCCGGGCATCGTGGCGCTGCAACTCCTCGTAGGTGTCGAGGACGACGACGAGCGGGCCGTTCAAGACGGAGACGAGGAGCTTGGCGATGCTCTCGATGAGCGCCAGCCACGGCTCGCGCCGGCGCGACTCGGCGCCCGCGCCCTTGGAGGTCTCGTCGACCAGCAGCGTCTCGCTGTCGAGCGCCCGGCGCAGCAGCGGAAGCTGGGAACCGATCTGCCGCACGATGTCGCGCAGCAGGGGCAGGGGCTCGAACGAGGCCAGGGACGGCCGGTCGAGGTCGAGGTACGCCCAGGCCGTCGGGCGCCCGGCCTCGGCGAGCTGGAGGACGAACTGCGCGACGAGCGTCGACTTGCCCACGCCGCCGACCCCGTGGACGAGCATCGCCGGCACCTCGTAGAGCGACCCGGTCGGCGGCGTCTCGTAGACGTATCGGCGCAGCTGGGACAGCTCCTCCTCGCGCCCGACGCAGCCGTCCGCCGTGATCTCGCGGACCGGCCGCAGCGTCTCTATGAGCGCCAGCCGCCCCTCGACCTCGTCCCGGTCGAAGTCGCGTGGGAAGACGTAGGGCATCGACGCCAGCGACGACGCCTTGAGCCCCCAGCGGATGACGTGCAGGGCGGCCATCAGCTCCGCCTCGGACCGGTCGCGGATGTCCAGCGGGAGGCGGTAGACGAACATGTCGAGCACCGTCTGCAGCGCGCTCGGCACGATGTCGGACCGTCCATTACGGACCTCCCGGAGCCGGGTGGGCCCGCCCTCGCGCAGCATCCTCGCCAGCAGGTCGGTGCGGATCCGTTCCTTGAGCATCAGCTCGACCCCGCCCCGCTGGCCGGCGACCTCGTCGCTGATGGCGCGGACGGCCGCGAGCTCCGTCAGTGGCACCGACACGTCCGGATCGAAGGTCGCCTGGACGGCGAGGCCCTCGGCGAGCCCGCTGGCGAGAAGCGCCGGCAGGCGGGCCGCGACGTCCGCGTCCCGCGCCTCGGCCCGGGTCACGCCCGCACCTCCTTCAGCGCGTCGCACAGGGCCCACGAGAGCCGCTCGGGCTCGGCGGCTGGGCCTTCGTCGACGAACCACCTGTCGAGGAACGCGCTCACCCTCTCCGCCTTCACGGCGTCGCCGTTCTCCGCCGCCCGATCGTGTAGCCAGGTCCGGACCGCCTCGCGGCTGAGCCCCGCGACGGTGTCGGGCCGGACGTACCCGAGGGCTTCGTGCCCGACCTTGTGGGCTTCCTGCCCGCCGAGCACGAGGTACAGGCAGGTCTGCTGGTCGTCGGCGACGTCGACGAGCGTCGTGAGCACCTCGTCGACGCCGTGCCGGGCGATCTCGGCGATGTTGTCGATGCTGTCGACGAAGAGCCAGAACTGCCGCTGCCGCCCTTCGAACTCGCGGTAACACCAGGCGCGGAAGTCGGAGACGAACCGGGCCCGCTGCGCGACGTCGCCGCTGTGGAACTCACGGCCCGCCGCCAACGAGACGATCTCCCGGACGAGCGCCTCGCACCGTTGCTCCGGCTTGGTCGAGATGTAGGTACGCAGGTCGACCCGGCGGGCCCGGACGCCGCCCGGGGCCTCGCGAAGCAGGTCCTGCACCAGCGGAGCCCGGGCGGCGACGTGGCTGAGGATCGTGTACGACCACGAGACGCCGCTGTCGGTCGGACCGACGACGACGATGTGGCGCGGCTGGTTCTGATCCGTCATCGCGTCCCAAATCTGGTCGCGAAACCGTTCCCGGTCGACGATCGGCTTTCTTCCCACCTGCAGGGCCCGGTGTGGGCCGACCGCGGGCGCCCGGACCGCCGGGACGGCGGGGACAGCCGCACCGCCGAGCAGGTCGCTGACGGCTTGCGCGATCCGCCAGATCGGCACCCCCTGGTTGGCGCGGTTGTCACCCCAGTGGTGCATCGCGACCGGGAAACCGTCTTCCGTGATGACAAGGCCGCCGGAGGCGCCCGGCTCCGTGTTCGTGCGGTAGCGGAGCCGCTCACCGCCCCGGGCCGGCGTGAACGCGCCCGTGCTCCCACGCAGGAGCGTCATGCCGAGCGAGAAGTGGTAGACGTAGGCCAGTGAGATCCGGCGCAGGTTGAGCTGCTCTTCCCTGAGCTGGAAGTAACCGCGGACGTCGCCGCCCGTCCTAGGCTGGTCTCCCACCCGGCTGACGAGTTGGAGCAAGGCGTAGTCGAGCCTGTCTCCCGGCGCGTCGACCTGGACGCCGCCGGGCAGCTCGTCGTCCGCCGGCAGGCTGTACCGGAGAATCCCGGAGACCGCCACGGGGATACCGGTCTCCGCCGCGGTCCGCCGCTGGTCGTAGAAGTCGAAGACCGCCTCGAGTCCCACGCAATCCTCGGGCCGGGGCGCGCCGTCGAGGCGGAGCACGTGAGCGGCCGTGAGCAGCAGGTCCGGACCGACGAGGAATCCCGTGCCGACGGCCGCCCCGCCGCGGCGGAGCAGGGCGACCCGGTGGCGGACGTCGAGCTCCAGGGCCATTACCGCGTTGTGGTTGCGCATCCCCGCGCCCGGGTTGTTGATCGCTTGCAAGAAGCCGTCCGTCCCCTCCACCGGCGGGACGATCGGCGGGACCGGCGCCGACATGTCGACGCCCTCCAGGAAGGCCCCGTGGCGGTAGACGAGCAGGTTGTTCGCCCGGGCCAGCTGCTCGCCGAGCAGGTCGCGCAGCGGTTTGTGGAACCAGGCGCGGCCGGGGTCGTGGAGCATCTCCGCCGCCAGGTCGTAGGACCGTCCACTCTCGACGGCGCGGCGCAGCAGCTCCGCCCACAGCGCCGCCACCGGCAGGACGCCGTAGGCCTCCCGCCACGGCACGCCGACCTCCTTGGCCGCGGCCCGGGCCGACTCGACGTCCTTGTAGGCCGACGCGAAAAGCTGGACGGCCCGCAGCCCCTCTCCCGACGTCCAGTCGGTGGTGGGGTCTTCCCAGATGGTCATGGCAGCCCCGGAGGCGAGAAGTGACAGGCCACGAGCCTACGCGCGGGCGCCGCTCGGCGATCACCAATTGTCACGAAAGAGACCGCCGCCGGGCACAGTCGCTCATATTTTATGAATAAATAAACCTCGGCGCTCGCAACATCGGACCCGAGGCCCCACCGCACATCGGGCCGTCCACAGTGGGCTCCCAATCAACGTGAAGGATCTGTGTCGCCAGAGCAGGCCAAATCCTTCACGATCCTTCTGATCTTGGGTTGACGATCATCGCCGCCGGCCGCCGGTCCCCGGCGGTTCAGACAGCGCGGATCTCGACGTTGGCGAAGGCTACGCGGAAGGGTGGCTTCTGGGCGGCGGAGTTGGGGAAGATGCCGAGCACGACGCGGCCCTGGCTGAACGTGCCGTCGTCGACGGTGCCGACGCGTTCGCCGTCGCGTTCGACGGTGATGGTGGTGCCGCGGGCGGAGACGCCGAGGCGGGTGGACTTGTCGAGTGGGATCGGCTCGGCGAGCGGCATCGTGCGCAGCACCTTGACGGTGGTGCCGTCGCCGACGCCGTGGGTCGACAGCTCGACCGAGGAAGCGCAGACGCGTACCAGGTAGCCGGAGGTGGCGGCGAAGCGGAACCACATCGCCGCGCAGCTGCCCGGCGTCTGGAGCACCACGTCGACGGCGGCGGAGACGTCGGTGTACGCCCCGGTCGGGCCCGGGCAGCGGTATGGCCCCGTGTTGTCGCGGGCGACCACGAGACCGCCGGCGAACGTGCAGGTGGTGCGCTCCTTCCCGTCTTCGCGGGGCTGCCACGCCCCGGGCTCGGTCAGCGGGTCGCGAAGGAGCGGCGGACCGGGTGAGGCCGACGGTGTGGCCGTGGGCGTGGCGGTGGCGGCGGGCGGGCTGGCGGTCGCGGTCGCCCCGGTGGTCTGTGACGTGGCGGCGGACGGTGTGGGCTGGGCGCCCGAGCCGTCGCGGTCCGGCAGGGGCACCACGCCCGTCACGATGCCGGCGACGGTCAGCGAGGTGACGAGGGCGGCCACCGCGAGCACCGCGTTGGCGAAGCGGCCGCCGCGCCCACCGGTACGGGCCGGGGGCGTCGGCGGCACCGGGGGCGGGGGCGTAACGGGCCGCGGGGGCTCGGCGCCCGGTGTGCCGCCGGCCAGGCGGGTGGTGTCGTGGCCCGCGGGCGGCACGGCCGGGGCGGTCGCGAAGTGTTCGGTGGCCGCGCGCGCCTCGGCCGCGGCGGCGAGCAGCGCGGGCTGCTCGGCGAGCGCGGCCGCTACGGCCGGCGGGCGCTTTCCTCCCGGGGCCAGCAGCATGTCGAGCAGGTCGCGCGAGGTGGGCCGGGCGGCGGGGTCCTTGGCCAGCGCGCGTTCGACGAGGTCGCGCAGCGGCGGCACGAGGCCGGCCAGGTCGGGCGGTTGGGTGACGATGCGCGCCGCCACGACCGGCGGGGTGTCCACACCGAACGGTGGGCGGCCGGTGCCGGCGTAGGCGAGCACGGCGCCCCACGCGAAGACGTCCGCGGCGGGGCTGATCAGCTTGGCGGCGTCCGGGCCGAAGCGCTCCGGCGCCATGTACCCGACGGTGCCGAGCATCTGGTCGGTGCGGGTGTGCTGGCTCGTCGCCTCGACCGCGCGGGCGATGCCGAAGTCGATGACCTTCGGGCTGCCCGGCGCGAGCAACACGTTGCTGGGCTTGAGGTCGCGGTGGATCACGCCGGCGCCGTGTATCGCGGTCAGCGCGGTGGCCGTGCCGATCGCCAGGGAGTGCAGGTTGGCCGGGCTGAGCGGCCCGCGTTCGGCCACCACGTCGGCGAGGCTGGGACCGTCCACGTACTCCACGACGAGGTACGGCGTCTCGTGGTCCGGGTCGGCGTCGAGCACCTCGGCCGTGCAGAACGGCGGCACCTGCCGCGCCCTGTTGACCTCGCTGCGAAACCTGCGGCGGAACTCGTCGTTGGCGACCACGTCGGCGCGGATCACCTTGACGGCGACCGGCTTGCCCGCGTCGTGGGCCAGGTAGACGGTGCCCATGCCGCCCTGGCCGAGCCGCCCCACCAGCTCGTAGCGGCCCAGCCGCCGTGGGTCGCCGGGGCGCAGGGGCGCCGCCCGTCCGGTCATCCGCTCTTCACTCCGCTCACGTCTCCATCCCGTAGGACGGCGTCGATGCTACGGGCAGCGGCCAGGTCCACGGTGTCGCGCCCGGCGGCACCCGGACTCAGCGCGACCACCTCCACCGGCTCGCCGCCGCGCAGGAGCACGTCGGGCTCGATGGCCGCGAGCTGCGCGGCGAGGTCGGCCTCGGGGTCGCGGCTGAAGCGGGCGAGCACCGGCGCGCCGAGCCCGCGCGCCCGCACCGACTCCGCCAGGCCGGCCAGCTCCCCCATCGCGGTGGTCATCCCGAGCAGCTCCTCGGACAGGCCGCTGCCCACGTCGAGCGGCCGCGCCGGGTAGGGCACCAGCCGGCTCAGCACCACCTCGCCCGGCCCGCCCCCGGCCGCGGCGGCGCCCCGCTCGGCGAGGTCGGCGGCGAGGTCGACGAGCGCGGCGTTGGGCGGCGCGCCGTCGGGCAGCGAGACGAGCACGCGGTAGCCGGCCGGCGGGGCCTCCGGCCGCTGCGCGGCCAGCGCGTCCCGCTCGACCATCCGGCGCGGGTAGACGAGGTTGAGCAGGGGGCCGGCCATCGCGGTGGTGACCAGCGCCATCACCACCATCATCGAGAACAGGCGTTCGTCGAGGATGCCGAGCTGCAGGCCGACCGTGAGGATCACGATCTCGGTGAGCCCGCGGGTGTTCATGAGGATGGCGAGCGCGCCGGCCGGCTGGCTGGGCACGCCGTTGAGCCGCGCGGCGGCGTAGGCGCCGACGAACTTGCCGCCGATCGCCGCCACGAGGATGGCGGCCAGCTCCAGCAGGCCGCCGCCGCCGAGCGTGGACAGGTCCACCCGCAGTCCGGACAGGACGAAGAACGCCGGCAGCAGGAGCAGCACGCTGACCTGTTCCAGCCGTTCGAGAATCTCCACGCGGAGAAGGTCCGCCCCGCGCGGCATGATCGCGCCGAAGAGGAACGCGCCGAAGATGGCGTGCAGCCCCATCCACTCGGTGGCCAGGCAGGACAGCAGCAGGCCGACGAGCACCACGGCGAGCAGGTCGGGCGTGAGCCGGCCGGCCCGGGTCCGCGCCGCCTCGAGCCGGGCCAGCAGCGGCCGCACGACGAAGAACATCAGCAGCGTGTACGGCACGCAGAGCAGCGGCAGCCACGGGTTGGCGCTGTCCGCGCCGGCGACCGCGACCACGACGGCGAGCAGCGACCACGCGGCGATGTCGTCGACGGCGGCGCTGGCGAGGGCGAGCCCGCCGACCGGCGTGCGGACCATGCCGCGGTCGGTGAGGATCCGGGCCAGTACCGGAAACGCCGTGACCGCCATGGCCGCGCCGATGAAGAGCGCGAACGGCAGCGTGTCCGAGACGTCGTGGCGGCCGGCGAGCCAGACGGCCAGGAGCACGCCGAGCCCCAGCGGCACCGCGATCGACCCGATCGACACCGAGGTCGCGATCCGGCCCCGCCCGCGCAGCGAGGCGTGGTCGAGCTCGTAGCCCACGATGAACATGAACAGGACCAGGCCGAGGTTGGCCAGGCCGTTCATCGCGGGCCGGATGTCGGTGGGCAGCAGCCAATCGCTGACCGAGGTGCCGAAGAGCGTCGGTCCGATGAGGACACCGGCGAGCAGCTCGCCGATCACGGGCGGCTGGCCGACCAGCCGGGCCACGGCGCCGAAGACCCGGGCCAGCACGATGATCGCCGCGACCGCCAGCAGGAACTGGACGAGGGTGTGCCCGCTCACGAGACGCGGTCCGCGACGGCCGACGCGGTGGGCCGGTCGGCGCTCAGGCACTCGCGGATCAGCGCGGCCAGCGGCTCGGGCAGGTCGTCGCTGAGCTTGGGCGGCGTCGACACCACGCGGCGCAGCGCGAGCAGGCCGTCGCCCGCGGGCAGCGTGCCGTACATCCCGGTGCCGGCCACCACCCGGTGCAGCAGCACGCCCAGCGACCAGACGTCGTGCTCCGGCCGCGGCCGCTCCCCCAGCAGCAGCGCCGGGTCGACGAACTCCACCGAGTCGAGCGACCCCATGCCGGTGATCGTGACGCCCTCGGCGAACACGTGCGCGAGCCCGAGGTCGGACAGGCGCCCGCCGCCGCCGTGCAGGAGCACGTTGCCGGGCTTGACGTCCCGGTGCACCACGCCCGCCGCGTGCAGGTCGGCGACGGCTCGCGCGGCGTGTGCCACGGCCCGCAGCGCGGCGGGCCGGTCGAGCGGCGCGGCCGGCGCGGCGAGCGAACCGCCGGGCAGGTACTCGGTCGAGTAGTAGAAGACGCCGTCCTGCTGCCCGGCGTCGTACGGCGCGACGAGGTACGCCGAGCGCACCGCCGCGAACGCGCGCAGCTCGCGGGTGGCCCGCCGGAACGCCACCTCCGTCGACTCGGCGGCCAGCACCTTGACCGCCACCTCGGCGGCCTCGACGGGCAGCCGGGCCGGCCGGCGGGCGAGGAAGTACTGGCCGTGGTTTCCCGAGCCGAGCGGCCGGATGAACTCGTAGTCGGCGATGCCAAGCATGCGTTCCCCTGGTGTGGTCATGGGTTGCGGTGGGACTCGTAGCGCAGCCAGCGGAGCCCGAACGCGACCCGGGTGCCGGGCTTGATCTCGGCCGGCACGCCGGGCTCCAGCCGCCGGGGGTGCGGGTCGCGGGGTGGTTCGACGATGGTGCCGTTGGCCGAGCCGAGGTCGACCACGCGCACGGACCAGCCGGCGAGCGTGACCCGCAGGTGCTGCCGCGACACCCCGCTCGCCGATCCGGTGACGTGCAGCGGCCGCGCCCCGCGCGCCACGGCCGGGTCGCGGTGTGGCTCGCGGCCCACCACGTAGTCGGCGTCGAGGCGGTAGGTGGCGCCGTCGTCGAGCAGCAGCACGCCGAGCGGCGGGCGCGGGCCGAGCACGGTCAGGTGGGTCAGCTGCGCCATCGAGATGCCGCACAGCTGGCAGTACGGCACGGCCGGGTCGTTGAAGTGGCCGTTGGCGCAGCGCACGCCCTCGACGAGCAGCTGCGTCGGCTCCTCCCGGGTGGCTATCACGGTGGGCGCGTCGGTGTACGCGGGCAGGAGCAGGACCGCCTCGAACGGCGCGCTCCGGTCGGGCTGCCTCATATCAACCGCCCGCCGCGAAAGCGCCAGCGCAGGAACGGCACGCGCATCGGCCCGTTCGCGACGAGCCAGACCGCCAGCCACACCGCGGCGAAGTGCACCACGTACGCGCCGAGCGGCGGCGCGGTGTCCACTGTGGGCACGAGGCCGCGGTCGAGCAGCAGCCACAGCAGCGCGCCCTCGGGTATCGCGGTCAGCAGCCCGAACAGCGACGGCCAGTCCTTCTCCCAGCGAAACTGCATGAGGAAGTGGTAGAGCAGCTCCCAGCCGACGCCGAGCACCGCCACGGCGGCGAGCACCGCGAACGTGGTGCGGTAGTCGGCACCGACGAGCGGCGTGACGACCGCGGTGACCGCCGATCCGACCACCGCGAGGAGGATCAGCCGGGTCTGTATCCGGCCGAGCAGCACGGGCACCATCTCTCATCCCTCCCGGACCGGCCGGCCGAACGCCCAGCGCACCCACTGCGCGGTGGAGCGCAGCGGCCCGATGCGGCGGCCGAAACCGCGCCGGGCCAGGTCGTCGGCGATCTCCTGGGCACCGATCTGGAGCCCGAGGAACGTGTCCACGCCGGGGAAGTAGCCGCCGAGCGTGGCCGCCCCGGTCGCGTACAGGGCGCCGTCGCCGTTGGCCGTGCCCTTGACCTCGAAGTGGCGCTCGACCTCCAGCCGGCCGAGCGGGTTGCGGCCGGCGCCGCCGTGCGCCAGCAGGTCGGCGAGGACGCGGTGCTCGGCGATGTCGGCCTCCAGCCCGGTGCAGTCGATGATGTAGTCGGCGCCGACCTTCCGGGTGCCGGCCTCACCGGCGACCACGCTGACCAGCGTGCCGTCGGCGGCCGGCTCGACCCGCTCCACGGTGCCCTGGGCCGCCTCGTACCAGCCGCCCTCGCGGCCGGCGCGCATCTGCCGCTGCCAGCGGCGGCGCTTGGGGGTGTTGGTGCCGCCCATCCGCTTGTACTCCGCGGCCCGCTCGGCGCCGTCGAGCCGCCGCATCTTCGCCTTCAGCTGGCCGCCCCAGACCGACTTCGGGTAGTTGAAGCCCTGGTAGGCCCAGCCGTCGCCGCCCTTGCGCCGGGACCAGAGGTGCGGGCCGTGCGCGCCGGCGACGAACGTGCGGAAGATGTGCACGATCTTGGTCTGGAGGCCGTACCGCTCGCGGTCGTCCATCAGCCGCTGCAGCACCCGCGAGGCGACGATGCCGCCGCCGCGCACCATCACCGTGCCGGGCCGGGTGCGCAGCTGCTCGTAGACGTGCTCGTGCGGCTCGTACGCGTTGACCACGCGGGTGAAGTCGCCGTACTTTTCCCGGAACTCCTGCAGGTCGGGCAGGAACCGCAGCCCGGGGTAGCCGACCGCCAGGTGCACGAACCGGGACCGGTAGACCACCCGGCGGGTCGGGCCGCTGAGCGTCAACACCGTGAAGTACCCGCCGCCGGCGCGCCGCCGCACCATCCGCGCCACGCCCTTCACAAGCATCTCGGGGTACCCGATGCGGGCCGACTCGCGGGCCATTCTGGCGAAGACGGCGCCGACCCGCGGCGTCCAGTAGTCCGCGAAGATCGGCTCGCCGAGCACGTGCAGCAGCGGCCGCACCGTCTTCTCCCGCCACGCCTCGCTCAGCGCGTACGACGGGAAGCCCCAGATGTTGTCCGGCCGCGAGGACGAGTCGGACCGGATGCGCTCCGGCCCCGGGATCTGCGAGACGCGCGTCAGGTACTCGTACGTCTGCCATGGATGGTCGATATTGGACAGTACCCGGATGTCCCGGGTCGGCACCCCCGCGATGCGCAGGTAGTCGACGAGCACGAACGACCCGATGCCGCCGCCCACCGTGACCAGCGGCACGTCGTGCACCGGGATGCCGGCCTCCGCGACGAGCGCGTCCGACCAGATCGCGTTATCCAGCAACGCTTGTGTGAGGTCTCCCTGCCCCGGCATACCAGGTCCCCGTTTCCGTCCGCCAGCGGCCACATGTACAGCCGCATAGTCTCGTCCCGCCGAGGTCAAGACGGCGTGAAGTCCTTCAGTCGTCGCCCCGACAGTCTCATGGGCGAAGGCAGCGGAGCCTACAGAGCTTTCGGGGTCGATGCCGCTCACCTGATGTTGGCCGTGGAGTTTCAAGCGTATTTCCCGGGTCCGCGTCAGCCACGGACCGCCGCTCCCGCCGGAGACCGCGGCGGCCGGCGGCTCGCCAGGGCTCGCCGAAACCCCCGGCCCCCACTGCCACCTCCGCGCACCAAGCCCCAGGCACGCGGACCGGGGTCTAGTGTGGCGGCTGTGATCGACGCTGACCGCTGGATCAGGGTGGGCCCCCGGGTGGTCGAGCTCCGGGGTGACTGGTGGCTGGACCGCCCGGAAGGGCTCGCGGTGGCGCGGGGGCTGGCGCGCAACCCGGCGGCGCCGCCCGAGCTGCTGCTGCGGCTGCTGGAGGAGCACGCCGAGGCCGTTCCCGCGGCGTTCCGGCGGCGTGCCGACCTGCCGCCCGCGATCGTGGAGGCGGCGGCGCGGCACCCCTCGGCGCGGGTGCGCGGCGCGATCGCGTCCAACCTCAACGTCGACGTGGCGCTGCGGCTGCGGCTGCTGGACGACCCCGAACAGCGGGTCGCCGACCTCGTCCGGGACGACCGCGACCTGGCCCTGCCGGACCGCGCGTTCCTGCGGCAGCTGGACCGGCTCGTGGAGTACCTGCACCGCGACATGATGACGGCCGAGGAGCTGCGCGCCGACGTGATCATGATGGGCGCCAAGGACCGGCGCGCGGTGCCGGTGCTCGCCGCCCACCCGGAGCCGGTCGTCCGGGCCACGGCGGTCGAGCTGGTCGACGGTAGTGACGAAGCGACCGAGAGGCTGCGGCAGGCGCTGTCCCGCGACCCGGCTCCGGAGGTCCGCGCGGCGATGGCCGAGCGGGAGCGGACGCGCGAGCCGGCCGACATCCCCGCCAACGGTCATCTCTTCCGGGCGATGGTGGCCCTGCGGCGGCTGTCGCCGGCGCTCGTCGCGCACGTGCTGGCCACCGACCCGACCGACACGATGGATGGCGTCTCGGCGATGGCGACCAACCCGCACCTGCCGCGAGAGACGGTCGAGGAGCTGTTCGACCACCAGGCCGCGTCCGTCCGTCGCGCCCTCGCCAGGCGCGCCGACCTGACCCGGTCACAGCTCGAGCGGCTCGCCGCCGACCCGGACGTGTCCGTCCGTACCGCGGTCTCCGTGCACCCCGGCCTGAGCGAGGAGGATCGGGCCGGGATCGACATCGACGTGACCACCGCGAAAGGCGGCCTCCCCACGCGGCCGCTCGCCACGTCCGTCAACCCCTTGCTGCGCCGCCGGGCCGCGGCCGACCCGCGCCTGCCGGCCGAGGCCGTCGCCGCGCTGGCCGGCGACACCGACCCCGAGGTGCGGGCCCTCCTCGCGCACCACCATCCGGCCGCGCCACCCGCGCTGCTCCTGCGGGTGTACCGCGAGCACCCGCGCGGTGGCCGTGGCCGGCTGTCCGCCCTGCCGGCCTTCCCCACGGAAGGGCTCGCCGCGCTCGCCGACGACCCCGATCCGGAGGTGCGGCGGCTCGCCGCCCGCGACCCGCTCGCCGACCCGGCGCTCGTCGAGCGACTCGCCGGAGACCCGGACGCCGGGGTGCGCGCGGCGATGGCGGCGTGCCCGCGACTCCCGGTCGACCGGATCCTGGCGCTGCTCGACGACACCGACCTGGCCGAGCACGCGGCGGCCAACCCCGCCCTGCCGGTCGAGACGATGTCTCAGCGGCTCACGCTCAGCGAGCGGGCCAGTCGGCGTACTTGACGTCGCCGTGGAGCGCGTCGGCGGTGACCGGCACGAGTGACTGGCCGGTCCCCCCGTGTGGACCGGCCAGCCTCGCCGGGCCAGCCTGCGTGGCACCTGTGGAAGGCGTGTGGAAGCGACGTGGACGAGCGCCGATATGATGGGCCGCCATGCGCTCAGGAGGGGATGGCCTGCACGTCGCCGTGCTGGGCCCGCTGCGGGTGGAGCGCGACGGCACGCCGGTGCGGTTGGGTCCGCGGTTGGTGACGCTGCTGGCGGTGCTCGTGCTCGAAGAGGGTCGCGCGGTGCCGGCCGGCCGGATGGTGGAGCTGTTGTGGGGCGAGCCGGCGCCGGACCGGGCGCCGGTCACGCTGCGCAGCCACGTCTCCCACCTGCGGCGGGCCCTGGAGCCACACCGCGTCGTCGTGACGGTGGGCAGCGGCGCGGGCGCCGGCTACCGGCTCGACCTCCCCGCGGAGCGGGTCGACGCGCGCCACTTCGAGCAGCTGTACGCCCAGGCCCGACGGCTGCTGGTGGCCGGCGAGCCGGACCTGACCGAGCGCGCGGCGGTGCTGCTCGCCGACGCGCTGGCGCTGTGGCGCGGCCCCGCGTACGCCGACGTGGCCGACCGGCCGTTCGCGCTGCCCGAGGTCGCCCGCCTGGAGGCGGTGCGGCGCGCGGCCCGGAGCGACCACGCGGAGGCGCTGTCGTCTCTGGGCCGGCACGCCGAGGCCGCGGCCGACCTGGGCCGGCTCGTGGCCGAGGAGCCGTACGACGAGCGGGCCCGCCGCATGCTCGCGCTCGCCCTGTACGCCCAGCGGCGGGTCGACGAGGCCGCGCTGGTGTGCCGCGAGGGGCTCACCCTGCTCCACGAGCGCGGCGTCGACGCCACCGCGCTGCGGGAGCTGCAGCGGGCCATCCTGCGCGGCGAGGCGGTGGTGGCCGACGCCACGCCGGCGCCGAAGCGGATCGTGCCGCGCCTGCTGCCGCCCGACCCGCCACACTTCGTCGGGCGGGTCGCGGAGGTCGAGCGGGCCACCCGGCTGCTCGGCTCCGGGGCGGTCCTGGTCACCGGGCCACCGGGCGTGGGCAAGACACACCTGGCGATCCGGTTGGGGCACGCGGTCGCCGGCGACTTCCCGGACGGCCAGCTGTACGTCAACCTGCGCGGGTTCGACCCCGGCGGTCCGGCGATGAGCCCCGCCGAGGCGGTGCGCGGGTTCCTCGAGGCGCTGGAGGTGCCGGCCGCGCGCATACCGGTCACCCTCGCCGCGCAGGCCGGCCTGTACCGCAGCCTGCTCGCCGACCGGCGGGCGCTGGTGGTGCTCGACAACGCCCGCGACCCGGAGCAGGTGCGCCCGCTGCTGCCCGCCGCGCGCGGCTGCGCGGTGGTGGTGACGAGCCGCGACCAGCTGACCGGCCTGGTGAGCGTCGACGGCGCCCACCCGATCGCGCTGGAGGTGATGACCGCCGCCGAGTCGCGGCAGCTGCTCGCGCGGCGCATCGACACCGCCCGGCTGGCCGCCGAGCCGGAGGCGGTGGACCCGATCGTCCGGGCCTGCGCCGGGCTGCCGCTCGCACTGTCCATCGTGGCCGCTCGGGCCGCCACCCGTACGCGGTTCACGCTCGCCTCGCTGGCCGCCGAGCTGCACGACGCGCGCGACCGGTTGGACGCGCTCGCCGGCACCGACCCGGCCGCGGACGTCCGCGCGCTGTTCTCCTGGTCCTACCACGCGCTCGATCCGGACACGGCCCGCCTGTTTCGCCTGCTGGGCGTGCATCCCGGGCCGGAGGTCGGTGCGCCCGCCGCGGCGAGCCTGGCCGGCGTGCCGGTACGCGAGGCGGGGCGGATGCTCGCCGACCTCGCCCGCGCCCACCTCGTCACCGAGATCGCGCCCGGCCGGTTCGCGTTTCACGACCTCCTGCGCCTGTACGCCGCCGAGCTGGCCGGCGCCGACCCGGAGCGGGCGGCCGCGACCGGGCGGATGTACGCGCACTACACGCACACCGGGTACACCGCGGCGCTCCTGCTCGACCCGCAGCGCGACCCGCTCGCCCTCGACCCGCTCCCCGACGGCGTCGCGCCCGAGCCGCTGGCCGACTACGCGGAGGCGATGGCCTGGTTCACCGCCGAGCGCGCGGTGCTCGTCGCGGCGATCGGCCAACCGCACGGCGAGGACCGGTACCGGTGGCGGCTGGCCTGGATGATCGCCAACTTCCTCGACCGGCGCGGGCTCTGGCACGAGCTCGCCGCCGTGCAGGGCGCGGCCCTCGACGCCGCGCGGCGGGCCGGCGAGGCGTTGGGCGAGGCGCACGCCCACCGCTACCTGGGCCACGCCCGCATCCGCCTGTCCCGCGAAGACGAGGCCGGCGACAATTACCGGGCGGCGGCCGACCGGTTTCTCGCGTTCGGCGACGTGGTCGGCGAGGCCAACGTCCACCTCGACCTGGCGCAGATATGCGAGCGGCGGGGCGACCACGCGGCCGCCCTCGACCACATCCGCCGTGCGCAGGACCTCTACCGGCGCGCCGGCCACCGGGCGCGGCAGGCGCTGACCCTCAACTCGATCGGGTGGTTCCACGCCAAGCTCGGCGAGTACCGGGAGGCCATCGAACCGTGCGAGCAGGCCCTCGTCCTGAGCCGGGAGATCGGTGACCGCCGGGTCGAGGCCGCGTCCTGGGACAGCCTCGGCTACGCCCGCCAGCACCTGGGCGAGCACCGGGAGGCGATCACCAGCTACGGGCACGCGGTGACGCTGTACCGGGAGGCGGGCGACCGCTTCAACGAGGCCGAGGTGCTCCGCCACCTCAGCGACTCCCATGTGGCCGCGGGCGACCTCGACGCCGCGCGCGAGAGCATGCGCCACGCGGTCGAGATCCTCGACGAGCTGGCCCACCCCGACGCGGCGGTGGCCCGCGCCAGGCTCGCCGACCTCGCTTGACAGCGGGTTACCCCACCCTGTGGCGTGGCGCCCCTACGCTAGCCGCCGTGTCCAAACTCGACGGAAGACGGCGCCGGCGGCTGCCCACGACCTTGATCGCGGCGGGCGTGGCGCTGGCCCTGGCCGGCGTACTGTGGTTCGCCGTCGGCCTCGTCGCCGTGATCATCCGCGATCCCCTGGACCCTCCACATTGGCTGGTGCTGATCGGCGCGCCGGTGGGCCTGTTCGTCGCGTTCGGCGGCGGCATGATGGCCGGCGTCGGCGAGCACATCTCCGTCGAACGCCGCTGGCACGACGACGGCCGCCGCGGCACCGTCACCCTCTCCGACCTGCGCCCCGGCGCCGCCGGCGAGTCCAGCCAGGAGCTGACCTGCGAGCTGGAGATCCAGGTCGCCGGCCAGGACCCGCGCCGCGGCGACCACCGCACGTCGGTCGGCCCACTCGACGCGGCCCGCATGGTCGAGGGCGCCACGTTTCCCTGCCAGCTAAGCCCGACCGTGCCCAACCGCATCCGCGTCTGGCCCTACACCGACCCCGAGGCGGCCGAACTCACCGGCCGCTACCTCGACTTCCGGCCCATCTGACATCCACACATTTACCCACGTCCGCGCCCGGTGGCGCCCCTCGAGGTGACCGCGCCCCCAGCTCGACAGCCACCCACTTGACCATGGAGTTTCAAGAGGATTTCCCGGGTCCGCGTCAGTCCCTGACCGCCGCTCCCGCCGGAGACCGCTACGGCCGGCGGGAGCGGCGGCCCGCAGGTGACGCGGACCCGGGAAACGGTTTTTGGGCGAACGATCATGTGTCGGCCTGCGGTGACGCCTTGGTGAAAGCGATCTGAAAGCGGGGCCCGCGATGATGGCCGCGGATCCCTGCGCCATCTCACTATCAGACCGAGGAGGCACCCTTGCGGGCCAGAATGACAGCGATCCTGTCCGCCCTGGCACTGACCGTCGCGATGGCGGTGTCCGGCACGCCGGCCGTGGCCGCGCCGGCCACCGAGTACGTGGCCAAGCTTCGGGTTGGCGAAGGCAGCAACGTCGAGTACTTCCGGATCCACCTCGTGGAGGCCGCTGACATCACGGCGGCGTTCGCGAGCCTCAACAACACGAGCAACCAGTTTCCGAACGGGCTGATCGTGCGCACCGGGCCCGAGTACAACGTCGGGTACAGCTGGCACCTCGACCCGAACGACGTGGAGTTCGTCGACTTCACCATCGAGGTCTGCGACGGCCTGCCGTCCGATGTGGAGAGTGGCGCGCTGACCAGCGACCGCTACTGCCCCTGGTCCGCGCGGGTGGTCAAGATGACTCCCCTGCCGTGAGAAAACGGCCGTGCCGGGAAACCCCGGCACGGCCACCGAAAACAGCCGTCAGCTCAGCGGCTCGATCCAGATGTTGCGGTACTGCACGGGGTTTCCGTGGTCCTGCAGGCGGATCGACCCGGTCGCCGGCCCCTCGGGGATGCTCCCGCCGGTCGGGCCGGTGATGGCGACGTCGTCGTGCACCCGCACGCCGTTCCAGACGAGGGTGACGCGGGCGTCCTCGGTCTTGTTGCCGGCGCTGTCGTAGCGGGCGGCGCGGTACTCGATGTCGTAGCTCTGCCACGTCTCCGGCGCGGTCGCGGCGTTGACGTCCGGCGGCTTCTGCAGGTAGATGGCGCCGGCCTCGTTGTTGTCGAGGGTCGGGTCGCCGTACGAGTCGAGGATCTGGATCTCGTACCGCTCCTGCAGGTAGACGCCGCTGTTGCCGCGGTTCTGCCCGGTGACCTCCGGCGGCAGCAGCGGCACCTTGAACTCGACGTGCAGCCGGAAGTCGCCGAAGGCCTGCTTGGTGCGCAGGTCGCCGTTGCGGACCTCCATCGCGCCGCCGCCGACCCGGGCCCACGATGCCATCCGCCCGTCGGTGTGCTGCCACTCGGACAGGTCACCGCCGTCGAAGAGCGTGAGCCGTTCGGCGGGCCGGCGCACCGAGATCAGGTCGAGGTTGACGTGGCCGGTGTCGGTGGCGTCGACCCGGTACTGGATCGCGTTGACGCCCCGGCGCAGCGTGAGCCGCTCGGTCTTGGTGGCCCACTCGTCCCAGGTGATCGTCGAGGGCAGCACGGTCTGCTTGACCTTGCGGCCGTTGACGTACACGCTGACGCTCTTCTCGCCCTGGAACGGGTTGGGCCCGTTGCTGTACCGGAGCCCGACCTCGTACTCGCCGGCTTCAGAAACATCCACGTGCATGGTGGTGGAGGCGTTGAGCGCGCCGTAGCCGGCGACGAAGCCGACGCCCGAGTAGCCCCGGTGGTCGGTGGCGAGGCTGGCGCCGCCCTCGCGGTTGCCCTCCTCGGCCTCGTAGAAGACCTGGTCCGGCTGCGGCCCGGGGATGTTGTTGAGGGTGTACCACGCCTCGGTGCTCCACAGTTCCTCACCGTTGGCGGCGGTGAACGGGCGCGGCGAGCGCAGGTAGACGACGTGGTCGCGCTTGAGCCCGTCGACGCTCAGCGTGACGGTCTTGCGGTCCGCCGAAACGCGCACCGCGGTAACCGCCAGCGTCTCCTCGTCGACCTTCGGCCCGCCGTAGGCAGGCGTCGCCGCGTACCGCCACTGCGCGAGCCGGTAGCTCTGCGCGATGTTCTGGATCGTGGCGGTCGACAGCGGCCGGGTGTACTCGATCTTGAAGCCGTCGGCCGTGGCGCTCATCGACGTCATGTCGAAGGCGTTGTTGCCGTTGGGCGTCAGCTTCTGCAGGCCGTGGCGGAGCTTGCCGGGCTGCCCCCAGTTGCCGTCCGAGCCGAGGCCGCCGACGTAGATGGCGCCGTCGGGCCCGATGGTGACCCGGTTGACGCCGGCCTCCAGGCCCTGCGTGTGGCGGAAGACCGCACCCTGGTACTCGCCGTGCACCTTCTCCAGGTAGGCGCGCTGCAGCCCGCCGTAGGTCACGTCACCGAAGATCATCTGCCCGCGGAACGGCCCCTTCTTGAGCAGCACCGGCGTGCTCGGCGAGTTGGCGATGTCGTTGTGTGGCAGCCACAGCACCGGCTTGGTGACCGGGTTGGCGTCGAACGGCCCGTCCGGGTTGGTGTAGTGGTTGAAGAAGCGGTCCTGCTCGATGTGCACGAGCTTCGACGAGGGCAGCCAGCCGCCCTGGTTGTCGGTGACGAAGAGCTCGCCGTCCGGGCCCCACCCGATGCCGTTGGGGGTGCGCAGGCCGCCGGCCACGTAGGTCACCTTGCCGGTGCGCTTGTTGACCACGATGCTCGTGCCGCGGTTCTTGGCCGGCTGGGGGTCGGTCGTCGCGCCGCCGAGGTCGATCGCGACCGACAGGTTGAGGTAGAAGTTTCCACCCTTGTAGAGCAGGCCGAACGCGAACTCGTGGAAGTTTCCGCCGAACGGCCACGTCGCCACCGTGCGGTAGTCGTCGGCGACCTCGTCACCGTCGGTGTCGCGCAGCTCGGTCAGCTCGTGCTTCTGCGAGACGTAGATGGTGCCGTCGACCACCGCGAGGCCCATCGGCTCCTTGAGGCCGCTGGCCACCTTCTTGTACGTGACCTGCCCGGCGCTCGTCCCGCCGGTCACGTTGTCCACTACGTACACCTCGCCGAGCAGCTTGTCGGTGCCGCCCCAGGTGGCGATGACCAGCCGGCCGTCGGCGGTCCAGTCCATTGCGGACACCTGCGGCTCGAAGCCGGCGGGGCGCAGGTCGGTGAGCGTGTAGTCGGGGTGCACCGAGTCGAGCGGGAGGCCGTCTCCCGGCGCGTCGGACACGCCCTGGCACGCCTTGTATCCGGGCGCGGTCACCCGCACGACCCCGGCGTCCGTGCTGAGCACCGAGGTGGGCACGACGGCGAACCCGGTCGCGCCGGGCGGCTGCCACGACAGCGTGAGCTGCTGGCCCCCGCCCGCCTCGAAGTGCTCGATCCGCAGGGCGTGGTAACCCTGGGTCAGCGTGATCGTGGCGTCCTTCGACGTCGCACCGTGCAGGCCGTCGTGGTCGATCACCAGGGCGTCGTCCAGGTACAGCCGGGAGCCGTCGTCACTGGTCAGCCGGAACGTGTACGCACCATCCGCGGGGATGTTCACGTTGCCGATCACGTGGGTGAGGAAGTTGTCCTCGAAGCCGAAGTCGGCCGCGCTGGTCCAGTCGACGACCGGCATCAACTTGTCGACGTTGGGGGTCTGTCCGGGCTTGAGCGTGCAGATCGTGGAGAGCGGCACCCGTACGTCGTACGTACGCAAGGTGACGCCCGGCTCCTGTGGTGGCAGATCCGCGGCCCGGGCCGGGTCCGGCGCGACGCCGGCGGCGGTGAGGGGGCCGAGGAGCGCGAAGCCGAGGAGCGCGGCCAGGCGTCTGACTCTCGCGGGGCGAGGCATTCGTTCCTCCTTGGACGGTGGTGGGAAACCGCCCGTCGAGCCCCGCGGCCGAGGGTGCCAGCCCGGTGGCGGAGATGTCCTCGATCATGGCGACAGAGGACATCATCGACCACATTCGTCGGCACCGCTAGATCTTTAGAGAGAAAAATGCAAACTTTTATCGGTACGGATAAAAGTCCTAGGTGAGTTCGATGTAGTCGAGCTGGACGGTGCCGGTGCCACCCTTCGCCAGCCGGATCGTGTTGTAGCCGGCGTTGAGAGTGACGGTGGTGGTGACGGAGGCGAACTGGCCCGATGTGCCCGGATAGCTGACCGTGCCGTTGGCGCCGCCGTTGACCGCGAGCCCCTGCGTGGCCGCCCCGCCACCGTTGGCGTACCGCACCGCCATCGTGTAGGCGCGGGCCGCCGGCACGTTGACGACGAAGACCACATAGGAGTCCGTGCGCGGGTCGCCGCTGTTGGCGATGCCGCTGACGTAGGCGCCGTTGGAGGCGGCCGAGCCACTCACCGTCGTGGCGCGGAAGAGCGAGGCGTTCTCGGCCTCGTACCGCTGCTGGTAGGCCGGCACGCCGCTGGCCGGCTGGACGACGACGTGGTAGGCGCTGCCCGCGGACATGTTCGGGATGACGACCACGAGCTCGCCGTTGACCAGCTGGTACACGCCATTGAGGACGGTCGTGGGCGCGGTGACCGCGGTGGCGCGCCCGCTGGCCGGCGTGGACTCGACGGTGACGCGGGCGGTGGAGCCCAGCGCGGCCAGCCCGGTCACGCGGACGCTGTTGGTGCCGGACTCGTCGCCGAGCGCCACGTGCACCACCTTGCGCGTGCCGTCGTAGGCGGCGAAGCCCTCCAGTCCACTTTGGGCGGGCGGGGTGGTGGCGACCATGTTGCCGGCCATCTCGCCGTACCACTTGTACAGCCACCACGTGCCGGTCGGCTGGTTGCCACTCGTGACGAGGCCGTTGACGGTGCCGTACTCGTACCAGAAGGCGCGCTCGGCGTCGGCCACCCCGGCCCGCTCCAGCTTGGCGATGTAGTTGGCGACCCGGCCGGGCACGTCGACCTCGTCGGTCCAGGCGTACTCGTTGATGGAGATGGGCCGCGGGCTGATCCCGAGCGACGACTCGAGCTGGCGGTAGGCGGCCACGTTCGCGGCGATGCTGGCCGAGCTGTGGTTGAGCTCGTGCCACACGACGACGTCGGGCAGCGCGTTGTTGGCCTTGGCGTAGCTGAGGAACGACTGCATGTACGACGGCTGCCACCCGGCCGTGCCGGGACCGACGATCGGCGTCAGCGTGTCACGCGCGCGGATCTGCCGGTACGTGCGCACCCAGCCCTCGTTGAAGCTGCCGGCCCGCGCGGTGTCCCAGGTCCAGTCCGGCTCGTTCCAGATCTCCCACCCGGCGACGTTGCTGACGTTGGTGGCGTTGAGCCGCGCGGTCACCATGGTGTCCACCTTGGACAGCCAGTCGGTCCAGCTCACCCACTGGTACGGGAAGTTCGGGTAGATGTCCGGCATCCGGATGTACTGCTTGGCGCCGACCCGGTCGGCCTGCGGCGCGATCAGGAGCGAGTCCCCGCCCGGTGGCTGGCCGTTCGGGCGCTGGCCGACGCCGGGCGCCGGCTGGGTCAGCGTGTTGAGGCGCAGCGGCAGCAGGGTGGAGTCGGCCGGCCGGTTGTTTTCCGCGAGCGCGTAGAGGCCGCCCGCCGCGACGTGCGTGACCGGGCGGAACGGCGAACCGGCCGCCACGTTGAGCACCCGGCCGACCGGCTGCTGCGGCGGCGTGCCGGAGGCGGTCGGCCCCACGGTGGGTGTGGCGCTGGTCGGGGTCACCGTGGGCGGGGTTGTCACCGGGCTGCCCGTGCACGCCGCGCCGTTGAGCGCGAAGCTCGCCGGCGCCGGGTTGGCCGAATTGTTCCACGAGCCGTTGAAACCGAGAGCGGCGCTCGCGCCGGTGCCGAGCGCGCCGTTCCAGCTCGCGTTGGTGACGGTGACGTCGGCGCCGGTCTGGGCATACACACCGTTCCACCCCTGGGTGATCGTCTGACCCGCGGCGAACGACCAGGTCAGCCGCCAGCTCGTGACCGGGTCGCCGAGGTTGGCCAGGTCGACGGCGGCGCCGAACCCGCCGGGCCACTGGTTGGTCACCGTATACGTCACCCGGCATCCGGCGGCGGCCCGCGCCTTAGGGAAAACGTTTGCCGGCAGCCGCCGCTGGCCCGCCTGTCCCACAATGTGCCGGTGACCTCGATCCGGCTGCTCACCCTCAACGCGCTCGTCCGCGGAGACGTACGGCCCCGGCTGCGCGCGCTGGCCGCGATCCTCGACGAGTCGGACTACGACGTCGTGTGCCTGCAGGAGGTGCTGCACGCCGGCAGCGTGCGGCTGCTGCGGCGGCTCACGCCCGGCTTTCGTCACCGCTTCGCGAGCGGCTTCCCGTTGCTCCACGGTGGACTGTTGCTGCTCTCCCGGTGGCCGTTCGTCCGCAGCGGCTTCACCCGCTACCCGGCGGGCCGGCCGCTCCGCACGGAGATGCTGATGCGCAAGGGCGTACAGGTCGCCGTCGTCGACACGCCCGGCGGCCCGCTCGCGGTGGTCAACACCCACCTGTCCGCCAACCGCGACGGCGACTGGGCGCCCGCCAACCGGTACACGCGGATCGCCCGGGGCGAGCTCGACGCGCTGGCCGGGCTTGTCGCGGCGCTCGACCCCGCGCTGCCGGTGGTCGTCGCGGGCGACTTCAACGTGCCGCGCGACTCGCTCGCCCTCACCGCCTTCGCCGAGGCGGCCGGCCTGCGCGACGTGCTCGCCGGCGACACGGCGCCCACCTACCGGCCCACCGCGCGGTTTCCGGCGCCGCCGGCGCTCGACCAGGTGCTGGTCCGCGGCACGCCGTCCGCGCGGGCGCGGCTCGTCTTCAAGGACGCGGTGGCGCTGCCCGGCGGGCGCACCGGGTACCTCTCCGACCACTACGGCATCGAGGCGGACCTGACGATTGCGTGATCCGGCAAGGAAACTAGTCGATCAGGGACGAAAGGCAGACACTCACCCATTCCTGTGCTTGGATCGGTCGGTGTTACGGGGGAGGTGAGTTCGGTGGTGGTTCGAGCCTTCGCGGCCCTGGTCGCCGCCGCCGTCGCCGGGGTGCTCACGCCCGGCCCGGCGACGGCCGAAGAGCCGAAGTGGCACCGCGCGACATGCTTCGGCGGGTCGATCGACTCGATCGAGCTGACGGTGGAGGTCACGCAGCAGGGCCAAGCGTTGCTGACGCTGAGCGGGCATCTCGACTGCGGGTCGAGCGACAAGCGGGCCACGTTCGGGTGGGCGCACTTCGACAGCGACGACCAGACCGGGACGCTGAGCCGAAACGACCTGCGTCGCTACCGGGGCGGGCCGCGGACGCCGTTCACGGAGAGCAGGTACGTCAAGCACGGCAACGTCAACTTCATGGCCTGCGTGGTCACCGACTACGACGTGGTCGTCGACTGCGTCCAGGTCGCCCGCGAGCCCGGAAAGCTCCTCGAGGTGACACCGCTCCTCGAGAAGGACGCGACCTACGGCCGCGACGTCATCGTGCAGGACGGCGACTACCGCCCCGTCTGCGGCGGCTGCTGGTGACGGACTTCAGCTCCAGCCGGACGTGGTGATCTGGGAGAGCGGGGGCAGCACCGACTCGGCGACGCGGCTCACGAAGCCGACCGGATCCGGCTGAGGCGCCCGTAGGTGCACGTGGTGCACGCCGATCGCGGCGAGCTTTTCGGCGTTGCGGAGAAACTCGTCGCGGTCGCCGATCGGGTCGACGCGGTTTTGCACGGTGATCCGGATGTCGCCGATGTCGCGCCCCTCGCGCTCACAGTGGCGGCGCAGCACGTCGACCTTGTGGCGCACCTCGTCGACGTCGCTGGTGGTGAGGTTGCAGGCCTCGGCGTACCTGGCGACCATCCGGAGCGTCTTCTGCTCCCCGTTGCCACCGATGAGGATCGGTGGCCGTGGCCGCCGCAGCGACCTCGGGCGGTTGAGCGTCTCGGCCAGCGTGTAGTGCCGACCGCTGTACGGGCCGTCGTCGTCGCTCCACATCTGCAGGCAGATCCGCACCGCTTCCTCGAGCCGCTCGAAACGCTCCGCCAGCGGCGGAAACGGCACGCCGAGCCCGAGGTGCTCGCGCTCGTACCAACCCGCGCCGATGCCGAGCATCGCCCGGCCGCCGGAGAGCACGTCGAGCGTCGTCACGGTCTTGGCCAGCAGCCCCGGGTGCCGGTAGGTCACGCCGGTCACGAGCGTCGCCAGCTGGATGCGGGAGGTCTGCCCGGCGACGAAGCCGAGCGCCGTGTAGCCCTCCAGCATCGGGTCGTCGGCCGGCCACACCTTCTCCATCTGGAAGAAATGGTCCATGACCGTGAAGAGCGCGAAGCCGGCGTCATCGGCCGCCTTCGCGGTGCCGGCCAACAACGGCGCGATGACCGCGTCGCCGCCAGGGTTGGTGAAGTACGGAAAGTGGATGCCGGCGTCCATCCCCCGACCTTAAAGGATCTGTAGAGCTTTCGGGGTTGAGGTCAGCGTTTGTCCACAATGTCGCAACGCGCCAGGCCGGCGCCCACCGAGCCGGGTGGGCCTTCGGTCGCCCGGGTCCGCGTAGCTGATGACCGCCGCTCCCGCCGGAGACCGCGACGGCCGGCGGACGGTGCGACCACGGACCATGACGACGTCGCGGTAGCCCAAAATGGTCGAAATGTGCAGTGCCGCCGCACCGCCGCCAACGTAGCGTAACCAGCTTCGGGGCGTAGGTGTGGATCTAGAACGGTTAGGGTCGATATAGCGCCATAACCGTTCTAGATCGCGAACCGGGTGCCCGTTACCTGGCGCAGTGGCTACTGCCCGCGACCGAGGCCGGCCGGCTCGGTCGGCGCCAGCGTGGCGGCTTAGGACATTGTGGACAAACGCCGACCTCAACCCCCGAAAGCTCGGGGCCGGCGTAGCCGGCCGGGGTGAGACTGCCCAGACGCGGACGGTGAGGCAACGGGAGCAAACGGCATGGACCACGGCGGACGTCGCGGTAGCCCAGATTGACCGGCGTCGACGAGATGGGCCGCCTTACCAGGGGCGATCCTCCATGATGGACACATTCAGGCGCGCGGATTAAACTTTGGACGTTGGGAGCGCTCCCATTCAAGCGCGTACAACCTAATACACGGGGGAGGACGTCGATGCGCGTCATTAGAAGCGTGCTCGCGGCGGCGGTGACGCTCGCGCTCGCGTTGGGCGGCGGCGCGGCCGCCTGGGCGGATCCGGGCACACCGGACGGTTGGCGGCTAAAGCGCGGTGACACGGGGTTCGAGCTGGTCTGGCACGCCCCGAAGCGGGTGCCGATCGGCGACGCGATGGTCGGTTTCTACGCCGGTGACCGGCTGCTGGGGCGGCCGGTGGCCGCGCGCGACCAGCGCACGTTCCGCCTCACCGTCGAGGGTGTTGCGGCGCGCGACCTGGCCGGTCTGCAGGTGCGGGCCGGCGGGCGCCGCCTGGACGTCCCGATCGACGACCGCCCGGGCGCGGCCGCCGACAAGGCGTTCGTGGCGGCGGCGCAGCTGCCGCCCAACCCGGTCGACCCGGGCACGCCCGGCTCGTTCGCCACGATCTCCGGCGAGTACACGCTGCCCGACATCCAGCTGCCCGGCTACGCGGCGCCGGTGGAGATGCGCGGGCTCGTCGTGGCGCCGCAGGGCACGTCGGGCCAGCGCCCGCTCGTGCTCTTCCTGCACGGCCGCCACGGCACCTGCTACCAGGGCACGGCCGAGCCGACGCTCGACTGGCCGTGCCCGGCGGGCTGGACGGCGGTGCCCAGCTACCGCGGCTACCAGCGGGCGCAGCAGCTGCTGGCCTCGCAGGGATACGTGACCGTCTCCATCTCCGCGAACGGTGTCAACGCACAGGACGGCGCCATCACCGCGCCGCTCGACGGTGGCGCGCAGGCCCGTTCGTCACTGGTCCGCACGCACCTCGCGCGCTGGGCGGACTGGGCCGGCACCGGCCGGCCGAGCGCGCCGGCCATCGTGCGGTCGGCGCCGGTGACCGACATGACGCGGGTGCTGCTCGTCGGCCACTCGCGGGGTGGCGAGGGGGTCAGCCGCGCCGCGGTCGACAGCCTCACCCCGCCGCCGGCCGGCCAGGACGGATACACGGGGACGGTGCGCTGGCAGGTCCGCGGGCTGGCGCTGATCGGCCCGACGATCCTCTCGCAGAACCCGGCGCCCGACGTGCCGTCGATGACCATCCTGCCCAGCTGCGACGGTGACGTCTCCGACCTCGAAGGCGAGCTGTACGTGGACGCCACCCGCCGGGTCGGCCGCGGCTTCGCGTTGCACAGCGCGGTCTTCGCGATCGGGGCGAACCACAACTACTTCAACACCGAGTGGACGCCCGGCCTGTCGGCGGCGCCCTCATTCGACGACTACCCGAGCCCGCACGACCCGGTGTGCCGCTCGATCTCCCCCACCCGGCTGACGCCCGACCAGCAGCAGAAGGTCGGCGCCACCTATGCCGCCGCGGCCGCGGCGACGTTCGTGGCCGGCAACGACCAGGTGCGGCCGTTGCTCGACGGTTCCGGGTTCCGGGCGCCGTCGGTCGACCCCGCCGTCGTGTTGAGCCACGCGGTGGGTGGCAACCGCACTCCGCTCCTGGTGCCTGAAGCGTCCACTGTGGTCAGTGGCGCGGCCGGCTTGCTGTGCGAGCAGGTGACCACCTGCGACAATTCGCGGGCGCCGCACTTCGACCAGTTCGAGCCGGTGCGACCGGAGGCCGGCCGCTACGCGGTACGGGTCAACTGGACCGCGCCGGGCACGCCGGTCAGCCTGCGGCCACCGGCGGCGGTCTCGCTGTCCGGGGCGCAGTCGGTGGCGCTGCGGGTCGTGGTGCCGGCCGGCTCGCCGGGCACCCAGTTCGACGTCGCCATCACCGACACCGCCGGGCGGCGGGCCACGCTCGGCACCACCACCCTCGACCCGATGCCGTCGCCGACACAGACGTCGTACGACTGGGGTCAGGAGGTGCGGATGCCGCTGACCAACGCCACGGCGGCCGGGCTCAACCTCGCACAGACCGCCACGCTGGAGATCGTGCCGCGTGCCGGCGAGACCTGGGCGCGGATCTGGCTGATCGACGCGTGGGGCTGGCGCCCAGGCCTGCCGGCGCCGCAGGCGACCTCACTCCCCCGCGTCGACCTCGGCGAGCTGACCGTCCAAGAAGGAGACTCCGGCACGGTCACCTATCAGGTGCCGGCACGGGTCACCGGCAGCGGCAACGGCCAGGTGCGCGTCTTCGTCGTCGACCCGGTCTCCGGCCTCGCCACGGCGAGCGTGGTGTCGGTCCCGCCGGGCAGCACAAGCATCGCCATCCCCATCCAGGTGGCCGGCAACACCCAGCCCGGTGACAGCCGCGCGTACATCGTGGCCGCCAAGGCGATCAGCGGCGCGTCGATCGGCGACGCCTTCGGCGTGCTGACCGTCCAGGACGACGACGCCCAGGCCGACGGATAGAGCCCGGTATAGCCCAAAGTAGATCGCGGACCGTCTTTGGCCCGCTGTGGAGCCGGCGGGCACGCCCATAGCTTGAGGTCGTGACCGCCGATCTACGGACGCCACCAGCGGGACCCACCGCCCCGACCGCGCGGGCGTTGGGTCCCGACCTGGCGCGCGGCTTCATGTTGCTGTTCATCGCGCTGGCCAACTCGCACTACTTCCTGCGCGGCTCGACGGTGCTGGGCGGCTACCCGCTGGACGGCTCGGCGGTCGACTCGGCCGTCGCGTGGCTCGTCTCGACGTTCGTCGACGGGCGGGCGTTCCCGATGTTCGGGCTGCTGTTCGGCTACGGCGTCGCCCACATCGTGCGCCGCCAGGAGGGCCGCCGGCCGCGCGACGTGCGGCGGCTGCTGTGGCGCCGCGCGCTGGTACTCGTCGTGGTGGGCGCCGTCGACGCGATGCTGTTCTTCGTCGGCGACATCCTCGTGGCGTACGGCGTGCTGCTGCTCGTCGGCGCGTGGATGGTGCGCTGGAAGGACCGCTGGCTGGTGGTGATCGGCGCCGTGTTCCTGGTGCTCGTCTCGCTGCCGGAGGCCGGCTCGCTCGCGACGAGCCCGGACGGGCCGGACGCCTCGATGCTGCCGCCGGACCCGGGCGGGATGTTCGCCGACCGGCTGCCGGTGGCGCTCTTCGTCGCGCTCGGCGGACCGCTGGGCTTCATCTGCCCGTACGTGGTGGGCCTGTTGGCCGGCCGCCGCCGCGTCCTGGAGGAGCCCGAGCGGCACCGCACGCTGCTGGCCGTCACCGCCGCCGTGGGGATCGGCGTCGCGGTGCTCGGCGCCCAGCCGATCTCGCTGATCCACGCCGGCGTCCTGAGCGTGCCGGACCGGTCGGCGCTGGAGGTGTTGGGCCCGCTGCACGACAGCACCGGGATCCTCGGCGGCTTCGGCTACGCGGCCTTGCTGTCGCTGCTCGCGCTCCGGTTCAAGCCCCGCCGCGGCCCGGTGGTCGAGGCGATCGCGGCCACCGGCCAGCGGTCGATGACCTGCTACCTCATGCAGTCGGTGGTATGGGCGGCGGTCTTCACGCCGTTTCTGCTCGACCTCTCGGGCACGCTGACCGTCACCGGCACGGCCGTCCTCGCCACCGCGACCTGGACGGCGAGCGTCATCCTCGCCGACCGCATGCGCCGAGCCGGATACCGCGGCCCCTTCGAGGTACTCATCCGGCGCATCACCTACGGTTCGAAACGGGCTTGAACCGCGGACCCGGCAGCGGACGGCCGGGGTTTCGACGAGCCCCTGGCGAGGAGCCGGCCGGCCGCGGTGCCCGCGGGAGCATACGGCCCGCAGCTGACGCGGACGCGGGCAAAATAATCTGATAGGCGTGAGTGTTGATCTGGTCCTGCTCCGCGGCGTGTCGTACCGGGGGCGGGAGGTCACCGGGCAGCGGATGCGGGGGCTGCTCGCGCTGCTGGCCGGCGACCTGCGCACCGGCTGCGGCACGAGCCGGCTCGTCGACGGCCTCTGGCCCGAGGCGCCTCCCGCCAACCCGGTCAAGGCGCTCCAGGTGCTCGTGTCGCGGGCCCGGGCGCAGCTCGGCGCGGGCCTGATCGCCAGCACGCCCACGGGATACCGGCTGGCTCTGGGCGAAGACCAGGTGGACAGCAGCGCGCTGCTGGTGCGCGCGGCGGCCGGCGCCCGGCAGCTGCGGGCCGGCGACCACGCGGCCGCGCTCGCGCACGCGGAGGCGGGCCTGGCGCTGTGGGACGGCGCGCGAGGCGCCGCCGGCCTCGACGACCCGGTGGGCGCGCTGCGGGCCGAGCGGGTGGCGGCGCACCGGTCGCTGGTGCGTGCCCATGCGCTCGCCCTCGCCCGGCTGGGGCGGCGGGCCGAGGCGGTCGACGAGCTCGCCGCGGTCGCGGCCGAGCTGCCGCGCGACGAGGAGGTGCTGCTGGAGTTGCTGCGCTGCGAGGCGGCCACCGCAGGGCCGCCGGCCGCGCTGGCCCGCTACGAGGCGTACCGCAGGTCGTTGCGCGACGAGCTGGGCACCGACCCGGGAGCGGCGCTGCGGGACGCGCACCAGCGGCTGTTGCGGGGTGATGCGCCGGCGGTCCGGCGTGGTGTGGCGTCCGAGCCCAACGAGCTGCTGGGTCGCGACGAAGACCTCGCCGCGGTGGGCGCGATGGTGCGGCGTTCGCGGGTGACGTCGATCGTGGGCCCCGGCGGCCTCGGCAAGACCCGCCTGGCGAACGCGGTCGGCCGCGACGCCGAGCAGCGGGTGGTCCACGTCGTCCCGCTGGCCGGCGTCACCGCCGACGAAGACGTCGCCCAGCAGGTGGCCGCCGTGCTGGGCGCGGGAGAGCCTGAGATCGCGGCCGCGCTCGGCCCCGGACCCGCCCTGCTGATCCTCGACAACTGCGAACACGTGATCGACGGCGCCGCCGAGCTGGTGCGCGACCTCGTGTCGGCGCTCCCCCAGCTGCACGTGCTGACGACGAGCCGCACGCCGCTCGGCCTGTCGTCGGAGTCGGTGTACGCGCTGCCGGAGCTGAGCCTGCCGGCGATGGTGGAGCTGTTCACCCAGCGGGCGCGGGCGGCCCGGCCGGGGGTCGAGCTGCCCGCCGACACGATCGCCGAGCTCTGTCGCCACCTCGACGGGCTGCCGCTGGCCGTGGAGCTGGCGGCAGCCCGGGTACGGGTGATGACGGTGGCCGAGATCGCCGCGCACCTGGGCGACAGGTTCGACCTGCTGCGCGGCGGCCCGCGGGACGCGCCGACGCGGCACCGGACCCTGCACGCCGTCGTCGCGTGGAGCTGGGCCCTGCTCCACCCGGCCGGGCAGGCGGCGATGCGCGCGCTGTCGGTCTTTCCCGGCGGGTTCACCGCCGAGGGCGCCCGGCACCTGCTCGGCGGCGACGTCCTGGGCACGCTCGAAGACCTCGCCGACCAGTCGCTGCTCAAGGTGTCCGACACGGGGTTCGGCGCGCGGTTCGCGATGCTGGAGACGGTACGGGAGTTCAGCGCGGCGCAGCGGGCGGCGGCCGGTGAGGACGACCGCGTGGCCGCCGGTTTCCTCGCCTGGGCGCGAGACTTCGGGCTGGCGCGGCACGACGCCGCCCTGGGGCCCGCCCCAGCCTCCACTGTGGAGCAGATCCGGGCCGAGCGGGACAACCTGCAGCTGGCCCTGCACAAGGCGGTAGCGCTCGCCGACGGTGCCACGGTGGCGGCGACGACCGCGGTCCTTGGCGCGCTGTGGCTGATCGAGTCGGACTACGCCCGGATGCTGGCGCTGACCAACGAGTCAGCGTGGGTCCTGTCGCACTACCGGCCCGGCCCGGAGCTCGTGGAGGCGACCAGGACGGCGGCGGCGCTGTCCACGGGGTTCACGTTCAGCGCCGAGGGTCCGCGGGCGGTCCGCGCGCTGGTGACGCTGCGCCGGCTCCCGCCCGCGCCGCCGGACACCCTGGTCCGGGCCGCGGCGACGGTGCTCGCGGCGGCGCCGGAGCTCACCGCCGCGGACCCGCGACTCGCCGAGCTGTGCGGCAGCGACCAGCCGCTGCTGGCCGGGAGCGCCAACGCCGTCGCCGCGTACATGTGGGAGTACGAGGGCGATCCCGACCGCGCGCTGTCCACGGCCGAGCGCACGCTCGCCATCTTCCGCGACCAGGCGGTGCCGTGGGCGCGGCTCGTCGCCCACGCCCGGATCGCCGACCTGCATTTGCAAGCGGGGCGGGGCACGGAAGCCCTCCCCCACCTCGAGGCCGCGATGCGGGTCCTGGACGAGGTCGGCATCCGGAACGAGACGCTGGGCATCCGGCTCGGCATCGTGCTGGCCAACCTGCAGCGCGGCGCCGTCGACGTGGCCGAGCGGCAGCTGGCCCTGGTGGAGCCGGACCAGCCCGAAGACGCGGTCGAGCTGCGCTCGTTCAACCTCGCCGTGCGCGCCGAGATCATGCTCGCCCGCGGCCAGGGCGAGGCGAGCCTGCGGGTGTGGCGGCGGATCGTCGGGATCGTGCGCGAGGCGATGGAGCGCGACGGCCTGCCCGGCATCGAGAGCTGGGCGCTGGAGGTGGAGGCGGCGACCGTGATCGCCCATGTGCGCCACGGCAAGGGCGATCTCGTCGCACCGCTCGTCGACGCGCTGCCCGAGCGGCTGTCGGCGCTGCTGACGACGCTCACCGGGAAACGGTCGTCCCTGATCGGGTACCCGCTCGGCGGCGCGCTGCTGCTCGCACTGGCCACAGTGGACCTGGAGCGGGGCGCGACCGCCTCCGGGGTACGCCTGACCGCGCTGGCCGAGCGGTTCCACTACATCCGCGGCTTCCGGCCGACCATGGCGCCCGAGGAGGCCAACAGGGCCGCCGAGAAGGCCGACAAGGCGGCGTACGCGGAAGCGGTGTCCGCGTACGCCGCCCTGACCCCCGACCAGCTGCCCGCGGCCGCGCTGGCCGCGCTGCGGGAGCGGCCTCAGGCCTGACGGTTGTACAGCCGCTTCGCCCACAGGTAGCAGACCAGCGCGATCCCGGCCGACCAGGCGAGCGCCACGGCCGCGCTGCCGCCGATCCCCGTGCCCAGCAGCAGCCCGCGGACCGTCTCGATGTTCGGCGTGAAGGGCTGGTACTCGGCGAACCAGCGCAGCCCCGCCGGCATCGAGTCGGTGGGCACGAAGCCGCTGCCCAGAAACGGCAGGAACACCAGCGGTTGCGGCGTGTTGCTGGCGCTCTCCACGGTCTTCGCGGCGAGGCCCAGGGCCACCGTCAGCCAGGTGAGGGCGAAGGCGAGCATCGCCAGCACGCCGGCCGCCGCCAGCCACTCCACCACGGTGGCGTTCGGCCGGAACCCGATCGCGAGCGCGACGCCGACGACCAGCGTCACCGCCACGAAGGTCTGCAGCATCGCGCCGACGACGTGGCCGGTCAGCACCGAGACCCGCGCGATGGCCATCGTCTTGAACCTGGCCACGATGCCCTCGGTCATGTCCATGGCCACCGATATCGCGGTGCCCATGGACACTGCGGCCACGGCCATCATGAGGATGCCCGGGGTGACGTAGTCGGTGTACGCGCCGCGGCCGCCCGAGCCGGGCCCGAGCCCGTCGCCGAGGGTGCCGCCGAATACGTATACGAACAGCAGCAGGATCAACACCGGCACGGCCACCAGTTGCAGGGTCAGCGCCGGGTAGCGCCGCATGTGCTTGATCTGGCGGCGCACCATGGTCGCCGAGTCGGCCAGCGCGTATCTCATCGGACCGCCCCCACCTTCTCCGTCAGGGCCAGGAACACGTCGTCAAGGTCCGGTGTGTGTACCGTCAGCTCCTCCACCTCGATGGACGCGTCGTCGAGCCGGGCCAGCAGCGCCCGCAGCGAGTGGACCGCGCCGTCGTGCGGCACCTGCAACACCAGCGACTCCTCGTCGCCGCCGGGGAGCTGGAGCGTCCGGGCGGCCATGTCGAGCTCGGCCTGGTCGGCGAACCGCAGGCCGATGTGCCCGCCGGGGATGCGGCGCTTCAGCTCCTCCGGCGTGCCCTCGGCCACCACCCGGCCCTGGTCCAGCACCGCGATCCGGTCGGCGAGCTGGTCGGCCTCCTCCAGGTACTGGGTGGTCAGGAAGATCGTCACGCCGCCGGCGACGAGCTCGCGGATGACCTCCCACAGCCCGCGGCGGCTGCGCGGGTCGAGGCCCGCGGTCGGCTCGTCCAGGAAGATCACCCGCGGCGCGCTCACCAGCGTCATGGCCAGGTCCAGCCGCCGCTGCATACCACCGGAGTACGTGCCGGCCAGCTTGCCGCCCGCCTCGACGAGGTCGAATCGCTCCAGCAGCTCCGCGGCCCGGCGCCGGCCGCCGCGCCGGCCCAGGTGGTGCAGGTCGGCCATCAGCAGCAGGTTCTCCTCGCCGGTCAGCAGCTTGTCGACCGCCGAGAACTGGCCGGTCACGCCGATCGCGGCGCGTACCGCGTCGGCCTCGCGGCGCACGTCGTGGCCGGCGACCTCGACCTCACCCGCGCCGGCGCGGACGAGCGTGGACATGATGTTGACCATCGTGGTCTTGCCGGCGCCGTTCGGCCCCAGCAACGAGAAGATCGTGCGCTCGGCGACGGACAGGTCGATGCCGTCGAGCACCACCTTCTCGCCGTAGGACTTGCGCAGCCCGCGCACCGCAATCGCGTTCGATGTCATGCCCCGAACGGTCCCCGGACCCGGTTTCACCACGGCAACGCGGCGGCAACGCGCGGCTTCGTCACACCGGCGTGCGGTAGCGCGTGAACGACACCCAGACGTTGAGGTCGCGCGGGGCGAACGCGAGGCCCAGCGAGAAGCAGGACACCCGGATCTTCACGTCGGCGCCATCCCGAGGTCGTCCGGGCCGAGGGGCGGCATGTGGACGCGGTAGACGCCCACGTTGAGCCGCTCGTACGACAGCGGGCCGCCCTCGGAGTCGTACTGCCACGCGTGGGTGAGGGTACGCAGCCCGACCGGGCGCGCCTGGTCCGTCCACATATATGTGAACCGTCCACGGCCGGAAAGCTCGGCGTTGGTGAAGCTGACGGTGAAGGCCGCGTCGGTCGGGACGTCAGGCGAGGTGAAGCAGCGCACGAAGATCTGCAGGTCGGTCGCCGGGACGATGGTCGCGCCCCACCCCGCCGTCGTGCACACGACCCGCGTGCCGGACCCCGTACGCCTGGGCCTGCGCGACACCACCGGTCGTGGCCGCGCCCTCGACGACGACCGTGTAGACACCGGCCGAAGCCCGCGTGACGGTGATGTCTCCACCCGTCGAGTTGTAGGCGTAGGCGGCGCTGGGGTGGTAGGACGCCAGGGTGGGCTTGTTGGCCCAGGCGTACGCCGTGACCTCGCCCTCCGTGGCCGCGGCCGGCGACGCGTCGAGCGCGATCCCGCCCAGGGCCGCGGCGAGCACCGCGGCCGCGGGGATGGTCAACCAACGAGGCATGCCAGCAGGGTGCGCCCGGTCACACCGCGCTCGCCATGGTCTGTCGGCTGGCCGTCACTCCACGCCCCGGTTTGACGCCCTTGACCAGGAGCCAGCCGGTGAGCCACAGCTCACCCACCAGCGGGGGCAGGATGAGCACCGCGCTCACAACGCCGCCGTGGTCGGGGACGAGGAGGCTCGCCAGGTTGTCGAGGATGTAGCCGGCGCCGCCCGCCACGACGAAGCCGGCGAGCAGCCGCGGCACGTAGCGCGAACGGTAGAGCAGGTAGCCCAGCACGAGCAGGCGCACCCCGAAGAAGACGAGCGCGAGCGCGAACGCGGCCGTGAAGCTCTCGAGCTCCAGCAGCGCGGCGACCTGCCGCTGCCCCTCGTCGAGCCCCACCCCGCGGTCCGGGTCGGTGAGCAGCGCGTACGCGTCGAACAGGTGCAGCAGGTTGGCGCCGAGCATCGCCACGTACGCGAACTGGACCGCCGCCGCGAACAGCGACAGGGCCCGGCTGACCGGCCGCAGCAGCAGGTAGAACCCGACGCCGACGGCGGTGTCCGCGACGAGCAGCAGCACCCACGACACGAGGTCGGCCCGAAACAGCCCGCGCGCGTCGAGGATGTCGGCCGCGGTCGCCGCCGCGTCGCCCGGCGTGACGAACGCGTCGAGCATGAGCGGCCCGAACATCCCGAGCACCGCGAGCGACAGGTAGAACCCGCCCGTGATCCGGGCCAGGCGCTGGACCGAAGCCCGATCCTGAGTGATCTCCATCGTTCCCCTCCACCGACGACACCCAGCGGCAACCGCCGGGCGTGTACAGAATCTTTGACACCCCCAATGTAGAGATCATTTAACACCGTGTCTAGAGTTCTTTACATCACCAGCGGTGCCCAATGAGCCGGTCCCACCGTGGGCCGGCACGGTGATCGTTCGCCCGATAACCGGATGACACGCCGACAAGAGTGCGGATTTCGGGCGAACGATCATGCCCGAATGGGATCCGAGCACGACGGTTGCCCATGAACCGTCAGCTTGTCCCGCACTTTGGAAGAGCCGTCCACCAGCTAGACGCGATGGTGATCGTTACCCGATACGGGCGTGACACGCCGAGAACAACGCCCATATTGGGCTAACGATCTTCCCACCCCGCCGAGCCGGCAGCAGACAATGTGGACCTGACCGGCGGGGTGGTCATCGCCCGCTAGCGGTCAAGCTCCAGCACGGCCCGGGCGCGGGCTTCGAGGAGCCGGAAGCCGATGCGGCCGGCGGCGGTGAGCGCGCGGCGCCCGTACCCGATGGCCTGGTCGGTGTGTCCGAGGCCGTGCGACGCGGTCGCCAGGCCGAGGAACGCCTCGATGTGCGGATAGCGGTCGCCGTCTGTGCCGGCCAGCTCGAGGGCCTGCCGGTGCAGCGCCATCGCCTCACGGTGCTGGCCGAGGCGGTGGTGGACGGTGCCGAGCGTGTTCAGCGCGTCCACCTCGATCCGGATGTCGCCGAGCTCGCGGGCCCGGGCGAGGGCGGCGTGGGCCAGGTCGAGCGCCCGCCGGGGTTCACCGCGGTCGCGGTGCACCTCGGCCAGGTCGCGCAGGATGGTCGCCTCCACGCCGCGGTCGCCGATCTGCCGGGCGACGGTCAGGGCCTGGCTGAGGTGGTCGAGCGCCTCGTCGAGCCGGCCGGCGGCGTGGCAGACCAGGCCGAGCAGGTCCTGCGACGCGGCCTCGCCGTCGCGCGACCCGACCCGCCGGCGCAGCGCCACCGCCTCTGCGGCCGCCTCGACGGCCTCGGGGAGCCGGCCGAGGTACCAGTAGGTGCGGGCGAGGTGGTGGAGGGTGAGCGCCTCGCCGTTGAGCCAGCCGTCGCGGCGGTAGAGGGCCAGCACCCGGTGGTACACGGCGGGGGCCTCCTCGATCCTGCCGGCGTCCCGGTACGCCGTGGCGAGCACCCCGAGGGCGGTGGTCTGGCCCCGAACCCAGCCGGCGCGCTCGGCCAGCGTGAGCGCGTCGAGGCACTGCTCGATGGACTCCACGTACCGGTACCGGCGGTGGTCGAGGTTGCTCAGGGTCAGCAGCAGGATGGCCTGCGCGCGCAGCTCGCCATCGGCCTGGGCGGCGCGCAGCCCGGCCCGCGTCGCACGGGCCAGGTCGACCGAGTGCAGGCGCAGCAGGAAGTAGCCGCGCAGCGCGTCGGCCAGCAGCCAGGCGGTCGGCCAGGGCCCGTGCTCGGCGGTGTACACGATGGCGGCGACGAGGTTGGCCCGCTCGGCGTCGAGCCAGGCCAGCGCGGCCGCATCCGAGGCGAACGGCGGGCCGGGTACCTCGGGCGGCGGCACGGGCAGGCGGAGCCGGTCGGGGTAGACCAGTTTCGCCGCCGCGTCCACACCCGCCAGGTACCAGTCGAAGAGGCGCCGCAGCGCGGCCTGCCGCACCTCGGCGGTGTCCTCGACCCGCGACCGGTCCGCGGCGTACTGGCGGAGCAGGTCGTGGCTCGTGTAGCGGCCGGCACTGTGCTCAGTGGACAGATGGGCCGCGGCCAGCCGCTCCAGGAGCCGGCCGGCGTCCGGCGTCGAGGTGTCCACGAGCGCCGCCGCCGCGGCGGCGGTGAGGTCGGGCACCGGCGCAAGCCCGGCGAGCCGGAAGAGGCGCCCCGCGTCCGGTGTCAGCGCCCGGTACGACAGCTCGAAGGCGGCCCGCACGCCGGACTCCTCGTCGTCGACCTCCAGTGTGGACAGCGGGTCGCGGCGCAGCGCGGTGACGAGGTCCTCGATCCGCCACTCCGGATGGTCGAGCAGCGTGGCCGCCGCGATGCGCAGCGCGAGCGGCAGGTAGGAACACATCCGTGCCACCTCGGCGGCGGCGCCGGGCTCGGCCGCCACCCGCTCGCCGCCGGCGATCCGCTCGACGAGCAGCTGCGCCTCGTCGGCGCCGAGCACGTCGAGGCCGAGTCGCCGGGCGCCGTCGCGGGCCGCCAGCCCGGAGAGTCGCTGTCGGCTCGTGACCAGCACGAGGCACCCCGGGCTGGCCGGCAGCAACGGGCGGACCTGTGCGGGCTCGGCCGCGTTGTCGAGCAGGACGAGCACGCGGCGTTCGGCGAGCAGCGAGCGGTAGCGGGCGGCGGCGGTGGCCTCCTCCGCCGGGATGTCGCCGGCCGGCACGCCGAGGCCGCGCAGAAACTGTGCCAGCGCGTCGATCGGCCGCACCGGCTCGGCCTGCGCGTGGCCGCGCAGGTCGATGTAGAGCTGCCCGTCCGGAAACCGGTCGGACACCCGGTGGCCCCAGTGCACCGCCAGGGCGGTCTTGCCGACGCCGGCCGTGCCGGTGATCGTCGAGATCACGACCGCGGTCTCCCGGCGGTCGCCTCCCGGCAGCAGCTCGTCGAGCTGCTTGAGATGCTCGCGGCGGCCGGTGAACCCCGCGACGTCGGCGGGCAGCTGGCGCGGGCTCGGTGCGGCCGGGGGCGGCGCCTCGACCCAAGTGTCGTTGTTGAGGATCGCGGTGAACCGCCGCTGCAGCGCCGGCGCCGGGTCGAGGCCCATCTCGTCGGCGAGCCGCGCCCGCAGCTGGTGGTACGCCTGGAGCGCGTCGGCCTGCCGGCCGGCGAGGTGCAGCGCGAGCATCAGCAGCCCGACGAGGGGTTCGCGGAGCGGGTTGGCCGCCACGAGCTCGGTGAGCTCGCCCACCACCTCGTCGTGCCGGCCGAGCCGCAGCTCCAGGTCGCAGCGCTGCTCGATCGCGGTCAGCCGCTGCTCGTCGAGCCGCGCCGCCGCCGCTTCGAGGGCCTGGCCGGAGAGCCCGAGCAGCGCCGGCCCGCGCCACAGCCGCAGCGCCGCCCGCAGCGCGTCGACCGCCTCGGTCAGCCGGCCGGCGGCGGCGAGCGTAGCGGCCCTGGCCACGCCGTCTTCGAAGACCCGCGAGTCGAGCTCACCCGGCCGCGGCTGTATCCGGTAGCCTCGGCCGTCGGCGACGATCGTGGCGCCGCCCTCCCCCAGCCGCCGGCGCAGCGCCGAGATGTCGTTTTGCACCTGCCGCCGCGCGGTGGCGGGTGGTCGCCCGTCCCACACCGCGTCGATCAGCTGGTCGAGCGAGACCACCTGGTCGGGGTGGGTCAGCAACATCGCGAGCAGCGTGCGCGGCCGGCGGCCGCCCAACGCCACCGGGCCCGCCTCGGCGGTCACTCGCAGCGGCCCCAGGATGCCGAACTCCACCCACCGCCCTCCCCCGACCCGGACGCTCCGGGGCTCTGCTGGCTGGCTCGCTCCGCGAGCTTTGGCCCCGGGGCTGTGTCGGCCGTCTCAATGACGGGCATCACTGTACAAGCGGACCGCAAGCGACCGGTAATCCGATCAACGGTCGCCCGGCTACCCGTCGACGAGGCCGTGGGGCGGGACATGCACAGTCCGGTCCCCCGGCGCGCCGCCGATGATGATTTCGCGGTACGCGGTGTTGTTCGCGGTGGTCTGCTCGTGGAGGGTGTTGTCGGGGTTGGCGGTGATCTCGATGTAGTAGGTGCCGTTGGGCAGGTCGGTGATGTCGAAGCTCTGACCCGGCAGGTCCTGGTGATAGGTGTCGCCGTTGCCGACGTGGAGCGCCTGCCGCACCGCGATCGAGGACGCGTCGCCGCACGACGTGTGCAGGTCGGTGTTGTCCGGCTGCCGGTTGGCGTACGGCAGGGTGTAGTCGATCGGGTCGGTGTTCGCCAGGCAGAAGGCCTCCTTGCCGCTGCGCACCGCGACCTTCCTGTCCGCGTCGAGCAGGCGGTACCTGGCGAAGTCGGTGAAGTGCCAGTGGTGGTGGCCGTCGCGGGCGTCCCACCGCATGGTGCCGACCCGCGCGTAGCCGACCTGCCTCCCGGCGGTGTCGTAGAAGTACTGGTACGCGTCCATCACGTCCTCGCCGGGCCGGCGGAAGCCGTCGACGACGAGCGGAGACGTGCCGGCGACCCACACGGTCGCCGCGAAGGAGAGGTAGTCACCCTGCTCGCCGTAGGACGGGTAGATCGCGAAGGCGGGCAGCGGCCTCAGGTCCGGCTTCGGTCCTTTGGGGACGGTCGACGCGGCGGTCGGCCGGGACAGGACGGCGGAGCCCGGCTTCGCCGTGGTGGCGGCGGTTTCGACGGTCCGCACCGTCACCCGGACCGTCGCCGAGTACTGGTCGGGCGGAAACCCGAACATGTCGCGATACGGCTGGTTGACCGAGATCGCCGCCGTGTAGACGCCGTCGTCGAGGAAGAGCGGGCTGGGCCGCCGTCGCGCCGTGCTGACCCCCCAGCCGGCCTGGATCCCCCACACCGCGCCCAACGCGAACGGCACGTACGAGCAGCGGTTGGCGTAGGGCGACGCGGCCGGAGCGTCGGGACGGGTCCGCACCGCGTCGCCGGGACAGAAGGTCTCGTCGCGGTCGGCCACCGTGCGTCCCGCCGCGTCCGTCACCGACATGTGGAAGAACGCGGGGAAGCCGGCGAGGTCGGTCAGCAGGCCGGGCGGGATGGTTACCCTCCGTTGCCTACCTCCAATGTGGACGAGCCGCGTGGCGACGATCGGCTCGGCGTAGGAAGCCCGCGTCGCCCGCACCTCGAACGGAGCGCTCCCGGCCACCACGTGGATGCCGGGGTCGAGCCGGACCAACTCGCCCGGCAGCCGCTCCACTGTCACCGCCCCGGTGGCGACCAGCCGCAACGGCGGCGTAGTGGTCGTGGCGCCCGCCGCCGGCTGGGGGACGAGCGCCACGGCCACCGCCACGACCGCGAGCAAGGCGATCCGGCGACGCGCTTTTCCGGCCGTCACGCCAAAGGGGGTCAGGAACATTGGAACAGGCCGTGCTTTTCCCCGAGCTCCACGCGGAATTCGTGAGCGAGCCCTGAGTGGCACGTGTAACTGATGTCGCCACGGCCACGCGCGACGGTAATCCACTTGAAGTTTGGCGAAGTGCCACCGCCGAGATCGGCGTATTTCTCCATCAGCACCTGGAGGGGGATCGTCCGCCACCTCGGCGGTTCGAAACAAACCATCCAGTGGGAGGCGCTCAGCACGCCGTTGTTGAATTGGAAGTCGAGCTCGATGTCGCATCCGCTGGCCTGTGCCGCGCGCCCGGAAACGAATAGCGAGCCGGCCAATATGGTGCCGATCGCCGTAATCGTCACGCCGACCCGACGCAAGTGTCCGACCAAGGTACCCTCCCTGTTCGCCCACGATTTCCTCGAACATCCACGACGGGCGGTCGACGGGTCAAGCAATGTGGACACTCGTCCGGGAGATCGCGCGATGCCGCAGCGAAACCCTTCGGAAACGCGCAGCCGGCAGCGCGCTTCTAGGCGCGGCGGGCGCGGCGGGCGTTGGCGCGGGTGAGCTTGGCCCGCAGCGCACGGCGGGCGACCGGGCCGAGCTCGTCGACCACCTCGATCAGCACGGTGAGCTGCCCGAGGGCGTCGAGGGCGTGGTTGGCGGCCGCCTCGTCGACGCCCTCGAAGAGCTCCAGGCCGATGAACGCGGCGGACACCGCGCGGGCCAGGCCGGGGATGTCGGCCACCTCGGCGAACGGCGAGTCGCCCAGCAGCCGCCGCAGCACCGCCTCCACCTGGTCGATCCAGAGCTGCAGCGCGGCGGCGACCGGGGGGCCGAGCTTCGGGTCGCTCTGTGCTCCGGCGAAGAGCTGCGCGAGCACGAACACGTTGCCGGCGCGCCGCTCCTCGGCGTGGAGGGCGCGGCCGACGTCGAGCAGCTCGCCGAGCGAGGCGACGCCGGCGAAGCGCTCGGCGTAGGCCTCGACGCGGGCGGCCGTGTTGACCGCGCAGGCGGCCGCGAGCAGCTCGTCGACGCTGCCGAAGTGGTAGAACACGAGCGCCTGGCTGACCCCCGCGGCCGCCGCGATCGTGCGGGCGGAGACGCCCGCGATGCCGTGGTCGCGGATCGCCTGGATCGCCCCGTCGAGCAGGCGCTCCTTGGTGTCGGTCGACATCACCCTCCCGTGCTCCGGCCGCTGGCCCGCTCCGGCGCCGGCCGCGCCTCGTGCGGTGCGGCAATCATCGCATCGGTCACGAGCTGCGCGAGCCAGGCTACGCCGGGCAGCCGCAGCAGCCAGCCGAGCCAGGCCCAGGCGAGGTCGACGTGCTCGAGGGCGCGGGCGACGGCGGCCACCCCCCGTTCGCGGTGGCCGTCGCCGCCCGCGTACCGCGACCGCCACAGCGGCGGCCGGTGCTCGTGGGCCGGTGCGAGCGTGAGCCGGCGGGCGCCGCGCCGCCGCAGGAACCCGCCGACCGAGCGGCAGGCGGCGCAACCCTCGTCCAGCCACAGCGTCGCGGCTGGGCCGGGTAGGTAGGGCCGCCAGCGTGGCCACCAGTCCCGCACGTGGCGCCGGTACTCGCTCCACGGTGGACCGAGCCGCACGGCCAGGTCGTGTCGCTCGTGGACACCGGCGACACCCACGCTGAACGCGACGGCCGTGGCCGTGGCCGCGGCGAGCGTCCAGCTGTGCGCGGCGGCCGCCAGCAGCGCGAGCAGGGCGACGGCGCTGAGCTGCATGGGGTTGGCGACGTAGGCGTACGGACCGGTGGTGACGAGGCGGCGCGGCGGATCCCACGGGTAGGGCGAGCCGCCTCCGCGCACCGCGAACTCGCGCACCGCGAGCAGCCCTGGCACCGCGAGCACCAGCGCCACCTGCGCCAGGACGGGCGCGAGCGGCCCGTCGAGGTGCGCCCAGCTCCCGTCGCCGAGCTCGAACGCGGCGGTCGGCACGAGCCACAGCGTCACCGCCGAGAACACCACCAGCTGCAGCACCACCCGCGCGCCAAGGTGCCGCTCGGCGGCGGTCCACCGGCCGAGCAGCTGGGCGGGCAGGGCGACGGCCGCCAGGCCCACCGCCTCGCCGATCAGCCACGTGTGCTCCAGCCGCACCAGCGGGGCCAGCGCGGGCATGGCGACGAGGTCGAGCCAGCCGAGGAGCCCGAGCGCGACGGGCAGCGGCACCGCCCGCCGAAAGAGCACCGGCACCGCGCCCCACAGCGCCGCCCACCCCAGCCACAGGTCGACCGGCAGGCCGCGGAACGCCCCGTCGACAGGCGCGAACGCGTACCAACCCGCCACTGTGGACACTTCGTGGAGGGCCGCGACGCCCACGGCCGCCGCGACGAAGGCGAGCAACGCCGCGCCCCGCGCCCGCCGCTCGCGCTCCAGCAGGAGGCCGGCGAAGGCCAGCGCCGCGGGCAGCCCCAGGCACATGTATCGCGCCGCGGTCACGTCAGGGTCAGCGCGTCGAGCATGTACGCCGCGCCCTCGTGCATCAGCACCTGCTGGACCGGCCCGAAGTACCAGGAAGGGTCGAGGCGCCGCTGGTAGACGAGGGTGACGCTGACCTCGGTGCGGTCGCCGCCGACCGGCCGCCAGGCGACCGCGGCGCTCTCCCAGACCAGCCAGCGCGCCGTGATGGCGGAGTCGGTCACCACGCCGAAGTCGACCCGGTCCGGCGCGGCGGCGACCACCTCGGTGACGGTGTGTCCACCCGACCCGTGCGAGCTGCCCGGGTAGTGGAACATCCAGCGGTCACCGGGATCCAGGCCGTCACCGCTGATCCGCTCCGGCGTGGGCACGCCCAGCAGCCGCAGCGGCACCGAGCGGACGGCGGTCGGCCGCGGGCCCAGGCTCAGCCGCTGCCGCACCTGGTCCGGGGTGAGCGCCACGACCCGGGTCACCGTCACCGCCTGCTCCGGGTCGACCCTCAGGCCGCTGGTGACGCCCTCCCCGCTGACCAAGAGAAGCGGTATCGGGAGCACCGCGTATCGCCGGGGCGACCGCTCCAGCCACTGCACCAACGCGGTCATGCCGTGGGCCACCGCGTACACCAGCGGGGCCGCCAGGACCACACAGATCGCGCCTTCGTGCAGCGCGACCGCGATGACCAGCAACCCCACGGTCGTGAGCTGGAAGACCCGGCCGTGGGTGGTGCGCCCCGGCGCCAGGACCAGCGCGACGGCCAGCAGCGCCGGCAGCCCGACGAACAGCAACGCGCTGTCGCCCCGCCCGGACCGCACCGCCAGGACGAACATGAGCGCCCCGAAGGCCGCCACAAGACCCGCCAGCGCCCACTTCGCCGCACCGGGATGGCGCGGCCGCTCGGACTCGGCCCGCTCGCTCATCGAAACCCCTCCCCGCGTTCTTGAGCACTCGCTCAAATCGGAGGCTAGCAGGTTTTTGAGCAGTCGCTCAAGAGCGCCCCCCGTCCCCGACGCTTGACGGATACATCGATGTCCGTTAGACCCGTTGGAGAGATTCGCATCGGTCGAATGGAGGACAACGTGGTCCCACGCCGCATCGCCGTCACGGTGCTCGCCGCCGGCCTGCTCCTCGGCGCCGCCGCCGCTCCGGCACACGCCGCCGCCACACCGCCCGACGTGACGAAGGGGCCCTGCCAGTACACCCGGACGCCGGACGAGCCGGCGGCACGCCCGGTGTCACTGCCGCCCGACCCCCGGCACACACCCGACCGCGGCACGGTCACGACCACGCTGATCACCAACCTCGGCCTCATCCCGCTCACCCTCGACCGCGGGCGGGCCCCGTGCACCGTGCAGAGCTTCCGCCACCTTGTGCGGCACGGCTTCTACAACCGGACCATCTGCCACCGCCTCACCACATACCCCACGCTGAAGGTGCTGCAGTGCGGCGACCCGTCCGGCACCGGCGAGGGCGGCCCTGGCTACCGCTACAAGGACGAGCTGCCCACCGACCTGCCGCCCGCGCCCACCGACCCGACCGGCGCCCGCAGGGTCTACGCCCGCGGCGTGCTCGCCATGGCCAACGCCGGCCCGGACACCAACGGCAGCCAGTTCTTCCTGGTCTTCGCCGACTCGGCCCTCCGCCCGAACTACACCATCTTCGGCAGCGTCCGCCCGCTCGGCCTGCGCACCCTGGACCGCATCGCCGCCGGCGGCGTCGCCCCCACGCCCGAAGACCCGGCCCCCGTCGACGGCGCCCCCGCCCTCCGCACGGAGATCTGCCTAGCCATCTGAAACCCTCCACTTCCCAAGAAGAATGTCCCGGGCCCGCGTCACCTGCGGACCGCCGCTCCCGCCGGAGACCGCTACGGCCGGCGGCTCGCCAGGGCTCGCCGAGATCCCCGGCCTCCACTGCCATGTCCGCGGTGCAAGCCCCAAGAGGGCAGCCCTCTTCGGCGTGAACTCCCACGAGGGGTCCCCGTATACGCCGCCAAGCGCTACAGAGCTTTCGGGGTTGAGGCCAGCGTTTGTCCACAATGTCCTAAGCCGCCAGGCTGGCGCCGACCGAGCCAGGCGGGCCCGGTCGCGGGCAGTAGCCACTGTGCCGGGTAACGGGGACCAGGTTCGCGATCTAGAACGGTTATGGCGTTATATCGACCCTAACCGTTCTAGATCCATATCTACGCCCCGCATCTGATTACGCTACGTTAGCGGCGGTGCGGCGGCACCCGCGCACCAACGGATCCCCGCGCGCACAGGGTGGGGCTTGGTGCGCGGAGGTGGCAGCGGGGGCCGGGGGTTTCGGCGAGCCCTGGCGAGCCGCCGGCCACCGCGGTCTCCGGCGGGAGCGGCGGTCCGCCGCTGACGCGGACCCGGGAAATCCTCTTGAAGCTCCACGGTCAACTCAAGCTGAATGGCTCGAGGCCGGGTGTGGGGTGGGGGGAATTGGCGGCCAACTCTTCAGCCAACGGTCACCGGTTCGACACGAATTCTCAAATGGGGCAACGCCTAAGATCACCGCGTGCGGTGGGGACGACTACTCGTGTATGGCCTTGCAGCTGTGCTTGTGGTGGCGTCGGCCACCGCGGGCTACCTGTACGGTGACTTCTTCGGCTGGTGGGCCCGACCTACCGTGCGCGACGCGCCGTCGGCTGAGCCGGCGTCCGTGCAGCCGATCGTGCGGGGGCTGCGGATGCCCTTCGACATGGCGTTTCTGCCCGACGGGTCGGCGGTGGTCACCGAGCGTGAGAGCGGCCGCCTGCGGAAGGTGACCGCGAGCGGGCAGGTCACCGAGATCCGGACCATCACCGACCTCGCGCACCCGTTGCAGGGCGGGCTGCAGGGGGTGGCGGTATCGCCCTCGTTCCAGCAGGACGGCTGGATCTACATCTTCCACACCACGGCGCAGGACAACCGGGTGAGCCGGCTGCGCATGGACTCGCAGGATCCGCCCACCCCGATCGTGACCGGCATCACGCCGGGCGTGATCCACAATGGAGGGCGGATCAGGTTCGGCCCGGACGGAATGCTCTACGTGACCACCGGAGAGGCCGACATCCGCTCCAAGGCGCAGGATCGCAACGACCTGGGCGGCAAGATCCTCCGGGTCACGCCGGAGGGGAAGCCCGCGCCGGGCAATCCGGTCGAGGGCTCGCCGGTGTACGCCTGGGGCATGCGCGACCCGCAGGGGCTCGCCTGGGACGACAAGGGTGAGCTCTACGCCTCCGAGTTCGGGCACCACAACCTCGACGAGCTCAACCACGTCGAGCCCGGTGGCAACTACGGCTGGCCGGAGGTGGAAGGCACCGGTGGCGAGCCCGACTTCACGGACCCGATCGCGACCTGGAAACCCGCCGACGCCTCGCCCAGCGGGATCGCGTTCCACGACGGCCGGATCTGGGTCGCCTGCCTGCGCGGGGAGCGGCTCTACCGGATCAACACGGACGGCTCGTCGGCCGAGCAGCTGCTGACCGGCAAGTACGGCCGGCTGCGGCAGGTTACGCCGGCACCGGACGGCTCGCTGTGGGTGCTGACCAACGGCCACGCCGCCCCCGACTACGACCTGATCCTCCGGGTGACTCCGTGAGGACCTGACGCGGCGCCAAATGCTCAATTGACGGTCCGGCAGCCGATTTAAAATGGTCTTGCCATTTCCGTCGTCATGATCCGTCGTTCCGGTTCCGTTCATCCCCCCCGGGTGGGGGGTTGTGGCTGGTGGGACGTGTTGGAAATGGCGACGCGTTTGTATGATTGCCCGCGCCGGATGGGAGGCCGGGTGGGCGAAGGCGTCGCGGACAAGGATTTCTTCATCAGCTACGCGAGTGACGATCGCGTGTGGGCTGCGTGGATCGCGGACGAGTTGGAGCGGGCCGGGTTTTCCACCGTGTACCAGGCGGCGGACATTCGGCCGGGTCACGACTTCGTGCACGAGATGCAGAAGGCGTCGGAGTCGGCGCGGCGGACGATCGCGGTTTTGTCGCCGGCATACCTGGCTTCGGGGTTCACCAATGCGGAGTGGCACGCGGCATTCACCCGGGACCCGACGGGTGACAAGCGTCTGCTCATCCCGGTGCGGGTGCGGCCGTGCACGCCGATGGGGATGCTGGCCGCGCGCGTCTACGTCGACCTCGTCGAGGTCGGCGAGGCCGTCGCGCGAGAAAGACTGCTGGCCGCGGTCGACCCCGCGCGGGCGCTGACCGCACCGGCCCGCTTTCCCGGCGGGGCGCCGGCCCTGCCGTTTCCGGGGACCCCGCCGGAGCCGGCCGAGCCGGCGCGGCGGGACGGGTTGACGGCGAGATTCGGTTCGCTGAGCAAGCGGTGGCTGCTCGCCGTCCTGGCCCTGCGCCTCGCGTCCGAGATGCGCGTGCCGGCCGGGCGGCTGATGGTGCCCAAGCAGATGCGCCAGGACGTGTCCAGGTTCACCGGTCGCGTGGAGTACCTCGCGGCGCTGGACCGGCTCGTCGAGCGCCCCGCCGGCGCGCCGGAAGCCCTGGCGATCTCCGTGATCTCGGGGATGGCGGGCGTCGGCAAGACCGCCCTCGCCGTGCACTGGGCGCACCGGATGCGGGACCGGTTTCCCGACGGCGTGCTCTACCTGGAGCTGCACGGACACGGCTCGGCGCCGCCCGTGGAGCCGGCGGACGCGCTGGACCGCTTTCTCCGCGAGCTCGGCGTGAAGACCGGCGAGATACCGGCCACAGTGGAGGAGCGGGCCAGCCTCTACCGCTCCCTGCTGGCCGATCGGCGCCTTCTCGTGCTCCTCGACGACGCCGTGAGCGAGGAGCAGGTGCGGCCGCTGCTGCCGGGTTCGGGGGCGTGCGCGGTGGTGGTGACCAGCCGGTCGCGCCTGTGGGGACTCGTCGCCCGAGACGGCGCCACCCGGCTCGACCTGGACGTGCTGTCCCAGGAGGAGGCGGTCACGCTCCTGGAGCGGGTCATCGGGCCCGAGCGGGCGTCGGCCGAGCGGGAGGCCGTGGGCCAGCTGGCCGAGGCGTGCGCCCAACTCCCGCTGGCGCTGAGCATCGCCGGGGCGAAGGTGACCGCCCGTCCCCGGGGCGGGATCGCCGAGCTCGTCGGGGAGCTGGCGCAGGAGGGCCGGCTGGCCGCCCTCGAACTGGACGGCGATCCCGCCGACCAGGTCCGGACCGTCTTCTCCTGGTCGTACAACACGCTGCGCCCGGACGTGGCCCGGATGTGGCGGCTGCTGGCGCTGCACGCCGGCCCGCACATCGGCGTGCACGCCGCGGCCGCGCTCGCCGACGTCCCGCCGGCCGAGGCACGGCAGCTGCTCGACACCCTGGCCGGCGTGGCCCTGGCGAAGGAGGTCTCGCCCGGCCGGTACCAGGTGCACGACCTGCTGAACGAGTACGCCGCCGAACGCGCCGCGGCTGAGGAGACCGCGGAGCGACGCACGGCCGCCGTCGCCCGGGTGCTCGCCTGGTACCTGCACGCGGCCGACGCCGCCGCCGCGACCGTGGCCCCGCACGCGCGGCGCCGTGCCCTCGAGGCTCCGGCCCATCCGGTGCCGGTGCTCGCCACTCCGGTCGCGGCGCTGGACTGGTGCGAGGCCGAGCGGGAGAACCTTCTCGCCGCCGCGCGGCAGGCGTCCGCGTACGGCCGGCACACGGTGGCTTGCGACCTGCCGTCCGTGCTCTGGTGGGCGCTGCACGAGCGGCGGGGTTACTACAACGATCTGCTCGAGTCCGGCGAGCTGGCCCTCGCCGCCGCCCGGCGGCTGGCGGATCCGGACCGGGAGGCCGCGGCGCTGGACTGCCTCGGCAGGGCGACCCTGCACCTGGGACACCGCGCCGCCGCGACCGTCCACTTGGAACAGGCGCTGGCGCTGTACCGGCGGACCGGCGACCTCCACCGCCAGGCCCGCGCGCTCAACACCCTCGGGCTCGCCCGCGCGGACGAGTCCGCCCTGGGCCTTCACCAGCGGGCCTTGGAGCTCTACCGGGAAACCGGCGACCGGCACGGTGAGGGCGGGACGCTGCTGTACCTTGGCTACGCCTACCGCAACCGGCACCGTCTCGACGAGGCTCTGAAGCACTTCCGGCTGGCTCTCGACGCCTTCCGGGAGGCCGGTGACCCGCACTCGGTGGCGCACACGCTCGTCAACATCGGGATTCTCCGGCTGACCGTGGCCAAGCCCGAGGCCGTCGAGGCTCTGGAGGAGGCGGCCGACCTCTACCGGGAGTCCGGCGACTGGGCGAGCGAGGCGAACGTGCTGACCCACCTCGGTCAGATCCACCGGGACGCCGGCCAGCCACACGCGCGGAACGACCGGCTCCAGGAGGCCCTGGCGAGGTCCGCCATGCTCGACGGCCCGGTCGGCGGGGTGGAGCTCGCCCGGCGCGGTGTCGGCTACTGGCGGCTGGGTGAGTACGACGCCGCCGTCACCCACCTCCAGCGGGCGCTGCCGCTCCTGCGCGAGGCCGGCAACACCCAGGAGGAGGCCAACACCCTTCTCGTCCTCGGCGTTTCCTACCGGGAGCTGGGGCGGTTCGACGAGGCGGCCGCCGACCTGGAGCGGGCGCTGGCGCTGTACGAGGACGCCGGCGACGAGGAAGGCCAAGCCGAAGCGCTGCACAGCCTCGGGCGCGTGTGCATGGACCGGGGCGCCTCCTGGCGCCGTCGCCGCCGGATCGGCCCGGCGATCGGCTACTACCAACGGGCCCTGATCCGCTACCAGCGGATCGGCGACCCGCACCGCGAGGGATTGACCTGGATCAACCTGGCGGCGGCCTGGCGGTCACGTGGTGAGAGTATCGCCGAGTACTGCCTGCGGCGGGCCGTCCCGCTCTTCGCCGACGTCGACGACCCGGGGCTGGTCGCCGCGTTCAAGCGGGCGTTCAGGTCGGTCCGGCGCTGGCGGTGGCTCACGGTGGGCGCGCTGCTGGTGCTTTTCGTAGGGACCGGCGAGCTCTGGTTTCCGGCCAGCGCCGGGCCGCCGCCGGAGGGAGGCGCGGCCGGCTTCGTCCGGGCGCAGCGCCCGACCGCGTCGCTGTACCGGCCCGCCGCCGACCACCTCTACAACTCGGTCGCCGCCAACGACGTGGAGGTCCGCCGCGACGGCGCCGGAAGCTATCGCGTCAGGTTCGGTGGGCTCGGCACGGCCGGCGGCATCGCCCACGCGACCGCCTACGGCGGGTCGAACAACTTCTGCGTGGTGGCGGGCTGGGCGCCGGAGGGCGACGCGGAGGTGGTCCGGGTGCGGTGCTACGACGCGAAAGGGCAGCCCGCGGACGCGCGGTTCGTGGCCAACTTCGCCGCGGGCTCCGCCGGCATCGGGCGGGTGTCCTATCTGGAGGCCGACCGGCCCACGGACGGCCGGTACGAGCCCGACCCCCGCTACCGGCACGACTCCACGGGGCGGGCGGCCCGGGTCGAACGGCGGGGCACCGGCCGGTACGAGGTGTTCGTCCCCGCGGCGGCGGGCATCCCCGGCGGTGCGCAGTTTTACCAGGTCAGCGCCGTCGGCGCGGCCGCGCACTGCAAGCTGTCCGCCTTGCCGTCGTCTCTGGGTGTACAGGGCGTCGCCTGCCGGGATGCGTCGGGCAAGCCGGTCGACGCGCGGTTCGCGCTGAGCTTCACCTGGCTGACGAGCTTCGTCGGCCGCACGGATCGACCGCACGACCACCAGCACCTCGGGCGCGATCACGAGAGCCTCGGCACCGGGCCGTACGACATCTGGTGGCACCGGAGCGGCGCCGCCCACCAGGTCGTCGCCTATGCCGCCGGTGCCTCCGACGCGTACTGCCACATCGTCGAATGGGGCTCCATAGACATATTTCCGATGTCGATAGTGCGGTGCTGGTCCGCATCCACCGATCGACCGACGAGCTCGGCCTACGTCACCGGGGCGATCTGGTGACGTGGCCGCCGCCGCGGCGGGGTGACACCACGACGGCGGCCAGAGGGCGTCAGGTGTTGCGGCTGGCCGGGTCGACCCGCGCGTAGGTGAGCAGGTCGGCCATCGTGAACTGGCCGGAGAAGCGGGCCGGCAGGGTCGGCCGCCAGTTGGGCTGCACCTTCAGGTAGCTGCCCGGGTCGAGCTGCGCGATGCCGATGAAGACCTCGGCGCAGATCCGGGCGCCGACCGCGCCGAGCATGCCGCCGCCGGCCTGGAGCTGGGCTTCCTTGAGGATGTAGTAGAACAGCGGCGTGTTGGAGTCGAGCCCGAGGCCGTAGCCGGCGAGCTCGGTGAAGTTGAACGCGCCGAGCGCCGGAGCGCCGATGGTGGACGCGATCCGCTGGCCCGACGGGATGCCGAAGGTCAGCTGGCGCAGCATGTCGCGCGCGAGCAGGTTGACGTTGGGCGAGCCGGCCGGCGGTGGCGGCAGCGGAAAGCCGAAGATCGGCGTGGAGTTGCGCACGTCGATCCACTTGCTCCAGCGCACCTGGCCGTCGAAGAACTGGAACCAGAACTCGTAGTCGAGGTAGCGGCGGGCCCCGCGCTTGCCGCCCCGGATGTCCGAGGGGTCGGCGCTGCCGTTCTGCCCGGCGTCGAAGAGCAGGGCGTAGAACGGGTTGCCGCCGCTGTTGCCGGTGCTGTTGACGAGGTACGACGGGCGGGGCTGGCTGTGCCCGTAGCGGTAGGCCGCGGCGGCGAACTCGACCGGGATGAAGGTCGGTCCCGGCTCCGGCCGGTAGAACTGGCGGCCGCTGTTGAGCACCGTCGAGACGACGCCCGGACCGGCGATCAGCGGCAGGAACTCGTTGAGCACGATCCACTGGTAGTGCCACGTGACGAGCTGGCGCGCGGCGGTGAAGACCTGCGCGGCCGGCGTGCCCTGCGACCGCACCAGGTCGACGACCCGGTTGTGGAAGAGGATGAACGCGGCCGTGATCTGCCCGATCGGCAGGTTCTCGTCGTTGCGCGGGTCGAAGATGATCGCGCTGCCGTTGGCGTTGCGGGGCAGGTCCTCGAACCTGCCGCCGGACTCGATCCGCAGCTTCGCGGTGTCGGCCGGGTCGTAGAGCTGCGGGCTGCCGGTCGGGCCCTTGCCGTACAGGGCGTCGAGGTCGAGCGCCGGGGTGCGCCCGTTCGGCACGGTCGTCGGGTCGACCGGGGTGCCGAGCGGCGCGGTGGTCTCGAACGTCAGGTCGTGGTCGACGAACTGCCCGAAGTAGGTCATGCCCTGCGGGATCGAGAAGTTGTCCGGGTTGTTGATGCTGTGCTGCTGCAGGTCGGCGAGCGCCTGCGCGCCCACGCTCATCGGGTCGCGGGCGTCCATCGGGCCGCCGACGCGCGCCATGTCGATCAGCGCGTCGCGCACCTGTGTGGTCGCCGAACCGAACGGAGGCAGCGACGGGAACATCCGCCCGAACCGATCGGAGAAGGCCGCGGACGCGGGTGACGCGCCGAGCAGGGCTCCCCCGGTGCCGGCCACCAGGGCGCCGGCACCCATGCCGGCAATGAGCCGGCGCCGGCTGATGCCGCTGGTGCTTGGGTTGTGTAAAGCCATGGCGGCAGTGTCGGCCGGCGCCCTCGAGGCCGGATGGAGCCTTCAGCTAGCCAGCATCGCGTCGACCAGCGTCGTGTCGTGCTTGCCGGTGCGGAAGAGCGGGTGGTCGAGCGTCGCGCGCAGGAACGAACGGGTCGTGTGCACGCCCGCGCCCTCCACCACGCACTCGTCCAGCGCCCGGCTCATCCGGGACAGCGCCTGCGCCCGGTCGGGCGCCCACACGATCACCTTCGCGAGCAGCGAGTCGTAGTCGGCCGGGACCTGGTAGCCGGGGTACGCGTGTGAGTCGACGCGCACCCACGGCCCGCCCGGCGGCTCGAAGCGGGTGAGCCGCCCCGGCGTCGGTACGAAGCCCCGCTCCGGGTCCTCCACGTTGATCCGGCACTCGATCGCCGCACCGCGCGGCACCACGTCGGCCTGGGTCAGCGACAGCCGCTCCCCCGCCGCGACGAGGATCTGCTGGCGTACCAGGTCGACGCCGGTCATCAGCTCGGTGACCGGGTGCTCGACCTGGAGCCGGCAGTTGACCTCCATCAGGTAGAAGTCGCCGTCGCCGACCAGGAACTCGAACGTGCCGGCCCCGACGTACCCGACGCCGAGCGCGCCGGTGACCGCGGCGGCGGACATCCGCTCGACGAGCTCCGGCGGCAGGCCGGGTGCCGGCGACTCCTCCACGAGCTTCTGGTGGCGGCGCTGCACCGAGCAGTCGCGCTCGCCGAGGTGTACGCCGTTGCCGTAGCGGTCGGTGAGCACCTGTACCTCGACGTGGCGCGCCGACTCCAGGTAGCGCTCGATGTAGACCCGGTTGTCGCCGAAGAGCAGCTGGGCCTCGGCGCGCGAGGCGGCGAACGCGGCGGGAAACTGGGCCGGGTCGCGGACGATGCGCACGCCCCGGCCCCCGCCGCCCGCGACGGCCTTGATGATCAGCGGAAAGCCGACCTCCTTGGCCACCTCGCGGGCCCGGCCGGTGGACTCCACCGCGTCGGTCGTGCCGGGCAGCACCGGCAGCCCGAGCTCCGCCATGATCCCGCGGGTGCGCGCCTTGTCGCCGAGCGCCGCCATCACCCCGGGCGGCGGCCCGATGAACGTGATGCCGGCCGCCTCGCAGATCTCCGCGAAGTCCGGGTCCTCGGACAGGAAGCCGTATCCGGGGTGGATCGCGTCCGCGCCGGTGCGGCGGGCCGCCTCGATGATGGCCGGCGCGCTCAGGTAGCTCCGCCGGCTCGGCGGGGGTCCGATGTGGACGGACTCGTCGGCGACCCGGACGACCGCCGAGTCGCGGTCGGCGGTCGAGTACACCGCGACGGTGCGGATGCCGAGCTCGCGGCAGGTCCGCGCGACGCGCAGCGCGATCTCGCCCCGGTTGGCGATGAGGATCGACTCGAACACGGCTACACCTCCGCGGGTGCGACGGCGATGAGCCGTTCGCCGTACTCCACCGGGGTCCCGTCGGGCACGAGGACCTTCACGACCTCGCCCGCGCGGTCGGCCTCGACCGGGATCATCATCTTCATCGCCTCGAGGATCGCGACCTGCTGCCCCACCGCGACCCGGTCGCCCTCGCGCACGAACGGCTCGGCGCCCGGCTCGGGTGCGTGGTACAGCGTGGCGACGAGCGACGCGCGGATGTAGTGGATGCCGGCGTCGTCGTCCTCGACGGCGGGCGCCGGCGGCTCGGCGGCGGCGGGTCCAGCCACCACCGCCGCCTCCGGCCACTCGACCTCGACCACCACGTCGGCGTGCTGCACGCGGACCCGGCGGACCGGCCCGGGCGTCGCGCCGACGAGCCGGGCTACGCTCCGGCAGGCGGCCTCCAGCGGGTGGCTGTCATCCATCCGTCCGTCCCCCCATTCTTCGGAAGCGGGCCCGTCGCTGGGCCCGCAGCTCCTCGCGGTCGACGCCGGCGAGATCGGTCAGCGCGGCGGCGACGGCCCGGTGCACGTTCGCCGCCGTGCCGCCCGGGTCGGCGGACGCGCCGCCGGCCGGCTCGGGCACGACCCCGTCGACGACGCCGAGCGTGACCAGGTCACGCGCGCGCAGCCGGAGCTGCACCGCGGCCTCGTCGGCGCGCGCCGCGTCGTTCCACAGGATCGCCGCGCACCCCTCCGGGCTGATCACCGAGTACGTGGCGTTGGACAGCATCAGCACCCGGTTGCCGACGCCGAGCGCGAGCGCCCCGCCGCTGCCGCCCTCGCCGGTGACCACCGCGACGACCGGCACGGTGAGGCCGGCCATCAGTCGGATGCTCTCGGCGATCGCGATCGCCTGCCCGTTCTCCTCGGCGGAGACGCCGGGGTATGCACCGGGCGTGTCGATCAGCGTGACGAGCGGTACCCCGAGCTTGTCGGCCAGGCGCATCAGCCGCATCGCCTTGCGGTAGCCGGCGGGCGTGCCCATCCCGAAGTTGCGGTCGGCGACCTCGGCCACCGTGTGCCCCTTCTGGTGGCCGATCACCACGACCGGCCGGCCGTCGAGGAGGCCCACACCGCCGACGATCGCGCTGCAGTCGTCGGCGAGCCGGTCGCCGTGCAGCTCGACGAAGCCGTCGACGAAGTGTCCGATGTAGTCGAGCGTGGTCGGCCGGCCGAGGTCGCGCGACCTGGCCACCACGTCCCAGGCGGCGTCGTCGGGCAGTTCCTCCGCCTCGCGTACCACACCGTCCGTCGCGGCGGTGCCGGAAGCGGGCCGGTCAGCTGCCGCGAAGGCCAGCAACCGGCCGATGGTCGGCCGCAGGGCCGACCGCGGCACGAGGTCGTCGAGCATACCCCGCGCGAAGAGGAACTCGGCGGTCTGGAACCCGTCCGGCAGCGGCTGGCGCAGCGTCTGCTGGATGACGCGGGGCCCGGCGAAGCCGAGACGCGCCCGCGGCTCGGCGAGGATGACGTCGCAGAGCGTGGCGTACGAGGCCGCGACGCCGCCGTAGGTCGGGTCGGTGACCAGCGAGATCGTGAGCACGCCGGCCCGGTCGAGCGCGCCGAGGGCGGCGGACGTCTTCGCCATCTGCATGAGGGACAGCGCGCCCTCCTGCATCCGCGCGCCGCCGCTGGCGCTGACGATGAGCAGCGGCGTGCGGGTGGCGAGCGCCTCCTCGGCGGCGCGGGTGATCCGCTCGCCGACGCCGGCGCCGAGGCTGCCGCCGAGGAACCTGAAGTCCATCACGGCGGCGACGAGGGCGTGCCCCTCCACGGTGCCGCGGACGCAGACGACGGCCTCGTCGAGCCCGGTGCGCTGGCGCGCGCCCTCCATCCGGTGCGGGTACGGCCGGGCGTCGACGAACCCGAGCGGGTCGCCGGACGCGCCGACCGGCGGCAGCTCGTCGACCGAACCCTCGTCGAAGAGCTGCTCGATGCGCTGGTGCGCGGTGACCCGGTCGTGGTGGTTGCACTCCGGGCAGACGCCGAGGTTGCGCTCGACCCGCCGGTGGTAGAGCAGCGTCTGGCAGCCCGGGCAGAGCAGCCAGCTCTTGCCGACCGGAGCCGTGAGCGTCGCCGTCATGATCGCACGCGCCCCGCCGCGGCGGCCTCGACGATCTCCTTGATGCGCTCCTGCTGCTCGCGGGTCGCGCGGTTGAGGTGGGCGGTCATGCCCTCGTCGTCGGTGTGCGCGCCGGCGCGCAGCTCGAAGTCCTGCACCCAGCGCATGCGCACGCCGCCGTCGACCTCGGTGTACTCCCAGAACAGGTTCATGTACTTGAACGCGCCGGTCTCGATGCGGCGGGCCCGCACGACCCGGTCAGCGAGGTCGGGCACCCGCTCGGAGACCCACGACCACACCCGCCCCTGGGGGTCCGGGTGCATGGTGAGCCGGAAGAGCACCGCACCGTCCTTTTCGGACAGTACCTCCGTGCTGGCGTACTCGCTGAACAGCTTCGGCCAGCCCGGCACGTCGTTGGTCATGTCCCAGACCAGCTCGAAGGGTGCGTTGATGACGACGGCGTTGTCCGTGTGTCCGGCCATGGCTCACCGCTCCGCGATTCGCTGGTTGATGTAGTCGACGGCGATCCGCGGCGTCTTCATGATCGACACGGCGTCGTCGGGGATCTTCACCTGGTACTCCTGCTGCATCTTGGCGGCCAGCTCGAGCAGGGCGAGCGAGTCGTAGCCGAGGTTTTCGAACGACTCGTCGAGCGTCGCGGGGTCGGTCCAGTCGGTCTCCTCGACCACGCCGGCGCTGCTCTCCAGGATGCGGCGCAGGTCTTCGATGCTCAGGACGCTCATGAGTTTCCTCCCGTCGGTCGCTGCCACCCGTCGCGCACGCCGCCGACCTGGGGTACCGGCGACTCGGGGTGCGGCACCTCCTCGGTGTCGACGTGACCCAGCTCGGGGCGGGGCGCGAGGGGGCTGATCTGGAAGACGATCAGGGCGTCGTGGGTGCCCGGGTTCTCTATGCGGTGCCGCTGGCCGCGGCGGATCATCAGCGCCTCGTCGGCGTCGAGCTTCACCTCGACGCCGTCGACGCGGATGACGACCTCGCCGCGCACCAGGTAGCAGAACTTGTCGGAGTACGGGTTGTACTGCTCGGCCAGGAACTCACCCGGCTCGAGCCGCACCGTGCCCATGAAACCCTCGGTCGCGTCGACGGTCTTCGGGCTGAGCAGGATCCGCACCTCGCCGCCGATGCGGTTGATGCCCGGCACGTCGGTGGCGGCCACTTTGACGATCGGTTGGCGGTGCATGGGTCACTCCTTCTCGGCGACGAGGACGCGGAACGGAAGGTCGGTCGGGTGGACGGTCGCCGCGCCGAAGCCGGCGGCCGAGAGGACCCGGTTGTAGGCGGCCACCGAGTGCGACTCGCCCTCGTGGGTCCAGACCAGCATCAGGACGGAGAAGAGGTACGGCGCCGGGTCGAGCGCCGGCGACTCCTCGCCGCTCGTGAACCCGACGATGACCAGCCGGCCGCCGGGCTTGACCGCGGTGCCGAGCCGGCCCACCAGCTCGTGCACCCGCTCCTCGGAGAAGTGGTGGGTGACGTTGGTGAGCAGCACGACGTCGTACGGCCCGCCCAGCTCGGTGGTGAACATGTCGCCGGGCAGGTAGCGCGCCCGGTCGCGGACACCGAGGCGCTCGGCGTGCTTCTCGGTCACCGCGAGCACGTTGGGCCAGTCGAGCGAGGTAACGATCGCCTGCGGGTGGTGCTGCGCGAGCGTGTAACCGTAGACCCCGTGTCCACATGCGACGTCGAGGACCTTCAGCTCGGGCTGCTCCTTGGCCCACGGCGCGAGCGCCTCGGCCATCACCTCGGCGGTCGGGTGGGCCACCTTCGTGGCGTACGCCGCGAAGTCCTCCCAGTACGTGTACTCCGGGGTCTCGGCGTGCACGTCGAGCACGGTGCCGCCGGCGCGGACGGCGGCGCTGAGGTCGCGCAGCGCGTCCCACTCCCAGTCGCTCGACATCACCTTGACCATGCCGCCCAGGTAGTCGGGGCGGTCGCGGACCAGGTGCTCGGCGGCGGCGGGGGTCAGCGAGAAGTGCTCGCCGCTCCGGTCGACGAGCCGGATCGCGGTCAGCGCGTCCAGCAGGATGCGGGCCCCGCGCGGGTGGATCCCGAGGGTGGCCGCGAGCGCGCCGGCGGTCGCGGGAGCGGCGGCGAGCGCGTCGAAGACGCCCAGCTCGACGCCGGTCCGCAGCAGGCTCGTCTTCTTGTAGGCCTGCATCATGTCCATGAGGTCATGGCGGGCGAGCGCGGTCTTCACGAGATGCTCCCTGTCTCGGGGGTCCAGGTGTAGAAGGGCGTGGCCGTCGAGTCCCGCAGCTCGCTCATCCGCTCCGGCGCGTACCGGTGCAGGTAGGCCGCCAGCCGCCGGTTGACGTCCTGGAAGTCGTCCCGGGCCCGGGCCGCGAGCAGCTTGTCGTAGACGTCGGTGTCGGCCTCGATGAGGTGCATGTAGAGGTCCTGGTAGCGGAAGAGCGTGCGCCGGGAGATGCCGACGACGTGCGGCATGTCGCCCTTGTCGTGCTCGGTGAAGAGCTCGGCGACGGCCCCTGCGTGCTGCGGCTCCATCCGCATCACCATGAGCCCGCGGTAGGACATGTCACACACCCCGCAGGATCGAGCCGAGCACAGTGGACAGTGCCGCGGCGGGGTCGGCGACCGCGCCCGGGCTGCGCCACGCGATGATGCCGTCCGGCCGCACCAGCAGCGCCCCGTCCGTGCCGACGCCGCAGGCGGTTAGCCAGGAGCCGTCGTCGGCGAGGTCGCCACCGGGGCCGGCGGTGAACGTGCGGACCGGCGTGCCGCAGTTGGCCGCCGCGTCGAGCCACGCCTGGTTGCCGGGCGCGGTGACCAGCGACCAGCCGTCGGTCAGCACGTCGATCGTGGAGATCTTCGCGCCGTCGCGGGTGACCCAGCCGTGCGCGGCCCGCGTGCCCGGCTGGCCCGGGAAGGTGAGGTCGCGGGGCAGCACCTCGCCGTTCTCCGCCGCGCCGACGACCGCCGTGGAGTAGTAGCGGTAGCCCATCGTCACGATGACGAAGTCGCGGTAGGCGGCCTTGTCCTCGTCGGCCAGCTGGCCGCGGGTGCGGAAGAGCATCCACGCCTGGTCGGCCGTCGCCGCGCCGACCGGGCGCCGCTCCGCCTCGTAGGTCTCCAGCAGGCTCGCGTCCGCCCGGCCGGCGAGCACCTCGGCCAGCTTCCACGCCAGGTTGTGCGCGTCCTGGATGCCCGCGTTGACGCCGAAGCCGCCGGCCGGCGGGTGGGCGTGGCACGCGTCGCCGGCGAGGAACACCCGCCCGGACTGGTAGGCGTCGGCGACCATGTGCCGCGCCTCCCAGGGCATGTGCGACTCGACCTCGATGTCGAGATCCGGGTCGCCGGCGGCGATCCGGGCCAGCTCGACGCAGCGCTCGTCGGTGAAGTCGGCCGGCGACTGACCCCGCTCGGGGTAGTAGTTGACGCCGAACATCCAGCGGCCCGGCTCGATGAAGAGCAGCAGGCCCTGGGCGAGCCGGTTCATCAGGTAGATGAGCGTGAAGCGGGGCGCGGTGTCGGGCAGGTCGACCTTGGCGCGGAAGATGATGCTGACGAAGTTTCCGGCCGCGCCGTTGCTCCGGTTTCCGATGTGGAGCATCTCGCGGGTCGGGCTGTTGACGCCGTCGGCGCCCACGACGTACTTGGCGCGGATCGTCCGCGTCGCGCCCGTCGCGCGGTCCTGGACGGTGGCCGTGACGCCGTCGGCGTCCTGGTCCAGCGCGACCACCTCGGTGCCGAAGCGGATCTCCGCGCCGTGCCGCCGGGCCGACTCGTACAGCAGCGGCTCGTAGTGGTCCTGCCCGCACCAGATCGGCCAGCTCGGGGTGAACAGGTCGTAGTCGACGTCGTGCGCCTCCATGACGAACGACTTGTCGAGCTCGGCGAGGGACGAGGCGCCCAGCATCACCAGCGGGGTGGCGCGGCCGGAGCGGACCAGCTCCATCTCCTTGCCCGGGCCGACGATCTTCATGCCGGCCTCCTGCACGCCCGGCTCCAGGCCGACGGTGCGGAAGATCTCCATGGTGCGGGCGTGCAGGCCGGTGGCCCGCGGGATCGACGACAGTCCGGCGCGGCGCTCGACCAGCAGCGGCGCGACGCCGCGGCGGGCCAGGAAGAGTGCCGTCGCGAGTCCGACCGGGCCCGCGCCGATGACCAGGACGTCGGTGGTCTCGTCGCTCATTTTGCGTCCTCCGTGTAAACGACCTTGTAAAGGTGGCGCTCGGGCGTCGCGATCGCGCGTACCTGACCGAAGTGCGGGTGCACGTCAGGGTTCTGGTACATCCGGTTGAAGTGCTCCTCGCTCTTCCACTGCGCGTAGTTGACGACGCGCGTGCCGTCGAGGCTGGCGTGGATGTTCGCCGACACGAAACCGTCCACCTTGGACATGACGGACTCGGTGGCCTCGACGAGGATGTCGACGAGCTTCTGCTGGTTGGCGGGATCCACCGTGAAGACGTTGACCATCGTCACGACGGGCTGATCGATGCTGATGTGTGCCATGGCTCCCCTTCAGATCGGACGGGCTTCGAGCAGCGCCCAGCCGTAGGCCGCGGGCGTGTTGGCCAGTTCGAAACCCGCGGCGCCGAAAATCGCCTTCCACTCGCGCAGGTCGCGTTCCTTGCCACCGAAGAGGACGAGCATGTCGATGTCGATGATCTTCGAGTGGTCCCACTGGTTGAGCGGCGGCACGATCTGGTCGATCGCGATCAGGCGCGCGTCGGCGTCGCCGATCGCCTCGCGGATCCGCTTCAGCAGCGTGACGCAGGTGGCGTCCGGCCAGTTGTGGACGATCGACTTCAGGATGTACGCGTCGGCGCCCACCGGCAGCGGGCTGCTGAAGAAGTCGCCGCCCACCACCTCCACCCGCTCGGCCACGCCATGCTCCTTGAGCAGCGGCTCGGCGTCGGCGACGACCTCGGGCAGGTCGAAGAGCACGCCGGTGCCGGCCGGGTGGCGCTGCAGCATCTTGGCGAGGAAGTAGCCGTTGCTGCCGCCGATGTCCGCGATGCGCCCGAACCGCTCCGGCGCCAGCTCGGCCGCGAACCGGTCGGCGAGGCGGCGGCTCCAGTGCGCCATGAAGCCCTCGAAGAACCGGTTCACCTCGGGGTGGGCCTGAAGGTAGTCGTAGAAGCCCATGCCGAAGACCTTGTTGAAGGCCGGCTCGCCGGTACGGACGCTGTGCATGATCTCCGTGTACGGCAGGCGGTTGAAGTCGTGGAAGCTGAACTGCACCATCGGTCGCAGCCCGCCGATCCGGGCCGAGGTCAGGCCCTCGCCGAGCGGCGTCAGGGCGAACGTCCCGTCCTCCTGCTCGGCGAAGATGCCGAACGCGGCGGCCGCGCGCAGGATCCGGCGCAGCGCGTCCTCGTGCGTCTCCGTGTCGGCGGCGAGCTGGCCGACCGGCAGCGCGCCGTCGACGAGGCGGTCGGCGATGCCGAGCTCGGTCACCACGTAGATGACGTGGGCGATCTGCTTCGCGCTGCCCAGCACGGCGATCTGCCGCTCGCGCAGGTCGAGCGCCTGCTTCTGGTCGAAGTTCGCGACGGCCGCGAGGCTCGCGTCAGTCATCGGGGAGTCCTTTCCGGAGTGTGGCGGCGGACGACCATGGCGGCGTTGAAGCCGCCGTATCCACGGGCGAGTACAAGTGCGGCCCGCACCGGCGCCTCCCGTGGCGCGTCGCGGACCAGGTCGAGGTCGATGCCCTCGGCGAGCCGCTGGACGTTGGTGGTGGGCGGGATGACACCGTGCTTTATGGACATCAGCGCGGAGACCAGGTCGAGCGCGGCCCCGCCGGAGTAGAGGCGACCGGTCATCGTCTTGGGCGCGGTGACCGGCACGCCGAACGGCCCGAAGATGCCGCTGATCGCCTCGGCCTCGATCCGGTCGAGCTCGACGACACCGGCCGCGTCGGCGAACACCACGTCGACGTCGCCCCGTTCCAGGCCGGCGTCGGCGAGCGCGATCTCCGCGGCCCGCCGCAGGCCCGGCTGGCGCCCCGAGCCGGGCCGCGGGTCGAACGTCGCGCCGTAGCCGGCGATCTCCCCGTAGGCCTCGCCGCGGGCGGCCGACGCGTCCTCCAGCACGAGGATCGCCCCGCCCTCGCCCGGCACGTAGCCGATCGCGCCGGCGTCGAACGGCAGGAACGCGGCCGCCGGCTCGCGCGAGGTGCTCAGCCGGCCGTTGGGGATCTGCGCCGTCCAGCCCCACGGGCACAGCGACGCGTCCACGCCGCCGGTCACCACGAGCGGGATGCCCTTGCGCACCTGCCGGCGCGCCTGTGCGACCGCGTCGAGGCCGCCGGCCTGCTCGGTGACGAGCACCCCGGTCGGTCCCCGCATGCCGTGCCGGATCGAGATCTGCCCGGTGTTGACCGCGTAGAACCAGGCGAACGACTGGTACGCGCTGACGTGCTCGGAGCCCTTGCTCCAGAGCTTCTCCAGCTCGCGGTGGCCGAACTCGAAGCCGCCCGACGCGCTGGCGGTGACCACGCCCATGCCGAACTCGGGCAGTTCCTTCGGGTCGACGCCCGCGTCGGCGAGCGCCCACTCGGCGGCGGTGAGGGCGAGCCGCGTCATGTGGTCGGTCTGCGCGAGCAGCCGGCTCGGGATGTGCTCGGCCGCGTCGTAGCCGGGCACCTCGCCGGCGAGCTGCGCCGGGTAGCTGGACGGGTCGAAGCGGGTGATCGGCCCGATCCCGCTCCGCCCCTCGACGGTGGCCTCCCAGAACGCGTCGCGTCCCAGCCCGTTGGGCGCCGCGACCCCGACGCCCGTGACGACGACGGCGGGCTGTGCCTTCCACGCTCCGTCGTTCGGCGCCCGTCCGCCGTCGTGGTCGAGGCCCGTAGCCTCGCGACTCCCGCTCATGCCACACGGCCCAGGATCATCGCGCTCTGGAACCCGCCGAAACCGCTGCCGACGCTCAGCACCACGTCGAGGCGCTTCTCGCGGGCTACGAGCGGGGTGTAGTCGAGGTCGCACTCCGGGTCGCGCTCGTGGAGGTTGGCCGTGGGCGGCACCACGCCGTGCCGGATGGCCAGCGCGGACGCGGCGATCTCGATCGAGCCGATCGCGCCGAGCGAGTGCCCGACCATCGACTTGATGGAGCTGACCGGCGTCCGGTAAGCGTGGTCGCCCAGGCTCCGCTTGAACGCGGCCGTCTCGTGCCGGTCGTTCTGCTTGGTACCCGAGCCGTGCGCGTTGATGTAGTCGACCGAGTCGGCGGGCAGCCGGGCGTCGCCGAGCGCGACCCGGATCGCCTCGGCCATCTCCCGCCCGTCGGGCCGCAGGCCGGTCATGTGGAACGCGTTGGAGCGCGAGGCGAACCCGACCAGCTCGGCGTAGATCTGGGCGTTGCGGCGGCGCGCGTGGCCCAGCTCCTCCAGCACGAACATCGCCGCGCCCTCGCCGAGGACGAACCCGTCCCGGCTGTTGTCGAACGGCCGCGACGCGTGCTCGGGGTCGTCGTTGCGGGCGGTGGTGGCCTTGATCGCGTCGAAGCAGGCCAGCGTGATCGGCGAGATCGGCGCGTCGGTCGCGCCGGCGATCATCACGTCGGCCGAGCCCTCGCGGATCAGCTCCATCGCGTGGCCGACCGCGTCGAGGCCGGAGGTGCAGCCGGTGGAGATCACCGTGGCCGGCCCCTCGGCGCCGACCTCCCACGCCACGTCGCGGGCGAAGGAGCTCGGCACCAGGTAGTCGTACAGGTGCGGGCTGGCGTAGCGGTGGTCGGTCAGCCACTGCTGCCCGCCGTCGCTCACCACGACGTACTCCTGCTCCAGGCTCATCGTGGCGCCGACCGCCGTGCCGACGCTCACGCCGACCCGGGTCGGGTCGTGCTCGTCGGTGGCGAAGCCACTGTCCACAAGGCACTCACGGGTACAGACGACGGCGAGCTGGGCGGCCCGGTCCATCCGCCGGATCTCCTGCGGCGAAAGGCCCTCCGCCGCCGGGTCGAAGTCGGCCTCCGCCGCCACCCGCGACCGAAACGGGTTCGGGTCGAAGAACGAGACGGTGCGGGTGGCCGTGCGGCCGCTTGTCAGCAGCTCCCAGAACGCCTTCGCGCCCAGCCCACCGGGCGCGATGACGCCCATTCCGGTGATGACCACCCGACGGTCAGATGTGTTCGGCATTGACGATCCTCCTGGCCGCGATGTCCGTCTCCGCACGGTCCGCGGGACGCGGTCGCGCCCTCATGGCCTGCGTTGCAGGACGCTAGGTACGGTGCGTCGAACGGTGCTGGAGCGGCGGTCGAGGCCGCGGTCTCATGAGGCCCGGGTCAGCTGCAGGGGCCTCGGCACCCCGGCGGACAGGACCTCCCGCTGCAGCCGCTGGAGGTCCGGCGAAGGGTCCAGGCCGAGCTCCTCGTTGAGCACGCGCCGGTAGTGGTGGTACGCCTGCAGCGCCTCGCCGCGACGCCCCGACCGGCTCAGCGCGATGATCAGCTGGCGGTGGAACCACTCGTTGAGCGGGTACGTGCCCACGAGGTAGCGCAGCTCGCCGATCAGCTCGCGGTGGCGGCCGAGCGCGATGTCCGCCTCGATGCGCAGCTCCACGGCGCGGATCCACTCCTCCTCGAGGTGGGTCGCGTGCGCCTCCAGCGCCGGGCCGAACTCGACGTTGGCGCCCAGCGGCCCGGTCCACAGCGCGAGCGCCCGGCGCAGCACCGCGGCGCCCTCCTCGTTGCGGCCGGCCTTCATGTGGTTGCGCCCCTCGTCGAGGAGAGCCTCGAAGATCTCGGCGTCGAGCTGACCGGGCTCCACCTTGAGCAGGTAGCCGCGGGCACGGCTCTCGAGCAGGGTTCGACCCGGGCCTTCTATACCTTCTCGGGCGAAGAGCTTGCGAAGGTGGTAGATGTACGTCTGTACCGTGGTGGCCGCGCTCCGCGGCGGGTTGTCGCCCCAAAGCTCACGGATAATCGATTCGCCCAACACGACCCGGTTGGCGCGCAAGACAAGCAAAGCGAGCACAGTGCGAACTTTTGGCGGCGTCGGAGTGCAGATCCGTCCTTCATGGATCAGTTCCAGAGAACCTAGAATCTCGTACTTGACCATTGGCGCTCCCCCGCTCTAGTAGCGCTTCTCGACACGCTCTCAAGCTATGGAGAAAGGGGGGTCACACGTAACGTTCCCAAGGCGCTACCACCCGCCTACTTCCGAATCCAGAAGGCGTCGAAAGTTGTACGGCGGATGCTCCCTGCGGGGTGTATCAGAGCGGGTTCTGCTTGGTGTTGAGCCGGTCGTGCGGCAGGGTGACCAACGACGCGGCCACCGCCTTGTTGACCGCGTCGATCCGCGACACCGCGCCCAGCTTGGCGAAGATGCGCCGCAGGTGGCTCTTCACCGCCGCCTCGCTCAGCTTGAGCCGGCGGGCGATCTGGGCGTTCGTCATCGCCTCGGCGGCGAGCTGGAGGATGTCGAGCTCGGCCTGGGAGAGGATCGCCGGCTCGGCGTTCTGCACCTGCACCAGGCTCTGGCCGGAGACGGAGAGCAGGATCGAGCCGCTGCCGTCGCGCGCCTTGCGGATCGCGGCGACGAGCTCCTCACGGCCGACGCTCTTGAGCAGGTAGCCCCGCACCCCCTCCGCGATCAGCCGGCGGAGCAGGTCGGGGCTGTCGTACATGCTGAGGATGACGACCGCGGTGCTCGGCGAGGCCTCGCGGATGCGGCGCACGGTGACCACCGGGTCGTCGCCGGGTATCGCCACGTCGAGCAGCACCACGTCGGGGCGCAGCGACGTGGCCTTGGCCACCGCGGCGGTCGAGTCGCCGGCCTCGTCGACGACGCCGAGGTCGGGATGCGCGTCGAGCACGGCCCGCAGGCCCTCGCGGACCAGCACGTGGTCGTCGACGAGGAGGACGGAGATGGGCCAAGGGGAGGATCCGCCTTCGGACCGCGCCATGGCGACCTCCCCCAACCCGTCCGCTTCGCGGGCTAACGCCGCCGCTGCCACGTTAACGTGCGCCGTGGCGCCCCTCATATCGTTCCCACGACATGAGGGGCGCCACACCTTCACGTGGCAAATTTCATGCGGGCGGTGCGAGGTGTAGCAATTCGCCAGTGCCCAATCCCTTATTGGCGATGAAGATGGCACCATCCCGGGCGATCGCGAACGACATGGGATTTTCCAGACCCTCGCTGGCGAGCACGGTCCGGCTGCCGTCGCGCTCGATCCGGGTCAGCGCACCGGTCACGTCACCGGAGTCCAGACCGTTCTTGTTGATCTCCAACACGAGGAGCCGGCCCCGCTTGTCGAACGCGATGTCGATGATGTTCGTGAAGCCGGTCGCGTAGATGGTCGGCGCCGAGCCCGGCACCAGCCGCCACACCCGGGCCCCGCCACGCGGGAACGGGTGACCGGTCAACTGTCCGATGTAGAACGCACCGTCCGGGCCACGGGTGATGGTGACCGGCACGAACTGGATCGGCACCGTCGCCCCCGGCGGCAGGCCCCACTCCGGCGGCGCCGGCACCTGCTCCTCCGGCCAGACGTACTCGGTGGTGACCGAGCCGCCCGGGTGGATGCGGAGCACGTCGTTGGCCGCCGCGTCGAGCGCCAGCAGGTCGCAGCCGTCACTCACGACCGCGTACGGCTGGCTCTCCGGGATGACGCCGTCGGGGTTGTAGGCGCCCTCGTGCGCGTTGAGGTCGCCGACGACACGCCAGCGGTTGGGGCCCTGGATCTGCAGCACCGTGCCCATCGCGGCCCCGGCCGGGCCGAGCAGGTCACGGTACTCCGGTGCGGTGCTGAACCCCATCGCGACGAGCATCTTGCCGGCCCGGTCGAACGCCAGGTCGTGCGCGCCGTAGACCGAGAAGCCCGCGCCGGTGCTGCGCAGCGACGGCAGACCCGTGACCACCCGCTTCTGGCGGCCGTACCGTACGGCCGTGATCGCCCCGGTCGCGCCGTAGCAGAGGTCGGTCCCGAAGGTGCCCGGAATGCAGACGTCGTCGCCGCCGAGGCCGGCCTCGGCGACGTAGACGGTGCCGGCGCGGTCGATCACGACGCCGCGCGGGTTGTCGAGGTTACGGGCGACGACGGTCAGCCGCCCGGTTTGAGAGGTGGCCGCGGCGGCGGGCGCGGCCGCGCCGGCGATCAGCACCGCCGGTAGGGCCACCAGCAGCGTGCGCCGCATCGCATTGCGCATGGGTTCTCCTCAGCATGCGTGGTGTGGACGCGAACGACGCTGACGGCGCGGCCTCAAGGGTGGATGGAGGCAGGCTCGACGGGCCGGAGCTCAGGCATCGGCGAGAGCCCCGGCCCGTCCGGCCGCCGTCCGACGTCGGGGGAGCGTGGGACGGCGGCGCTGGGCGCGTGTGCGGCTACTCCGGCTGGTTCGGTGTGCCGCGGCCCAGCTGGTACGGCGTGGTGACACCCTCGTACATCAGGTGCATCACCATGCCGTTGGCCGCGTGGTCGAGGTTGTGGCAGTGGTCCATCCACATGCCCGGGTTGTCCGCCCGGAAGGCGATCTCGTATATCTGGCCCGGGATGATGTCGAGGCTGTCTATCCACCACGGCGAACCCGTCGCGGCCACGCCGTTGCGGGACAGCACGAGGGCGTGGTGGCCGTGCAGGTGCATCGGGTGGTTCTGGTGGCTGCGGTTGACGATCTTCACCTTCACCAGCTCGCCCTCGCGCACCATCAGCGTGGGCGTCTTGGGGAAGCTGTGACCGTTGATGATCGGCACGAGGTGCAGCCCACCGTCGAAGAAGGACAGCCGGTCGTCGAGCAGCTGCGTGAACGTGCGGTCGTAGCGCGAGTCCACATTGAACGGCCGTTCGCCCCCGGAGCCGTACGAGAGCGGGTCGAAGGCCGGCCCGTCGTCGACAACCTCCGGCGTCGACGAGTCGCCCGGCGGCGCGAGCACGAGCCCGCTGTCCTTGCTCGCGAGGTCGGTGAGGCGTACGGCGTGTGACGGCATCGTGAACGTCACGTCGTACCGCCCGCCGGCCGCGAGCCCCAGCTGCGCGTCGGTGAGCGGGGTCGGCCCCGATATGTCGACGCCGTCGATCGCCGCGACCCGCACCGGGGTGCCGTTGACGACGAGGTGCCGGGGCCGGTTGTCGGCCGCGGGGTTGTTGTCGGTGTTGACGAGCCGCAACCGCACCGGCGTACCCGGCGCGATCTCCTGCCGTTGCAGCGTGTCGCTCGTGCCGAACGCGACGATGTTCTCCTTCGGCGTACGCCACTCGTGCGGCATCACCACGATGTCGCGCTCCCCCGCCGGCGGCCCGCCGCTCGGCTCCACGACCAGCGCGCCGAAGAGGCCGCGACGCACCGCTTCGAGCGGGTTCTGGTGCGTGTGGTACCAGAACGTGCCGACCTGTTCGGCCACGAAGCGGTAGACGTGGCTGCCGCCCATCGCCACCGCGTCCTGGGTGGCGCCGGCAACGCCGTCCTCACCGTTGGGCACGTCGAGCCCGTGCCAGTGGATGGTGACGTTTTCGTCGGGCATCTCGTTTCGCAGGGTCACCTCGACGAGGTCGCCCTGGCGCACCCGGATCTCCGGCGCCGGCGACTGTCCATTGTAGGTGAGCGCATCGATCTCGGTGCCGGATGTGAGCCGCACCTTGGCCTTCCGCGCGGTCAGCGTGTACGTCTTGTCGGGCGTGCCGGTCTGCGGCCCGCGCAGGTCGTCGACGGACACCACCCGCCCCGCCGGGCTGGCGGCGCCGTGGCCGAGCGCGGTGCCGCCGCCGTAGTCGACATTCTCGTGGGCGTTCATGCTCATCTTGTCGGGCAGCCGGCTGCTGCGCGCGATGAACACCACCGTGCCCGCGAGCGCCAGCAGCACCACCGCCACCTGCGCCGTGGCCCGGAGCAGGCGCGCGCTCCGGCTCCGGCGGGTGAAGTCGCCGGCGCTGACCGCGCGCAGCCGGTAGCCCTGCCAGATCCAGAGGAGCACCGCCGCGAACGCGATCGGCAGCCCGTGCGTGAGGATGTCGTCCAGATAGGACGGCACCGGACGCGAGATGTAGGCGAAGTAGACACCGACGACGGTCGCGACCGCGGTCACCTGCACCGGCACCACGAGCAACGGCGCCGCCGCGGACGACCGGACGATGGCGTCCGGCGCCTCCTGGTCGGCCGGCTCGGTGCGGGCCAGCAGGCGCAGCCGCGGCACCGACCACACCGCCACGGCGAGCATCGGCAGGAGCAGCAGCGGCATCTGCACGATCACCCGGTTGTCCGCGAAGACCCAGTCGACCGACAGCATCAGCCCGATCGCCACACACTTGATCACCAACACCACGAGCGCGGCGACCAGGAGCCGCAAGAGCGCGCGGGCACTGCGCCGCAACGCCGCCCGCGACGGGCGCCACGCCAGGCGCGTCGCGAAGATCGCCGCCGGTAGCCAGAGCAGGAACAGGACACCAGCGAGGATCCCGTCCAGGTTCTCCCCGATTTCGAACACGCGCTTCCCCCATCGAAATAGCCGCAGGGCTACGGTAGGGACGCGCGCGGGCAAGGGGCATCCGGCGACGACCGGCAGCCCGGTACGGCGATCGCCGTAGTCACCGCGATCCCTGGAAACACCCGCCGTACCCCGCGCGAATCCAGCCAGCCCCCACCCCATCAAACGGAAGCGACGCATTCCCATACTTAGGTTTGCGCCACATGATCGTCCGCCCAAAATCCCGCTCCTGGCGGCGTCGGCGACACTTTCCAGGCGAACTTCCCGGGCCCGCGTCACCTGCGGACCGCCGCTCCCGCCGGAGACCGCGGCGGCCGGCGGCGAGCTGGCGCTCGCCGAAACCCCCGGCCCCCACTGCCAGCTCCGCACGACAAGCCCAAGGCCCCGCCGGAGGCGCCGAAGTAGCCGAGACCACAAGCGAAGCTGAGGCCCGCGGGAGCATACGGCGCGCGACCAGACGCGGACGTGGGCAAATATGTCAGCCGGGTGCGACGAGGCCCGTCTGGTAGGCGAGGACGACGAGCTGGGCGCGGTCGCGGACGCGGAGCTTGGCCATCGCGCGGTGCACGTGCGTGCGAGCGGTCGCCGGGCTCATCGAGAGACGGCGGCCGATCTCCTCGTTGGTCAGGCCGCCGGCGACAAGGCTCATCACCTCGCGCTCGCGGTCGGTGAGCACGGCGAGCCGCGCGTCGTCGGCGGGGGCGTGCGGTGCGCGGCTCACCAGGGCGCTGACCAGGCGGCTCGTGATGCGCGGCGAGATCAGCATGTCGCCGCCGGCCACGACGCGCACCGCCTGGCGCAGCTCCTCGGGCTCGATGTCCTTGAGCAGGAAGCCGCTGGCGCCGGCCCGCAGCGCCTCGAACACGTACTCGTCGAGCTCGAAGGTCGTGAGGACGACCACCCGCGTGGCCGGAAACCTGGCGACGATGGCCGCGGTGGCCTTGACGCCGTCAAGCACCGGCATGCGCACGTCCATGAGGACGATGTCGGGGCGGGTGGCGGCGACCGTCTCGACCGCCTGGGCGCCGTTGGAGGCCTCGCCGACCACCTCGATGTCGTCGCTGTGGTCGAGCAGCCCGCGGAAGCCCGCCCGGACGAGTGTCTGGTCGTCGGCCAGCACGACGCGGATGGTCACGGTGACTCCTCCTCGATCGGCAGCCGGGCGAACACCCGGAAGCCACCGCCTTCTCCCGGCCCGGCGGTGAGTGAACCGCCGGCCGCCTCGGCCCGCTCGCGCATGCCCGCGATCCCGTGGCCGGGCTCGACCGCCGCGGCGCCCAGGCCGTCGTCGACCACCTCGACCTCGACGGCGTCCACTGTGTACGCGATGCGGACGTCGGCGGCGGTGGCCTGGGCGTGCTTGACCGTGTTGGTCAGCGACTCCTGCACGATCCGGTAGACGGACAGCGCGACCGCGGTCGGCAGCGGGCGCACCTCGCCGGTGACCAGCGGGCGGACCTTGACGCCGGACTGCTCGGCCACCGCGTAGACCCGGCCGAGGTCGGGGACGGCGCCGGCGTCGCGCAGCATGCCGACGACCGACCGGATCTCGGTCATCGCGTCGCGGGCCGCACCGCGGATGCTGCGCAGCGCGGCGCGCGCGTCGGCCGGCCGGCTGTCGAAGACGTCGTCGGCGAGGCTGGCCTGCACGCTGATCGCGGCGATCGTGTGACCGAGCAGGTCGTGCACCTCGCGGGCGACGCGCAGCCGCTCCTGGGCGACCTCGTGCTCGCGCTCCTGCCGCATGACGGCGAGCCGGTGCTGCGCCTCGGCGAGGCGCTCGCGGCGGCTGCGGATCGTCTCGGCGAGCAGCACGACGGCGGCGAGCAGCGAACCCTCCTCGGCGGTGGCCGCGAGCACCGGGAAGAAGCCCTGGCCGAGAAAGAAGTATCGCACTACGAGCTCGAGCGCGACGAAGAACCCGGCGACGCTGAGCGCCCAGGTGAGCCGCCCCGCGGCGGCGACCGCGAAGAGCGCGGCGGCCAGCGGCAGCGCGGGCGGGATGCCGGGGTATTCGAGCGCGTAGTAGATCATCAGGGCGGCCACGGAGCCGATCAGCACGAACAGCGGCCAGCGCCGCCGCCACAGCAGGAGCAGGCCGATCACCGCGCCGATCGCGTACGCGCGCGCGTCGGGCGGCCGCGCCCCGGGCTCGTCGGCTGTGCGGATCGCGACCGCGACCACCGCCGCCACCACGACCGCGAGGATCGCGTCGACCGCCACGGGATGGAGGCGACCCGCTCCGACGAACATGACGCAACAGTACGGTCACCGCCCGTCGACCGTGGCCCCGCGCTCACCGGAGCCACGGTCGTGTGGGGGCGGGGGACCTCAGCGGCCGAGTTCCAGGAGGGTCTGGCCGGTCTCGATCACGGTCGTGCCGGTGACCTTCAGGCCGACCTTCTCGCCCAGCTCGGCGTACTCGCGCCAGGTCCGCGCCTTGCCCGCCATCAGGGACAGCAGCCGCAGGTCCATCTGGGTGATGAACATCAGGCGGGCGGGGTCGTCGGGGAAGTTGCCGTTCTCGTCCTGCACGAGGATCTGGACGATGAGCACCTTGCCGTTGTCACCGATCGCCTCGGCGACCCGGCTGAGGATCTTCTCGGCGCTCGCGTCGTTCCAGTCGTGCAGCACGTTCGAGAGGATGTACACGTCGGCGCCGGTGGGCAGCGGGTTGAAGATGCTGCCCGCGACGGTCTCGACCCGGTCGGAGATCCCGGCGGCCTCGAAGCGGGCCCGGCCCTGCTCCACGACGCCGGGCACGTCGACGACGGTGCCGCGCAGGTGGGGGCGCGCCTTGAGGATCTCGGTGAGCAGCGCGCCGGTGCCGCCGCCGACGTCGATGACGTGCTTGGCCTGGCTCCAGTCGTAGCCCTCGACGACCTTGCCGAAGTAGCTCGCGTGGGTCGCCATCAGCGCGCCGAACGAGGTGGCGCGGTCCGGGTTGGCGGACAGGTCGTCCCAGAACGAGATCCCGTAGCGCTCCGGGTAGGCGGCGTCGCCGGTGCGGATCGAGTGGGTCAGCGAGCTGAACGTGCCCTCGATCCGGCCCGCCATCGAGTCGACGTCGAGCCACGGCCGCTGCGCCGCGGGGTGGTCCTTCTTGAGAAACTCGGCCGCTTCGGTCAGCGCGTACACCCGCGGCTCGACCTCCCTGAAGACGCCGCGGACCGCGAGGTAGCGCATCAGCCGGTAGAGCGCGTCAGGGTCGGCCTTGGCCGCCGCGGCGAGCCCGTCGAGCGTGTTGGTACCGGCGGCGATCAGGTCGGCGAGGCCGAGCGTGGCCGCGGCCCGCACCGCCCACGGCGTGATCGTATCGGTGAGCGAGTAGAGATTGACCCGATTTTCCGTCATGGCGGCGAGCGTGGTCGGCGGCTCTGGAGGCCGGCTCGAACGCCCGTCCAGACCCCGCGCGTTCACCGGCTCTCCACCGGGCTTCGAGCGGATCGGCCCACAGTGCGAAACCGTAGACGGTCGCTTTGTGGAAAGGGAAACGATGGGCGCAAGCCAGCAAGAGCGCTCCGCGCTCGAAGTGATCATGGATCTGCTCCAGCAGCCGTGGGTCTACGAGCTGTTCGGCGAGATCGGCGCCCGCCAGAAGGCGTCGGCGGCGCACGTCGAGGAGCTGCGCGAGGTCGACGCGGCCGCGCACGTCTTCTGGCCGTTCCAGGCGCCGCCGTTTCCGATCATCACGAAGTCGGCGAGCGGCTCCGAGCTGACCGACCTCGACGGCAACACCTACCTCGACTGCCACATGGGGTACGGCGCGCAGGCCCTGCACGGCCACAACCCCGAGCCGGTCGTCGAGTTCGTCCGCGAGCGCCTGGGCCGCGGCACCGGCAACGGCTACACCAGCGACCTGGAGCTCGAGCTCGCCACGCTGCTGCGCGAGATCCTGCCGCACAACGAGAAGTTCGCGTTCCAGCACTCGGGCACCGGCGCCACGCAGGCGGCGATCCGGCTCTGCCGCGCGCACACCGGGCGGCGGATGGTCGCCAAGTTCGAGGGCACGCTGCACGGCTCGCACGACCTGGCCGTGCACAACACCGCGCCGTGGTACCACGGGCACCCGGCGATGCCGTTCCCGGAGATCGGCAAGGACGGCATCCCGCTGATCTCGGCGTACACCGGCGTCGTGCCGGCCGAGCCGCGCGACCTGCTGATCCTCCCGCACGACACCGAGCTGGCGATCGAGCTGCTCGAGCGGCACGCGGGCGAGCTGGCGTGCGTGCTCGCGGAGCCGGCCGCCTCGTCGTTCCCGTTCGAGGAGACGACGATCCCGATGATCCGCGAGACCGCGATCGCGTCCCGGCGGCTCGGCGTGCCGTTCATCCTCGACGAGGTGCTGACCGGGTTCCGCTCGGGTCTCGGCGGCGCGGCGCAGAAGTTCGACATCCCCACCGACCTGACCACGTACGGCAAGGTCATCAGCGGGCTCGGGCTGCCGCTGTCCGCGATCGGCGGGCGCGCGGACATCCTGGACCACACCCAGACCTCGGGGCAGGCGTTCACCGACTACGGGCAGAAGACCGGCCTGCAGGGCAGCCACACCGGCAACTACCTGTCGGTGGCGGCGTCGATCGCGACGCTCCGCCTCCAGCAGGCGAAGGGCCCGGCCTACTACACCGAGCTGCGGGCGAAGGTCGACCGGGTGCAGGCCAAGCTGGCGGAGTTCCGCGCCCAGCACGGCATCCCGCTGCGGATGGTCGGATTCGGCGACTACATCGGCTGCTTCCAGTTCCTGCCGGCCGACTCGTACTCGGACTACCGCGTGTACTCGCGGTCGCTGAACCCGGCGACGTTCATGCTCAGCCTGCTCCTGCGCAAGCGCGACATCTACATGCTCGGCATGCCGCTGTGGTTCGCCGGTGGCGCGCACACCGACGCCGACGTCGACCGGCTGACCGACGCGGTGCTGGAGAGCACGCTGGAGCTGGCCGCCAACGACTTCCCGTTCGACCTGGCCTGGCCGGCCACCGACGGCCCCGCCTGGGGCGACGACTGGTCGTAGGAAGCGTTCGCGTGAGGGCCCGGGTCACCCGCTGACCCGGGTCCTCTTCATGTGTGCGGTACATGGGGTACGTAAATACCCGTACTTGACTAATCGCACGCGAACCCGTGTAGTCGAATAGACGGCTAGCCCCACCTCCAGGAGGACCCCCGATGACCGAGACTTGGACCGACGATCAGGGCGCCGCACCGCCAAACCCGCGCAGGTGGCTGATCCTGGCCGTCATCCTGGCCGGCGCGTTCATGATCTTGATGGCCACCACGATCGTCAACGTGGCCATCGCGCCGATCCAGCGCGACCTCGAGGCGACCTACACGACGATGGAGTGGGTCATCGCCGGGTACGCGCTCGGGTACGGCCTGCTGCTCGTCCCGGCCGGCCGGCTCGGCGACCGCTACGGCCACCGCAAGATCTTCCTCATCGGCGTGGCCGGCTTCACCGCCGCGTCCGCCGCCTCCGCGTCCGCGACGAGCCCGGGCCAGCTCATCGCGTTCCAGGCCGTGCAGGGCATGATGGCCGGCGTCCTCAACCCGCCGATCCTGGCGCTCATCCAGTCCACCTTCCCGGCGAAGGAGACCGGCAAGGCCTACGGCATCTACGGCGCCATCAGCGGCATCGCCACGGCGAGCGGCCCGCTGCTCGGCGGCCTCCTGATCGCCTGGGACCTCAACGGCTGGGACTGGCGGCCGGTCTTCCTGCTCAACGTGCCGGTCGGCATCGCCACGTTCATCGCCGCGGTCATCCTCGTGCCCGAGTCGCGCGGCCGCCGCGGTGGCCTGGACCTCATCGGCATGGTGCTCGTCTCCGCCGCCGTACTGCTGCTCGCCGTCCCGCTCGTCGAGGGGCAGCGGCTCGACTGGCCGGTGTGGACGTTCGTCTCGATGGCCGCCGCGATCCCGGCGCTGGCCGCGTTCGCCGCCTGGGAGCTGCGCCGGGCGAAGCGCGGGCGGGTGCCGCTGGTGAGCATGCGGCTGTTCGCGCACCGGTCCTTCACCGCCGGCGTGGCCATCAGCCTGTGCTACTTCGCCGGCTTCATCGGCCTGCTCTTCGCGCTCTCGCTGCACCTGCAGATCGGCCTGGAGAAGTCGGCGCTGATGGCCGGCGTCATCCTGCTGCCGTACTCGTTCGGCACGCTCGTCGGCGCGGCCATCTCCGACAACGTCGCCAAGGCCATGGGCCGCGCCGTCCTGATGCTCGGCGCGGGCATCGTGATCGTCGGCATGGTGGGCATCATCGCCACGATCCACTGGTGGGGCTCGGGCGCCGAGCTGCTGCCGGCCCTGCTGTTCGCCGGCTTCGGCTCCGGCCTGGTGATCGCCCCGAGCGTCGAGATCGTCCTCGCCGGCGTGCCCTGGCAGGACGCGGGCGCCGCGAGCGGCGTGCTCGGCGGCGCGCAGCGCCTGGGCCAGGCGATCGGCGTCGCGGTGGCCGGTGTCGTCCTCTTCGGAGCGCTCGGCTCCTACGCCCCGACCGCCGCGGCGGACGCCACCCCGCAGCTCCAGTCGTCGCTCACCACCTCCGGCCTCCCGCCGGCACAGGCCGAGGCGGCGACGGCGTCGTTCGCCGACTGCTTCGTCCGCCAGTCCCGCGCCTCCGACCCCACCGCCACGCCGCCCGGCTGCCCGGAGCCCGACGGTGGAGTCTTCGAGGCGGCGGCGGAGTCGGCCCTGGCGACCAACTTCAACCGCGCGGTGCAATGGACCGTGGCCGCGGTGCTGGTAGGCGTCATCCTGACGTTCCTGCTGGTCTTCCTACTCCCCCGCCGCCCCGACCAGCCCTGGGCCGAAGCGAGCACGCCCGAGTGGCGAGTCAGCCCCGACCCGGCGACGGCCGCGGACCGCACCTGACCACAGACGTATCCGGGTCCGCCGTCGGTGGCGGACCCGGGGTGATGTCCGGCCGTGGTCCAGACCGCCGCCCAGCTCGAGTCGACCTGAGCGGCATCGGGCGCAGACCGCCGCACCCACCTCTCGGCCTGCCCACGGCCCCGGCAAGCTCCCTGACGCAACGTAACCGCCAACGGGCGGCGGCTTCCAGATCTTGGAAAGTTAGGGTTGAAATAGCACCCTAACTTTGTCGGGTGGCCCGGGGGGATTTCACCCCCGGGCTCCCACAGAACGGAGCGTGACAGTCTCCCGTCACTCCGCTCTTCTCACCGGAGTCCGGCGAAGGTGCGCACCCAGCGCCAGTGCGTGAACAGGCCGGGGTCTCGATCGATGATCCCGGACCACCACGCTTTGAACCGCCGGTAGGAGCGCAGCCGTTGGTACTTTCGACCTGCCCAGCGCATCAGGTAGGTGTTGATGCGCTGTAGAAGGGGATATAGCCGCGACCGGTGGAACCGGCCGTAGTAGTTCATCCAGCCGGCCACGATTGGGTTGACCCATTCCGCCAGCTCGTCCACGTTGAGTCCTGTGTGCAGGTGGACCCGCCATCGGCGGACCTCCCGGCTCATCTTCGCCATCGCTTGCGGGCTGACCGCGGGAGTGAATGCTAGAAACGGCTTGCCGTCCCGTCGCCTCGCTACCCGCGGTTGGAAGGTAAAGCCCAGGAACGTGAAGGACGTCAGCGGGTACGAACCCCGCCGCCGTCGGTCCTTGCAGTACACGATCTTGGTCTTGTCTGGGTGCAGCCCAAGCCCCACCTCGACCATCCGATCCGCCAGCGCGGCCAGCACCTCGCGGGCCTGCCGCTCAGTCACACAGTGCACCACCGCATCGTCTGCGAACCGCTCGAACACCACGGTCGGGAACTCCCGCTCCAACCAGGTGTCGAACGCGTAGTGCATGAACAGGTTCGCCAGCACCGGCGAGACCGCCGACCCCTGTGGGGTCCCCCGGTCCCGCTGCCGCAGGCTCCCGTCGGGCATCTGCATGGGCGCGGTGAGCCACCGCTTGACATACAGCAGAACCCACCGCTGCTCGACGGTGATGTTGACCGCCACCGCCTTGACCATGAGCTCGTGATCCACCGAGTCGAAGAACTTGGCCACATCAAGGTCGATGACCCAGTCCTTGTCCCAGCACCGCTGCCGGCACCGGGCCAGCGCCTGGTGCGGTGACCGCCCTGGCCGGTATCCGAACGAGTCATCCCGAAAGATCGACTCCGTGCGGGGTTCCAACGCCAGCGCCACCACCGTCTGCGCCACCCGGTCGGCCACTGTGGGCACTCCGAGGATCCTCGTCCCACCACCATGGGGCTTGGGTATCTCCACCGCCTTCACCGGGGGCGGAAAGTAGGTCCCCGACGACATCCGGTTCCAGATCTTGTAAAGGTTGTCCTTCAGATCGGCCTCGAACCCCGCCAGCGACACCCCGTCCACTCCCGGCGCGCCCTTGTTCGCCCTGACTCGCTCGTACGCCTCCCATACCAGGCTCTTCGATATGACAAACGACTTCTCCGCTGAACCTGACCTGCTCACCCGTCTCCTCCCGGACCTTTCAGCCCGGTTGCTCGTGCGAACAACCCATCGATGAGCCGGCCCCTTCGCTCCACCCCCATTACAGGAGCTTCTCCACTACTACGAGCCGGTCCGCCAGCGCACCACGCGACGGTACTCAGTCCTTCGGTTTCCGCCTCCGGACGCTCCCTCTCACCACCCAACCGGGCGGCAGTGTCGTGGCCCGCCTTCCCACGTTCCGCGCAGGAGCCGCAGTCCGGGCTCGCGCCGCCTACATGCCGGGCACCACCTGGCCAATACACGGGCACCCGCCAGGCTCATCCCGGACACTCTTGGCCTGTCCGGTTTCGATGCCATCTATCCAGTATCGACACTTCAACAGCGGTTCGCTCGCGCTCGCCTACCCGAACCCCACCTGACGCCTCAACCGGCGCCTTTTCCTCATCGCTCACCACGACGGCCATCAACCAACGCAGCATGAGGTGGTTTGACGCCTCCCCCCGCAGAGCGACGCCGAAGGGCCACAACCCCTTCATCACCTGCACAGCACCGAACTCGAAGATCCCTACACAACCTCCTCCTTCGTTCGTGGCACACCCAAGATCCGGAACTTGAGGCCGCTCCTCCCATCGCGACGGTCACTCAGGGCGACAAAGCCCGCGGCGATCTTCTAGCCACCGCTCCGACAGCGGACAATGTGGACAAAACACCGCCAGGCCAGAGCGCGGAGGCCGAAGCGGGGGGTAACCGCGACCGACAGCGGATGGGTGAGGTCGCCACACCGCCCGCGACCGAAGGGGTGTCGACCGCGACGCGGCCTCGGGGGTGCCGCATTTCGGGGATTCGGCGCGCGGGGGTGGCAGCGGGGGGCGGGGGTTTCGGCGAGCCCTGGCGAGCCGCCGGCCGCCGCGGTCTCCGGCGGGAGCGGCGGTCCGGCGCTGACGCGGCCCGGGAAATCGGCTTCTGAAGGTGTGTCAGGTGGTCATCGGGGAGGGCTTCTCGGCCAGGAGCTCGGGGAGCTGGTCGAGGAGCTCGTCGTGCCACTCCAGCTCGGCCCGGAGCCGCAGCTCGGTGTGGCGGAAACCGGTCCACTCCAGGCCGCGCAGGTGTGGCGCGGCCACCTCGCGTAGCTCCTGCCAGGACGCGAGCTGGGCGGCCAGGTCTTCGCGCCGCCTGGCGATGATCGCGCGTAGGGCGTCCTCACCCAGGTCGATCGCGTTTTGCAGGGCGAGGTCGATGGCGTCGGGGCGGAGCCTGGTGTCGCGCAGCGCCTCGTCGCGGTGGCTGATCAGCTCGGCCTGGCCGGACTCGGTGATCGCGTAGATCGTCCGGGCCGGCCGGTTGCCCTCCTGCTCGGTGCGCAGCGCCTCGATGACGCCCTCGACCTGCATCCGGTGCAGCGCGCCGTAGAGCGAGCCGGGCTTGACGTCGCTCCACAGCTCGGTGCGGTCGATCTGGGCGGCCCGGCGGATCTGGTGGCCGTGCATCGGGCCGCCCCGGGCCAGCGCCCCGAGCACGAATAGGCGAGTACTATTCACGGGAATAGTCCAACACGAGTGCCCGTGTGCGGGCAAGCTCGACGCACGGTCAATCCATCCGCGCTCTATCCACTATGGACCGGTACGCGGGGTGAGATCAGCGACGCCGCCATGGCCTTGTTGACCGCGTCGATGCGGGAGACGGCGCCGAGCTTGGTGAAGATGTTGCGCATGTGTCGCTTGACCGTAGCCTCCGAAAGGCAGAGCCGGCCGGCGATCTGCGCGTTGCTCATCGCCTGGCCGACCAGCTGGAGCACCTCACGCTCGCGGCCGGAGAGCGCGCCGGCCACCGGCCCCTGCACCTGGGTCAGGCTCTCCCGCGAGACGGCGAGCAGCACGGGGGCGTCGTCGGCCCGGGCGTTGCGGATCGCGGCGACCAGCTCCTGGCGGGTCGAGTTTTTCAGCAGGTAGCCGCAGATGCCGAGCGCGAGCAGCTCGCGGAGCAGGGCGGGCCCGTCGTACATGCTCAGGATGATCACGCGGCTCGACGGGGCGACCGCGCGCATCCGGCGGACGGTGGTGGTCACCTCGTCGCCCGGGATCTGCACGTCGAGCAGCACGATGTCGGGCTGCCGGTCGCGGACGGCGTCCACTGCGCCGCCGCTGTCGCCGGCCTCGCCGACCACCGCCAGGTCGCGCTGGGCGTCGAGGATCTCACGCAGGCCGTCGCGGACCACCACGTGGTCGTCGACGAGGACGATGCGGGTCGGTTCGAGCGCGACAGCGGTCACCGTGCGGCCCCCTCGCTGACCATCAGGGGCACCACGAGCTCCACCGACGTGCCGCCGGCGCCGGCGCTGCCCAGCGCGATCCGGCCGCCCAGCACGGCCGCCCGCTCGGCCATCGCGCGCAGGCCGACCCCGCGCACGCGGGCGGAGTCGAACCCGGCGCCGTCGTCGACCACGGTGGCCCGCAGCTCGTGCGGCGCGATGTCGACGACCGCGCGGATCGATGTGGCGCCGGCGTGTGCCAGCGCGTTGCGCATGGCCTCCCGCACCACGAGGAACACCTCGTCGAGCGCCTGCGGCGGCACCCACGACTCGTCCCCGTTGATCTCGACGTCGACGCGGGTCCCACCGGCGTCGACAGTGGACAGGAAGTTGGCCAGGGCGGTGTCGAGCGAGCCGAGCGGCTGCGCGAGCTGGAGGTCGGTGGTGAGCGCGCGCAGGTATCCGACGGCGTCGTGCAGCGCCTGCCGCGCGGTCACGACGCGCCGGTCGACCTCCTCGTGGCGACGCTCGATCGCGAGCTCGTGGGCCTCGAGGTTGCGGTAGGCGGCGCTGAGGCTGTGGCCGAGCCGGTCGTGCAGCTCGCGGGCGATGACCGAGCGCTCGCCGACCTGCGCCTCGCGCACCTGGTTCATCAAGGTGGAGGCGTGGCGGGTGCTCGCGTCGAGCAGCCGGGTCAGGACGACCCGGGTCAGCGCGCCGGCGACCAGCGCGATGAGCGGCGCGGGGTCGGAGCGGCCGTCGAGGTCGGCGAGGACGATGTCGGCGAGGGCGGCCATCGCGCGGAAGCACTCCCGCGGGTGCAGCTCGGCGCCCTCGGCTAACGGGGGTGGGACGGCCGCCAGCGGGTCGGGTGGGGCGTCGCGGAGGTCGACACAGACCTGGCGGATGACCGAGTCCGCGTGCGCGACATATCGGTCGGTGAGCCCCGCGTCGCCGGCGAGGTCGTGACCGGCGTCGTCGAAACGGCATCTGTACGCGGCCAGAATGGGCTGGCGCTGGTCCCAAAGGTAATCCGCGGCCGTATCCCGCAGCGTGTCGCCGTGCTGGTCCATGTGCGTCCCCCCGGTTTTCGCTCCTCGCGCCCTGTCCACTCGCCACCGCTGGGCTCCGCTCCGGAAACCTGGCAGCGGAACACTCAGATCCGATCAGCCCCCCGAGAGTTGTCACAACCGAGTACTCGCATGAGTCTACGGCGCTGCCTCATGCCGCCGAAAGCATCGAACCGTGGCTTCTAGTAATCGACACAGAACGAGAGGTGAACTTATGAAACATGCCCCAAGTTCGATGGATGTGTATAAGGTCCTATGGGTCCTAATAGCCCGCCATCTTCGGCGGCCGCGACCAGCTCTCTACGGTCAATCGAGGACGCTCCGCGACAGTTCGCCTGACCTTCGACCGGTTAGGAGCTCCATCCATGGTGAGCAGACGCAGCGTCATCACCGTCGGGGCGACCGCGGGTGCGGCCGCCCTCGTCACGACCGCGACGGCCGCCGCCGCCCGCGGGGAAGCACCGCCGCAGGCCGGCGGCCCGCACGCCGCGCACGGCGCCGCGGCACACCAGAACATGGCGCGGGGCGCGCACCTCTCGGCCGCCGCCGAGCCCTTCACCTGCCGCATGCCGATCCCGGCGGTACAGCAGCCGGTCGCCTCGGCGGGCAATACGGACTTCTACGTGGTCACCGCGCGTAAGGCCAACGTGGAGATCCTGCCGGGCACCCGCACCGAGGTGATGACCTACGACGGCAAGTTTCCTGGCCCGACGTTCAAGGTGCGCACCGGCCGGCTGGCCGTCGTCGTGCACACCAACCACCTCGACATGCCGACCGCGGCGCACCTCCACGGTGGACACGTGCCGTCGAGCAGTGACGGGTTTCCGACAGACGTGCTCGTGCCCGGCCGCAGCCGCGTCTACAACTACCCGAACAAGCAGCGCGCGGCGACCCTCTGGTACCACGACCACGCGCACCACATGGAGGCCGAGCACGTCTTCCGCGGCCTCGCCGGCTTCTACCTGATCGAGGACCCGGCGCAGGCCGAGCTGCGGCTCCCGTCCGGCGACTACGACATCCCGATCATGCTGCGCGACGCCCGCTTCGCCGACGACGCCAGCCTCGTCTTCGAGCCGGACGACTTCGAGAACCGCAACACCATCCTCGCGAACGGCAAGCCGCAGCCCTACTTCCGGGTCGCCGCGCGCAAGTACCGGCTCCGCTTCCTCAACGCCTCCAACCTGCGCACGTTCGCGCTGCGGCTGGGCAACGACACCGAGGTGACGCAGATCGCGAGCGACGGCGGGCTGCTGGCCGGCCCGACGCCGGTACGCGGGTGGGCGATGACGCCGGGCGAGCGGGTGGAGGTGGTGGTCGACTTCAGCCAGTTCCCGGTCGGCAGCCAGGTCTTCCTCCAGGACGCCCTGGCCGGCCCGGTGCTGCGCTTCGACGTCAACCGCACCGCGGTCGACCGCAGCCGGGTGCCCGACCGCCTCAGCTCGATCCCGACGCCGCGCGCCGCGACCAACGAGCGCGCCTTCACGCTCAACCTCGACCCGCAGACGTTCCAGTTCGTGATCAACGGTCAGGCGTTCGACCCCAACCGCGTCGACACCGAGATCAAGCGGGGTACGACCGAGGTGTGGTCGATCACGAACGGCGACACGATGTTCGGCATCCCGCACAACTTCCACCCGCACCTGGTGCAGTTTCAGGTGCTGGACCGCAACGGCCAGCCGCCGGCGCCGGGCGAGTCCGGGTTCAAGGACACGATCGGGATCGCGCCCGGCGAGACAGTTCGCATACAGGCAACATTCGGCGACTACGTTGGTCGCTACGTCTACCACTGCCACATGATCGACCACTCCGCGGCCGGCATGATGGCGCAGATGTCGATCGTCCCCTGACCCCACGTCGATCGTCCCTGACCCACGGAGGGTTCCCGTGCCATCGGCAGAGAAGACCGTGCAGATCAACCAGTCCCCCGACACCGTGTTCGCGTTCCTCGCCCAGGGTGAAAACGACACGCGGTGGCGACCCAACGTTCTCGACATCAAGCGCGTCTCCGGCGAGGGCGTCGGCGCCCGCTACAAGCAGGGCCTCCGCGGCCCCGGCGGCACCCGCATCCCGGCCGACTACGAGGTCACCGGGTTCGAGCCGGGCAAGCGGCTTGCGTTCAAGGCCACCGGCTCCGTCCGCACCGAGGGTGAGTACACGCTGGAGCCGGCCAACGGCGGCGGCACCTCGCTGACGCTGAAGCTGGCGTGGCAGCCGAGCGGCGTGTCCCGCCTCCTCGGCCCGATGGTGGGCAAGACGTTCGAGGAAGAGATCGCCGCCCTCGACACCCTGCGCGACCTGCTCGAAAAGGAATCCTGACCGCTGCGCGCATCCCCGGAGGGCCCCGCTCGGCCCTCCGGGGTGTGGCGGTATCCCGGGCGGGCATCAGGCGGGCCATCCGGGTGGCGGCCTCCGCGAGCGAGGCGGCCTCCGCGGTCAGGTCGAGCGTGTCGGTGGTCACGCCGGGCAACCTACGCGCCGGGTACGACAAGGGCGGGCCTCGCGGCGGACGTTGGCGGCGTATGGGTTCAGTAGGCTCAGGCCGTGAGGATAGGTGTGCTTGGTGCCGCCCGTATCGCCCCGGCCGCGCTCGTCAAGCCCGCGCGGGTCGTCGACGGCGTCGAGGTGGCCGCCGTCGCGGCGAGGGATCGCCGCCGGGCCGAGGCGTTCGCCGCGCGGCACGGTGTGCCGAAGGTGCACGACTCCTACGCCGACCTCGTCGCGGACCCTTCGCTCGACGCGGTCTACGTCCCGCTGCCCAACGGCCTGCACGCGGAGTGGACGCTGGCGGCGATCCGGGCCGGCAAGCACGTGTTGTGCGAAAAGCCGTTCGCCGCCAACGCCGCGCAGGCACGCGAGGTGGCCGCGGCGGCCTCCACTGTGGAGGTGATGGAGGCGTTCCACTACCGCTACCATCCGCTCGCCGAGCGCATGCGCGAGATCGTCCACAGTGGTGAGCTGGGCGAGGTCCGCCGCGTCGAGACGGCGATGTGCTTCCCGCTCCCCCGCTTCTCCGACATCCGCTACGACTTCGACCTGGCCGGCGGCGCGCTCATGGACGCCGGCTGCTACGCCGTGCACTGCCTGCGCCTGCTCGCACCCGGCCAGCCGGCGGTCACCGCCGCGAAGGCCCTGACGCTCGGCCGGGACCCGCGCGTCGACCGCGCGATGACGGCGGAGTTCAGCCTTCCCGGCGGCGCGACCGCCCACCTGCGTACGTCCATGTGGTCCACCACGCTGCTGCGCATCCGGGCCAGGGTCTTCGGCGAGCGCGGCACGTTGGCGGTCACCAACTTCGCCGCGCCGCACCTGTGGTCGCGCTTCACGGTGACGGTCGGCGGCCGGCGCCGCCGCGAGCGGTTTCGCGGCGACGCGACGTACGTGCACCAGCTGCGCGCCTTCGCCGCCGCCGTCCGCGGCGAGCCCACCAACCTGACGCCGCCCGCCGACTCGGTCGCCACCATGGCGCTGATCGACGACATCTACACCGCGGCCGGCCTGCCCCTCCGCGGCTAGGGCGTGTTTTCATAAGGGTCGGTCGAGCCGAGGCGGAGTCCAGGCGGCGTCCGGGGGTGCCGGGCGGAAGGTCGCATACCGGCGTGAGCGAGCTTGCGAGCGAACCATCAGGCTCAGTGATGGACCCACGGCGCTGGCCGCACCATCACGCGGCGTGAGCGAGCTTGCGAGCGAACCATCAGGCTCAGTGATGGACCCACGGCGCTGGCCGCACCATCACGCGGCCGTTGTATGTGGCCTTTCGTCCGGTGCCGCCGGCCGTCGTCTGGGCCCGCCGCAGGCCGGGCATGCCCTTATGAAACCCGCCCTAGTAGGCGGCGGTGAAGCGCTGGTTGGGGTGCTTGGGCGTCTCGATCTCGTCGACGACCACGACGGCGAAGTCCTCATAGGACAGTCGCGACTCGCCGGCGCTGTCCAGCACGGGCTGGTCGCCGCCGGTGCGGTAGCCGCCGGTACGCTCGCCGCGCCGGAAGTCGACCGGCGGCGGGGAGATGTACGTCCACGGCACGGCGCCGTCGGTGGTCAGGTAGTAGTCGAGCGCCGCCGCCTGACCGGTCGCCGGGTCGAGGTACGCCTCCGGAAACGTCGGCAGCTCGAGAAACCGGGTGCCGTCCGGCGTCGTCAGCGTCGCCCCGCCACCCATGTGGATCACGCGGGGGCGCGGCTCCGGCAGCCCGCCGAGCGCGCCAACCACGGCCGCCGCCGCGTCGCGCCACAGTGCCCGGCCGGGCCCGCCGACCGCCAGCACCACGGCGTCCGCGCCCTCCGCCACCGAACGGACCGACGCCTCCGACGTCGCGTCACCCGCCACGACACGCACGCCGTCCGGGAAGGTCAGTCCCGGCACGGGCCGACGCGTGACCGCGATAACTTCGTGCCCCCGCGCGGCCGCCTCGGCACTGATCAGACGCCCGGCCGCACCTCCGGCGCCGAACACAACGATCCTGCTCACGACTATCTCTCCTTCTCCACACCTGGCTGACTGGCACCTGCCATGATTTCCCGCGGGACACCCACCACCCAGGTCGGAGCGCGACAGCTGATGGTCACAATCGGACACGAGCCCGTACACCGCTACGGCTTCCACCCACCCGGCGACGTGGGCGGCGTCGAGGTGACCACGTGGTCCGCGCTCTCCACCCGCACGACGGTCGAGCTGCGCCGCCCGCACCGCACCGACTTCCACCAGCTGCTGCTCGTCGACAAGGGCACGACCACCCACCGGGTCGACTTCGTCGACCACCCCTGCCGGCCCGGCACGCTGCTGTGGGTACGCCCGGGGCAGGTGCAGCAGTTCGGCGCCAACCGGCGGCTCGGCGCGCGACTGGTGCTCTTCGTCGCGGAGTTTCCCGCCCCGGCACCGCCGCTGTCCGCGCTGATCGACGACCCGCTCGCGCCCACCCGATGGCCACTCGACCGCGCACAACGCCAAGCGGTCGGCACCACCCTCGACGCCCTCGACGCCGCGTCGAAGGACCAGACCACACCGACCGGCATCGAGATCGCCCGCCACCTGCTGACGGTGCTCCTACTCCAGCTCGCCGCACGGCAGCCCGCCCGCCGCGACGACCACACCTCCGTCTACACGCGCCTGCACGCCGAGCTCGAAAGGTCCTACGCCCGCACCCGCCGCGTCGAGGACTACGCCGCGCGGCTCGGCTACACCCCACGGACCCTCACCCGCGCCTGCCTGGCCACCGTCGGACGCACCGCCAAACAGGTCATCGACGAACGCGTCATCCTCGAAGCCAAGCGCCGCCTGGCACACACCGACACCGCCGTCGAGACCATCGCCCGCCAGCTCGGCTTCACCGAGCCGACCAACTTCGGCAAGTTCTTCACCCGCCGCGCCGGCCTCTCCCCCGGCGCCTTCCGCACCACCACCCACACCTCCCGCTGACGGACGTCGCGCTAGCCGGTAACGTAGCGTAATCAGCTTCGGGCCGTAGGTGTGGATCTAGAACGGTTAGGGTCGATATAGAGTCTTTTGCTTGGTTGGTGGTGGGGTGTTGGTCAAGTGCTGGTTTGGGTGGGTGGTTTGTGGTGGCGGAGGTATTTGTGGGCGTTGTAG
>Ga0081539_10000262_pt1 | contig 121044 bp, 116 predicted proteins | sample TabmetS4T2R2_FD_71023 | JGI IMG/M metagenome (GOLD analysis project Ga0081539, IMG submission 71023) | Tabebuia heterophylla rhizosphere microbial communities from the University of Puerto Rico - S4T2R2 | ecosystem: Host-associated > Plants > Roots > Rhizosphere ... | reverse complement strand
CCCCGGCCCCTCGCCACCCGACTCGTCGGCATACTGCACGGCTGCCTGCGACACCACACCCTCTACGACGAAAGCCAAGCCTGGCACCTCGGAGACAAGAAACTCAGCCCAGCCGCTTGACCGCTTGGGGACGTGGGATGTCTAGTGAAGCTGGCGCGCCCGGAGGTGTCCTGGCGCACCCGGAGGGATTCGAACCCCCAACCTTCTGATCCGTAGGTCCAGGCAGGGCGTCTGCGACTGTCCGTGGACGTCCGCGCTAGACCGTCGTTGATAGCTGATCGTTCGTCGCCGAACAGTGGCATCCCTGCCGCGTTGCTGTCACGGTTGCTGTCAGGACCTCTGCCTTATCAGGCGAGCCGGGTTAGTGCGCGGTCTTGGACGGTCCACGGTCGTGGCCTGCCATTCAGCTTTGTCGTCAAGCAGTTTGACAAGCGGGCCCTCTCCTGGCGAGAGGCGCGGCGCGGCCGTCGCGGCATCCTCTGGCAGGCCCAGCTATGTTCAACGGCACATCTAGGACTCGATGAAACCTGTTGCTCTCCCGCGATGCCCGTACTTGTGGTCGCCGGGGTTGCTGGGGACGATGATGTGAAAGATCAGAGACGAGTCTGATCACCCTTAGTCCGCGGCTGCCCGTTCGGCTCGGAGAACATTGACGGAGGTGTCGGATGGCCCGTTCCGATCTCGCGCAAGTCATCGAGGAGTACCGCGGCACCATCGATGCGATCGTGACAGGAGACCCGGAGCCCCAGAAGCGGTTGTGGTCACAGCGCGACGACGCCACCCTCGCCAATCCGGTTGGGCCTCTTGTCGTGGGTTGGGAGCAGGTCAAGGAGCATTTGGACCGTTCGGCGTCGACGGTCCGGGATGGCGAACCCCTCAAGTTTGAGAGTATCGCCGAGTACTCGAGTGGGAACCTGGGCTACAACGTTCAGCTTGAGCGGACCCGGGCCAGGTTCGGCGGGGCGGAGGAGATGACGCCAGTTTCGTTGCGGGTGACCACGATTTTCCGTCGGGAAGATGGTGTGTGGAGGATCCTGCATCGTCATGCTGATTCAACGGCTCCCAGGGCCATTCAGTCCGACCCGGAGCCACGGTAAGTCCGATCGTCGATCGGAATTGAACCGATGACAGACCTGCATTGCCAGGTTTATGCCGGCCGTCCACGGATGACTTCCCATGAGATCAACTGTCCGTGCTGGTCCATGATCGGTCTCCCCAGACCGTCCGTTGGCTGGTGTGCTGGCTGCCGCTGGGTAGTCGAGCTTTCTGATCCGTAGGAGGGTGAGGACTGTCCGCGGATACCTGCAACTCGATCCACGCAGCGTTGAGCCGCGCTACCACGTTCGTCGGTGTCCGGGATCGTACGCGGAGCGCGTTAGCAAGTCGTTAGCACCTCCGTCGCTTCGATGCAGGGTCGGCTGCACTTCGTGCAACGTTCAGACAGTACAAACCCGTGACGTTCAACCCGGTGTTTTTGGACGGCCGATCACTGGCCCACGAGGCGGTAGTCGCTCAGTTGGTCACCTGCCGCCGGCCCGACAAACTCGAGTCCCGAAGGCGACGGTGACCGTCGTTCCGTGGTCATCGACGATGGATCAGAACGGGTCGTTGACCAAGGCGGAACAGTGCCATCACAGAACCCAGGTGTTACGCTCCCGTGGAGTCCTGCTGCAAAAGGTTTGGGCCAATGAGGTGCGATGCTCTGGCGCGGAGGAGCCTCCAGGTGGGTGGCCATTGTGGCCGCCGCCTGCCTTTGTCTGCTGGCCAGTTGCGGGGGCGATGCGGAGCCCGAGACACCGGCTGTCGTTACCGAGTCGCCTGGGCCACCGGCCGGCCGATCGACCGCACCTCGGCTGTCCGTGTCTGGCACACACCTGGTGGACCAGGGAGGCAAGCCGGTGCAGCTGAACGGTGTGAACCGGACTTCTGCTGAGTTTCCCTGTGCGCTGGGGGAAGGTATCTTCGACGGGCCGACTGATGAAGGCAGCGTCGCCGCGATGGTGAGTTGGCACGCGCACGCCGTTCGGCTCCCGCTCAACACTCATTGCTGGTTGGGCGAGAAGGAGATCGATCCGGCGTTCGCTGGGGAGCGCTACCAGGCGGCGGTAAAGACCTATGTGGCTCGGCTGGAGGCGGCCGGCCTTAATGTGATCCTGGACCTACACCTGAGCGCCCCAGGGTCAGACAACTCGATCGGCGAGACGTTGAAGATGCCAGACGCGGAGCACGCTGTTCCTTTTTGGCAGTCGGTTGCGAAGCAGTACGGCCGAGATACTGCGGTGATGTTCGATCTATTCAACGAACCGTACGAGGTGTCGTGGGAATGCTGGCGCGACGGTTGCGAAATTGAGCCCTACAAGGATATTAACCGCTATCAGGCTGCGGGCATGCAGCGGCTCGTCACGACCGTTCGTGACGCCGGGGCAAAGAATGTGCTCGTACTCAGCGGGATCAACTGGGCAGGAGATCTCACGCAGTGGAAGCAATTCATGCCAAACGATCCGCTGCACAGGCTCGTTGCCGGCTGGCACATTTACAACTTCTCGATAGAGGGCGAATGTGAATTGCTGGAATGCCTACGACTAACTCAGGAGGGTGTGGGGGCTGCCGCTCCCATTCTGATCAGCGAGCTGGGCGAAGACGACTGTAAGCACAGCTTCGTCGACCAGGTCATGACACTGGCTGATGATGCGGGTATCGGCTACCTTCCGTGGTCCTGGGGTGAATGGGTAGCCAACTGCGAGGGTGGACCACTCCGCGGATCCGAGAGGGATGGCGGGCCGAACCTGATCCGCAACTACGACGGAACACCGACCTCATACGGCGTCGGCGTCCGTGACCACTTCGTTTCCCGGTTCCGGTAGCCCAGCACACCGGCGCGTGGTGCCCACGACGTGCCAACTTGCGGACGACGCTCGCGGCCACATGGGAAGGCGGCGCGGCCCGCAGCGCAGCGAGGACACGGCGCCGCTCGGCCGAGCGCAGCGAGGCCGTCTTGATCAATGAGAGCCGGAACCAGCAAATGCGAAAGTGCGGTCCGCAGCTCCGGGGTCAGGTGGTGTCCAGTTCGTTGAGGGCTTGCTCCAAGCCGGGAAAGTTGGAGTCTTCGGCGAGGACGCGTTCAATATCTTTCTTGGCGAGGGATTTCTTGCCTTCGGCTAGATATGTATTGGCTCGTGCGAGAAGCGCCAAATGGCGGATCTCGACTGAGCGTGAGCGTGGCGCTAGGGCCGCCTTGAGGGCTTCCCTGCCGGCTCCGGGCTGGCCGAGCTGGGATAGCGCTGTGCCGCGGTATGTAAGAAGCAGCGCCGTTGCGTCGTCCTCGTTGGAAAGCCCGTTGGTCAGTTCGACGACCTCTGCCGGCCGGTTCGCTTCGAGGTAGAGCTGTTCGTGCACATCGACGGCATCCCCGAGCTGGTCCGGGTCCGGTTTGCCCACGTGACTGACGACCACATCCGACTCGACCAAGCGTCGGTCATGCCGTGGAGTCCCGAGGAGGCCGGCCAGTTCCTCCAAGCGTCACGCGGGCACCGGCTCTATGCGCTGTTCGCGGTCGGCGTTGCGCTGGGCATGCGGCGCGGCGAATTGCTGGCGCTGCGCTGGTCCGATGTGGACCTGGACGAGCGTCTCGTGCACGTGCGGCAGAACGTCCAACGGCTGCCCGAGGTCGGACTCGTCTACGGCAGTCCGAAGACCGGACGGTCACGACGGACCATTCCGCTTCCTGGTCAGTCGGCGAAGGTGCTTCGGGCACATCGTGCGAGCCAGGCGGCAGAGATGCTCGCGCACGGCCTCAGATGGACCGCCACCGACTTGGTCTTCACGTCCACGGTAGGGACCGTGATCGAGCCGCGGAACCTGAGCCGGCTGTTCGACCAGCTGATCGCAGCGGCCGGCGTACGGCGGATCAGATTCCACGACCTTCGGCACACGTGCGCCTCGCTGCTGCTCGCTCAAGGCGTGCCGCCGCGCGTGGTAATGGATGTACTCGGTCACTCGCAGATTGCGATCACGATGGACCTCTACTCGCACGTGATGCCAAGCGCGCTGCGCGAGGCTGCTGACGCCATCGATCGGGCTCTCGGCCAGGGCGAGTGACGCCCGTTGCTGTCAGCGCTGCTGTCAGAAGGCGCCTGGTCCGCCGGCGGCCAGAAGTGGCAACGCTCTGACAAGGGGAAATAAGCGCACCCGGAGGGATTCGAACCCCCAACCTTCTGATCCGTAGTCAGATGCTCTATCCGTTGAGCCACGGGTGCAGGCCGTCCGAGTGGGGCGCGGACGGCGGTTTTCGAGTGTAGCCGCAGCCTGTCTCGGAGCGCGAACGCGATCCCGTTCCCGTTCCCGGCACGTCGACCTGGTGAACACCTGCCCGACACACACATATTCCGTCGAGTCGGGCTGGCGATAGCGGTCCGAGCCCGCAACGATGTGGGGGTGGTCAAGTCGGCAGCAGCGGCCGGGCGTCCATGAGCACCGAGGCAGATGCCGCCGCAGCCACCTCGGCCGCTGAGCCGAACGACTGGAAGGTCGCCGAGACCTACCTCCACGACCATCCGACGCGGCTCGGTCGCAGCCTCAACTGGATCGCGTTCCGGCCGCTGCTGGAGTCGATCAACGATCGGCTGGACGGCTGGTCCGGCGGGCTGGTCGACGATCTGCGGCGCGCCTGGGTCCCGCAGCCGCCGGACCTGGTGGACTACTCCGACGCCACCCGGTTCATGATCATCGGCGACACGGGGGAGCAAGACGGGTCGCAGTACGTGGTCGCACCGGCCTTGAGCCGCGCCGTACGGGGTCAGCCCGGCGACCCGGCGACCGCCTTCGTGCTCATGATGTCCGACATCATCTATCCCGCCGGCGCCGTGGACGATTACGTCGACGGTGTCTACAAGCCCTACCGCTCCACGGACGACGCCAACTTCCGGATCGACGTCCCGCTGCTGGCCATCCCCGGCAACCACGACTGGTACGACAGCCTGGCCGGCTTCATGTACAACTTCTGCCGCAAGGACCGGCTGCCGCCCGAGGCGTACGCGCGCAAGGGCATCGGGCCGATCGCCCGGCTGTTCCGTATCCTGTGGCGCCGTCCGTTCAAGCCCGGCTCGGCTGTGACGGCCGCCCGCGACACCATCGGTTTCGGCCCCACCCAGCCGGCTCCCTACTTCGCGATCAAGACCAAGCACCTGCTGGTGGTGGCGATCGACGCCGGGATCGACGGCACCGTCGATCAAGATCAGTGGGCCTGGCTGCAGGAGGTCTCGCGCCTGGACGGGCCGAAGATCCTGGTGACCGGGAATCCCCTCGTGGTCAACGCGCGCGTCGAGCCGTGCTGGGTCGGCAAAGCGCCCAAGGACGGCTCGACGGCGAAGGTGCCGTCGTTGTGGAAGGACCTGGTCCGCAATCCGGCCAACCACTACGTCGCGACGGTCGGCGGCGACGTCCACAACTACCAGCGCTACCCTGCGACACCGCACGAGGAACCGGGGCCCAGCGTGAACATCGTCTCCGGCGGTGGGGGTGCCTACATGCACGCCACGCACAGCTACGCGCTTGCAGCGAACGATTCCCGCCTGATCGAGAACCCGCACGTGCAGCCGCACCGGCAGCCCGACGAGTCATACCCGACGCCGGCCCAGTCACTCGATCATTTCGCCCGGCTGCTGATCCCGAGCATGCGCCGTACGGTGCGCAACCTCGGTCTCTGCGTGGCCGGGGTGCTCGCCGTCGCCGTGGGGGCGCTGATCGCCGGCGACGCGAGCCGATGGGCCACCTATGCCGGCTGGTTCTCGCTGCTGGCCCTGACAGCCCTCGGTCTCATCCGGCTTCTCCGCAGCAAGGACGAGCGGGACACCGCGCTGCCGCGGGCACTGGTCGCCATCGGCGGCTTCTTCGTCGGATCACTCGCGGCGGTGGTCGCCTATCGGCTCGACCCGGGACAGTTCTTCCTCTATCTGATCGTCTGGGTCGTCGCGACGGCGTACCACGTGGTGCTCAACATGGGTGTCCGCCGTACGGGCTGGTGGCGGCCCGCCAACGAGTTCTTCAAACCGGTCAGTGGGCTGGCCTTCGCCGCCGGGCTGGTGGCGATGTCGTTGCTCGCCTTCGGGCTGCAGGCGCTGCTCGACGGCGTGAGCTGGCAGGCGATCGCCAGCTCGAGCATGCTGCTCGTCGCGGGCGTTCTGGGCTGGCGATTGCGCGGCAAGCCGACAGACGGTCCGATGCCGAGCCACTACCAGTGGTATCGCTGGGGCGCCACGGCCGGCGCCGTCGTACAGGCCGGCTTCTTCGTGTTCGTCCTCTACCAACTGGCGCATCGCGCGGGCCGTCGGTGGGTGTTCGACGCCGGCTGGGAGGGCCTGGCCGCCTTGATCGGCATCCTGCTCGCCACGGCGGTTGCGCTGGTCCTGCTGACCGAGCTGATCACGTTGGTGGCCTGGAAGCCGTACGGGGACAAGGTTCGCGCCTGGGGTCATGCGGCCGCGGTCATGCACCACGTGAGCGTGCCGCTGCTCCTGGTAGCGGTGCTGATCTGGTGGTTGATCGCACGGGTGGACGGCATCGAGCCGAGTGCCGGCCTGCCGGTCGCGCTGACCGTGCCGATCGCGTTGTTGATCGAGGTTGCCGGGTTGCGCCGGCTACTGCCGCGCGGCTACCTCGTCGTCGTCCCCCTGTTGATCATCGGCGGCTTCCTCGCGTACGGCACCTGGACCGAGCCGATCCAAATGGCGCTCGGTGCGGCGGCGGTGCTGTTCGCGGCCGGACTGACCGCGATCATCGGGCACCTGGCCTTCCTGGCCGTCTACAAGATCTGGACCACCCCAGGCGCCAACCAGCTGCCCAAGATCACCGAGCGGGACTACGAGCTGATCCTCGCCGAGCGGACCGACTGGGCGAGCTATCCGCAGCCCGACCTGGCCGAGAACGTCCGGCAGTGGGGCCGGCTGACCGCACCGTCGTTGGGCGAGCCGGGTGGTCCGCTGCAGAAGGGCATCGCGGAGATCTTCTCGGTCGACCGGCCGCCGTTCTTCAAGGGCTTCCTGCAGGTCGACGCGTCCGAGACAGCCATCCGAATCCTGCTGCACCGGGTGAACGGCGTCGAGCGGCTCCCTCCGCACGAGGTGTGCACGATCAAGCTCACACCCGGTGGTACGCCACCAAGCTGAGCCATTCCGGCTGCGCGAGCCGCTTCTGGCCCGGGAGGCACGGAACCCCAGGAGCTAGCCCGACCCGCGAGTCGCCGCGAGCAGGATTGCCTCCACTCGATCATGCCCGCGGTGACGCAATAGCGCGATCCGTGCGGCGGGACCGTCGCAATTCAGCACTGGACCCAACGCCGCTCCCGGGCGGACTGGACGATGGCCTCGACGAGCTCCGCGGCCCGTACGGCGTCCTCGATGCTGGCGCCGGTCGGGACGCCGGTGGCAATCGAGCGGACGAAGCGCTCGGCCTCGATCACCTTGAGGTCGTCGAAGCCCATCGCGATGCCCGTCCCCGGCTGGAACAGCCCGAGCTCGCCGTCCCCGACCGCCACGAAGCGGGTGGCGAAGCTCGCGTTCTGGTAGTCCTGGTCCAGGCACAGCCGCAGCTCGCCCATCCGGCGGAAGTCCCACGCGAGCGCCCCGCGGCTGCCGTGCACCTCGATTCCGTACGTGCACTGCTCACCGACCGCCACCCGGCTGGACTCCAGAACTCCCCGGGCACCGCCCTCGAAGCGCAGCAGCGCCGACGCGTAGTCCTCGGTCTCCACAGTGCCCGGCGGACCGCCGCCGCGTGAGAAGTGGGACGCAGGGCCACTGGCCTGTGGCCGCTCCGGGACGAGGATCGCGGTGTCACCCGCCAGCTCGGTGATCTCGCCGACGAGGTAACGGCCGAGGTCGAGGCCGTGACTGACCAGGTCAGCGAGCACACCCGATCCGGCCTGGTCGCTGAGAAACCGCCAAGTCAGCGCGCCATCCGGATGCGCGGCGTAGTCGGCCAGCAGGCGGATCGTGACCTGGCCGATCGCTCCCAGCCTGCTGTCTGCGATCAGCTGCCGCGCCAGCTCGACGGCCGGCGCGTTGCGATAGTTGAAGCCGACGGCTGACTGCACCCCCGCAGCCCGTACGGCGTCGCGGATGGCGGATGTCTCCCCGGCGTTGCGGCCGGCCGGCTTCTCGATCCACAGGTGCTTGCCGTGCTCTGCGACGGCGACCGCGACCTCCCGGTGGATCGCGTTCGGCCCGGTGACGCTCACCGCGTCGACGTCGTCCCGGACGACGAGCTCCTGCCAGTCCGTGTGCGCGGCCTCGAAGCCAAAGGTGAGGGCCGCGTCCTGCAGCCGGCCGTCCGGGGCGTTGTCGGCGACCGCCGCCAGCACGGGCCGCAGGGCCGCGTCCGGATAGTGGTGTCGCAGCCGTGCGTACGCCCGGGCGTGGACCTGTCCCATCCAGCCGAAGCCGACGATGCCTATCCGGAGCGTCCGCTCTTGTCCTGCAGTCATGCCCGTCCTCCGCTCCCGCGCGCCCGTTGTCCTCGCGTACCGATCTTCCGATTGCACACCTACGACGATGTGCGCAGCGCAGATAGGTGGGCGGTCCGTCTGCCAATACGCTGATCACCTGACGCTCGGCGCCGGGCGCGACGGGCGGCGAGCGGCCACAGCGCGCCCCGGCCGGAGAGGAGACTCATGGACAAGGTTGTCTCGAGCGCGGCGGAGGCGGTCGCCGACATCGGCTCCGGATCCTCACTCGCGGTTGGTGGTTTCGGGCTGTGCGGCATCCCCAGCGTGCTGATCGGTGCGCTGCTCGCCTCCGGGGTCGGGGACCTCGAGGTCGTCTCCAACAACTGCGGCGTCGACGACTGGGGTCTCGGCCAGCTGCTGGCGACCCGGCAGGTACGGCGGATGGTGTCCTCCTACGTCGGGGAGAACAGGGAGTTCGCTCGGCAGTACCTGGCCGGCGAGCTCGAGGTCGAACTCACCCCGCAGGGCACGCTCGCCGAGCGGCTGCGGGCCGGCGGCTGCGGAATCCCGGCGTTCTACACCCCGACCGGCGTCGGCACCCAGGTGGCCGAGGGCGGTCTGCCGTGGCGGTACGACTCGGCGGGCAATGTGGTCGTCGCCTCGCCGCCGAAGGAGACGCGCACCTTTTCCACTGCCGAGGGCGACAAGACCTTCGTGCTCGAGCGGGCGATCGTCTGCGACTTCGGGCTGGTACGCGCTTGGAGGGGCGATCGGCACGGCAATCTCGTCTACCGGGACTCGGCCCGCAACTTCAACCCATTGGCGGCGATGTCCGGCCGGATCACGATCGCCGAGGTGGAGGAGCTGGTGGAGCCGGGCGACCTGGACCCGAACCAGATCCATTCGCCAGGCGTGTTCGTGCACCGGGTCGTGCCGCTGACCCGGGAGCAGGCGGCCGACAAGCGCATCGAGCGGGTGACCGTACGGCCGCGTCCGCTGGCTGCCGCGGAAGAGAGCGCCGACGACACCGAGGACGAAGGCCGGGCGGCATGACCACCGCGGCACGAGATCGCTTCGGCCGCGCGAGGCAGGGTGCGAGCGTTCCGACACCTGTGGTCGAAGGCATGCCGCGCAGGGTTGCGTCGTGCGAGCGTTCCTGCTCCAGTGGTCGAAGACGCACGGCATCGCATGGCCGGCGGGTGCCGTTCGTGCCCCCGTGGTCGAAGACGTCCGCTGCGCTCCACGATTTCGCGGCGGCCCGGGCATGACCTGGACGCGCAACGAGATGGCGGCCCGGGCCGCAGCCGAGCTGTCCGACGGCAGCTACGTCAATCTGGGCATCGGGCTGCCGACGCTGGTACCCAACTTCGTCGCCGACGGCGTCGAGCTGGTGCTGCAGTCGGAGAACGGGCTGCTCGGCGTCGGGCCGTACCCGTACGAGGGCGACGAGGACCCGGACATGATCAACGCCGGCAAGGAGACCGTCACCCTTCGGCGCGGGGCGTCGATCTTCGACTCCGCGACGTCGTTCGGCATGATCAGGGGCGGCAAGATCGACGCCGCGATCCTCGGTGCGATGCAGGTCTCGGCGCGTGGCGACATCGCCAACTGGACCATCCCCGGCAAGATGATCAAGGGGATGGGCGGCGCGATGGACCTGGTGCAGGGCGCCAAGCGCGTGATCGTGCTGATGGAGCACGTAGCCAAGGACGGCAGCTACAAGATCGTCAACGAGTGCTCGCTGCCCTACACCGGACGCGGCGTGGTCCAGCGGGTGATCACCGATCTCGGCGTGCTGGACATCACCGATCGGGGGCTTCGGCTGGTCGAGCTGGCACCCGACGTCACCGAGGAGGAGGTCCGTACCAAGACCGAGCCGCCCATCCTGAGCTGAGCAGCGTGTCGGCGGGGCTGGCATCCTCGTCCGCAGCTCTGCGCCGCCACCCGGCGCACAGCGACGACAACGGACGGTCTCGCGGGCCAGGCTTCCCCAATGTCACAACCGCACGTGAGGACCGAGCCTCACCGAACGCCCAGGCCAACCGACAAATAGTGCCGCAAGACAGGCCAGTCAGTGAACGTTGGATTCGGGCCTGGGACCTTCGGCACCGCCATTCTCGGCCACCATCCAAGATCATCGACGAACGGATGACCGAAACAGACTCTCTGATGCACGTTCGTTGCTGACGAGGGGAGTGCGCGAGATGCGACAACGAACAACGGGCGTTCTCGTTCGTTGCTGACCTGCGGGTGCGGGAGATGCGGGTGAGGAGGCGGGAGGTGACAAGTCAACGGGCGAAGCGATAGGCCGTGGTGATGAAGCGGTCGAAGCCGCGGTCGGGGAGCACCTTCTCGGCAAGGAGGATGAAGCGGGCGCCGCCGCCCACCGGATAGCGCGTCTTCGGCCGGCGGCTCTGCACCGCCTTCGCCACCGCATCGGCGACGACCTCGGGCCCGGAGGACATGGCCATCGTGTCGGCGCCGCGCAGCCCGGCGCCGACGAGCTCGGCCAGTTTTCGGTAGGGGCCGCCGGCTGAGGCCTGCTGCAGGTTCTCGGCCGCGATCCGGCCCCACTCGGTCCGGATGTTGCCCGGCTCGATGATCACGATCTTGATGCCGAAGCCGGAGACCTCGGCCCGCAGGCTGTCGCTCAGCCCTTCGACGGCGAACTTCGCCGCGTGATACCAGCTGCCGAGCGGCTCCCATATCTTGCCGCCCATTGAGGAGATGTTCACGATGTAGCCGTCATGGCGCTCCCGCATCTGTGGCAGCACGAGCTGAGTGAGCCGGGCCAGCCCGAAGAGGTTCACCTCGAACTGCCGCCTCCCCTCCTCGATCGGCACCTCCTCCAACGCCCCGTACGATCCGTAGCCGGCGTTGTTCACCAGCACGTCGATCCTGCCGGCCTCCTCGGTGATCTTGTCCACGATCGCGACCATCGAGCCGTCGTCGGTGACGTCGAGTGGCTCGACCCGGATGCCCTGGTCGGTTAGGCCCGACATCCGCTCGACCCGCCGGGCGGCCGCGTAGACGGTGTACCCGAGCTGGGCCAGGCGGCGAGCGGTCGCCTCGCCGATCCCGGACGAGGCACCGGTGACCAGCGCGACCTTTCCGGAGCTGGCAGTGGGCCGTTCGGCCGGAGGCTGATCGGACGGACTGCTGCCGGGTGAGGTTGTCATGCCCTCAGCTTGCCCCACCGTAAGCGCCGGCGATAACGCCAGCCCAATGCTCCCGCACCAGGTAAGTCGTCCCGCGTCACCTATAGCTGGTGCGGGAGGCACTTATGTAGCGCGGGACTGAGCGATTGTTCTGCGATCAGCCTGCCCACCGCGTACGTCGACGGGGAAGTGCTGCGGGCCGCGCAGGGTCGCCCCGCGGCGCATCGTGATCGGCCCGGCCTGCTGGATGTCCGGGAAGCGTTCGGCGAGCGCCTGGAACGCCTGCGCCAGTTCCATCCGGGCCAGCGGCGACCCGAGGCAGTAGTGGATGCCGCCGGAGAACGCCAGGTGTTCCACCGGCGACTCCCGGGTGATGTCGAACCGGCCCGGGTCGGGATAGACCTCCGGGTCGCGGCCCGCCGCGGCCAGCATGGTGATCACCCACTGGTTCTTCTTCAGCCCGACCCCGCCGACCTCGATGTCGGCGTGCGCGACCCGGGCGGTCTGCTGCACCGGTGGGTCGAAGCGGAGCACCTCCTCGGCGACGGCCGGGGCACGCGACGGGTCGGCCACGAGCAGCTCCCACTGCTGGCGGTCGGCCAGCAACCAGCGCATCCCATTGCCGATCGCGTTGACCGTGGTCTCGAATCCCGCGATCAGCAGCAGCCGGACGAGCGGGCCGAGCTCCTCGGCGGTGATCTTGTTCCCCTGCTCGGCCACCAGCGCTGAGACGAGATCGTCACCGGGCTCGGTCACCCGCCGCGCGAGCAGCTCGTCGAAGGTGTGCCGCAGCTCGGCATCGGCGGCCGCCAGCATCCGGGCCTGGCCGAGTGAGGAGATGCCGTCAAGTGCGCCGGCGATCGTCGAACCCAGCCGGCGGAACCTTTCCGGCTCGTCGGGCAGGCCCAGCAGGTGGGTCATCACCGTGATCGGCAACGGCGAGGCGAAGCCGGTCATGAGGTCGAACTGGCCCTGCACCTCCGCCCGGTCCAGCAGCTTGTGGATGGCCTTGTCGATCAAGGTCGTGTAGCCGGCCATCCGGCGGGGCGTGAACGCCGGCGCGGCGAGCCTGCGGATCCGGCTGTGGTCCGGCGGGTTGAGGGTCAGCAGTGAGAGGTCGAGCAGTTCCTCGTGCGCGACGTCCTGGCTGCCGTCGTTCGGCGTCACGCCGAAGCTGCGGCTGCGCAGCACCTCGTTGCAGACCCGATGGCTGGTGGTGCTGTAGTTCCCGAGCCGGGTCCGCACCATCGGGCCCAGCTCGCGCATCTGCTCGTAGATCTCGTACGGGTCGGTCCGGCCGCCGTTCAAGATCAGCCGGCTGAACAGGTCGCCGCGCAGCTTCGCGGCATAGATCAACAGCGCCCGCTGGAGGTAGATCCCGCCGACGAACTTCGCGGCCTGCAGGGTCTTGGCGGCTCTGCCCATGGCGTCAGCCGGCGACGCGTTCGTACGCGGTGACCACGGCCGCACCGCCGAGGCCGATGTTGTGCTGCAGGGCGATCTTGGGATCCGGTACCTGGCGGGCTCCGGCCTGGCCGCGCAACTGCCAGACCAGCTCGGCACACTGCGCCAGGCCCGTCGCACCGAGCGGGTGGCCTTTGGACAGCAGCCCGCCGGACGGGTTGGTGACAACCCGGCCGCCGTAGGTGTTGTCGCCGTCGGCGATGAACTTCTCCGCCGTGCCCTCCGGTGTCAGGCCGAGCGCCTCGTAGCTGAGCAGCTCGTTGCTGGTGAAGCAGTCGTGCAGCTCGACGACGGTCAGGTCCTCCGGTGCGATGCCGGCCGCCTCGTAGACCTGGCGCGCGGCCTCTGCCGCGATGCCGAAACCGACGAGGTTGATCAGATCGGACGTGAACGTCGACGCGGTGTCGGTGGTCATGGCCTGGGCGGTGATCCGTACGGACGTCTTCAGATCGTGAGCGCGGGCGAACTCCTCGCTGGTGATCACCGCGGCCGCCGCGCCGCAGGTCGGCGGGCAGCACTGCAGCCGGGTGAGTGGACCGTAGACGTGTGGTGAGGCGAGCACCTCCTCGACACTCACCTGATCCCGGAAGACCGCGTACGGGTTGTTGGCCGCGTGCCGCCGCGCCTTCACCGAGATCGCGGCAAAGACCTCCGGGCCGATGCCGTAACGCTCCATGTAGTCCAGGCCGGCGCCGCCGAAGTAGCGGGCGGCCATCGGCACGTTCGACCCGTCCTCGCGCCCGGCCGCCCGCTCGTAGCGGGTGGTCTGCTCGGTGAAGGCGTCCAGCGGGCCGGGACGGTCGGCCCAGTGCTCTGTGATCGCGCCGCGCTGCATCTGCTCGAAGCCGAAGGCCAGCACACAGTCAGCGGCACCGCCCTCGACCGCCTGCCGCGCCAGCCACAGCGCGGTCGAGCCGGTGGAGCAGTTGTTGTTGACGTTGATCACCGGGATACCGGTCTGGGCGACCCGGTAGATCGCGCGCTGGCAGGACGTCGAGTCGCCGTAGACAAAGCCGCCGTAGGACTGCTGGATCTGGTTGAAGTCGACGCCGGCGTCGTCCAGGGCCGCCTTGACAGCCGCCTCGGCGAGCTCGTCGTACGGGCGTGCCGTCCGGGGCGTGGCGAAGGGCACCATCCCGACCCCGACCACGTACGCGCCCGTCACCGCATCCTCCCTGTCCGCGCCATCGGTGGATCCAGCGTACGCGGGGGGCTGGCGGGAGGCCTCAGCGCTGCGGCGGCTGACCGCCCTGCGGTGGCAGTTGCTGAGTTCCCTGCTGCCCCGGCCAGCCCTGCTGCGGGTAGCCCTGCGGAGGCTGCTGCGGTGGATAGCCTTGCGGTGGCTGCTGCGGTGGGTAACCCTGCGGAGGCGGGCTCTGCGCCCACCCTTGGGCCGGCGGTGACTGGGTGGGGTAGCCCTGCTGCGGATAGCCCTGCGGCGCAGCCGACTGAGCCGCGTAGGCCGGAACGGGAGCGGACTGCGCCACGGGCTGCTTCTTCTTGCCGAAGGCGAAACCGAGGATGGCGGCCAAGATCAGAACACCGCCGACGATCAAGGCCACGATGCCGCCGAGCTTCAGCGTCGAGCCGATCTTGGTGAGGTCACCACCTGGGATGTTGGCGACGACGATCTGGGTCGGGTCGTCGGAGGAGTAGTAGACGGTGACCGTGTCGCCGACCTTCGGCGCCGGCTGGCTGAGGACCGGGCCGCTGCCAGTCCGGGACTTGCCGGACAGATCCTTGTAGCTGACCGTCACGGTGGTCTGCTCGGACGCCTTGACCGTCCCCTCCACGGGACCCTTGAGACCCTGCTTGTCCAACTCCTCCTGCAGGGCGTTCGACCCCCTGTCCACGAGGTAGGAACCGGCCAGCAGCCCTCCACCGGTCAGCAGGATCAAGATGCCGAAGACCAGCCCCAAGACCTTGAGGACCTTCATGAATGCTCCTTTGGAAAGCGCCCCGAGCCGAGCTAACCATAATGCGGTCGGCTCGCCGGCGCAGGTTTGCCGCCAAGCTGCTACGACAGGGAAGGAGCCGCATCCGGTCGGTCCGATGCGCGGTGACGATAGCGTGACGGTCATGTTCGACGGGCTTCGCCAGCAGCTGTCCGACCTCGGCCTGACCTCCTTCGACATCCAGCTGCCCGGTGAGGACGCGCACGTGGCCCCGCTGGAGGGCGCTTTGCGGCTGAGTGAGGGTTTCGACGGCGGCTATGAGCTGGCCACGGTCGATTATGGCCGCCCCTACCGCCTCGGCACGGCGGCAACCGAGGAGGAGGCCGCCCAGCTGGTCCTGGGCTACGTCTCCCGGCCGTTGCCACCGGTCCGGCCGATCACCCGCATCGAGCTCGACGAGGTGGTCGGCAAGATCGCCTACCACTACTTCGATCTTCGCGATCGCGCCCGCGCCGCTGGGCCGGGCGGTGTCGTGATCGACCTGCCGCCGCAGATCCCGGTCGACCGGATCGGCGCGCTCGACGGGGTGCACCCCTATCCGATCGACACCCCGTACGAGTTCCGCTCGTTGCCGCCCCAGACGCTCCGGCCGGAGAACGACGTCCACCAGTTCCTGACCACCGGCACCGTACGGGTGGCCGCCGCGATCATCCAACCGTGGTTCGGGCAGCCGGGCGGTGGCATCCGTTACACCCTGCAGGCGCCGCGGACCGGGATCCGTGATCTTGTCGTGGCTCGGGACCTGCAGCGGCTGCAGCTGGCCGGGTAGTGTCGTGGAGCGCAGGTATCTTCACGCTTCGCAGCGCCCAGGCACGCACCTCGCGGCGTTCTCCTCAGTCGCGATATGGCCGATATCACTCCATCGTCGGCCTTGCGATGCACGCACCTGACCGGCGCCAAATGCGAAGCAACCTGAGCTCCACCACACTAGCTGAACAGCGGCGCCCCGTCGCGGTCGGCGTAGCTCGCGACGATCTCCTCGGCGGCCGCCAGCGCGACCCGGCTGAAGTCCAGGGCGTTCTGACGTCCGACCGGGCCGATGGGGAAGGTGGCGTCGACGTCCGGGCCGACCAGCCGATAGCCCGTCGGGCCACGCTCCAGGCTGAAGCCAGGGGCGGGACTGGCGGGCCGCAGCGGGCGGAGCCGGCGCTGGGTCCGCCGGATGGCCGCCATGTCCATGATCAGGAAGCGGCGCGCGCTCCGGGCCGAGGAGAAGCTCGCCTTGCCGATCCGGCGGTCGTCGACGAACGACTCGCATACGTAGGTCCGCTGCCGGAACGTGATCACCCGGCCCACCCCGCCGACGCCGACCGCGAGCACGTCCGGCGGGCCGGCGGGCAGCACCTGCCAGCCCAGCTCGGCCGCGGCACTCTCCACAGCGGGCAGGTCGAGATCGGCAAGCTCGTCCGGCGGCGGTGCGTCACGTGCGGCCGCCCGCTGAGGCCTGTTCGCTGGTGAGCGTTGCGTCGCACCCGGCTCGAAGGGGCGATCGGGCTGGGCGCGTACTGACTCCACCAGATCCATGATCAGAAACTGCCGGGCCTCCTGGGCGGACCGGAACCGGCCGACGATCATCCGCTGGCCGCGGTCGGTCTTCTCGATCACGGGCACGCCGTCGCGCGTTGCCAGGGCCAGCTGGACCTCGGGATCCCCGACCTTGATCAGCGTCTCCGGGTCCGGCCAGCGGCTCCAGCCCAGTTGCTCGGCCAGGCCGGCGATCACAGCAAGATCGTCCGCCTCTGCCCGATCATCCGCGGTGGTCATCGCCCACGATCAGGGGAACCTGGCCGCGATCTTGGCATCGACGACGTCGTCCAGCACGGCGAGGATGTCCGCGCGAATCCGTACGGACGCTTCGGTCCCGTCCAGTGGCGCGCTGAGATCCAGCTGGTCGAGTGCAGGCGGCTCATCCAGGCTGCGTACGGCGGCCAGCTCCTGCCACAGCCGGAGCGCATCCGCGGCCGGACGAGGGTCGACATAGGTGGCCATCACGTCGGCGGTCACGTCCTGCAGCAGCCCGTCGGCGACCCGATCCCCATCCCGTCGGGACACCTCGTCCAGCATGCTTCGGTACGGCTCCGTGGCCAGTCGTCGGCCGAACTCCTCCTCGGTCCCGGCGAACAGGTCGTCCCAGCCCGACTGCCCGGCCAGTGGCTCCAGGTCGGCGGGCAGCGGCGCGGGAGTCGCCATGATCGCGTCGAGCCGGTCCTGATCATGGTCCGGAGCCGGCGGGCCGGGCACCCACTCGGGCAGGTACGCCGCGCTGCGCGGATAGCGCTGGAACTCCTCGACATAGCTGGCGTCGTCCGGGTCGGGCTTGCCCACCGGCGGCTGCAGCGGGTCGTCCAGCTCGTCGTTCCAATAGACCCGCCGGTCCCAGTTGTAGGCAAAGGCGAACCGTCCGTCGCTGCCGAGCTCCAGCGTCGCCGATAGCCAGGCGCCCTTGTCCGGATCGCTCATCGCCGCCTTGAGATCACGGAGCGTCTGGCTCAGCGGCCTCGGATAGCTGAAGTAGAAGGTGTTTCCTCCCCGGTCGGTGGCCTCCGCCCACATGTGGCTGCTGCCGCCGACCTGAGAGAAGAAGAGCTTCGCGCGCTTCCAGTCCCGGCCCTTCAACGCGCCGAACAGGTGCCCGGCCGCGGTCTTCTGCAGCTCACCCTGCTGCTCGAGAGAGGTCATGTCCTGCGTTACGGCTCCGGGTTGTCGATCGTCCGCTCCACGGGGCGGCCATTGCCGATCTGGTAGGTGACATCGTACTGGTCTTCGGCCGGCACCGGATCGGCGGACAGATCGCCGAACTCCGCACCCGGGTCGGCGCCCGCAGCGTTGTCCTGCTGCCGCAAGACCTCTCCCTCGCCGCCGGCGGCCGGATCCCGCAGATCCGGCTGACCACGAGCACCCGCCGGGCCCAGCGCCAGCTGGCCTCGATCCTGGCCGAGCGGCTCTCCCGGCCGTAGGGCCGGCTTCAGTCACCCTGCGTGCGGAAACGAACGTGCACGTTCGCATCCGTCCACCCTGCGCCCGTTGCAACCGGCGCACCGTGAGAGATTGCGGCGCAGAGCATGGCATCCGATGGGAATGTTCGCCGGACGCTTAATTGTTTTCCGATTGTCAGTGACCTTCGTTAGCCTCGACGGGCGGGCTGGTCAAGGTCGTGGGTCCGCGGATTCTGGCGAGGGGTTTTCCCGCATCAGGCCCGAATTGATGAAGCCCCAGCCAGGTGCGGCTGGCCGGGACAGCAAGAAACGACGAGTGAGGAAGTCACTGTGACTGTCACAGTTCACGAGCCCGACAAGCAGCGGTTGCCGGCGAAGGCGCGAAGCGTCATCGCCATCCTGCTAGTGGCGGCGTTCGTGGTCATCCTGAACGAGACGATCATGGGCGTTGCCTTGCCCAGGCTGATGACCGAGCTCAGCCTGCCCGCGAGCACGGTTCAGTGGCTGTCGACGGCGTTCATGCTGACCATGGCCGTGGTGATCCCGACCACCGGGTTCCTGCTGCAGCGCATCTCCACCCGTACGGTCTTTCTCATCGCCATGTCGCTGTTCTGCGCCGGCACGCTGATCGCGGGCCTGGCGCCCGGCTTCTGGCTGCTGCTGCCGGCCCGGATCGTCCAGGCATCCGGCACCGCGATGATGGTGCCGCTGCTGATGACCTCGATCCTGACCCTGGTGCCGATCGAGCGGCGGGGCTCGGTCATGGGCAACGTGAGCATCGCCATCTCGGTTGCGCCGGCGATCGGGCCGACCCTGTCGGGCCTGATCCTGCAGTTCCTGTCCTGGCGGTTCATGTTCCTGCTCGTGCTGCCCATCGCGCTGCTCGCGCTCGCGCTCGGCGCTCGCCGGCTGGACAACATCGGCGAGCGCGAACACCAGAAACTGGACTGGATCTCGGTGCTGTTGTCGATTCCGGCCTTCGGTGGCATCGTGTACGGGCTCAGCCGGTTCGCGGTCAGCTCCGGCTCGGGGATCGGCGTGGCGGTCGGGGGGCTTGCGCTCGGCCTGATCTCTCTCGCACTGTTCATCTGGCGCCAGATCCAGCTGCAGCGGGGACGCGACCCGCTGCTGGACCTGCGGGCATTCCGGTTCCCGATGTTCCGGATCAGCGTCGTGCTGCTCTGCATCGCGATGATCGGGCTGTTCGGGGCGATCATCCTGCTGCCGATCTACCTGCAGAACATTCGTGGCCTCGGCTCGCTCGAGACAGGCATACTGCTGCTGCCCGGCGGGCTGCTCATGGGCCTGCTCGCACCGACGGTCGGCCGGATCTTCGACCGGTTCGGGCCGAGGGTGCTCGTCCCACCCGGCGCGCTGCTGATCGTGCTCACCCTGCTGGGCCTGACCCAGGCCGACGACCGGACGCCGATCTGGATGCTCCTCGGCCTGCACGTGCTGCTCTGCCTCGGGTTCGCCAGCATGTTCACCCCGGCGTTCACCAGCGGGCTCAACCCGCTGCCGCCATCGCTCTACTCGCACGGCAGCGCGATCATGGCGACCTTCCAGCAGGTGGCCGGGGCCGCCGGCACGGCCCTGCTGGTCACGATCATGGCCGGTCGCACGATCAGCCTCACGAACGCGGGCACCCCCCAGCTGCCGGCGGAGATCAGTGGCCTGCACACGGCCTTCGCGGTGGCCGTCGGGGTCGGCGTCGTGGCCTTGATCTTGGCGTTCTTCCTCAAGAACACCAAGCCGGCGGCGCCACCCGGTGCGGCGCCAGACGCTGTGCCCGCCGAGGCATCCGAGGCGATGGCGGCCGATCGCTGACCCACTGGATCCGGCCGTCGCGCGGCAGCCAGCTGTACGTGGGCGGGAGTCTGCGCGCTCATTAGCCTGACCCGTGCGCAGGCGGGCTGCGTACGCCCACGACTGTCAGGAGTGCCGGCATGTACCAGCTCCCGAAGCACGAGCTGTTCGTGGAGCCGCAGCCGCCGGCTCGCTTTCCCTGGCCGTGGCTGACGATCGCCTCGGCGCTGGCTGCCATGATCATCGCCAGGGCCGAGCTCAGCCGCCTGTCCGGCGACTTGATCGACACTACCGGCAGGTCATGGGCGTTCAACGAGCTCACGGGATTCGCCTCGCTGACGGTTCGCGAGGGGTGGTCGGCTGTCTACGCTCCCGACGTCCTGCAGTACCGGCAGGATCTGGTGGGGCCGTACTGGGTCCTCGGGGCGATCGCCGCCCTACTCTTCGCCGGAACAACGACCTTCTACGTACTCGCCCGGGGCAGGAACCGCCGGACCGGCGTGTTCTTCGTCGTCCCCGTTCTCTTCGGCGCTCTCGGCGTCGCGGAGTCGGCGGGCATGGCCCTTGCCACCTCCGATCCGTCGATCGACGGCTTTCTGGCCGTGCCGCTCACGGTCATCTCGACCGCCCGCTGGGTGGCGATGCTGTTCACCCTCGTCGTGGTGGTCTGGCTGATGCTGACACCGCCGAACCGCGGGTGGCAGCAGACGTGGCGCGCCTGGCGAGATGCGATCCGCAAGCACCGCCTGTCGATCGTGCCGGTCGTGGTGGTGGGATTGGTGACCCTCACCCCGGCCGCGGAGATTCTCGATCAGGTCCCCGATGTCGTACGCCGCTGGGCCGACCCCGAGGTGAGCCTCTGGGAGCCGCTGTTGGCCATCCTGTCCTTGCTGGCGTTTTGCTGCGCACTCTGGGTGCTCGGCCGGGCCAGGCTCAAACTCGCCCTTCGGAACTATCCCGAACCGCCCGGCCAGCTGCCCGACCCCAAGCCGACGTTCTGGATGTGGGGACCGATCGTGGTCATGGTCCTCGGCGTCGCGGTGCGAATCGGCGGCGGTCCCGTCAGTTGGGGCCGGCTGATCGCCTTCTGCGCTGTGCCGGGAGCGATCCTGCTCCTCACGGTCCTCGTCGGGCGCTGGGAGAGGCATCGGGGGCGGGTGGGCAAGGACCCGCTGCTGCCCCCGGTCAAGATCAGGCCGGTGAGATGGCACTCGTTGCGCGCGATCGTCGTGCTCGGTGACGTCCTCGCCATCGCCCTGCTCGACATCGCCGCGCTCGGAGCCATTCGGGCCTTCACCGGTGTGGTGGCCGTCCAGGCACACGAGACCGGCCTGCCTCTGGGTTATCCGAATCCATGGGCCGTCGGGCTGTTGATCATCGGAGCGCTGAGTGCCGTGTCGGTCTGGCCGATCGCGGCACTCCTCGTGGCGGCGCTACCGGTCCCGCAGGAGCTCTACGGGCGCCGGAGAGCGTCCACCGTCAAGCTCAGACCGCTGCCCCGCCGCTTGCGGGAGCCATGGGTCATCCTGCTGGCCTGCATCGTCGGGCTGCTTGCGGTCGGCTGCGTGCCGGACATCGTCCAGCGCGCCGGCGTGCTCGCCAGTTTCGTTCTCAGCCTCGGCCTGCTCACCGGCCTGGTGGCTGCGGGCGCGTTGATCACGCAACAGCGGCTGACCGACGACGTGTTCCGGCTCGTGCGGCTGCGTTCGACACCGATGATCACGCTCTTCTTCCTGGCCATGATCTTGGCCGGTGTGTTCGGCTCGAGTCAGATCCACGAGGTCCGCAGCCAACCCGAGACGGTGCCGATCGAGCCGACGGACCCGCGTCCGACGCTGGACAAGGTGTTCGACGACTGGCTGGCCGACACGGCTGCCTGCACCAAGACGCTCAGCTACGAGAGGAAGACCTACACGGTGCGTCCGATGATCTTCGTCGCGGCCGAGGGCGGCGGCGTCCGGGCCGCCTACTGGACCGTGCACAGCCTCGGCACCCTCGCGAACCAGGTGCCCTGTGCGGCCCACTCGACATTCCTGTCCTCCGGCGTCAGCGGCGGCGCGGTCGGGCTGTCGGTCGTCCGCTTCAACGCTAAGCCGGACCAGGTGATGCAGGAGATCTCCAGTTCCACGGCGCTGTCGGCGGGTGTGATCGGCACGCTGCTCCGCGACTTCGCCTACTCCGTCAGTGGCATCCCGTTGCCGGCCTTCGGCGATCAGCAGCCGCTCCACTGGCGGGATCGGGCGGCGCTGATGGAGGAGGTGTGGAACGACAGCCCGAGTGCGGACTGGAAGGACCAATCCTTCGTCGTGCCCGCCGGTAGCAAGGAGGTCCAGCCGGGCACCGGGCAGGTCATCCTCAACTCCGACGCGCTGGGCAACGCCTGCCGGGTGTGGATCAGCCAGATTCAGTTCTCGGCCACATCGGTCAGCGGCGCGAACGAGGTCGGGCAGCAGGGTGTCGACTGCGATCGGGCCGGTACGCCGGCGCTGCGCTCGGTCGACCTGATCAGTGACTACGGGCCGTACGTCGCGGCGTCGTCGGCCGAGCAGCAGAACAACGAGGGGAGTCCGAAGGACGGCTGCGTCCGTGGCCTGACCGCCGCCACCGCCGGCCTGCTGGCCGCGCGCTTCCCCTACGTCACGCCGTCGGGCGTCATCGGCCCGTGCAGGCTGGCGAGCGGCGCCACCCGAGGCCAAGATCAACTGCTCGACGGCGGCTACCTGGAGAACTCCGGGCTCGGCACGATCGTCGACCTGTCTCCGCGGTGGCTGGCCCTGGTCCAGCAGCAGAATGCCAAGGCAGTGGCCACAGACAGGGCAGCGGAGAGAATCCTGGTCGTCCCGATGGTGGTCTACCTGGACAACGACACCGGCAACGACCGCAGCGCGTCCAAGCGGGCGCTGACGAGCGAGTTCCTCGTACCGCCGACGGGCAAGCTACGCGCGTTGTCCGGCCTCGAGTCGGACCTGGCCTACCTCCAACGGGCCAAGATCGTCCTCGACGCCGAGCACATCTGCGCCTCGAGCGCGGTCAGTCCCTGCCTTGCTGCCGTTGGCCAGCTCGGTGACCGTCGGGTGTTCGAGTTCTACCAGGCCTCCACACCGAAGATCGCCGCGCCGCTCGGCTGGATTCTGTCCGATGCCAGCCGGGACACCATGAGCAGCGCGCTGGCGGACCAGACGAGGCGGGTCTGCGTACCGCCGCGTTCCAACGCGTCGGGCTTGACCCTGGTGGACGACGCGGTGTGCAAGCGGCAGTTCGGCACCCTGGGCGACCTGATCCAGATGCTGACGGTTGCCGACTACTGAGCCGGCCCGGAGGATGGTGCCATGTCGAGTGGCAGCTGGACGGCGTACTGGACGGTGGGGCGGCGCCGCGGTGAGCTGCGGCGGGAGCCATCGGTCTCGGCGGGGCACGACGAGGTGCTGGTGCGGGCCGTCTGCTCGGGGATCAGCCGGGGCACCGAACTCCTGGTGCACGCGGGGGAGGTCCCGTACGAGGTGGCCGACGAGATGCGGGCACCCTTCCAGGTGGGCGAGTTTCCGTGGCCGGTGAAGTACGGCTATCTGTCCGTCGGGGTGGTCGAGGCCGGTCCCTCCTCGCTTCGGGGCCGTCGGGTGTTCAGCCTGCATCCGCACCAAGATCATTACGTGGTGCCGGCGAGTGCCGTGACGGTGATCCCGGAGGACGTGCCCAACGATCGCGCGGTGCTCGCGGGTGCGGTGGAGACGGCGATCAACGCGATCTGGGACGCCGCTCCGCGACTGGGCGACCGGGTGGCGGTGATCGGCGCGGGCATGATCGGCGGGATCGTGGCCCAACTGCTGACGTCCTTCCCGCTGGGCCGGTTGCAGCTGGTCGACATCAACCCGGCGCGCGCGGGGTTGGCCGAGGCCCTCGGGCTGCCGCTGATCGCACCGCAGGACGCGGTCGGCGACTGCGACCTTGTCCTGCACTGCTCGGCGAGCGAGGCAGGGCTCTCACGCGGGCTGTCCCTGCTCGGCTCGGAGGGGGAGCTGATCGAGCTGTCCTGGTACGGCAGCCGGCAGCCGCGCGTCCCGCTCGGGGCCACGTTCCACGCCCGCCGGCTCGCCATCCGGGCCAGCCAGGTGGGCGCAGTCGCCGCTGCCCGGCGCGGGCGCCGGACGACCGCCGACCGGCTCCGGCTCGCCTTCAAGCTGCTGGCGGACCCGGTGTTCGACCACTTCCTGACCGGCCACTCGCCTTTTCCCGAGCTGCCTCAGACGCTGGAACGGCTCTACACCGAGCGGGACGATCTGTGCGAGGTGATCGACTACGAGTGAGTGCTGGTCTGCATGACCCGTTTGCGCCGGACCGGCACCGCGCACGCTTCAGGTCGACTTCGCACCCCGCTGCACCGGATGCCTCTCTGACCCACGCCGGCACCTCGCACAGTTAAGGTCGAAGTCGGGTTGAGGGCGCGAAGTTGCAGAGTCGGCAGGATCGGGAATGGGGAGGTACAGCGATGTTCGAGCTGACCGTACGTGATCATGTGATGATCGCGCACAGCCTGCCGCATCCGGCGTTCGGGCCGGCGCAGCGGCTGCACGGAGCCACGTACGTCGTCGAGCTCACCTGCTGGCGGCCCGAACTCGGCGAGGAGAGCATGGTGATCGACATCGGCGCGGCGGCGGGTGCGCTGCGGGAGGTCCTCGCCGATCTGGACTACCAGAACCTCGATGATCATCCGGCCTTCATGGACCGGCTGAGCACCACGGAGGCGGTCGCGCGGCACATTGCCGAACAGGTCGCCGGTCGGCTGCCGACTGATGAGCTCGTACGGCTGCGGGTGCTGCTGCGCGAACATCCCGACGCATGGGCGGCGTACACGCTCGAGCTGGAATGAGCCTGCCTGATCCGGGTGCCGGCATCGTGCTCGTGACGTGGACGAACGAGGAGCCGACTGGCGGCAACGTCTACAACGCCCGGCTGGCCGCTGCGCTGCGGGAGCGGGGCAGGCCGGTGGAGATCCTGGGCGTGCCCGGTTCCTGGCCCGAGGCCGATCGAGACGCGCAGAATCGGCTCGCCGCGGAGCTGAGCGCACATCCAGTGGCACTGGTCGACGGGATCGTCGCGAGTCAAGCGCCGGGAGCGATCCAGGCGGCTGCTGGAGCCGGTCGCAGTGTCGTGATCTTGGTCCACCTGCCGCTCGGCGTCGATCGGCCGGATCTGCTGGAGAGCCAGGCGTTCAGCGCCGCATCGGCGGTCGTCTGCACCAGCCACCACGGCGCCGACCTGATAGTGCGGCACTACGGCATCCGGGCGGACGTCGCTCTGCCCGGCGCCGACCAGGCTCCGATCGCCGCCGGCAGCACGCCGCCGCGGCTCCTGTCCGTCGCATCACTGACGCCGATCAAGGACCAGCTGACGGTGATCCGAGCACTGACCATGATCGACGATCTTGGATGGTCGGCCGCGCTCGTCGGCTCGACCTCGGCCGATCCAAGCTACGTCGGTGAGGTGCGGGCCATGATCACGTCGACCGGACTGCATGACCGGGTCACGATCACCGGCGCACTGGTCGGCATCGCGTTGGAGGAGCAGTGGGCGGCTGCCGACCTGCTGCTGCTCGTCTCACGCACGGAAACCTACGGCCTCGTCGTCACGGAGGCCTTCGCGCACGGCATTCCGGCCGTCGTTGGCGCCGGCACGGGTGCAGAGGAGGCGCTGCGCCGGTCGGCCGGCACGGATGCCCGCTCCCTGCCTGGCCGCACCGTGCAGGCTGGGGACCCGCCGGCACTTGCGGCGGCCCTGCGTCACTGGCTGACCGACGCCGACCTCCGTGCTGCCTGGCATGCGGCCGCGCTGGACCGCAGGACCTCGCTACCGACCTGGGCGGACACCGCAACGGCGGTCGAGCAGTGCCTCGCTCGGCGCTAGCTCGGCCCTCGGGTGGGCGTCACTGCGCGCAACGGCGCCGCGACACGCCGAGAGCCGCGTGCTTCGGCGCGCACTCGTGGCGGCTCGCGGGGCGCTCATGCCAGGTCGGCGGAGCTCCCGGCACGAGCGGCCGACAGGTCGAACTCGGTGCACACGTCCTGACCGAGCAGGAACCGCCGGGCCGGTGCCCTGAGCGCATCGGAAAGGCGGTCGTGGCCGGCGAAGCGCAGCCCGGGCACGCCGTCGCCGATCAGCATCGGAGCGGTGGTCAGGTAGAGCCGGTCGAGCAGCCCAGCGGCAAGGAAGGCTGACACCAACCGACCACCGCCCTCCACGAGCACGCGGTTCAAGTCCCGCGAGTGCAGCTCGGCCAGCACGTCTGCCGGTGCGAACCCGGCTCGCGACCCGCCGGCCGTCGCGCGCAGCGGCAACCGTACGACCTCAACGTGCGGCTTCACGTCCTCGGGCGCTGGCGCATCGGCCCCGACGCACCAGAGCGTCGGGGCGACGCCGTCATCCATGACCCGGAGCTCAGGCGGCAGCCCCGCTGTCGGGTCCAACACCACCCGTACGGGCGATGGCCCGGTCACAGCCCGGACGGTCAGCTGCGGATCGTCGGCCCGTACGGTCGCGGCGCCCACCACCACAGCGTCGACCAGCGCACGCAGCCGGTGCAGGTGCTCGCGGTCCTCGCTGCCCGACACGTACTCGGCGTCCCCGGTCCGGCTGGCGATGAAGCCGTCCATGCTCTGCGCCAGCTGGCCGACGACCAGCGGACCCGGGCGCAGCAGCGGGCCGTAACGGTCGAGCAGCTCGGCACCGGGCTCGGTGGTGCCGGCGGTTGGCAGCATGCCGGCAACGAGCGACTCCCAGACGTCGAGGCTGGTCAGAGCCGCGTCGTGGCCCATCCGCTGTCGTTTGGTCTGCAGATAGAAGGCGTTCTCGGGTCGTTCGGCGACCGGCATGCTGACCCGCGAGGCGACCTCGATGCCGAGGTCGGCGAGCCGGGCCGCCTTATCCGGATTGGCAGACAGCAGCCGGATCCGCGGCAGACCAAGATCGTGCAGGATCGCTGCCGCGGCTGCGTAGTCGCGGCCGTCCGAGGGCAGCCCCAGCCGCAGGTTGGCGTCGACAGTGTCCAGGCCCTCGTCCTGCAGCGCGTACGCCTGGAGCTTGGAGATGAGCCCGATGCCCCGGCCCTCGTGCCCGCGGAGATAGATCAGCACCCCATTGCCCTCTGCGCGGATCAGCCGCAGGGCGGCCCGGAGCTGCTCCCCGCAGTCGCACCGCCACGAGCCCAGCGCGTCGCCGGTCAGGCACTCCGAGTGCAGCCGTACCAGCGGCGGCTCGGCGTCGACCGATGCCAGCTCCGACGGATCGCCCAGCACGAGCGCGACGTGGTCGACTCCCTGCCGATCGTGATAGCCGAGCATCGCGAATCGCCCGTGCTCCGTGGCTAGGGTCGTCGCGACCATTCTCTCGACGGTCACGGCTGGCTCTGACATCGGGGCTCCCCCTGTGGTCGGCGAACACTGGGCTGCGACGTTCGGACTCTTACACGGCCGGCCGTCGTCGACGGTTCACTACCCCATTAGCCTCCGTGTACCACTTTGACGTTGACCATCGGCGTCCCCACGGACTGGAAAAGCCGCAGCCACAAGGGCAGATACATCTCCATTGCGCGGGCGGCGCTGAGATCGCCCAGCTCGAGGACGTCTTGCCAGCCGAGCTCGCGGGCGAGTCGAACGACGGTCGATCGTGCCTCCGGATCGTTGCCGGCGACGAAGGCGGTGCTCTCCCCGCCGGCCCGGGACGGGTCGACCATGACCGCCGCGGTGACGGTGTTGAAGGTCTTCACCACGCGGGCCTCCGGGAACGCACGCTGCAGCTGCTCGGCCAGCGAGTCGGTGTTGACGACGAACAGGCTCGGCGGGAACCCGTGCGACATGTCGAGCGGGTTGCTGACATCCATGACGACCTTGCCGGCCAAGGCGTCGGCGCCGACCTCTGCCAGCGCGGCCTGGGAGCCGGCGCCATTCGTTGCGTTTACGACGAGATCGGCGTCCCGGCCGGCCTCGGCCAACCGTACGAGCGTCAGGTCCGAGTCCGCCCACGCGTCGCGGGCCTTGGTCGCGTCCGGGTCGCGGGTGCCCACCACAACCTCGTGACCGATGCGGGTGAACCCCGCTGCCAGCGTCCGGCCCACCGAACCCGTACCGATCACCGCAATGCGCATGGTCCGATGATGCCTGGCAGAGTGCGTCCTGTGCCATTCCACCCCGAGCTTTGGGACGCAGTGCCGGGCTTCGCGTTCACCGACATCACCTATCACCGAGCGATCGAAGCCGGTGTGGTGCGGATCGCCTTCGACCGGCCCGAGGTACGCAACGCGTTCCGGCCGCACACCGTCGACGAGCTCTATCGGGCGCTCGACCACGCGCGGATGTCGGCGGACGTCGGCGCGGTGCTGCTGACCGGCAACGGCCCATCGGCCAAGGACGGCGGCTGGGCCTTCTGCAGCGGTGGCGACCAGCGGATCCGGGGCCGCTCCGGTTATCAGTATGAGAAGGGCGAGGGGGCGGGCGACTCTCGAGCAGCCGCCAGCGCGACCGGGGGCACGACGTCGACCGACACGACGAGTCCCGCCGAGCTCGGCCGGCTGCACATCCTCGAGGTGCAGCGGCTGATCAGGTTCATGCCGAAGGTGGTGATCGCCCTGGTCAACGGCTGGGCGGCGGGCGGCGGCCACAGCCTGCACGTGGTCTGCGACCTGAGCCTGGCCAGCGCGGAACACGCCAGGTTCAAGCAGACCGATGCGGATGTCGGCTCGTTCGACGGCGGTTTCGGGTCGGCCTACCTCGCCCGGCAGGTCGGCCAGAAGTTCGCCCGGGAGATCTTCTTCCTGGGGCGCACGTACGACGCCGAGGACGCCTACCGGATGGGCATGGTCAACGCGGTCGTGCCGCACGACGAGCTGGAGACGGTCGGCTTGGAGTGGGCGAAGACGATCTGCGGCAAGAGCCCGACGGCGCAGCGGATGGTGAAGTTCGCCCTCAACTCCGTCGACGACGGCCTGATCGGCCAGCAGGTCTTCGCGGGCGAGGCGACCCGACTCGCGTACATGACGGACGAGGCGGTCGAGGGCCGGGACGCGTTCCTGGAGAAGCGAGCGCCCGACTGGAGCCGTTTCCCCTACTACTACTGAGCTGCCGCTGCCCCTCCCGCAGGAACGAACCTGCACGTTCGCTGCTGTCGCGGCGTGCACGTTCGTTTCCGACAAACGGCAGCCGGGGCTCAGCCGACGACGCCGTAGAGGCGGTCGCCGGCGTCGCCCAGCCCCGGCATGATGTAGCCGACCTCGTTGAGCCGCTCGTCGACCTTCGCGATCACCAGCGTGCAGGGCACGCCGAGGTCGTCCAGCAGCTGGGTCATGGTCGCGATGCCCTCCGGCGCCGCGATCAGGCAGATGCAGGTGATGTGATCGGCGCCGCGCCGCACCAGGAACCGTACGGCAGCCGCGAGCGTGCCGCCCGTCGCCAGCATGGGGTCGAGCACGTAGCACTGGCGGCCGGTGAGGTCGTCGGGCAGCCGCTCCGCGTACGTGGTCGCGATCAGCGTCTGCTCGTTGCGGACCATGCCGAGGAAGCCGACCTCGGCCGTCGGCATCAGCCTGGTCATCCCCTCGAGCATGCCGAGGCCGGCTCGCAGGATGGGCACGACCAGCGGCCGGGGCTGGGACAGCTTGACCCCGTCGGCGGGCGCCAGCGGGGTCTGCACGGTCACCGCAACGACCCGGACCTGCCGCGTCGCCTCGTACGCGAGCAGCGTGACGAGCTCCTCGGTGAGCCGCCGGAAGGTCGGCGAATCCGTCTCCACGTCACGCAGCCGGGTGAGCTTGTGCGCGACCAGGGGATGGTCGATGATCCGCAGGTCCACGCCTGAACCGTAGCGAGATCGCACCGAGTTGGGTATCGGCGTCGTGCCCGCTGGCCACTTCTGACACGATGGTCGGGGCCGTTGAGGTTCACGCGAGTCGAGGAGGAGGAACATGCCGGATTTCGATGACGACGAGTACGAGTCGTTCGACCTCGAGGGAGCCGGCAGCCGCATCTCCGACGAGGAGGATCTGGACACCGATCTCGAGGACGAGGTCGAGGAGGCCGACGCCGACGAGGACGACGACGAGCTCGAGGACGCCGCGCCGGACGAGATCGACTTCGTCATCGCCGCGTACCGGGAGGACGGCCAGCCCTTCGTGCAGGCGCTGCAGAGCAGCCTCGCCAACGACCTCGACGAGTTGATCGTGCAGCTGCGGCGGCTGCCCGGCGATGCGGGTGCGCTCGGCTTCGTCAGCCTGGTCGAGGAGGTGTTCGTGATCATCCGGGTCCGGGGCCAGCACGTCCAGGTGCTGCTCAACGACAGCGCCGCGGCGAACGAATGGCCCATCGCGCGCGACGTCGCCGACCTGCTGAACGAGGAGATTCCCGACCCGGACGAGGAGGAGACCGAGCCGATCGGCGACCTCGGAATCCTTGCCGATCTTGGGGTCTCGGACTTCGACCTCGAGACGATCATCGACAACCTGGACCTGACCAGTGATCAGATGCTCGGCGAGATCGCCGACAAGATCAAGATCGGGCCGCAGTTCCGCAAGATCGCCGACGCCGCGTTTCGCGGCTGAGTACCAATGCCGAGCAGCTGGGACGCTGCTATGCGGCTCGCGCTGGAGCAGGCGCAGGCGGCGCTCCAGCACGACGACGTGCCGGTCGGTGCGGTCGTGCTCGGTCCGTCGGGGGAGGTCGTCGCGGCGGCCGGCAACGAGCGTGAGCTGCTCGGCGACCCTACGGCTCACGCCGAGCTGCTGGCGCTGCGGCGGGCGGCGGAGAAGGTCGGTGGCTGGCGGCTGACCGACCACACGCTGGTGGTGACGCTGGAGCCGTGCACGATGTGCGCCGGCGCGGCGGTGCTGGCCCGGGTGGCGTGGCTCGTCTTCGGCGCCTTCGACCCCAAGGCCGGCGCGGTGGCCTCCCTGTGGGACGTCGTACGAGATCCGCGGCTCAACCACCACGTCGAGGTCGGGGGCGGCATCCTGGAAGCCGACTGTGGGCAGTTGCTGCGCGACTATTTCGATTCGCGCCGCGCCGGAGGCGTTGGGTAGTCTTCCCGCCGGTGGCGTGTCTGAGCGGCCGAAAGAGCGCGCCTCGAAAGCGCGTGAGGGGCAACCCTCCGAGGGTTCAAATCCCTCCGCCACCGCGAGCCTGAAATCGACGCGACGCCTCCCGCTGACCCCGTCGCACCCGTTGGTGTGTCTGTGGCCGTCTCGTCAATTGCCGTTCGGCAGGGTGAGGGTGGCGACGACTTCCTGTCCGGTGTCGGTGATGGCGATGTCGCCGCCAAGGGTCCTCGCTCGGTCCGCAAGGTCGAGGAGGTCGGCTGGGCGTCCTTCGACGATCACCCGCGCGGTGAGGAGGCTCCCGTCGTCGACGATGAGCACGGACGTCGGCCCGGCGGCGCTCATTCGAGCAACGACCAGGTAGACGCTCGACTCGATAACGTCCGGGTAGCGACATCCGGGAGCAGCTTGCAGCGTGATCGAACGCTCATCACCAAGCGCGTCGAGGGCCACCCGCAGGCCGGCTTCCTTGAGAAGCACGGGATAGACACCTTGCGCGATCCGTCTGAGGCCTGTGATGGCCTGGCGCAATTGCTGTTCGGCGGCCTGGAACTCGGGTGCGCTGCCACCAGGCCCGGCGCGGATCAATCGAAGCGACAGGAGTAGGGCCACCAGGCGCTGCTGGGCGCCGTCGTGCAGATCGCGCTCGATGTGTCGTCGTTCGGCGTCGCCGGCAGCAATGATCCGAACTCCGGAGGAACGGAGCTCCGCGAGCTGGGCAAGGTCCTCGGCGGTCAGGCGCTCATTTTCAAGCCCGAGCTGAACCGCGGCGATGAGCTCGTCGACCTCTGCCGGGGAGTTGAGGATGCCTGGCCGGTGAATCAGGGTCGCGAGCTCGGTGGCGCCACGCCGCAGCGACGTGGAGGCGCGTCCGTCGTTTGGCGGAAGTTCTACGACGTGGGCCTCAGCGTCGACATGGCGCCGTCCGCCCTCGATCGGGTAGCCGATGACGAGGCTCGGATCAGCGAGTCGTTCGGCCAGCGCCTCCCGGAGCCGGCCCGGCGCTGGGCCGGCGAGATGGACCACCAGTCTGGTGAGGTTCCGCCGCGCCCGGCGGACCCGCCACAGGTCGCCGACCACAGCGGCCGCGAGGACGATGACACATCCCCCCTGGGCATGCCAGACGGCAAGGTTCATGCTGCCGCTGCCGAGTGCGCCGGCGTCTAGGCTGGTGAGATAGTCGGTCGCGCTGGCCGCGAGAAAGCCGATCGCGCCGATCGCGACGAGACCAACAGAGCTTCGACCGCCTGTCTTGGCCGAGATCACCCGCCAAACACCTGAGGCGAGCGCGACGATGATCCAGACCGCGCCGAACCGGACGCCGATCGGGTTGAGCCGATCGAAGACGGCCGGGCTGCCGTGGATCAGCAAAAGGTTGTCAGGGCAGCCGATGCAACCCATCGGCGCCGGGTCGTACACGCTGGTAGCGGCCACCCCGAGGACCCCCAACGTGACGACATGTCCGAACACGACGATGGCCGCAGTCGGCCAGGCCCGAATGCGTCCGGTGGGGTAGCTCAAGAAGAGATGGGTGACGAGCGCCGGCCCGATCGCGAAGAGCACCAGTCCGGCAGTGAATGCGAGAGCGACTTCGACCGACGGGCTGGCCAGTTCACGGACGAACCACCATGTGCCAACGGCGTACAGGAGCCAGCCGCTTCGCCGGCGCTCCCGCAGGACAGCGGCGGACGCGACCATCGCCGACCAGCCGGCCGCGAGCAGAAAGATCGTGCCCCACGATGTCCGAGTGGCGAATGAGAGTCCCACTGAGGAGGCAGCCACCGCTCGGGCCCATAGCCCGAGAGCGACGCCGACACTCAGGAGTGCCACTCGAAGCAGCATGATGACATTCTGGTCCGACGGCGCGAGAGTGCGGCCATGTCGCCTGAGGCATCGCTGGAGCGGCAGCAGGAACCAGATCGGGAGACAGGGCTAGCCCTGATGTCTGGGGCCGGCCGAATCCATAGCGTCGACGGCATCGAGAGAAAGAGGTGCCAGATGTTGGATGTCAGGAACGTACGGCGCGCAGCGGTCGCACTGGTCGCCGCGACGGCGATCGCCGCGACCGGCTGCCAGGCCCCTGACCGGGCCGGCGGCCAGGCAAACGTTGAGGTGAAGGAGCTCACGTTCGCGATCCCCGCGGACATCCCTCCACAGATCACAGCATGGGCGAACGAGGTAGATCAGCTGTCGAAGGGCGCGCTCAAGATCAAGTTCGCGCGAGATGTGCGGGCTGGGCAGCAGACCTTCGAGGCGGGCATGATCGCCGACGTGAGCGCCGGAACCTTCGACATGGCGTGGGTGGGAGCGCGGGCATTCGATCGGGTCGGCGTGACCAGCTTCCAGCCACTTGTCGCGCCGCTGCTGATCGACAGCCTGGAGTTGCAGGGCAAGGTCTTCGACGCCGGCATCCCACAGGAAATGCTTCCCGGGCTAAGCGAGCTGAAGCTGGTGGGAATCGGGGTCCTCCCGGGCCCGATCCGCAAGGTCCTCGGCGTGCGCAAGCCGTTCACCAAGCCGACTGACTTCACCGGCGCAGTGGTTGGCATCCAGGACTCCGGCGTGGCCGATCAAACCTTCCATGCTCTTGGGGCCAGCCCCAAGCCTTTGCCGGCGAGTGCGAAGCTTGACGGCCTGGACGCCTACGACCAGCAGCTTGCCTCGATCCGGGGCAACAACTACGTCGCCAAGGCCAAGTACGTCACCGGTAACCTCAACCTTTGGCCCCGGCCCCTGGTGATCATCGCCAACCCGGCGACCTACGACCGATTGTCGGCAGACCAGCGCGAGATCATGGCGGCTGCTGCCAGGGACGCGGTACGAGTGGCGTTGGAGGCCGAACGCGCCGATGAAGCGAATTCCGTCACAGTTCTCTGCAAGGCGGGGCTGACCTTCGCTCAGTCCTCGGAGGCTGATCTCGAAGCATTCGAGAACTCACTCGCGCCCGTCTACTCAACGATCCGCAAGGACAGCGCAAGCGCGGCCTGGCTGGATCGAATTGCGGCCATCAAACAATCCATGCACCGCGCCCCCGACACCGCCGACTGCTCCAACGTCCCCGCGGACAAGCAGCAACAGGCCTCGCGTTACGACGGAACGTATGAGATGAGCATCGTCTGGCCCGAGGTGAAGGGTGCCGATGCGCGCTGCGTCGGCGGCGCGGAGGCAGGACCAGAAGGGGCAATCTACGACATGGTGTTGGAGAAGGGCATCATCCGGATGTGGATCAGGGTCGGTAGCCCGGACGCCGAACGCGAGCTCGGCCTGGAGGCCCCCTACCAGTTCTTCAAAGACCAGCTGGTCATTGACGATCCTGACGGCAGCCGGCCGACCCTCGACTTCACGTACAAGGACGGCAAGATGACGTTCTCCAACATGCGCGGCGGCGACTGTGGGGGACGCGCCATCTTCACGACCAAACCCTGGATCCGTCAGTAAGCCGGCCATGACAAGCTCCGCGCATCGAGGTGTGGTCTCGGTGCGCGGAGACGCTGAAGCGACAAGGATGTGAGCGTGCCGTACACGCTGTTGATCGTCGATGATCATGCCGGCTTCAGGTCCTCGGCCCGGGCCCTGCTGGAGGCTGACGGCTGGCGGGTGATCGGCGAGGCGAGCACGGGGAATGACGCCATTGCGGCCGCGCGTCGACTGCGGCCCGACGCCGTGTTGCTGGACATCGCACTGCCGGATATCGACGGCTTCGCGGTCTGCGAATCGATCATGCAGGACGAGACCGCCCGGGCCGTCGTCCTCACCTCCAGCCGGAATCCCGCGTCGTACGGGTCAAGGCTTCACGCGAGCCGGGCTCGCGGCTTCATCCCCAAGGACGAGCTGTCCGCAGCCAGCCTGCGAGCGTTGACCAGCTGACTTCGATGTCCGACATACTGCTGCGCATCGCCGATCCCGCGGTCGGCGTTGTTCTTGCGGGCTGCGGGTCGGTACTCGTGGTGCGTCGACGACGCAGCCTGGTCGGCCCGTTGATGCTGGCGGCCGCGGCGTGCTGGTTCGCCGGCAGCATCTGGACCGCCGCGGTATTCCTGCACCGGGGGCCCCTGGTTCACCTGCACATCTCTTATCCCACCGGCCGGATCCGCAGGCCGCTGGCGATCATCACCGTGATCTGCGCGTACGCGATCTCCATCGTGGAAGCGGTCGCCGCCAATCCCTGGGTCACTCTCTCGACCGCAGTCCTCGTAGGCGTGGCGGCAGCCGACATCTACGCCCGTACGTCAGGGCCGGCTCGGAAGGCCGGCGGGCCTGCCCTCGCGGCAGCGCTGACGTTCGCATCGGTACTCGCGTTGAGTGCCGCCAACCAGCTGCTGGTCTGGGAAAACGACCTCGTGGTGCTGCTGCTCTACGACCTCGCGATCGGTGTCATCGCAGTAGTACTGGCGGCCGACCTGCTGTGGGGCCGCTGGACCGAGGCCACCGTCGCGGACCTCGTCACCCAGCTTGGTGCCCGCCAGGACCCGGGCACGCTCGCAGGCGCCCTGCGGCAGGCACTCGGCGATCCCACCGCCACCCTTGGCTACTGGATGCCCGACCAGCACCGCTATGTCGATGATCGTGGTCGACCGCTCAGTGTGCCTCCGAACGACCCGACCCAGGTCGCTGTTTACATCGACGAGCGTGATCAGCCGGTCGGCGCACTCGTCCACGACGCGGCAGCCCACCTCGACGAGCAACTGCTCGCCGACGTCACCGCCGCCCTCCGGATCGCGCTCGGCAATGCGCGGCTCCGCGCGCAGGTGCGAGCGAACCTCATCCAGCTCAGCGACGCGCGGCGACGGCTGGTTGAAGTCGGCGACGCCCAGCGCCGGAAGCTGGAAGCGGAGCTGGACGGTGGGCCGCAACGTCAGCTTTCCGAGACATCCCGCCTTCTCGAACGCGCCGAGGACAACCTGCGCGAACGGCTCGCGCCCCTGCTGGCCGAGCTTGCGGCCGCGCAGGCCGACCTGCGCGACCTGGCGCACGGAATCCGACCTCCGGTCCTGGAAACCGGTGGGCTGGCAGCCGCCCTTCCGCAACTCGTCCGGCAGGCAGAGCCGGACCCGGTCGACGTGACGGTGCCCGGAGTGCGATTGCCACCAGCCGTCGAAGGGGCCGTCTATTTCGTTTGCGCCGAAGCCCTGACCAACATCGCCAAGCACGCAAACGCGACCCGGGCGTCGGTAGCAGTAAGAGTCGATCATGAAGCCGTAGTCGCGCGGATCGTCGATGACGGCAGCGGAGGCGCTGACCGGAACGGGTCCGGGCTGCGCGGACTCGCCGATCGTGTCGAGGCGCTCGGCGGCTGGATGTCGGTTCGTGACAGGGGTGAGGGAGGCACCGAACTGATGGCTCGGATCCCGCTCGAGGCGGCACAGTGAGACTGGTCATCGCCGACGACTCCATGCTGCTCAGGGAGGGCCTGGCCCGCCTGCTCAGCGAAGCCGGATGCGAGATCACCGGCACCGCGGCCGACGCCACAGGCCTGGTACGCGAGGTCCAGCTGACCAGGCCGGAGGCGGTCATCGTCGACATAAAGATGCCGCCCAGCTTCACTGACGAGGGAATACGCGCCGCACACGAGCTCAGGCGAACCCATCCCGCGATCGGCATCCTCGTCCTTTCCCAGTACGTCGAATCCGAATGGGCGATGCGCCTGATCCGCGACGCTCCCGAACACCTTGGCTACCTGCTCAAGGACCGTGTCGACGATGTCGAGGTCGTCATCGATGCCCTGACCCGCGTCACGGCCGGCGAGTGCGTCGTCGACCCGACCATCGTCGCTCGACTCCTGCGCCGCTCGCGCGAACGGAGCGCACTCGACGCCTTGACGCCTCGGGAACAAGAAGTGCTAGCCCTGATGGCGGAGGGACGCTCGAACATCGCCATCGCTGCCCGGCTGTATCTGAGCCCCAAGACTCTCGAAGCCCACATACGCCAGATCCTGCAGCGTCTCGGCCTGGAAGAATCCCCCGACGATCACCGTCGCGTACTGGCCGTCCTGGAGTACCTGCGCGCGCCGCGCTGACCCCGCAGGCAGCTCTTGGGGAGAGACGGCCAGCCGAACCAAGGAAGCCGAGGGACCCTGCTCGTGCGAGCTCGACAGGCCCGTTGCCGCCCGCTCTCAGGAGGCGGAAGCGCAGGGTTCAAGTCCCTCCGCCACCGCCAACTGGCCAAGTGTTGACCTCGTCCCTGCCCAGGGATGAGGCGAGATTCCGACTTGTTCAGTGGACCGGCACAGCCACCCCGTCGCCCGTCTCGGCCTCCAGCACCGCCATCCGCTTCGGCCGCAGGTAGGCGCCACCGATCGCGGCGGCGGCGGCAGCGAACACCGCGCCGACTGCGAACGCGACCTGGAAGCCGCTGTTCAGCGAGTCGAGCGAGGCCGGGTCGTACTGCGCGCCGGTCCACCAGGACGAGACCGCGACCAAGATCGCCAGGCCGAGGGCGCCACCCATCATGAAGCTCGTGTTGACCACGCCCGAGGCGAGACCGGCCTCGTGCGGCTCGACGTCGCCCATCGCGGCCAGCAGGACCGGGTTGAACGCGATCCCGGCGCCCAGACCGAGCAGAACCATCGCCGGGAGCACGTGGACGACGTACGCGCCGCCGACCGGGGCGAAGGCGAACAGCGCGAGGCTCACCGCGACCAGACCCAGGCCGGCAGCGAGGGGAAGACGGATGCCGAGCCGCATCACCAGCCGATCCGACACGCGCAGCGAGCAGAACGCCATCACCAGGCACGCAGGCAGGTAGGCCAGGCCGACCTCGAAGGGCCCGTAGCCGAGCACCCGCTGGAGGTACAGCGCCGACAGGAAGAACCAGGCGAACATGGCGCCGGCCCAGAGCACACCCAGGATCTGGGAGATCGTGACGTTGCGCAGCGTGAACAGGCGCAGTGGTACGAGCGGGTGCTCGACGCGGGCCTCGCGGATGACGAAGGCGACCATCAGCGCGACGGCGGCCGCGAGCAGGCCGAGGGTCTGGAATGAGGTCCAGCCGGCCTCGTTGCCGCCGACGACGCCGTACACGGCGGTCATCAAGGAGAGCGTGACGAGCCCCGCACCCGGGACGTCGAGTGGCCGGTTGCCGGCATGCACCGCGTCGCGGGGAAGCACCCGACCGGCCGCGAACCAGACGCCGACCCCGATCGGGACGTTGACTCCGAAGATCCAGTGCCAGTTGAGCAGGCCGGTCAGCACGCCACCCGCAAGCACGCCGATGGCGCCACCACCAGACATCACGAAGCCGTAGAAGCCCATGGCCTTGGCCCGCTCGGCCGGGTCGGCGAACAGGCCCATGATCAAGGCGAGGGCAACCGCGGACACGGCGGCGCCGCCCAGACCCTGGACCGCGCGGCCGACGACGAGGAAGAGGGGGTTCGGGGCGAGTCCGCACGCGATGCTGGCGGCGGTGAACGAGACGACACCTCCCAGGAAGACGCGCTTGTTGCCGAAAAGGTCCCCCAGCCGACCCGAGAGCAGCAGGAAGCCGCCGAAGGTCAGCATGTAGGCGTTGACCACCCAGGCCAACGCGGTCTGGGAGAAACCGAGATCGGCCTGGATGGACGGCAACGCCACGTTCACGATGTTGCTGTCGAGCACGATCATCAGGTCACCGAGGCAGAGCACGTAGAGCGCCAGCCAACGGGCTTGCTTGTCGTTCATGGTCTTCTCCTGGTTGGTGGGTCTGCACCCTCTCCACGAACGGACGGACCGGGATACGACAACTCATCGGAAAAATCTGTCGGCCCCCTGTCGTATGAGCGACGGCCCGCTCGTAGACCAGGTGAACCCGGGCTGACAAGCAGTCCCGGAACCGACCAGGATGGCGGTGACAGCCGCACTCCAGGAGGAGGAACGCCATGCCCATGTACATGCTCTCGGTGGTCCAGGACGGCACCGAGGCCTTCGACACGATGCCGAAGGAGGAGCTGCAGCGGATCGGGGCCGACGTCGACGCGTTCAGCGACACGGTCCGCGAGGCCGGTAAGTGGGTCTTCGCCGGTGGCCTCGAGCCGATCGAGGCATCGACGGTCGTCGACGGCAGGGGTGAGTCCCCGGTGATCACCGACGGGCCGTTCTCGGAGTCCAAGGAGTACCTCGGCGGGTTCTGGATCATCAGCGCTGCAGACCTGGACGAGGCACTTGACTGGGCGGCCCGCGGGTCCAAGGCCTGCCGCGCCAGGGTCGAGGTGCGCCCGTTCGACGAGGCCACCGGCTGAGGCAGTCGTTGACCGACGTCGAGGAGGTCTTCCGCGCCGAGTACGGCCGGGTCGTAGCCGGGCTGGTGCGCCGGTTCGGCGACATCGACGTCGCCGAGGAGGCGCTCGCCGACGCGTTGGTCATCGCCCTCGAGCGGTGGCCGCGCGACGGCGTACCACCCAACCCGGCGGCCTGGCTCACCCGGGTCGCCGGCAACAAGGCGATCGACCGGCTGCGGCGCGAGAAGGTCCGCGACGAGAAGTACGCCGAGGCTGCCATGCTCACCGACGACACCCCTGCCGAACCTTCCGGACCGGTGACCGACGACCGGCTCCGGCTCATCTTCACCTGCTGCCACCCAGCCCTCGCACCCGAGAACCGGATCGCGCTCACGCTGCGGCTGCTCGGCGGCCTCACGGTCGCGGAGATCGCCCATGCGTTCCTCGTGCCCGAGACCACCATGGCCCAGCGGATCACCCGCGCGAAGGCGAAGATCAAGCAGACGCGGATCCCCTATCGGGTGCCCACGGGCGACGACCTCCCCAACCGGATGGCCGGCGTCCTCACCGTCCTGTACCTGATCTTCAACGAGGGCTACCTGTCCACGACCGCCGCGTCGGTGCGCGAGGACCTCTGCACCGAGGCGATCCGGCTGACCCGGCAGCTCCGTGAGGCCAGCGCAGCTCTCGGCCCACAACCGGAGGTGCTCGGGCTGCTCGCGCTCATGCTCCTGCTCGACGCCCGTCGCCCGGCCCGGGTGCGCGACGGCGTCCTCGTCACCCTGCCCGACCAGGACCGTTCCGCTTGGAATGCCGATCAGATCGAGGAGGGGCATGCGCTGGTCCGCCAGTGCCTCGCCCTGAACCGGCCAGGGCCGTACCAGATCCAGGCGGCGATCAACGCGGTGCACACGGACGCACCCGACGTGTCGTCGGTCGACTGGTCGCAGGTGGTGACGCTGTACGACCAGCTGGCAACGCTCACACCGTCACCGATCGTCGCACTGAACCGGGCGGTCGCCGTGGCCGAGCTCGACGGACCGCAGGTGGCCCTGGCGATCGTCGAGGACCTGGACCTCGGCTCGTACCACGCGTTCCACGCCACTCGCGCCGACCTGCTCCGCCGGCTGGGCCGATTCGACGAAGCACGTGAGGCCTACGGTCAGGCGATCGCGCTGACCGAGAACGAGGCCGAGCGGGCCTGGCTCGCCGGCCGCCAGGCTTCGTGCCTTACGGCGTAGACCACTCCGCAACGAAACGACAGCTATTGGTCTGAGAGGCTGCACTTGGACAGGTGAAAAGGGAACGAGCGGAAGATGGGCCTGACCGATGACGCTTGAGCAGGGCGACCTCCGCCTGTTGCAGACCGACGTGGCACGACGTCTGCTGTCGTCGCGGATTCCCGCGCGCTTTGCCTACCTCGCTGCCGATGGGACGCCGCGAGTGCTGGCGACCTGGTTTCATTGGACCGGTGACGTGCTGGCGATGCCGACCTTTCTAGCGGCGCCGCACGTCCGCCACCCAGCCGGGCGTCTTCGGGCGCTGGGAGCGAACCCCAATGTTGCCGTCACCATCGATACCGAGACCTTCCCACCCGAGGTGCTCACCATCCGAGGGCGAGTGGAGATCCAAGAGGTGAAAGGCATTCCTCCTGAATACGAATCGGCCGCCCATCGCTACCTCGGGGACGAAGCGGCTCGGATCTATCTTGATCAGATCGACCGACCAGGGACCCGGATGGCCAGCATCGACCTTCACCCGACGTGGGTGGGCGTCCTCGACTTTCAATCCCGGCTTCCGAGCGCGCTCGGTGGCATCTTGTAAACAGCGCGAAGACGCGCACAGCCTGCCCGCTCGGTCAGACTTTCAGGTCCGCAGTGGGTCGGCCAGGGGCCAGCCGGCGGCGGCGAGTTTGGCCGAGACGCGGGCGACGTCTCCGTGGGGTGGTGCCTCTCGCAGGTGCTGCTGGATGAGGTTTTCGATCTCCTCCGTGGTGATCGGGTCGTCACCGCGGCCCTCCATGACGGTTCCGGTTGTCAGTCGCTCGATGACGTCCCGGGTCTGCTCCTCGGTCAACCGTCGCCGCAGTAGCGCGACCAGAGGGAATCGGTCGGGTCTCGGGACTCCGTCGGGGTAGCCGACTTCCAACCAGCTCAGGACCCGGTTGAAGACGGTCCCACGATCATTCGTCGTCATCGCTCACCCGAGGATCTGCTTGCCGAAGATGATCACTACGATGCCGAACGGCCGGCGCGGCGACCGAGACGCCGAAGCAGGCAAGCGCGCCAACCCGCCGATCACGGTGGGCGGCCCTGCGAACGCGGTTCCGTCGGCGCCGAGTGGCCGCAACAACGTTTCCGTCATGTACTTACACTGCTGCCTCGGTTCGGCAGATTCCACCTCGGAGCCGTCCCAGGAGCGGATATCACCGAGACTTCATCTGAAGTTTCCCCCCCATTCCGCCGACGCACGGCCGGCCCAAGACGAGTACCGCATCCGCGGCTGTAGCCCGGGGACCAGGCAGCCGCGAGATCGGGACATTCCCGCGGCCCGCGACGCGGCTGAGTGAACGCGTGCAGGCTCGCAAGCGGCCTCGAGCGTTAGTTGATCAGTTCCAGAATGAGGGCTTCGACACGGCGACGAATTTCGTCCCGGACGCGGCGAACTGCGGACAAGTCCTTGCCGGCTGGATCCTCGAGTTCCCAGTCCTCGTAGCGCCTGCCAGGATGGTACGGGCAGCTGTCGCTGCAGCCCATGGTGATCACGACGTCGGAGGCGCGAAGGGCGTCGGTCGTGAGGATCTTGGGTTTCTCGGCCGCGATGTCGATGCCCTCTTCCGCCATCACCTGCACGGCGGCGGGATTGATCTTGCTGGCCGGTTCGGATCCGGCGGAGCGGACCTCGATCGCGCCGCCGGCAAGGTGGCTGAGATAGCCGGCTGCCATCTGGGATCTCCCGGCGTTGTGAGTGCAGACGAATAGCACAGATGGCCTGTCACTCATCGGAAACCTTCCGGTTCAGCGTCGGACGTGGTGGTCACGAAGCAGCCTGATCGGCAGCCACGATATTCATCTCCGTGCGTGGTCATACGATCGGTGGCCGGCCGAGCATCGTCATCCTGACGACCGTGCGCCAGCGCATCGGCCGGCGCGACGGGCGAGCGAGCGAAGCCTCCCGGTAGCCGTGGAAAACCTCACCCATCGGGGCGCCGCGGACTGCGGCGGCGAGAGTCCACGTCAGCATGTAGCCGGGCACCAGAGGAGCCGGCAGCGACCGCCAGGCCATCCACAGCCGGTTCCGTGCGGTCATCCGCACGTAGCCGTCGTGCCGGGCAGGGAGCGTACGCGGGTGAAATGCTTTCAGGTCGGCGGAGTACCAGATCGACCAGCCGGCGTCCAGCAGCCGCCACGACAGGTCCGACTCCTCCATGGCGTGGAAGAACCGTTCGTCGAACCCGTCCAGCGCCTGGAAGGCTGCCGCCCGTACGACGCATGCGGCGCCGACGAAATGCGTGACTGGTCCCGGCCTCCTGGCTGACCTCGATCCGAGGCGCGGGATGTGGCGGCGCTGCGTCTGGCCGTCTTCGTCGACCAGGCGGATCGCCATGGCGCCGATCTTGGGATCGGCCTTGAACCGTGCGACGACAGCAACGAGCAGGTACGGGTCGAGCAGCTCGGCGTCGTCGTCGAGGAACATGACGAGCCGCGCATCAGCGGCAGCCGCGCCGATGTTGCGACCACCGGGGATCCCGACGTTCGTCGGCAGCACGATGAGCCGATCGGATGGATCGGCCTGTGGCGCAGGAGCGCCGTTCATGACCAGCACCACCTGCGCATGGACGTGCCGCTGCGCTCGCACCGATGCGATCGCCTTGGCAAGTTCGGCAGGGCGGTCTCCCTGGGTTAGCAGGACCACAGCGATCTCGTGGCGGATCTCTTCGGCCGCACTCCTGCGGACCGCGCCCACTATCGCGGGCCGGGTGCGACGTCGGATCTGCTGTTGGGTCAACCCCATGACAAAGCCCCCAGAATCAATTCCAGGCCATCAAGCCGGTGCGACTCGGCACCTCGGGAGTCTTGTCGCCCATCGTGAATCGTGTGTGAACGCGGGAAGACGACTGGCCCAACGGAGAAGGACAGCGCATCAGGCGGTTGGCGCCGGCAATCGGCAGCCCGGGATCCCTGCAAGACGGTTGCGTCGAGCTCGACGAGGCAGACGCACGCCTGACGACCAGGCGTCGTCACCACGGTTCGACTCCCGCCGCCCCTGTCACTAGGACAAACAGCGCACGACGACACCGCACGCGGGTCGGCTTCAGGACGAGGCTCGGTTCGGTGCCGTGTGGCATTCGAGAAGAGCGTCGCTCTCTTCTGAACGGACCCGTTTGCGGGTGCGCAGAAGCAAGTGAGCGTTCACCTGTCGTTCATCTTGGGCCGTCCAACTGGTCATGTGATCCGCGTACGTTCGCCGCAGCGAGAGGCCGTCGTGCCTAGTGAACTCAGGTCTCGCGCGCATCCGGCCGGGCAGCGGGCCCGCTGGGTATCGACACGGGGGCGACCCCCAGTCTGGAGAAGGACCACTCACATGACCATGAAAAGCCTCGTGGTGTCGCGAGCGGGCAAGCTCGCCGCCTTGGCGGCTCTGGCCACCCTCGCCCTCGTCGCGTGCGGCTCCGACCCAGGCGCCACCCCGGCGGGCGGCGGCTCGGCGGGCTCGGCCGGCTCGGCCGGCTCCAGCGGCGCATCCGGATCCTGCCCCGCTGGAAAGCTGTCGGCCGAGGGTTCGAGCGCGCAGGCCAATGCCATTACCGAGGTGATTGCCAACTACAACGACAAGTGCAGCAACGCGGCGACCATCGAGTACAACCCAACCGGCTCCGGCGCCGGGATCAAGTCCTTCTACAACGGCCTGGTCGACTTCGCCGGCTCGGACTCCGCACTCAAGACCGTGGAGAAGGACGGCGTCATCGAGGCTGACAAGGCCAAGGAGCGCTGCGGCGGCAACCCTGCCTGGGACCTGCCGATGGTGGTCGGCCCGATCGCATTCGCCTACAACATCGACGGAGTCGACAAGCTGGTGCTGAATGCCGAGGTGCTGGCCAACATCTTCAACGGCACCATCAAGACCTGGAACGACCCGGCGATCGCCAAGCTCAACGCGGACGCCAAGCTGCCCAGCGCGAACATCACCGTGTTCTTCCGCTCCGACGAGTCCGGCACCACCGAGAACACGACCAAGTTCCTCCAGAAGGCCGGCAACGGCGCCTGGAAGAAGGACCCGGCTAAGGCATGGACCGGCACCGGCGAGGGCAAGAACAAGTCCTCCGGCGTCGCCGAGGCGACGGCCAGCACCAAGAACTCCATCTCCTACATGGAGTGGAGCTATGCCAAGGACAACAAGCTCAGCATGGCCCAGCTGGACAGCGGAAGCGGCCCGGTCGAGCTCAACGGTGATGCCGTCGCCAAGGCGGTCGCGGAGGCGACCGTGAAGGGCAGTGGCAACGACCTCTCCCTGGACCTGAAGTACTCCGGCACCGCCGCCGGGGCCTACCCCGCGCTGCTGGTCACCTACGAGATCGTCTGCAGCAAGGGCCTCGCCGCCGACAAGACCGCGATCGTCAAGGACTTCCTCACCTTCTTCGCCTCGTCGGACACGCAGAAGTCCCTCGAGGACCTCGGCTACGCACCGCTTCCCGAGGACCTGCAGGGTAAGGTCAAGACAGCGATCGGCTCGATCCAGTAGCACATTCCCGGTGCGGGTCACCCGGTCGGCGTGCCGGGTGACCCGCACACCAGCCGGCACCAGCAGGAAGACCCATGGCAGTGACCGACACCGATGCGACGCAAGTCCAGCCCGAACCTGCTGCAGTTGATCCGACCGTCTCGCCTGTGCACGATGGCGCCTCAGCCCGGCACTCGCCGGTGCCGCAGGTCCTGCACCACGCCCACGCTGAACCGGTCGAGGCGCCCCCTCGGCCAGTGGGTCCGCCCGCCCGCCCGGCTGAAGCCCCCGCTCGCGGAGTCAAACTCGCCAGGATCAGCCGCACCGGCGATCGAGTCTTCAAAGCGATGACCGGCGGGTCCAGCACCGTGATCGTGCTGTTGGTGATCTTCGTCGGGGTCTTCCTGCTCGCCCTGGCGCTGCCGAGCCTGCTGGCCGACAAGGACAACTTCCTCACCTCGCGCAACTGGACCGTCTCCGGCGCAGAGCTCAGGTTCGGCATCCTCGGCCTGCTGTGGACGACCGTGCTGTCGTCGATCCTCGCCATGGCCATTTCGGTGCCGATCTCTGTGGGCGTCGCGCTCTGCCTCACCCATTACCTTCACAAGCGAGCTGCCGGACCGGTCTCCTTCGTGGTCGACCTTCTCGCCGCGGTGCCGTCGATCATCTTCGGCCTCTGGGGGCTGACGGTCCTCGGCCCCGCCCTCGCCCCGGCCGCGAAGTGGCTGGCCAGACAGCTCGGCTGGATCCCGCTCTTCACTGAGACCGTGGACCCGAAGGGCTCCGTCTTCGTGGCCTCCGTCGTGCTGGCGATCATGATCCTGCCGATCGTCACCGCGATCTCCCGGGACGTGTTCGCGCAGACCCCTCGGGATCACATCGAGGCCGCGCTCGCCCTCGGGGCGACCCGCTGGGAGATGATCCGCACCGCAGTGCTGCCCTACGGCCGCTCCGGCGTAATCGCAGCCTCGATGCTCGGCCTCGGCCGGGCGCTCGGCGAGACCGTTGCGGTCATGATCATCCTGACCCAGCCCGCGCCCGGCGCCGCGTTCACCCCGTCGATCTTCGCCGGCGGTGAGACCTTCGCCAGCAAGATCGCCAACAACGCTGCCGAGTTCGACAGCCCGTCCAAGACCGGGGCCTACATCGCCGCCGGCCTGGTGCTCTTCGTCGTCACGTTCGCGGTCAACGCGTTCGCCCGGGTCATCGCCACCCGCGGGCAGGCCAAGTCATGAGCGCCACCGCCGGACAGCAGGTGTCCCTTCGCCGACCCAGCGGTTCGCGAACGATCAAGAACGTGCTCGCCACCGGCTATGTCGGCCTGGCGACGCTGCTTGCCATCGTGCCGCTGGTCTGGGTCCTCTACGCCGTGATCACGAAGGGCATCCGGCTGGTGCTCACGTCGAACTGGTGGTTGCAGAGCCAGCGTGGCATTACACCACGCCGCGAGGGTGGTGGCGCATACCACGCGATCGTCGGCACGGTCGAGATGGCACTCATCTGTGCCGTCATTGCGGTCCCGATAGGCATTCTCGGCGCGATCTTCCTGATCGAGTACGGGCGTGGGACCAGAGTCGCGCGGGCGATCAGCTTCACCGTCGACATCCTCAGCGGCATCCCATCGATCGTCGCGGCGCTGTTCATCTACGCCCTCTTCATCACGATCTTCGGGTTCGGCAGGTCCTCCATCGCCGTCTCGTGCGCGCTGGTGCTGCTGATGCTGCCCACGGTGCTCCGGTCGACGGAGGAGATGCTCAAGCTGGTTCCGGACTCACTCCGCGAGGCCTCGTACGCGCTCGGCGTGCCCAAGTGGAAGACCATCCTGCGCGTCGTGATCCCGACCGCGTTCAGCGGGATCTCCACCGGCGTCGTCCTGGGCTTGGCGCGGGTGATGGGCGAGACCGCGCCACTGCTGATCTTGGTGTCGTACGCGGTCGGGATCAACTTCTCCCCGACGAGCGACACCATGGGCGCACTGCCGACGATGATCAACTCGGGCCGGGACCAAGCACCCAGCCTGCCTGGCTACGAGCGGGTCTGGGCCGCCGCGCTGACCTTGATCCTGATCGTGATGTTGCTCAACCTGCTGGCCCGGGCGATCGCCCGCGCCAGCAAGCTGAAGGAGAAGTAGACAATGGCCAAGCGAATCGACGTCAAGAACGTCGACATCTACTACGGCGGCTTCCATGCCGTCGAGGGCGTCTCGATGACGGTGGAGCCGAGAACCGTCACCGCCTTCATCGGGCCCTCCGGCTGCGGGAAGTCCACCCTGCTCCGGACGCTGAACCGGATGCATGAAGTCATTCCGGGCGCACACGTGAAGGGCAGCATCGAGCTCGACGGCACGGACCTCTACGGCCCCGGCGTCGACCCGGTCGCGGTACGGCGGGTGGTGGGCATGGTGTTCCAGCGGCCCAATCCGTTCCCTTCGATGTCCATCTTCGACAACGTCGCCTCCGGGCTGCGGTTGAACGGGGTCAAGAGCAAGCGCGCCCTGTCCGAGGCCGTCGAGCGTTCGCTGAACGCGGCCAACCTGTGGAACGAGGTCAAGGACCGGCTCGGCAAGGCCGGCATGGGCCTGTCTGGTGGGCAGCAGCAGCGGCTCTGCATCGCCCGCGCGATCGCCGTCGAACCGCAGGTGCTGCTGATGGACGAGCCCTGCTCGGCGCTGGACCCGATCTCAACACTCGCGATCGAGGACCTGATCGGAGAGCTCAAGGAGCGCTACACCGTCGTCATCGTCACCCACAACATGCAGCAGGCGGCTCGGGTCAGCGACCAGACCGCATTCTTCAACCTGGCGGCGCAGGGCAAGCCGGGCAAGCTGATCGAGGTCGGATCGACCGAGAAGATCTTCTCCAACCCGGACCAGAAGGCGACCGAGGACTACATCACCGGCCGATTCGGCTAGGAAGCGAACCGGTGCTCCGCGGGGCCCGGGCAGCTGAGGGGTCACTTCGCGTGGCTGCGAAGCCGGCAATGCCCCCACGGGCAGATTCGGCAGCAGACGGATCCGGGCCCGGGAACGCCTACGCGAGCCCGGGAACGATGACCTGGGCCTTGGAACGACTACGGCTGGGGCCAGATCTCCGCTTCGGGAAACTCGCCCGTGACGACATAGATGATTCGCCGGCCCATCGAGGCGGCATGGTCGGCGATCCGCTCGTAGTAACGGCCGAGCAGCGCCACATCGACCGCGGCCTCCACCCCGTACGGCCAGTCGCCGCTCAGCAGCACCCGGAACTGGGTCCGCCGCAACTCGTCCATCTCCTGGTCGCGGGCCCGCAGCTCCTGCGCGGTCTGGATGTTGCGGTCGTTCAGCGTCTGTCCGGCGGTGATCACCATCTTCTCGGCGACGTCGCCCATCCGGACAAAGCTCGGCCGCAAGGGCTCCGGCACCGCAGTGTCCGGATAGCGCAGCCGGGCGATCTTCGCCACGTGTGCGGCCAGGTCACCCATCCGTTCCAACTCGGTCACCATTCGCAGCGTCGCGACGATCGTCCGCAACTCGCCGGCCACGGGGGATTGGGTGGCCAACAGCGAGAACGCTCGCTGCTCGACGTCGGACTGCTTGGCGTCCAACAACTCGTCGTCGCCGATCACCTGCTCGGCCAGGTGGATGTCGGCCTCGAGCAGCGCCGTCGTACTGCTGCGTACCGCGGTCGAGACGGCCTGCGACATCTGGACCAGATCGGCCAGGATGTCGTCCAGGTGCTCCCGATAGGCGTCACGCATGTTGCTTCCCTCATCTCCAACGTCGGGCACTTTCAACCTTATGCCCGGGTGCTACGCCGGCCCCCGAGGACGATGAATGCCACGTGAACATAGGCAGAACGATCGGCGATAACGGTCCAGCGACTCTCGTTCTTGCCGGGACAATGCGGTCCGCCCTCTACCATCGAGAGCGTGAACGCGACCGCCGCACTGGTGGTTGGCCTGCTGAGCGGGTTGCTGCTCGGCGTGCTGGTTCTGTGGCGCGCCCGGCGGCGTCCCCGGCCAGAGGTCGTCACCGACCTCAGCGACGAGCCGCCGGTGGTCCCGGAGGGCGTGTCCGCCGTCTTGGACGCGCTCACCTCCTCTGCGGTGGTGGTCGGCCCGCACGACGAGGTGCTGGAAGCCACCGTCAGCGCCCGTACCCAGGGGCTGGCTCGCGGCACCAGAATCGTTGTGCCCGAGCTGCTCGATCTGGTCCGCCGGGTGCGCCGGGAGCAGGCCGGTGCCAGCGTCGACCTGGAGCTGGCTCGGGGCACCCGCGGCGCGGCGATCTTTCTCACCGCCCGGGTAGCTCCGCTGGCCGGTGACCTGATCTTGATCCTGGCCGACGACCTGACCGCCGCACGCCGGATCGAGCAGACCCGGCGTGACTTCGTCGCCAACATCAGCCACGAGCTGAAGACGCCGATCGGCGCCATCTCACTGCTGTCCGAGGCGGTGGAGGCCGCGGCGGACGACCCCGACGCCGTACGGAACTTCGCGAGCCGGATGAGCGTCGAGTCCGCGCGGCTGAACGACCTGGTCGGGCAGGTGATCGACCTGTCGCGGCTGCAGGCCGACGACCCGCTCGCCAATCCGGAGGAGGTCGAGATCGACGAGATGCTCGCGGAGGCAATCGACCGCTACCAGGTCGACGCGCAGCGCCACGGCGTGACGCTCACGGTCGCCGGCGCCACCGGTTGCCGAGTGCTCGGCAGCAGCCGGCAGCTGGGCGTCGCAGTCGGCAACCTGGTCGAGAACGCGGTCGTCTACTCCGACCCGGGGGCGCGCGTCGTCGTGGCCGCCCACTCGGTAGCGCGCAGTGACGACGACTACGTCGAGATCACGGTCTCCGACAGCGGGATCGGCATCGCGCCCACCGAGCTGGAGCGGATCTTCGAGCGCTTCTACCGCGTCGACTACGCGCGCAGCCGGGCCAACGGCGGCACCGGCCTCGGGTTGTCCATCGTCAAGCACATCGCCGCGGCCCACGGCGGCGAGGTCGCCGTCTGGAGTCAGCTGGGCCAGGGCTCGACCTTCACTCTCCGGATGCCGGCGCACCTGGGTCAGCCCGCGCAGGCGGAAGGGACGGCCGCCGAGACGGCCTCGGCGGTCGGGCAAGCGCCTCGCGTCAGCTCTGAGCCCGTGGGCGAGCGTTGGCCGGCACCGCGCCAGCGCCCCTCGCTGGAGGCCGCGACGTGACCAAGGTGCTGCTGATCGAGGATGAGGAGTCCTACCGCGAGGCGATGGCGTACATGCTGCGCGGCGAGGGATTCGAGGTCGTCGAGGCGGCCGACGGGGCGCAGGGCCTCGCGGCGTACGACCGCGGAGGCGCCGACATCGTCCTGCTCGACCTGATGATGCCGGGCCTTTCGGGCACCGAAGTCTGCCGGCAGCTCCGGCTCCGCGGCTCGGTGCCGGTGATCATGGTGACCGCTCGCGACTCCGAGGTGGACAAGGTCGTCGGCCTGGAGCTGGGCGCGGACGACTACGTCACCAAGCCGTTCAGCCATCGCGAGCTCGTGGCGCGGATCAGAGCAGTGTTGCGGCGCGGCCAGGAGGTCGAGCTGGTCCCGGACGTCGTAGAAGCCGCCGGCGTACGCATGGACGTCGAGCGACACGAGGTGTCGGTCGCGGGCGAGCCGGTACGGCTGGCGCTGAAGGAATTCGAACTGCTCGAGCTGCTGCTGCGAAACGCCGGCCGGGTCCTCACCCGCGGCCAGCTGATCGACCGGATCTGGGGCGCCGACTATGTCGGCGACACCAAGACCCTGGACGTGCACATCAAACGGCTGCGGACCAAGATCGAAAACGATCCGGCGAACCCCCGGTACCTGATCACCGTACGAGGCCTGGGCTACAAGTTCGAGGGCTAGGCCCGAGCCGTCACCGGTTGGACCGGCCATTGCTCGGTTGTTGCCGCGCACCCGGATCTCGCTGTGACGGGGCAGGGGCACGATCACCTACGCCGGCTCGGTGAATCCCGCGCGGCCGGCCCGTGCGCACAAACTGCGGAAGGATGTGCGCATGATCGATATCAACACGATCCTCCTGGTTGGAGCAGTCGTGTTGATCGCCGCTATCTTCGCGGCCCGGGTCGGTGCCCGGATCGGGTTGCCGTCGCTGTTGCTGTTCCTCGGCCTCGGCATGCTGCTCGGCGGCTCGGCCATCGGAATCCGGTTCAACGACGCCAATCTCGCACAAGCGCTGGGTTTCGCGGCGCTGGTGTTGATCTTGGCCGAGGGCGGTCTGACCACCAAGTGGGAGGACATCAAGCCGTCGGTCGGCGCCGCGACCGTGCTGGCCACCGCGGGCATCGGGGTGAGCGTCGGGCTGATGACGCTCTTCGGCCACTACGTGCTCGGCCTGGACGTCTGGATCGCCGTGCTGCTCGGCGCCGTCACCTCACCGACCGACGCGGCGGCCGTCTTCTCGGTGCTTCGCAACGTACCCATCCCGCACCGGCTGCGCGGTGTGCTGGAGGCCGAGTCCGGCCTGAACGACGCCCCGACGGTGCTCCTCGTCCTCCTCGCGAGCTCGCTCGCCGCAGGCCACGGCAGCGATCTCGGTGTGCCCGGTCTCATCGGCCTGATCGTGCTCGAGCTCGTCGGCGGCCTCGCCATCGGCGCCGGCATGGGCTGGGTCGGCGCGTGGCTGCTCCGCCGGGTCGCCCTGCCGTCCTCCGGTCTCTATCCGTTGGCGATCCTGGTCTGGGCCGTGTTCGCGTACGGGGCGACGGCGGCGCTGCAGCTCAGCGGTTTCGCGGCCGTCTACGCCTGTGCGCTGGTCCTCGGCAACACCCGCCTGCCGCACCGGGCCGCGACTCGCTCGTTCGTCGAGGGGATCGGCTGGATCTCCCAGATCGGGCTGTTCGTGATGCTCGGCCTGCTGGCCAGCCCGCGCGACCTGACCGTACGGGAGGCGGTGGTCGCCATCATCGCCGGCGGCTTCCTCACCGTGGTCGCCCGGCCAGTCTCGGTGCTGCTGTCGGCAATCTGGTTCAGATTCCCGCTGCGGCAGCTGGCGTTCCTGTCCTGGGCCGGACTGCGTGGCGCCGTACCGATCGTGCTCGCGACCATCCCGCGGGCCGACGGCATCGAGAGCGCCATCTTCTTGTTCAACGTGGTCCTGGTGTTCGTCCTGGTCTCCACCATCGTCCAGGCGCCGACGCTGCCGTTCGTCGCCAGACGACTCGGCTTGGTCGACGACGCGACGCCGCAGGACGTCGAGGTCGAGGTCGCGCCGCTGGACAGGATCTCCGCCGACCTGCTGCAGGTGAGGATTCCTGCCGGCTCTCGGCTGTCCGGCGTCGAGGTGGGCGAGCTGCGGTTGCCCAAGCACACCATCGTGTCGCTCATCATCCGCGATGATCATCCGTTCTTCCCCAGCGGTCGGGAACGGATCAGAGTAGGTGACGAACTGCTCGTCGTCACGCCGGAGAACCAGCGCGAGGCCACCGAGGAGCGGCTCCGAGCCGTCGGCCGCGGCGGCCGATTGGCCGGTTGGCGCAGAGGGCGCTACTAGCCCCGACCCAGCCCGTACGGGACGGCGTACGACTCCCCGAGCCGGGCCGTCGGGAGGCTGGGCGCGTGCAGCGAGTCGGCGATGCGCTCTATCAGCCACAGGTCGTAGAGCCACTGCAGCCGGATCCGCATCCGATGCGGAACGGGACGGGCGGCGACGATGCCCTCCTCGCCACCGACCACCTGGAGGTGATCCCAGACCTCGGGGGCGGGGCCCAGTTCCCGCAGGAGAGCGCTCAGCGCGCCTGGAACGGTGGAGTCGGCGCGCAGCACCCCGCCCACACCGGTGAGCTCGAACTCCGGCACCTCCACCCGGACGACCGTGATCTGGCGGAGGTGTCGGGTCATCACGCCGGGCAGGTACGTCTCGTCGATGCCCAGACGGATGAACACCTGGCGGCCATGGCGGCTGCCGTAGATCAGGTTCGGCTGGAAGCGGCTGGCGGCCCGTGGCGCCTGCAGCCCGAGCCGTGCGGCGACCGAGTTCTCGGCCACAGCGTCGCGATCGACGTCGCCGGGGTCGGTGTGCACCGTCATCGCATCCAGCAGGCTCGGCCAACCGATGGAGCCCGCGTCACGGATCTCCGCCGCACTGCCGACCCCGACCCCAGGCATCGGGTTGTTCAGCGGGTGATCCTGGGCGGGTCGCGCCTGCGCCCGCATCAAGACCACGACCAGCGCCACCACGGCAAGGGGCAGCACCACCGCCGCGATGACCGTTCCCGGATGCACACGCCGAGACTATGCGCATGACGGCGCGGCTCAGACCGGCCCGCGACTCCTCGCCCCAGACCTAACTCCCGCTCCAGATCGGTACTTCCCGCGCCACCTATAGCTGCCGCGGGAAGCATCGAAGTGGAGCGGGAGGGCGCACGTGCGAGATGGGGAAGTGGGCCGGATGGAGGGGGTGGAGCGGGAGGGCGGAGGTGGGCGGAGCGGAAGGGCGGAGGTGGGGGGATTGAGAAAGTGGGCGGGACGGACGGCGAGGGCTGCTAGCCGCCCAGTGCAGGCGTCGCGCTCCGGGTCTGGGAGGGCAGGCACACCGTCGGGCTGGTCACGGCGAGCCTGGTCTTGGCGTTCTTGTTGAAGCCGCCGTACTTGTTGCCGACCAGGACGTCGACCGTGTGATCGACCCGGTGGTCGGCCTTGACGATCACGTCCTTGAAGAAGGCCTTGACCAGCATGACCTCGGGGTCGGTCAGCTCGGCTCCCACGATCACGGTCTTCTGGATCTTCTCGCCGGTATTGGCCGTCCGGGTCACGTTGAACCCGCGGTCCCGCAGCGCGCGCCCGACATCGCCGGCGAGGCCACGCTTGTTGCCGCCGTTGAACACCCGTACGGTGACTTGGCTGGACTCCAGCGAGCCCTTCGTCACGCTCTGGTCGACGCAGGGCGACGGCGGCGCCGGAGGGATGGGGCGCAGCACGTTCGTGTAGCCCCACCAGGCGGCGTAACACAGCACGCCGAGCAGCAGCAGCAAGGTGATCGGAGTCCGCACGATGCGAAAGACCCGACCGATCACCGTTGAACTCCTCTGTGCCCGCCCTCCCCGCGGCTGGCTTTCGTCTAAACCCCCGTGCGCGTGAGCCTACCCGTTGGGGCCTGCTACTTCAGGTCGAGAACGCGGGCGTGCATCGTCTGCCGCTGCTGCAACGCTGCCCGCAACGCCCGGTGCAAACCGTCCTCGAGATAGAGCTCCCCGCGCCATGACACGACATGGGCGAACAGGTCGCCGTAGAAGGTCGAATCCTCCTCGAGCAGTGCCTCGAGGTCCAAGGTGCGCTTGGTCGTCACCAGTTGATCCAGGCGCACTTGGTGGGGGGCAATCGCCGCCCACTGCTTCTGTACGTAACCGTGGTCTGGATACGGGCGTACATCCCCCACGCGCTTGAAAATCACTGTGACACTCTAACCAAGTCTGAAGAGGCTTGGAGAACAGCGCATCGTTACGATTTGGCCATGACGCAGCCGATCCCCACCGACGCTCCGGCACCTGTTTCGGCTTCGACGGAGCCCGCGCCGGACCTGTCGGGCGAGGTGGCGGCGATCGTTCGGGGCTACACCTTCGACGAGCCGGTGATCGAGCTGGGCGTGCTGATCGAGAACGACGCACCGGTGCCTTCGGCCGGAATCCGGATCCCGCTGGCCATGCTCAACCGTCACGGTCTGGTCTCGGGCGCCACGGGCACCGGCAAGACCAAGACGCTGCAGCTGATGGCCGAGCAGATCTCCGCTGCGGGGGTGCCGGTGTTCGCGGCCGACATCAAGGGCGACCTGTCCGGCATCGCCTCGCCCGGTCAGCCCAACGACAAGCTGATGGCGCGGACCCAGAAGATCGGTCAGAATTGGGTCCCGCAGGCCTGCCCGACCGAGTTCTTCGCCCTCGGCGGTCAGGGCAACGGCGTGCCGCTGCGGGCGACCATGAGCTCCTTCGGCCCGGTCCTGCTGTCGAAGGTGCTCGGTCTCAACGACGTCCAGGAGTCTTCGCTGGGGCTCGTCTTCCACTACGCCGACCAGGCCGGGCTGCCGCTGCTCGACCTGCAGGACCTGCGGGCGGTGCTCACCCACCTGACCACCGACGAGGGCAAGGCGGAGCTGAAGAACATCGGCGGGCTCAGCGCCGCGACGGTCGGGGTGATCCTGCGTACGTTGATCGGCTTCGCCGACCAGGGCGCGGACGCGTTCTTCGGCGAGCCGGAGTTCGACACCCGCGACCTGCTCCGCGTCGCCAGAGACGGCCGCGGCGTCGTGTCGCTGCTCGAGCTGCCGAACCTGCAGGACCGCCCGGCCGTCTTCTCCACCTTCTTGATGTGGCTGCTGGCCGACCTCTTCCACGACCTGCCCGAGGTCGGCGACGTGGACAAGCCCAAACTGGTCTTCTTCTTCGACGAGGCGCACCTGCTCTTCAACGACGCCTCCAAGGCGTTCCTCAACGCGATCGCCCAGACCGTACGGCTGATCCGATCCAAGGGCATCGGCGTCTTCTTCGTCACCCAGACCCCCAAGGACGTGCCCGACGACGTCCTCGCCCAGCTCGGCTCGCGGGTCCAGCACCAGCTCCGGGCGCACACCCCGAACGACGCCAAGGCGCTGAAGCAGACTGTTGCCACCTTCCCCAAGTCGCACTACGACCTCGCCGAAACTCTGCAGCAGCTCGGCATCGGCGAGGCGATCGTGACCGTGATGGATCCCGACGGGGCGCCGACCCCGGTCGCCTGGACCCGGATGCGCGCCCCGCAGTCGCTGATGGCGCCGACGCCGGAGGAGGTGCTGCGGCCGGGGATCGCTGCATCGTCGCTGATGGCGAAGTACGGCACCGCGATCGACCGGGACTCCGCCCGCGAGATGCTGGCCCGGGCGCTAGCGGCCGGCGCCCAGCAGGCCGAGGCGGAACGGCAGGCTGCCGAGGCGCAGGCTCGGGCAGACGCCCAGGCCAGGGCCGACGCCAAGGCTCGAGCAGAGGCCGAGCGGCAGGCCGAGCGCGAGCCGCGGACGCGAACCACCCGGCAGCCGAGCCGCCGGACCTCCGACAAGGGCCTCATCGGGGAGATCGTGGGCTCGACGACCTTCCGGCAGGTGGCGCGGAGCGCGACCACGCAGATCATCCGAAGCATCTTCGGTACGGCCCGCCGGCGGCGCTGAAGCCAGGGCCGAGAACAGCTCTCGATCGCGCCCTGAAGGTGTCGCGGGACTCGGGTCCGGCGAAGGAGTTGGTCGCCGCGGCTCGATAGTGTGGACCCAGGGACCCGAGGAGGAGTTGTCATGATCGATGCCGCGGCTGGCGCACCCCAAGGCGACGTGCCCGAATCCGACTGGGCCGAGCAGAACGTTGACGCCGACCCGCTCGCCGAGGTCGAGGGCGAGCCCGGACAGCGGCCGGCCGTGCTGCAGCAGGGCTCCCGTGAGGCCGACGAGGCGGACCTGGTCGAGCAGGAGACCATCGCGTACGTGAACGACGACGACGAGGCCTGAACCGCACTCTCCGAGGCCTCACCCGACCGGGCTGCCATCGCCCGTCGTGTCGGCGGGACCGACGGCTGCGTGCCGAAGGTCGTCCGGGCCGAGCGTGTAGCCGCGCAGCGCCAGCAGGCTGATCATGATCAAGGCGGCCGGCAGCGCGGCGAAGCCGACCCTGATCGCGGTGATCGCGCGGGCCGGCTGGACAAGATCACCAGCGGTCGACGAGCGGTAGCCGCCGATGGTGAGGACGAGGGCGAAGATCGCCGGGCCGAGGGCGAGACCTAGCGTCTCGCCGGCGGTCCAGACGCCGGTGAGCAGCCCGACCCGGTTCTCCCCGGTTCGCTCCGCGTGGTGAGCCGCGGTGTCGGGCAGCATCGCGAGCGGGAAGAGCTGGCACCCGGCGTACCCGGCCCCCGCGATCGCCGCGACCGCGTAGATCACGATCGGCGGCGCGGAGCCGACGGCGAGCAGGCTGGCAGCGCCAGCCGTCAAGACCCCCGAGCCGATGACGTAGCCGCGCTTCTTGCCCAGCCGTCCGGCAACCCGCTGCCACAGCGGAGTCACCAGCACTGCGGGCCCGACGAAGCAGGCGAAGAGGAAGGACGAGGCGCTCGGGTCGTGCAGGACCGCCCGGGAGACGTAGTCCACCCCGGCCAGCATGGAGCCGATCGCCAGCGCCTGGACCACGAAGGTGAGCAGCAGCAGCCGGAAGTCGCGGATCCGCCAGGCAAGGCTCAGCTGCCCGGACAGGCCGCCGGGCGGCGAGGGGACAGCCGTCGTGCGCGCCCCGCTCGTGCCGACGTAGGCCCCCAGCACGCCGACCAGGATCAGCAACGCGACGAAGATCGCCATCGCACGATAGCCGGCCGCGCCGCCGACGAGATTGCGGATCAGCGGCGCCGACGCGCCGCTGGCCAAGATCGCGACGGCCAGGATCGCGACCCGCCAGCTGAGCAGCCGGGTACGTTCGGCGTAGTCCCCGGTCAGCTCCGCGGGCATGGCGACGTACGGCACCTGGAACGCCGAGTAGGCCGTCGCGCAGAGCAGGAAGATCACCGCCACCCAGCCGCCCGCCACTCCCCGCGGCGCCTGCGGCCCGGAGAACAGCAACGCGAAGCTGAGCGCCAGGGCGAGGCCGCCCCAGAGCAGGAACGGCCGCCGGGTGCGGCGGGCATTGCTGGACCTGTCGCTGAGCCGGCCGGTGATCGGGTTCACGATCACGTCCCACGCCTTGGGCAGGAAGACGATCAAGCCGGCCAGCGCGGAGCCGATGCCCAGGGAGTCGGTGAGGTAGGGCAGCAGCAGCAGGCCCGGCACGGTCCCGAACGACCCGGTCGCGATCCCGCCCAGCGCGTAGCCGACCCGAAGCCTCGCACTGAGCCCGCTCGCCACCCGCCGATCATCGACCACGCCGTGCGAGCGTCGACAAGGGCGCGCCGACTCTTTCGGAGGGAATGAGCGCAGTGCCGTGCCGCTGACACTCCTTGGCCGCCCGGATGCGGTGCGCGAAGATCGACGAAGGAGTCGGCTTCCGGGCGCAGGTCGACGACCCTCGCGGATCATCTTCGGACCCGGCGCGAGCGCCGCGCTGTCGGGTGGGTGCCCACGGCTGGCGCACCGGACCCTCGATGTTCAGGCGGCCAGGGTCAGGTCCGGCCGATCGGGATGGTCCGGGCGTTCCGGCTGCTCCGGGTCGGTCGGGCCTGGCCGGCTCGCGATCCGGCCGACGACCATGATCGCGGCGCTCAAGATCACCACCGTCGGTCCGACCAGCAAGCCCTCGCCCGGACCGCTGTCGGAGGTCGCGTTGTACGCGGCCCGCCAGAACAGCGTGTCGGAGAAGGTTCCCAACGGCCCCGCGACGACTGCCGTGACGAGCAGCAACGTCAGTCTCGAGCCGCCCCGCCGGCGGGAGGCGAGCGCCTCCGCGGCGGCGAACTGCATCGACGGGGAGAAGTTGATCACGGCGAGGAGAAGCCAGCACGCGACGTACAGCCAGGTCGGGTTGCTGCCGAGCGGCCGCCAGCCGAGGGCGTACCAGAGAAGTTCGGCAAACCCGAGAATGACCAGGCCACCGGCGCCGACACCGGTGCCGATCCGGGCCCAGCGATAGGGCGGCCCCATGACGAGGAAGCCCAGCCAGCTGAGCGCGGCGACGATGCTGGCGACCGCGTGCAGGAGGGCTGCGATCCGCAGGTCGTCGCTCACCAGGTCGAAGTGGTGGTCGGTGAAGTCGCCGGACTGCCGAGTGGCACAAACGGCGGTGTAGACCGCCGAGGGCAGGCAGGGGCCCCACCAGCGCACCATCGAGGCGGCAGCGACCAGCACGCCAGTCGTCAGCAGGCCGACACTCGTCAGGAGCCAGGCGATCCGGGTCAGCTCGGGGCTGGGCGTCAGCTCCCGCCGGGCGGTGGGTCGCCTCATCAGCTCACCTCCAGCGGCTGGGTGCGATGGCGCCATCTTGACACGTGCCGCAAGCCGGAATGTACACCGCGAGAACATCCGTGACCCAGCCGCTTCGTGCCGCAGCCGTCGAAGGGCGCGGCGGCTGCGGCCGAGGGGCCGAAGCCCGGGCCGTGTGACCATGCACCTCTCAGGCTCTCCTGATCGCCGAGTGAGAGGGTGTGGGCCGTAGCCCGCGCCGAGCGAGGCCAAGTGGTTTCGTTCGGCCCGGGGCGGGCTATGGGAAGCGCACAAGGTCAAACTTTCGAGGAGTGGAATATGCCGAAACACGACGTGGTCGAGCTGATCAAGGCCGACCACCGCGAGGTGGAGCGCCTCTTCGAGCAGCTCAGGTCGCAGCCCGCCACCAGGGCACTGAACTTCCCCGTCCTCTGCAGCCTGCTGATCGCGCACTCCCGCGCCGAGGAGGCCGACGTCTATCCGGTCGCGAAGGACGAGGCCGGCGAGACCGAGGAGGTCGCGCACAGCCAGGGCGAGCATGCCGAGGCCGAGTCGATGTTGGAGCGTATGTCGGAGATGGACCCGGATTCCGCGGAGTTCGAATCGGCCCTCGAGGAGCTCGTCGAGGCGGTCACTCACCACGTCGAGGAGGAGGAGAGCAAGGTCCTGCCCGGCATGCAGCAGCGGCTGAGCGAGGGTCGGCGGGCCGAGCTGGCCGAGGCGTTCATCAGCACCCGGATCGAACACCTCGGCGACCGGCCGGGCGACGCAACGCGGGTGGACGTCGTGCAGCAGGCCGCCAATGCCGACCTCGACGGGAGGTCGGCCAAGTCCAAGGAACAGCTCAAGGAAGACCTGCTCGCCAAGGCAGAGGCGAGCGAGGAGTAGAGATCACAGGAGTCAGGAATGAGTGACATGACCCAGTCTCAGGTGCCACCGGGCGGGGACGCCGACCCCGATCCCTCGACCGAGATGGTGCCGCCGGCGGCGCGGACGTCCGTCGACCCGTCGCGGCCGGACCAGGACGCCGACCTGCCCGCCGACGAGATGGCGGGTCGCGAGCAGGAGTCCGGGCAGGAGCCCGACCGGGAGATGCCGGCGGCGGGTCTGCCCACGCGGGAGGACCACCAGGGCGCCAGCGGCGCCGAGGCGCCGGCATCGTCGGACCCGATGCCCGACATGGCCGGCGGCGAACCGAGTCCCGAGCTATAGCCCAGGAGATGTCCCGCGATCGCGATCCGGGGGGGCACGGGGGGGCTGTCCCCCCCGGAATTGGTGCAGACCCGGCCGGGGTGCGGGTCGGCACGAGACGGAAGTCAGCGTTGCTTCGGGCGGCCGTGATCACCCTCGCCCTGTTGCTCGCCGGCTGCTCGGGGTCGGCGGCCGTCCGGGACACGCTGCTGCAGGCCAGTCGGGACGCCGCGTCGGCCGTCCATAGCGGCGCGGCCGCCCTGGACATGCTCGACAAGGGCCGGATCACGCGCGCCGTGGCGCAGACAGCCATGATCGACATGACCAAGCAGATTGCGAGCGCGGCCGACCAGATCACGCAGGTCGAGCTGACCACGCCGGACGATCAGAAGATTCGGAACACGGTCCGGGCCGCAACCGACAAAGGCAGCATGGCCGTGGTCGCCGGCCGGGACTGCGTCCAGCTGCAGATCAGCTGCCAGCCGGCCAAGGATCAGCTGAACCAGGCGGCGGCAGAGCTGGACGAGATCGTCTCGGAGCTGCGGAGCGCTTCGTGAAGAAGATCTTCGGCGTCATGCTCGGGATCCTGACCGCCATCGGCGGATTCGTCGACATCGGCGACATCGTGACCAACGGCGTGGTGGGGTCGAGGTTCGGCATGTCGCTGTCGTGGGTCGTGGTCCTCGGCGTCGGCGGGATCTGCGTGTTCGCTCACATGTCGGGGAAGGTTGCGGCCGTCAGCGGCCGAGCCACCTTCGAGATCATCCGGGAGCGACTTGGCCCACGGATGGCGGTGGCCAACCTCGGCGCCTCCTTCTTGATCAATCTGCTGACCGTGATCGCGGAGATCGGCGGGGTCGCCATCGCGCTCCAGCTGGCGAGCAGCGTGACCTACCTCGCCTGGGTGCCGGTCGCCGCCTTCGGCGTCTGGCTGGTGATCTGGCGGGTGAAGTTCGAGATCCTGGAGGACGTCACGGGCCTGCTGGGGCTGGCCATGATCGTCTTCGCGGTCGCCCTGTTCCAACTGCACCCGGACTGGTTGATGCTGGGCCAGCAGGTTCTGCAGCGGGACGCGTTGAGCAGCGATGGGCTGGAGACCTACTTCTACTACGGGATCGCCTTGTTCGGTGCTGCGATGACGCCGTACGAGGTCTTCTTCTTCTCCTCCGGCGCGATCGAGGAAGGCTGGAAGGCGGCCGATCTCAACCAGTCGCGACTCAACGTCCTGGTCGGCTTCCCCCTCGGCGGCCTGCTGTCCTTCGCGATCGCCGGTTGTGCCGCCGTGGTGCTGCGGCCGCAGTCGATCGAGGTGTCGTCGCTCTCCCAGATCGCCATCTCGGCAGCCGCCGGCGGCGGCAAGATCGCGCTGGCGGTGGCGATCGTCGGCTTCGTGGCCGCGACATTCGGAGCGGCGCTGGAGACCACTCTGTCCAGTGGCTACACCCTGGCCCAGTTCCTCGGCTGGCCGTGGGGCAAGTTCCGGCGGCCCAGCCAGGCATCGCGCTTCCATCTGACGATGATCATCTGCCTGATCGTCGCCATCGGGATCTTGATGACGGGCGTTGATCCGGTCGCGATCACTGAGTATTCGGTGGTGTTCTCGGCGATCGCGCTGCCACTTACGTATCTGCCGATCCTGATCATTGCCAACGATCCCGAGTACATGGGCAAATATGTCAACGGCCGCGGGATGAGCGTGGCCGGGCTGGCTTATCTGATCGTCATCCTGGTGGTCTCCGTCGCCGCGATCCCACTCATGATCATCACCGGAGGTGGCCAGTGAGAGTCTCCTATCCGGACGATCCGTACGCCAACGACCAGGCCATGTACGATGCCCGGCTGCACCTGCTGGACCGGCAGGTGATCGACGTGCACGGTGTGCCTGTCACCGCCATCGACGACATCGAGCTGACCGACGTCGGAGTTGAGGAGTCGTTGCCCGCAGGTACGCCCGCGCCGGTGGTGACGGCGATCGTCAGCGGCGCCAGCCTCGGCACCCGGATCTTCGGCGGGCGCCCACCCATCGACCGGCTCCATGTGATCGACTGGGGTGACGTCTTCGAGGTCGGCGTTGTGGTGCGGCTGGCAGTGGGTGGCGAGACGCTCAGCGCGACCTGGGCGGAGCGCTGGGTCCGCGATCGGGTGATCGGCCGGATCCCCGGAGGCCGCCATGCTCCTGAGTGACCTGATTGCGTCCCGTGCCTACGCCGAGGGCCGGCGGGTCGGCCACGTGGTCGACGTCCGGCTGGTGCCAGTGGGCCCGGAGTTCGACCAGCCGATGCCGAAGCTGAGGATCCACGGGCTGCTGATCAGCCCCCACACCAACTCATCGACGCTCGGCTATGAGCGCCCTGATGTGAACTCGCCCAGTCCGATCGCCGCCCTGGATCGCTGGCGGCACCGCGACTCGTTTCTCGTGCTCTGGGAGGACGTGGAGCAGATCGGGGACAACGAGGTCACGCTCCGGCCGGGCCACTCGCGCTATTCCCCGGTGCTGGTCCGCAGCGCCTCTGTACGGCCGGAATTCGAATAGGACGCGAACACTCAGCCAAGGAGGTCAGGACGTGCCGGTATCGGAGTTGGTGCTTATCCGGCATGGCGAGAGCATGGGCAACGCCGCCGCTGCGGCCGCGAACGCTGCGAACGCTGAGGTCATCGTGATCGACCTGCGCGACGCGGACGTGCCGCTGTCGCCGGTCGGGGTGCAGCAGGCCGAGGCGCTGAGCATGGGCCTCGGACCGCTCACCTCCGACGGGCGGCCCTACCTGCTGTGGTCCTCGCCCTACGCACGCGCCGTGCAGACCGCGGAAGTCTCGCTCGCGCGCCTGGGCATCGTCGAACGGATCGCCGTCGACGAGCGGCTGCGGGACCGTGAGCTCGGCGTCCTCGACCTGCTGACGACGCGGGGTGTCGCGGCGCGCTATCCGGTCGAGGCGCAGCGGCGCGCGTGGCTCGGCAAGTTCTAAACTGCTCGGCCGCACGCTCGAATCGGCGGCTGACGTCGCCGAGATCGCTCAGCGCTATTCGGCGGTCGTGGCCTGTCGGGGCCTGATCAGCGAACCCGGTGGCCGATGCTGGCGGCTGGGCACCGGGGATGTGGGTCTGGCCACCTCCGGCAGTGGTGACGTGATGGCCGGGGCAACCGTCGGCCTGCTCGCTCGCGGCGCGGAGGGCAGGCAGGCGGCCTGCTGGGCCACGTACGTGCACGCGACAGCCGGTGATCGGCTGGCCGCCCGGGTCGGCCGGCTGGGCTTCCTGGCCCGCGACCTGCTCGATGAGCTGCCGGCGGTGCTGGTCGAGCTCAGCAGCTGAAGAGCTACTCCTGGTCGGTCAGCTGTGTGATGGCCCGCTCCAGGACCTGCGCCCGCCGTTCGTCGGTCCGCGCCTTCAGCAGTTGCAGGATCACGGCATAGCGCTCGGATCGGCCCAGCCGTTCGAAGGCGGCCTTCGCCCGCTCGTCGCCGGCCAGGGCGGCGGCAAGATCATCCGGGATCTCGGCGTTCCGCTGCGAGTCGTACGCCGCGTGCCAGCGGCCGTCCGCCTTGGCGGCCTCCACCTGCGCCATGCCGGCCGGCTGCATCCGCCCGTCCGCGATCAGCGCCTCGACCCGGGCCACATTGATCTTGGACCAGGAGCTGCGTCGCTGCCGGCGGGAGTACCGCTGCAGGAACGAGACCTCGTCCCTCGTCTTGCGCTGCCCGTCGATCCAGCCGTAGCAGAGGGCGACCTGCACCGCCTCCTCCGGGGTGACCGAGGTGATCCCCGAATGCCGTTTCGCGATCCGCAGCCACACCTCGGTCCGTACGTCATGCTGCCTGGCCAGCCAGGATTCCCAGCCGGCCCGATCCGGAAACTCGATCACCTCCACGGTCGGACTCTGCCACAACAGGCGGCGGGTTCGAGCCCACGCCGGAATGTGGTTCACAGCAGGGCGCCGAGCCGCGGTTGTCGATGTCGCCGGCCACAGGGTCAGTGCCCGGGGTTGCGCTCGCTCGACGAGGCGATAAGACTGGAGTCATGAGCGAGCCTGTGTCCAGCCGCAATCTCGACTGATACGGGTCCGCGGAGCTGCCCCCCGCCGCCCGCGTGACATCCTCGTGAGTGACACGCCCGAGACCTACCTAACGTTCTTCCTGGCGACCGTACGGCCCAACGGCCGGCCGCACTCCGCGGGCGTCGGGTCGATCGGGTGACCAGCGCCGTACGGCCGGTGCGGTCGAACAGGTCACGTGCCGGCTGTGACATGAACAGCTGGCCCTACTTGTTGGTGCCCTGGGACACCGACCCCTGCAGCTGGCGCTGGAAGATCAGGTAGATGATCAGCACCGGCACGACCGTGATCACCACGGCCGCGAAGAGCGCGCCGAAGTCGACCGAGTAGCCGGCCTGCGAGGCGAACGACGCCATGGCCTGGGTGAGCACGTAGTTGTCCGGATTGGTGTTCAGGGCGATCGGCAGCAGGAACTGGTTCCAGAGGCCGACGAAGTTCAAGATCGCGACCGTGGCGAGGCCCGGCCGGGCCATCGGCAGCATGATCTGGAAGAAGATCCGCCACTCGCCGGCCCCGTCCACCGCGGCGGCCTCCGCGATGGACTTCGACAGCGAGCGGAAGAAGGCGTACAGGAAGAACACCGTGAACGGGAAGGCGAACGCGGCGTAGGTCAGGATCAGCCCGGGCAGCGTGTTGAGCAGCGCGAGACCGCGCAGCACGAAGAACAGCGGCACGATCGCCAGGAAGATCGGGAAGGTGAGCCCGGCGAGCATCAGGTAGTAGAGCGCCCGGCTGCCCGGGAAGTTGAAGCGGCCGAGCACGTACGCAGACATGGAGCCGAACAGCATCGTCAAGATCAGCGCACCGCAGACCACGATCACCGAGTTGACGAAAAAGCTGCCGATGCCGGCCGTGGTCCAGGCGTTGACGTAGTTGACGAAGCTCCAGTGCTTCGGCAGCGCGAACGGCGACGCGAAGATCTCGGAGCTGGTCTTGAAGGACGACATAAGGACCCAGATCATCGGCAGGATGACAAGCAGCGACCAGACGACCAGGACCGTGTGCGAGACGGCGGTGACAGCCTTGTCGCCGGACGTGGTCGGGCCGGAGCCGGACGCGGCCAGGTCCGCTGAGGTTCGCTGGCCGGGCGGCAGCGGCGCGGCGCCGACCTGGGACAGCTGGGTCATTCCCCGACCTCGCTCTTGCCGCCGAAGATCCGGTTCGCCGCGAAGACCAGGCCCGCGTACGCCAGGGTGATCACCGCGAGCGTCACACCCATCGCGCAGGCGTAGCCGAACTGGCCCTTGGTGAACGCGGTGTTGAACAGTTCCTGGGCCATCACCAGCGTGGTGTTGTCCGGCCCGCCGCCGGGCTCCAGCGCGGCCATGTAGACGAACGCGTCGAGCGCCAGGATCCCGATGTAGATGAAGGCGGTCTGCACGTTGTCCCGGATCAGCGGGATGGTGATCGAGATCGCAGTCCGGAACCGCCCGGCGCCGTCGATCCTGGCCGCCTCGAAGACCTCGGCGGGGATGCCCTTGATGGCGGCGATGAACAGCACCATGTAGAAGCCGACCAGCCCCCAGATGATCACGAACATGACGGCCCAGCGCGCGGTCCCGATGTCACCGAGCCACGCGAACGAGGTGAACCCGTCGAGCCCGACCCTGGTCAGGACGCCGTTGAGCAGTCCGGCGCTGGGGTCGTAGATCTGCGACCAGATCAGGCCGATCACGATCGCCGGGATGACGTAGGGGAAGAACGAGACCACCCGGTAGAAGCTGGAGTAGCGCAGCCCGCGCACGTTGCCGCGGCTGGCGCCCCCGACCGTGACGAGGCTGGCGAAGAACATCGCCAGGCCGAGCGTCACGATCGGGACCACGATGGCCATGATCACGTTGTTGACCAGCGCCTTGAGGAAGTTGCTGTCGGAGAACAGCTTGGCGTAGTTGGCCAGCCCGACGAAGTTCATCGCCGGCGTGAACCCCGTCCAGTCGGTCAGCGAGAAGTACGCCGCCTGCACGAACGGGGACACCACGAACGCGACGTACCACGCCACCGGGATGACCAGGAACACGACGAAGAAGCTGATCTTGTCGAAGGTCAGGTTCCGGCGCCGCCACCCCGGCGAGGCCAGGGCCTTGAAGCCGGTCGGCCGGCTCGTCGGCTGGCCGACCGGGGTGGTCACAACTGTCACGACACCTGGACCTTCTTGATCGAGTCGTCCTTGGCGATCTTGTCGGTGATGGCCTGCAGGCCCTTGGTCAGCGTAGCCACGTCCGAGCCGCCGCCGAGGAAGGTGTTCCACACCACCAGCTGGTCGGTGTTCATGCCGTAGAGGTCGACGAAGTTCCAGGTGAAGATGTTCGACCCGGCGGCCTCCAGCATCTTGATCTGCGACACGAGTGCGGTCGAGCCGAACCCGTCCGCCGGCACGGTGCCCTTGACGATGGTCGAGGCCAGCTTCGTCTTGGCGAAGTTGACCGCCGCGTCCTTGGAGAGCATGGCGCGCAGGAACTCCTTGCCACCGGCCAGGTTCTTGCCTTGCGAGGGAACGATGTAGCCCTCGCCGGCCGTCGAGTGCAGCGCCTCGTACGGCAGCTTGGAGCTGCTCGTCACGGTCGGCTCCGGCGCGCCGGTCATCTTGAAGCCGGACTTGGTCTGGTCCTTCATCTCGTTCTCGATCCAACCACCCGAGGGGTAGAGGACGAACTGCTCCGCGTCGCTCCACTGCGCCTGCGCAGCGGTGAACACCGTTCCCGCTCCACCGGGCTTGATGTAGCCGGCATCGATGATCTTCTTCAGCCCGTTGAAGACGTCCTGGACCGGCGACATCGACCAGCAGTCCGGCTTCAGGTTCTCCAGCGCGAGCCGTACGTCGTCGCCGCCCTCCTTGATCGCCGAGCTGATCGCCATCGTCTGGTAGTAGGTCGCGGCCTCCTTCCCCCAGCCGAGCAGGTACTTGCCCTTGCTCTTGGCCTTGCCGCCCAGGTCAAGCATCTCCTCGTACGTCTTGGGCACGGTCCAGCCCTCCTGCTCGAAGACGGAGGCCGAGTACCAGATCGCATAGACCGTCAGGGCGTAGTTGAGCACGATGAACTTGCCGTCGAAGGTCCCAGGCTTCATGACGCCCTCGTAGAGGGTGTCCTTGATCACCGTGCCCTCGTAGTTCTTGGCCGCGATGACGTCGTCGAGCGTGACCAGCTGGTCGCGGATCGTGTTGATGCCGATCAGGCCGGCGCCGCTGTTGTCGATCACGTCCGGCGGGTTGCCCGCGACGAACCGGGGCTGCAGCGTCTGGGCCACCTTGGTGACCGGGGTGACCTTGACTGTCACACCAGACTGCTTGCCCTCGACTTGCTTGCCGGCGAACTCGGCATAGTCGATGCCGTATCCACCCTTGAAGATCACGGCGTCGACCGTGGTGCCGGTCTTGACCCCGAACGGGTTGGTGTCGCTGACCGGGCCGCCGGCCGAGGAGCCCGATCCCCCGGGCGTGGTGCCGGTGCCCGAGGTGGCGCAGGCGGCCAGGGATCCGGTGGTCGCCAGTGCCGCGAGCCCCAGGGTGCCGCGCAGGAAGTCGCGCCGCCGCAGCGGCATGTCGGTGATGCTCATTGCTGTGTGCCTCCAGGTTGGGTTGGTGATGGTTGTGCACGGCCCCGGCAGGGCGGGCTAGACGCCGCGCCGGATGCGGCCCTCGTATCGGTGTTCGAGTTCTGAGTTGTGGGCGTCGCCGCCCGGGATGTTGGCCGACAGGTAGAGCGGTGGCACCTGACCGGCCGCGCTGATCCGCTGCGCCACGCCGATGGTCAGCAGCTGGGCGAGAAAGGCGCTGGTGATCGAGGAGATCGCGCCAACGGGTACGTCCCTGGTTTCGGTGAGGGGGGACGACCCCCCAGTCACCCCCCGCGGCGCGGACGGTGCCGCGCCGGAGTGGCCGAGTGCGAGGGTCGCATCGCCGTACGGAGCCAGGTTGTCCAGCACGACGTCCGCCAATTCGCAGAGCCGCCGGCCGCTCGGATGCTTGGGCGAGACCTTTCGGGTGTGCTCGAGGGAGGTTACGGCGATCACGCCGTGCCCCTTCTCCTTCGCCAGAATCGCCATGCCGACCACCGAGCCGTTGACCCCGGAGTTGGAGGCGATCACGAACACGTCGTCCGGCCCGATCGGGGAGAGGCTCCAGAGCTCCTCGACAACCGTCGGGTCGCGTTCCAGGGACGACCCGCTGGCGGCGTCGAGGTCCCGGTCGCCCCGGACCACGACGTCCCGGAGCGCGATCTTGTTGGTCGGGATGAGCCCGCCCGCACGGCCGGCGATCTCCATGGCGAAGGCCTCGGAATGGCCGGTGCCGAACGCCTGGATCACCCCGCCGGCCTCGATCGCCGCGGTCAGCAGGTCGACCGCCGTGTCCAGCTCGCCCGCCGCCGCCATCTCGGCAAGTGCGTCCAGCCGCGGCCGTACCTGGTCGGCATAGTGGCCCGCAAGGGTGGCGAAGGCGTCGGTCATGATCATCGCCGCCTTCTGTGGCTGGGCGCTTCCTCGGCCGACTCGTCGGATACGGCGGGCCGGGCAGGTGGGGAGGCGTGGCGCCGGGCGGGGGAAGCATCAGCTTCCCCAGAAGCCTGGCCCTCCAACGCGGTCGGTGCCGCAGCGGGGGGTCCGGGGGGTCGTCCCCCCGGATAGATATGGCGCCGGGGTCGCCGGTGGGTGGAGACGGCCAGTGCGGACGCTGCCAGCTTGGCGCTGGACCGGTCGAAGTTCTGCTGTGCGACGAGCAGATACAGCAGGTCCAGGACGAGGAGCTGGCCGTGCTTCGCCGACAGGTCGTCGGGCTGCAGGAACTGCTCGTGGATCGAGGTCACGATGCTCAGGTCGGCCATCTCCGCCAGCGGCGAGGTCGGGTTGTTGCTGATCGACACGGTCAGAGCGCCGGCACGGCCGGCCTCTGCCAGCATCTGGATCGTCTCCTCCGTACGGCCACTGGTGGAGATGCCGATCGCGACCGTCCCCGCGTCCTGGATCGCGGCGCTCGTCAAGCCGACATGAACCTCGGGCCACGCGTACGCGTTGATGCCGATCCGGTACAGCCGTCCCTGAAGATCCTCGGCGAGCAGAGCGCTGTTGCCGACGCCGTAGATGTCCACATGCCTGCTCAGCGCCACCCGGCGGGAGACCTCCGTCAGGACGTCCAGGTCGATGGCGGAGGTCGCCTGACGCAGCATTCGGGTGTGACTGCCGATCAGGATCCGGAGCAGGTCCTCGGGCGAGTCGTCCGGGCCGAACGCGCGCCCGATCTCGCTCGTCCAGGGGTCGAGCGTCGTGCTGCGCCCGACGTCGGTGGCGATGCCGACACGCATCTCGACGTAACCGGCGTAGCCGATGAGCCGGCAGAACCTGGTCACCGTCGCTGGAGAGGTCTCGGCCCGCTCCGCGAGCTCGCCGATCGAGAGTGTCAACGGCGCTTGCGGCTCGCGGAGGAGGTAGTCGGCGACCCGAGCCATGGCGGAGGGCATGTCCGGCAAGAGCGTACGGATCCGGTCGGCGACGGCGGGAGCGTGCTCGGTCGTGGCCGCTGCTCTCTCCGTCGTGAAAATCAGTCTCTCCTGTACTAACGCCGACTGAAAATTTCTCTTACGGTACTGTATGACCTCGGCTGCCGCAAGCCGAATCGACAGAACCGATGCCGAACTGATGCCGATGCTCCTCGCCGTGGACGCCGGCGGGACCAGCACCCGCGCGGTGGCACTCGACCCTTCGGGTCACGCGTACGGGTTCGGCGTGGCGGGCAGCGGAAATCCGACCGCCGCGGGCATTTCCAGCGCGGTTTCCGCCATCATCGAGGCGGCGAGTGCAGCGAGCGTGGGCGTGACCGCCGAGCCGGAGTCGCTCGCCGTGCTGGCGATGGCCGGCGTGCAGAGCAGTCGGTTCACCACGGAGGTGACCTCGCGGCTGGGCGGGCTGGGCTGGAGCCGGGTCGTTCTCCAGCCCGACCTGCTGGCGGTGTTCCACTCGGGGACGCACCTCGACGACGGGTACTCGCTGATCGCCGGCACCGGAGCTGTCGCGGCCCGGGTCGTGGGCGGCCGCCTCGCCCGGGTGGCCGGCGGGCGGGGCTGGTTGCTGGGGGATGCGGGCGGTGGGTTCTGGATCGGGCACCGGGTGGCGCGGGCCGTGGTCGCCGCGCTCGACGGCCAGCAGCCCCCGACCGCCCTCACCGGCCTGGTGCTGGAGACGATGGGCATAGCCGCCGAGACGGATTCGCCGAGCGGCCGGACCCGCGCATTGGCGGACCTGGTGCCGGCGATCTACTCGTGGCGACCCATCCAGCTGGCCCAGTTCGCCCCGCTCGCCTTCGCGGTCCACGAGGATCCGACCGCCCGCGCGATCCTCGTCGCCGCGTCGGCGGCGTTGGCGGATCTCGTGGAGACGGTGTGGTCAGCCGAGCCGGACGGCCCGGTCATTGGGGGCGGCAGTGTCCTCGTCCGTGGCCTGCTGGCGGCGCCACCGGAGTTGCGAGCCGAACTGCTGCCGCCGGCCGGCGACGCCGATCTGGTCCCGGTCGCCGACGGCGTGGTCGGCGCCTGCGTGCTGGCGCTGCGGACAGCCGGGCTCGAGGTCGACGAAACGCTGTTCCGTACGGTCCAGGTCGAGGTCGCGGAGATCAGCTCCTGACTTCACGTACGCCCCCACCCCGAAAACTGTTGGCTGGCGACAGTGGCGCGGGCCAAATCCTTGTCGGCAGCCGGCAGTTGGTGGCGTCAGAAGCGTTGCCAGCTCGGCTTGTGCTCGTAGGTGTAGCGGTAGTAGTCGATCAAGGACAGCCTGGTGGCCGCGGCTTCGTCGATGATCACCGTTGCCTCGGGGTGGAACTGCAGGATCGAGCCCGGGCACATGCTCGACACCGGGCCCTCGACTGCTGCTGCGATCGCGGCCGCCTTCCGGCTGCCCTGAGCGACCAGCACCAGCTCGCGCGCCTCCATGATCGTGCCGAGACCCTGGGTCAGGCAGTGCGCAGGCACGTCCTCGGCCGAGTCGAAGAAGCGGGCATTGTCCTCGCGCGTGCGCGGTGCAAGCGTCTTCAGCCGGGTCCGGGAGCCGAAGGACGAGGTGGGCTCGTTGAAGCCGATGTGGCCGTTGGCGCCGATGCCGAGGATCTGCAGGTCGATGCCGCCGGCGTCCCGGATCGCCGACTCGTACGCCTGGCAGGCGGCGTCGAGGTCTGCCGCGCGGCCGTCGGGAACGAAGACCTGGGACGGATCCAGGTCGAGTGGCTCCGTCACCTCACGGCGGATCACCGACGCGTACGACTGCGGGTGCTGCACGGGGATGCCGACGTACTCGTCGAGCGCGAAGCCGCTTACTCGGCTGGCGTCCAACGAACCGTCCCGCACGGCGGCGGCGAGTTCGGCGTAGATCGCGAGTGGCGAGGAGCCGGTCGCGAGCCCGATCACCGCTGTCGGCTTGTCCCTGATCAGCTGCGCGATCCTCCGAGCCGCCAACCGGCCGACCTCTGCCGGGGTCGGCAACACGATGACCTCCACCGGCGTGACCCTACGCCGTCGTTCCGCCATTGCCGGCGAGGTAGCTGAGCAGAGCGTGGCCGACGAGGCGGGAGGCGCCGAACGTCGCCACGTCCACGTAGCGGCGATCATCGGACGGCCACCCCATGTCGACCACGAGCACGGAGTCGTGCTCGGCCCGCAACCGGTCGACGACCGTACGAGCGAACGCGTGCCGGTGGATGTCCCGTCCAACGACGAGGACCGGTGCGTTCGCGTCTGCCGTCGGCAGGGTGGACCCCTCGCTCGAGACCTCGACGTGCTGCTGCGATGCGAACGCGGCGGCCAGAGCGGACTGCGGCTCGTCGGCTACCGCCGCGAACGGTCCCCACGGGACGTATCCGGTCGCAACGTTCGGCAGGGTCTCCAGCCGTACGACCGAGAACGTGTTCTTGGTGCCGGCCCAGGGTTGTGCGACGGGCTGCAGATCGAAGGCAGCGACGAGCTCGCGAGCAGTTCGGGGCCAGGCGGTTGGCTGGACGAGCTCGGACGGATCGCTCACAGGCGGCCGCGAACTTGCAAGATCGTCGGCCAATGCCACGACCCGCTCCGCAGCCTGCTCGACTCGGCCGGCATCGAGACGCCCTTCGGCGACGGCAGCGCTCACCGCCTCCTCGATCGCCGCGATCTGGTCGTCGGTGTTGTCGGTGCCCAGGCACAACAGGTCGCAGCCCGCTCGCAGCGCGCGGACCGCCGTCTCCGGCATCCCACCGGAACTGGCCGCTCCCGCCATGTCGAGGGCGTCGCTGACGATGACCCCGCCGAAGCCCAGCTCCTCCCGCAGCAAGTCGGTCAAGATCAGCCGGCTCATCGTCGCCGGGTTCTCGGCGTCCAACTTCGGCAGCACGATGTGCGAGGTCATGATCAGCTGCGTCTGCGCCCAGATGGCGGCGACGAACGGTATCAGCTCGCGCTGGCGCAGCTGCTGAGGCGACCGATCGATCACCGGGAGGGCCACGTGTGAGTCCTGTGCGGTGTCGCCGTGGCCCGGGAAGTGCTTGGCGGTCGCGGCGACCCCGGTGGACTGCAGGCCGGCTGTCCAGGCCGCGCCGTGCCGGGCGACATGCGCCGCGTCGCTGCCGAAGCTGCGGACTCCGATGATCGGGTTCTGGGCGTTCGAGTTGACGTCGACGGACGGGGCGAAGGTCACATTGCAGCCCACCCGGCGCAACTGCCAGCCGATTTGCGCGGCCACCGTACGGGTGATGCCCGGGTCGTCGATCCGGCCGAGCACGGCGTTGCCCGGGTACGGGGAGCCGGTGCTCGCGAAGAGGCGGGTGACGTCACCTCCCTCTTCGTCGACCGCGACGAGAGCCCGCGGGTTCTCGGCGTAGATGGCATCGGTCAGCTCGCGCAGCTGACTCAGCGAGGCGATGTTTCCGGCGAACAGGCAGACCCCACCAAGCCCGGTACGCAACCGGGCCGCGAGCCAGGAGGGCAGGGTCGTGCCGACGAAGCCGGGCAGCAGGGTGGTCAAGACCGGCGACCTCACCGTTGCGCCATTCATGGGTGAGGCCGTCCGTTGTAGACGTTCCAGCCCCGGCCACCGACGAGTCGGTCCACAGTCACCCGCCGCAGGGCGGTGTCGGCCGGCAGCGCTGTCGGATCGACCTGACCGCGGCGGTGGAAGACGAAGAACAGCAGGTCCTCCTCGCCCGGTTCGGGCTCTCCGCACAGGCTCCAGCGCCGCTGGAACGCGGCAAGGTTGGAGTCCGGCAACAGCTCGGCGAGCGTCGGGTCGAGCAGCCAGCCGCGGCAGTGGAACCAGCGCACGGGATAGTCCGGGAAGTGCGCGACCGTCGTCAGTGTCGTCACGCTGGTTCCGGCAGCCAGCGGCCCGCCCGCATCACCCGCTGCAGCGCCCCCTTGTCGTCGACGACACAGAGATCGGCGCGACCCCCCGCCTCGATCCGGCCAACGTTCGCGAGACCGAGACGGCGAGCGGGGTTGCTGGCAGCCATCGCGGCAGAGAACTCGATGCTGCTGGTGATGCCGGTCATCGTCTGGAACGCCTCCGCCATGGTCAAGGTCGAGCCGGCGATCGACCCCGGCTTGCCGCCCTTGCCCACCAGCCTGGCCAGGCCGTCTCGGACACGGACCTTGCGCCCGCCGAGGGCGAACTCGCCGTCCGGCTTGCCGGCCGCGGCCATGGCGTCGGTGATCAGCATGACCCGATCGGGGCCGGCCGCCGCCGCGACCATGCGCAGGACGTCGCGGTGCAGGTGGAAGCGATCGGCGATCAGTTCTACGCCGACCCGCGGGTCGGTCAGCAGCAGCGGGACCGGACCCGGTTCGCGATGGTGGATGCTCCGCATCGCGTTGAACAGGTGCGTCGCGACGGTTGCGCCGGCGTCGAGGGCGGCCGCGGTCGCCTGCCGGTCGGCGTCGGTGTGACCGACCGCCACCCGTACGCCGGCATCGACGAACCGTTCGATCGCGGCAGTGGCCTGCGGCAGCTCTGGGGCGAGGGTGACCATCGCGAGTTTGCCGCGGCCCGCGGTGATCAGCTCGTCGATGATCTTGGGCTCGGGAGCTCGGAGCAGCGATCGCTGGTGCGCGCCCCGTTGCGCGGGCGACAGGAACGGGCCCTCGAGGTGGATGCCCTCGAAGTGCCCGTCCTCGACGAGATCGACGAGGGTGTCGAGTTGGCGTTCGAGCACCTCGGGCGAGGCGGTGACGACGCTCGCGAGGCTGGCCGTCGTACCGTGCGCGGCGTGGAACGCCCGGGCCTCGACGGCGCTCTGCGGGTCTTCCGTCGCGTAGTCGTACCCGCCCCCGCCGTGCACGTGAACGTCCACGAAGCCCGGCACCACCCAGCCGGCGACGGCTTCAGGCTCCGATCCGGCGGGGATCTCGGCGGCCGGCTGGCACGAGACGATGCGGTCGCCGACGATGTCGATCATCGCGTCGTGGATGACGCCCTCCGGCGTGACCACGTGCTCCGCGCGCAGCACCACCTCAGGCTATCGGTGGCGATCCTCGATCGCCCGCTGCCGGAAGAGCTGCCGTGCGGCTCGCTCGAGATCAGCCCGTTGGCGCAGGGACGAGGCCGAGCTGCTGAAGCATGGTCAACTGGTCGACGACGTGCCAGTGTTCGGCCATCCGGCCGTTCTCGATCCGGTAGACGTCGATGCCGGCGAAGTCGAATGACCGACCGGTCGGCGGGATGCCGAGGAACTCGCCCGAGTGGGTGCCGGCATTCGTCCAGCGCACGACCACCCGATCGCCCTCGGCGATGACGTCGTGGAGCGTGTAGGTGGACGCAAGGCCACTGGTGAGCATCGACACTCGCTCCTTCAGCCCGACGAGCCCGTCGCGCTGGCCGGGCAGCGGGTCGTGCTCCGCGTAGTCGGCCAACGCCAGCTCGTCGATCACCTCGACGCGCCGGGCGTTGAGGGCCTCGTCGTAGAACCGGCGTACGAGGCTCTTGTGGCTGTTCGTAGACATGGTGTCCTCCGTTCGTCGTGGGATGGCTGACGTGATCAAGATCGCGCGTTCGCCCTGGAGACACCACGACGAGTTCACCGTCTAGGTCACCGACTTTCACACCGATCAGGCGAAAAGCCGTGGTTACGATCGCACCGGGAGGGTGAACGGGATGAACGACACGACGCTGGGACCGCTGCTGCGGCGCTACCGGCGCGATGCCGGTCTCACCCAGGAGGAGCTCGCGGAACGGGCGGGCATCAGCGCCCGTACGGTGAGCGACGTCGAGCGGGGCCTCCGATCCGGGATCTACCGCGATACCGCCGCCAGGATTGCCGCAGCCGTCAGCATGTCGCCCGACGACCAGGCAGTCTTCGAGGCTGCGGCCCGGCGCCCGCGTGCCGATCGGCCACGCGCAGAACCGCTGACGACCGCGTTGCCCATGACGCCCAACCGACTGATCGGTCGCGAACGCGAGCTTGCCGCGATTCGGGCCGAACTGCTCGACCAGAGTGTTCGGCTGGTGACACTGACTGGCACCGGCGGAATCGGCAAGACTCGGCTCGCCATCGAGGCGGCATCGGCTGTCCGACCGGACTTCTCCGATGGCACCTGCTTCGTGTCGCTGGAGGAGGCGCGCGAGCCGACGATCGTCCCGATGCTGATGGCGCGAGCGCTCGGCCTGAAGCCGGCGCGCGATCCTGCGGTCCGGCTCGTCGTACAGCGGATCGGCGACCAGCGGATCCTGCTGGTGCTCGACACCTTCGAGCACGTGCTCGACGCGGCACCGCTCGTCGCCGATCTCCTCGCTGGCTGCCCGCGCCTGACCGTCCTGGTGACGAGCAGGGCGCCGCTGCGGCTGCGCGGTGAACACGAGCTCTCGGTGCCACCGCTCGGCGTGGACGTCGACGGTCCTGCGTCTGCGTTGTTCGCCGAACGTGCCTTGGCTGTGCGTCCGGACGCAGCCGTACGGGGTCAGCCGGAGCTCGTTGCCGACGTTTGCCGGCGGCTCGACGGGCTGCCATTGGCGATCGAGCTCGCAGCTGCGCGGGTGCGGCACCTCCCCCTGGCGGCCATCCGCGACCGCCTGGAGAACCGCCTCGACCTGCTGACCGGTGGGCCGCGGGATCTCCCGCCGCGTCAACGTGCCATGCGGGACACGGTCGGTTGGAGCTATGACCTGCTCGAACCGAACGGGCAATGGCTGCTGCGACGACTCTCGGTGTTCGCCGGCTGGACGCTGGACTCGGCAGTTGCCGTCTGCATCCGTGGCGATGCGCCCGTTGACGTGCTGGCCGAGCTGAGCAGTCTGGTCGACCACAGCCTGGTCGTGCTGGCCGAGCTGTCGATCGGTGAACCGAGATACCGCATGCTCGACGCCGTTGGAGACTTCGCCAGGCAGAGGCTGGATGCCCTCGGTGAGACGGGGCCCGCGGCGCGTGCTCACCTCGCGCACTACCTTGCGCTCGTGGAGCAGGCGGAACCCGAGTTGCGCCGCGCCGGCCAGCGCGACTGGCACCATCGCCTGGATACCGAACTGCCCAACCTGAGGCGGGCCTTCCAATGGGCAGTTCAATCAGCGGATGCCCAGAGCGCCCTGCGGCTGGCTGCCGGGATGTGGATGTTCTGGCTCTGGCAAGGCGGTTTCGCGGAGGGCAGGCGATGGCTCGCCGACGCGATCGGCCTGGTCCACGACGACTCGGCGGACGTCGCGGCCGCTCTTGCGAAGGCACTGTGGGGAGCGGCCTGGCTCGCCTACGATCAGGCCGACTTCATCGACGCCGCCGCGCTCGGTGAGTCGCTGCTGCAGTTGTCGGGCCGCACCGGGAACCAGATCGACGTGCGCAACGCGCTCACCCTGCGAGGCATGTCGGCGATGGCCGAGGGCCGCTACCTGCAGGCGATCCCGTCCTTCGAGCGAGCTCTGCAGATCTGCCGCGAGCTCTCGCCGGACAGCACGCCGCCGGCCGCCTTCCAGCCGGAATGGCTGTTGGCGACGTCCGCCCTGAACCTGGGCGCGGCTGGCTTGCATGCCGGCGACCTGCCGCGAGCCGAGGCGCTCCTGGCGGAGGCCCGGACCCGGTATCGCGACCTCGGCGACGGTGCGTACGAGGCGCGTGCGATCCGCTATCTCGCGACCTGCCGGCTGCAGCACGGCGATCTTGCCACCGCGAACGACCTGCTGCGTACCTGCGTTCTCACCGAGCCGGGCGGTGACTGGGGACTGGCCGAGAGCCTGGACGGCCTTTCGCTGGTGATGGCCGCCGAGGGCGACAGCTACCGCGCCGCCCTGCTTGCGGGCGCCGCGGAATCCCTGCGCGACCGGATCGGTGCCAGCCCGCACCCCTTCGACATCGCCTTCGGCGAGCCGTACCGTCGCCTCCTCGATCAAGATGCCTGGGACGACGGCTGGCAAGCAGGCAGCGAGCTTCCCGTCTCCGAAGTGATCGAGACTGCGCTGTCGTCATAATGAGGCGTGGAGCAGCCCGTCTCACCGGCGAAGCTCACGATGCTGTTCACCGACATCGAGGGTTCCACGCGGTTGTTGACTGAGCTCGGCGTGCAGTACGGCGAGGCGCTGTCCGTCCAACGCTCGATCATGCGCGAGGAGGTCGGACGCTCCGGTGGCCGTGAGATCGCCACCGAGGGCGACAGCTTCTTCGTGGTCTTCGGCTCGGTGTCGGACGGTGTGGCGGCCGCGCTGGCGGCGCAGCGCCGGCTTGCCGCGTACGACTGGCCCGGCGGTGCCGCTGTTCGGGTCAGGATGGGGTTGCACACCGGGCAGCCGACGCCACTCGACGACGACTATGTCGGGATCGATGTGCATCGCGCCGCTCGACTGGCCGCGACTGCGCACGGCGGTCAGGTCGTCGTGTCCGGCGTAACATCCGAGCTGCTCGGCGAAGGGTCCGCCGCCGTACAGCTGAAGGACCTCGGCTGGCACCGGCTCAAAGACATCCCCGAGCCGGAGCACGTCTTTCAGCTGGTCGCGGACGGGCTCCAGCAGGACTTCCCGCCGCTGAAGAGCCTCGGGACTCCCACGAACCTTCCGCCCTCGCCGACTCCGATCATCGGGCGGGACGGTGAACTCGCCGAGATCGTGGCTCAGCTCAGGCATGCAGGTGTGCGGCTGGTGACCTTGACCGGTCCGGGCGGGTCGGGCAAAACGCGGCTGGCGATCGCGGCGGCGGATCTCCTCGGACCCACCCGCGTCGACGGCGTCTACTTCGTCGCGTTGGCGACGGCGACTACAGCCGACGTCATGTGGAGCACCATCGCGGAAAGCCTCGGGATCCCGGGCGAAGGCCGGGCGCCGCCGACCTTCTTCGAGCACATCCGTTCGCGCGACATGTTGTTGATCTTGGACAACCTGGAGCAGCTGCCCGACGCGCCGCGTGTGGTCAGCGAGTTGCTCGCCGAAGCGCCGCGGCTCGCGATACTGGCCACGTCGCGTCGGTCGCTGCACGTGTCGGGCGAGTACCAGCATCCCGTGCCGCCACTGGAGATCCCGGCTGGCGTCGGGACTGCCCGTGAGGCCGGCTCCTGGGGAGCGGTGGCACTCTTCGTACGGCGGGCGCAGATGGTCCGACCGAGCTTCCGCCTCACCGACGACAACGTGGCCGACGTCGTCGGGATCTGTTCGCGTCTCGACGGGCTTCCGTTGGCGATCGAGCTGGCCGCGGCGAGGGCGAAACTCCTGACGCCGCAGGCGATCCTGGCCAGGCTCGACCGCAGCCTGGAGCTGAGCGGTGCCGAAGTGGACCGCCCCAGCCGGCAACGCACGCTTCGCCAGACCATCGCCTGGAGCTTCGATCTGCTCACCCAGGAGCAGCAGAGGTTCTTCCGTCAGCTCGGTGTCTACGGCGGCAGTTGCGACCTCGCCGCGATCGCCGCCATTGCCGAGAGCTCCGCGGACCCGCTCGACGAGATCGCCGAGCTGGTCGACGTTAGCCTGGTCAGGATCCTCGACGACACTTCGGGAGAGCCGCGAGTCGATCTTCTCCAAACCGTACGGGCATTCGCTCGCGAACAGCTGAGATCTGCCGGGAAGTGGGAGTCGACGGCCCGTCGACATGCTGAGTACTTCCTGGCGTTGCTGGAAGACCTCATGCCACGGCTGCGAACCGCTGAGTATCTCACCGCTCGCGACCAGATCGAGGCCGAGCTCGACAACGCCCGCGCCGCTTTGGAATGGAGCCTGCCGGTGGACGGCAGCGATGACGAAGGCGACGTGCGGCTCGGTTTTCGGCTGTGCCATGAGATGACGTGGTTCTGGTATGCCTGCGGCTATCCCGAGGAGGGTCGGCGTTGGCTGGAGCGGGCGACCGGGCGGGTCAAAGGGGACGGGCCTGAGGAGGTCGGCGTCCTGCACGGCTTGGCTGTCATCCTGCTCCAGCAGGGTGAGGCTCAATCGGCACAGCGGCTGCTCACCCGGTGCCTGAACTACTGGCGGACGCAGGACGACGATCGAGAGCTCGCCAAGGAGCTGAACAGCCTGGCCGTCGCCTACCGTACGACCGGTGATCATGACAAGGCTCGGTCCCTGTTCGAGGAAGGCATCACCCGAGCTGAACGCAGCGACGACCAGGGCCGGCTGAGTGCGCTGCTGTGCAACTTCGGGCTGCTCGAGATCGATGTCGGGGCGCCGGCCATCGCCATCGATCTGCTCGGCCGGGCGGTCGCATTGGATCGAGAGCTCGGGGACTCCTGGGCCGAGGCGTGCGATCGGGTCAACCTCGCGGCGGCGCGACTTCAGGCCGGCCAGATCGAGCAGGCCGACCAGGAGCTTCGGGAGGTGTCCTCCGATGCGCTCGCGGTCAATGACATCGACCTGACCATCAGCCTGATCGAGGCGCTGGCCATGGTCCGGGCCGAGTCGGGTGACGTCCGCATCGGCGCGCGCCTGTACGGCACTGCCGAGACGATGCGCAAGCAGGCCAACCTGCCCCGCCCCGCGGCCGACGCCGCGTACCTGGAACGGTCCATCTCGAAACAGCGGTCAGAGGCGGGCGAAGCGACCTGGCTGTCCTACGTCGAGGAGGGTCGCCGGCTGAGCCGCGAGGAAGCGATTGCCGAAGGCATCGGCGCCAACATCAGCGGCCCTGCCTCTCGCTGAACAGGAGTCCCATGTCACAGAGCAGTTCGGCACCGGCCAAGCCGCTGCGCTTGGGCTACAAGGCGTCGGCCGAGGAGTTCGGCCCGGTCGATCTGCTGCGGTTCGCCGTGGAGGCGGAACGGCAGGGGTTCGACTCGGTGTTCGTCTCAGACCATCTCCAACCCTGGTGGCACACCGGCGGCCACGCACCCGCCGCCATCCCGTGGCTGTCGGCCCTGGGCGCCTCCACCTCCCGCATCGTTATCGGCACCTCGGTGCTGACGCCGACCTTCCGCTACCACCCGGGCCTGGTCGCGCAGGCCTTCGGCACTCTGGGGTGTCTGTTTCCGGGCCGGGTGGTGCTGGGCGTGGGGTCCGGTGAATCGCTGAACGAGGTCGCGCTGGGCATCCCGTGGCCCGACACCAAGGAGCGATTCGCCCGGCTCAAGGAGGCGGTCGACCTGATCCAGACGCTGTGGCGCGAGGAGCGGGTCAGCTACGCCGGGCAGTTCTATCGCACCGACCGGGCGACGATCTACGACCGGCCCGACGTACCGGTGCCGATCTACGTCGCGGCATCCGGGCCGGCAGCCGCTCGGCTCGCCGGTCGTGTCGCGGACGGTTTCATCACGACATCGGGAAAGCCGGCCGCCCTCTACCGCGACACCCTGCTCCCGGCGCTGAGCGACGGTGCGGGAAAGGCCGGCCGCGCTCTCCAGGACGTGGACCTCCAGATCGAGGTGAAGGTCTCCTTCGATCATGACCGTGAGCAGGCCCTGAGCGACACGCGGAACTGGGCCGCACTTGCCCTGAGCCCCGAGGAGAAGACCGGCACCGACGACCCGGTCGTGATGGAACAGCTCGCGGCCCAGGTGCCGCTCGAACGAGCCGCGTCCCGGTGGATTGTCTCGAGCGACCCGGGCGAACACGTCGAGCAGATCGAGACCTACATCGACATGGGCTTCCGGCACCTCGTCTTCCACGCGGCCGGCCATGATCAACAGCGGTTCCTCGAGCTGTACGGGCGCGAGATCCTGCCCGACCTCAGAGCCCGACACGCCGGCATCGCGGCGACACCCGAAAGGCTCGGGTCGGCCTGACGCCTGCTATCGCGCCGCTGCTTCGCTCGGTAGCCTGCTGGCTGTCGACGGAGGGCAGTCGTGGACGACGACGAGGACAGCCTGCAACGGGCACGGCGGGCGTACGCAGCACAGGACTGGCGCAGCGCTGCTGACTCATTCGACGCCGCTGCGCCGCATCGACTCACGGCCGATGACCTCGCGGCCTACGCCGACGCGGTCTGGTGGCTGGGTCGGGTCGAGGCTGCTCTAAGACTGAATGCTGCCGCGTGCGACGCCCTTGTAGCCGAATCCCGCCCGGCCGACGCGGCGGGGGTTGCCTTCCGTCTCGGGGTCTTCTACGTCTCACGAGGCGACGAGCCGCAAGGCATGGGTTGGCTCAGCCGTTCAAGGCATCTGCTCGAGGGGGTCCGGGAGTGCCGGTTGCACGGGCTCCTGCTGGAGTTCACCGGCGTGGAGGCCAACCTCGTAGCCGGTCAACCCGCTGCGGCGCTGGGGGCAGCCCGGCAGATCCGTGACCTCGGCCAACGGCTGAACGAGCCGGACGTAGTGGCTGTGGGCCTGAATGCGGAAGGTCGCGCACTCATCAAGTCGGGTGCTGTCGCAAACGGGTTGGCGCTGCTCGACGAGGCGATGGTGACGGTCCTTGATGGCAGGCTGGATCCGTTCCTGACGGGTGTCCTCTACTGCCACACCATTGCGGCCTGTCATGACGTCGGTGACGTTCTTCGGATGACTCGATGGACCGAACTGGCCGAGAGGTGGCTGGCTACCGTGCCGGCCGAGGTGATCTTCGGCGCCATGTGTGCGGTGCACCGGGCACAGCTTCAGCTGCTGCGCGGGGCGTGGGACCAGGCGGAGTTGGGAGCGCTGCGGGTGATCGCGAGCCTCGACGTCAATCGGCTCGACTACGCCGCTCAGGCCTGGTACGTGGTTGCCGAGGTTCGCCGGTTGCGCGGTGATGCAGGCGCTGCCGAAGCGTACGGCGAGGCGCATGCCCGCGGGTACGACCCGCAGCCGGGGCGGGCGTTGCTTCGGCTTGCCGGTGGTGACGCCGAGGGTGCATTGGCGTCGGTGCTCTCGGCCCTGGCCGCGGCGGGTCGCGATCCGTTGCGCCGCGCCCCACTGTGTGCAGCGTTGGTCGAGATCGCGATCGCCGCGGAACATCCGAAGGATGCGGCGGCCGCCGCGTCCGAGCTCGGGCAGACGTCATCCACATTCGCGACATCAGGACTGGAGGCGATGGCGGCGACCGCACGCGGAGCAGTGTTGCTGGCCGACGGCAATGTCGCGGAGGCTCTGCCAGTGCTGCGCGACGCCTGTCGGCGCTGGTATGAACTCGGGTCTGACTACGATGCCGCCGGTACCTGCGTGCGACTCGCCGAGGCCTACCGAGCCTACGGCGACACAGCCTCCGCCGACGCGGAGCTGGCGCGGGCGGAGGCGGTCTATGAGCGGTTGGGGGCGCGCCCGCCGCTGCGAGAGCTGCCCCACGGCCTGACGCCGCGTGAGTACGAGGTGCTCACGCTTGTCGCCGACGGACGCTCCAACCGTGAGATCGGTGCGGCGCTGTTCATCAGCGACCGGACGGTTGCCCGGCATCTGACGAACATCTACAACAAGATCGGCGTCACCTCGCGTACCCAGGCTGCCCGCTACGCCATCGACAATCGGATGACGATGCCTCGCTGACGCCCCAGCGGCTACGCATTACCGCGTAGTGGCGCAGAGGCAAGTTGGTCAATCGAGCCGATGCGTGATCGCGGCCGTGTTACCTAGCTTCTCGGTAGACGCGCCGAACACCGGCGCTCAGACCCGAGGAGTGATCATGAATGGTCGCGTTCAGGTTGCCATTTCCGCCGACGGCACCGAGATCGTCGGTCGAGTGCGCGGACAGGGGCCGCCCCTAGTTCTGGTGCACGGAGGATGGGGCGATGGCGAGGTTGCCTACGAGGCGTTGGTGCCCTACCTCGCCGACCGGTTCACCTGCTACACGCCGAGTACACGTGGCCGCGGCCTGTCAGCCGACAACCCCGACCACTCGGTAGATCGCCTGGTCCAGGATGTCATCGCGTTCATCGACGCCATCAGTGAGCCGGTGTACCTGGTGGGCTGGTCGGGCATCGAACCGCCGCTCGGTGCCGCCACCCGGAGCAGCGCCGTGTCCGCCCTGGCCCTTTTCGAGGGGTACGTACCGCCCGTGGCCGAGGCAGACGACCTCGCCAACCTCGGCAGAGCCATCGAGCGTTGTGCTGCAGCAGCGGCTGACGGGCGCCTCCCCGACGCGGCTCGCGCCTTCGCGCCTTTCGTCCTGACCGACGCGGAGCTTGCGGCACTGGACGGGGACTTCCTCCAACGCTGGGGTCGCAGCATCCCGGCGATGCTCCAGTACTTTCAGCAGAACCCGCCCAACCACGCGTCCCGGCCGTACGACACCGAGCAGCTTGCGAAGATCTCGGCACCGGTGGTCGCCCTTTGGAGCCCTGAGACCACCAACAGCGCATGGGTCTCGAAATCGGCTCACTACCTGGCCCGACACGTCGCCGACGGACATATGCGTGAACTAGCCGGTGGCGGGCACTTCGCCCCACTGTTCGCACCTGAGTTGCTGGCCAAGGAGTTGATCTCCTTCTTCGAGTTAGTCCCACAGTTGGTGGCGGACGGTGGCAACTGAGACCGAGACTGAGACCACGCGCCTGCTTGAAACGAGGCCAACGCTTGGGACGAAGGTCGGTGGCGTGGAGGATGGATGCTGTGGATGTCCGTTTGCTGTACGTCGACGGCTGCTCCAACTGGCCGACCGCCAGGGAACGGCTGCGCGGGGTGCTTGATCGGCTGGGACGGGCCGATCTGCCAATCCGCCGCGTGCGAGTGGGGACCGACGAGGAAGCCGTCGCGAAGGGTTTCGCCGGCTCGCCTACGATCTTGATCGACGGCACGGACTTGTTCCCGCTGTCCGGCGCGTGGACCGGTGGCCTGGCCTGTCGCCTGTACGAGACGCCGGCGGGATTAGCCGGGGCACCGACCGCCGACGCCATCATGACTGCCCTGAGCGAAAGAGTGTGATGACCATGACGACCATCGCGAGCGAACCGACGACCGAGCAGGCGGCGCCGCGATGCGGCTGCTGTGGCAGGGCACTCCCGACGAGACGGCTGGTCGAACTGGGCTCCACCCCTGGAGTGTTCATCTGCGACCAATGCGCCTTGTGGGCAGCGCGGCGGTCGACCCGGATGCCGGTAGTGACCCTTGATCCACGCGCCTTCGTTCGCCGGCTGCGGTCACGGTTGGCAGTCTCGCGGCCAGCGACGATGGTGACTCCGATCCTGCCGAGCGGCGATCTGGAGCGGACGTCGCTGTTCTACCGGGGCTACGGAATGGAGGAGCTCAACCGGGATGAGGGATACCTGATCATGGGATTCCTCGGTGTGGAGCTGCACTTCAGCCACCGGGAAGGCCTGGTCACGGCTGGCGAGGCTTTCGTGATGGTGCCCGACGCCGGCAGGCTGTGGAAGCGCTACCGCAGCCAGGACGCCGCGGGGCTCGGCCCGGTTGAGGATCTGCCGCACGGCCTGCGGGAATTTCTCGTGACCGACCCCGACGGCAACCGCATCCGGGTCGGCAGCCCCATCCCGGACTAGCGGCCGCCTCCGGCGCCGCCGCGGACACGGCTGAACCTGGCAGTGATCTCCTCGACGTGATCGGCCACCAGAGCTGCTGTCGCCTTCACCACTGCCGAGGAGGCCGGCGACAGAAGCGACGTCCGACTTGACTCCGCAACGGGGTCGACACCATCCGGACCAGATTTGTCGACACCTACTCCGTCGCCAGCTTGCACACCAAGGCTGCGGTGTCGGCGGCGTGTCGAGCTGAGGCGTCGGCGTACTCGAGGCACCACAGCAACTGGTAGATCAACGATCGCCGGGCCTGGCCGTCGGTGGACGGCATTGCTGAGCGGTAGACCTGCCAGAAACCCGGTCCCGTCATGTCGTCCCAGAACGCCATTCGGGCGAGGTCTGACTCTGCTGGACCGGCCCACGCCTTATCCCAGTCCAGAATCCCGGCCAGCTCCCATACCCGGCCGCGGCGGGAGAAGAGCACATTGTCGTGGTGCAGATCGTCGTGGCACAGGGTCGGTTGCTGCGGATCGGTGAACAACCCCGCGTCGCGATCGAGCAGCTGGTGGAACCGCGTCCGGGCAGCGGGATCCGCGATCCGAAGATTAGCGCGGCCATGTAGCGCGTCGACCAGGCTCAAGCCCTGGGGCCGGCCGGCTTGATCAAGTTCGCCGAAGGAGTTGAACTGCACCCGCTGCAGTGACACAACTGCAGCGGCAATCTGCTGGTGCGCCGCCTCGACCTGCGATACGTCGAGCTGCGGGCGAACCTGCCGCCAGGGGACGCCGTCGAGGTACTCGCGCAACAGGTAGCGCCAACCCGCGCGCCCGGACTCGTCTACGGCGAGCACCGCCGGCGTGAGCACGCCAGCGGCGCGGGCGAGCGCAGTTACCGCAGCGGTCCGCTGAAAGTCGACCGGCTGGTCGTCGCCGGTGCCAACTGCCTTGAGGACTAGCCGTCGTCCGTCTGCGAGGGTGAGTCTCGCTACCTGGGCGCCACCGCTGCCCGGCAGCAAGTGCAAGTGAGCAACGACGGCCAGCCGCCCCAACACCGCTGGCACGATGGCACTCGCGAAGTTAGCAAGCGGGGATTCAAGAATGTCGGCATCCGGATCTGTCGCGAGGCGGGCAGGGCATGGCCGCCTCAGGCGGGCTGCCCCATCGCGCTGGCGAGTGGTCGTGGCGCGGTGATCGGGTCGGCGTGCCGGTGGGTGATCTTCCATGCCTCACCCTCGCGGCGGAAGATCATCGTCACGCGCAATGAATACGGCACAGGTTCGGGGCTGCCGTCGATGTGAGCCTGTCCCCGCTCGATCCGCACGACGTAACCCACGTCTGAGGTGACGAACCTGGAGACCTCGTCGAAGCCGGTGATCTTCCCACCTGTGAAGTGGGAGCTGGGCTCGGCGGCCGCCCGTTCGACGTCCGCGGGCCCTCGGCACGGCGGCCCGACCGGATTGCAGAGTGTGACGTCGTCGTGCCGAGAGAACACCGCCTGGGTGGGGACTGGATCACCGTTCAGGTAGTCGTCCAAGGCCATGTTGAACGCATTGAGCGCGTCGTCGAAGTTAGACATCGGAGTCTCCTATTTGCACCTATATGCAATTACTGCACAAAGGTATACTCCCACTATGGCCAGCGCGTCAACCCCTAGCTATGCCGGGCGTCCCGCCCAACGGCGTCGCACGCGAACGGCGATTCTCGACGCCACCATGCAGCTCCTCCGGGACGGGCACACTCCTACGCTGGACGAGATCGCGGCCGCGGCCGAGGTTTCACGCCGCACGATCTACATGCACTTCCCGACCCTCGACCAACTGATCCTGGATGCATCCATGGGGGCGCTTGCAGGCAGAGACATCGAAGCGGAGTTCGAGCCTGACGCCGAGGCCGCCGAGCGTGTCGCCACGATCGTCGACACCCTCTACGACCATGCCGAGGAATGGCTCCCACTCGGCCGCCGTATGGTCGCTCTGACGGCAACGAACCCGCCGGCAGACGGACCCAAGCGAGGCCATCGGCGAGTCGACTGGATTCAGCGAGCAGTCGAGCCCCTACGCGAACGCCTCACCGACGAGCAGAACGATCGCCTCGTGTCATCGCTCGCCATCGTCTTGGGATGGGAGGCAATGATCGTCCTCCAAGACATCCGCGGACATACCCCAGACCGCGAGCGCGAAGTCGCCGCTTGGACTGCGCAATCCCTCGTACGCGCCATCCTTGAGGAAGCCAGCGCATATGGAAGCCAGCCGAAGCGCACTCCGGAGCCGCGATGAGGAACGCCGTCCGGGCCTACCGACGGACGGAGGTGTCGGGAGTCCCGACTGCCCCCTCGGCCATCCGCTCGGAAACGTCGACCCGCCTGGTCAGGAACGTTTGCGCTGGTGGGAGTCACATTCGATGGAGTGGGCCTAAGTGGACTTGAACCACTGACCTCTGCCTTATCAGAGCGTTCAGGGTAGTCGCGCGGCAGCGTGGCAGGCGCCAAACCGTCATCGTGAGCGTCAGCAGCTCGTTATGACCACCGTGAGTCTCGCGCGCCCCCTGGAGTCGACCGTCTCCTACCTGGGTTCGACCGGCGTCGCCCCGACTAACTCACTTCAGTCCATGCTGAACTGCGTAGGTCGCGGCCGACGTGCGTGAGCGGACATGGAGCTTGGTCAGGATGTTGCTGACGTGCCTGTGAATGGTTCGTTCGCTGAGGTAGAGTTGAGCCGCTATCTCGGCGTTCGTTCGGTCCCTGACGATCAGCCGCAACACCTCGATCTCCCGCGCGGTCAGCGCGGCAAGGTGCGCGTTCCGACCCGACAACAGCTCGCGGACCTGGGACGCGTCTGGCCGGGCGCCGAGCCGTTCGAAGGTCGCTAGCGCCGCGTGGAACTCCATCTGCGCGCCTTCCTCGTCATTGAGAGCCCGGCACCCCTCGCCGATCCGTACGCCGATCTGGGCGGTTTCGTACGGCGCGTCGAGCTCCCGCCACCGAGCCGAAGCCTGCCGCAAGCGGGCGACTGCGTCGGCGGGCCGATCCTCGCTCAGCGCCACAGCTCCACGAGCGGCATCCAAAATGGCCCGCGTTGCCGTCGTCGGGTAGGTCTGAACAGCCTGCTCCAACTCGGTGATGACGTCCTTGGCCTCGTCGATCCGACCAGTGGCGAGGCAGATCTCAACGGCGGCCGGGAGAAGCACGAGCCGGTCGCCCGCCAGCTCCCGCTCAGCCAGGACCCGCCGCAGTCCTGCGGCGGCCGCCTGGGCACTGCCCTGGCTGAGCCGGTAGAGCGCGAGTCCGGGCTGGGCCACGTGCCCGAAGGCTGTCGCCCGCTCGTAAGCCTCTTCGACACCCGGCTGTCCTTGCAACCGACGCAGCTCGCCGAGTTCGTACCAAGCGTGGCCAGCCACCAACTGGCCGTCCACGGCCAGGTCACGGCATGTCTGCTCGAGCTCGGCTTCAGCCCGAGGCCATTCCCCGCGCAGGCGCGTCAGGATCGCGCGATAGATCCGACAGTTGCCGAAGTAGGCGCCACTCAGCTGCGGCAGCGTGCCGAGCCATTGGTCGAGGGCGACCGACCACTCCGTTGCCCGCGCGATCTCCTGCACCTCGTAGCACGAGCCGATCGCGGCGCAGTACATGGCGCTTGTCGCACGGGGCGAGGTGGTGCGGGTCAGGATGCGTACCATCGCCGCATCGAGAAGCGCCAACCCGAATTCGAGCGATCCAAGTTTGAGGGAGGCCCGGCCCCGCATGGTTGTGGCGATGGTGATCAAGTCGATGTCACCGCGGCCCAGCCCGAGCTCCGCAGCTCGATGCAGCAGACCCTCAGCGGTCACGTAGTCACCCCTCCCGATGCACCCGTAGGCCCTCGGGATCAGGAGCCACCCATACTCATCCGACCCCCGCTCCTCCGTCAGCGAACGGGCGCGCTCGACCCAGCCGGCCGCGATGGCAAACTCGCCTCGCGCAAAGACATGAGCACTCCAAAGCCAGTACGTCGCACGCGTCGCCCCGTGGATTTCGCCAGCTTCAGCCCGCAGCTCGAAGCATCGGGCCAGTACCGCAATCGCCTCGTCGATCCGCCCGATAACCTGGGCGGCCTCAGCCCAGGATTCCAAGTCCTCGACAGTCAACGGCGTGGCCCGGTCAGCGGCCGCGTACTCCTCGCAGGCACGAACCCACCGCGACACCCGATGGTGCTCGCGGGCGATTTCAAGATGGTCGAGGTTGTTGTTCACAGGGCGCTTCCGCCATCGATCCTGCCAGGCAGTGGCAGTGGGTAGGAATACCCAGCCGGGGGCGCCCGATATCGGCCCATTATGCCGAAGCGACCCAACGCGGGCGGCGCGCAATGTGGACTCAAGTCCCCGAACCCATTGGGGCACGAACCCGGGAGGACGCCATGACCGCTCCGTTCATCTTCATCGGCACCCACAAGATCAAGTCCGGCAAGCGGGAGGAGTTCAAGAAGTACTTCGCGCAGTTCAGTTCGAACGTCGTCGAGCCGGAGGAGCCGCGCCTGCACTCCTTCTATGGCTACGCCGCGTCGGACTCCGACTACGTCACGATCGTGCAGGTCCATCCGGACGCCGACTCGATGGCGACCCACATGAAGGTCGGAATGGAGCACTTCGCCACCGCCTACGCCGAGTACCTCGACCCGGAAAGCACCTTGCAGATCTACGGAAACCTCACCGAGGACTTGATCCAGGCGATCTCTGCCGCAGCGCAGACTGAGGGGGACGGCTCGAGCGTGACGATCCGGGAGCCGTTCGCTGGATTTGACCGGCTGCCTCACTGGTGACTATCGATAGGGCGCCAGGCGCCGTGCGCTCGTGCGCAGAATGTCGGAGTGGACTTGAACCACTGACGTCTGCCATATCAGAGCGTCCCCGACCTAGTTGCGCCACGGTAGGACGTGGCCGCGTCCCGTCTTGAGCGGATGAAGACCTTGCCGGTCTCGCGCTCGTTGGTGGCGCTGCGCCGGCCCGTGAGTCCCGTATGCCCCATGCCTGCAAAGAGCGCCAGTTACCCGTGTCTTGCCGCACCGACGCGGGCCGCGACAGACGTGGACGATCGCGGATTCAGGACCGGTGCTCCTGCTGCTGCACTTTGCTGCTGCAGCTTCTGAGGCGATCGACGGCGTCTGCTCGGGCATTCCCGTTCAACGTGAGGCCAGACCTGCTGGTCGTCTTGGCTAGTTGACATCGCTTGGTCCGACAGTGTGTCCCGGATGTGTCCCGAATGGCGGCCGCCGAGCGACGCACTACGAGGTAGTCAAGTGGGTGACCGAAGGTAGCGACTGCTGTTGGACGTCTTGCGTGGATTGGTAACTGGCGATGGCTGTCTGTGGCTGTGCGCAGTGCTCTTCACAGAGACGCTGAGTCTGCCATTGCCCTAGATGTTCACGAACGAGGACAATCGGCGCCATCGCCAGGCCGTTGAGGTGCCGCTTGCGCCTCCACGTGTGGGAGTCTCGCGAGAACCCCGAGACACACGAGCACTACCAAGTTTGCGTACGTTGCAACGCGTATCGAGAAAGAGGGAGCTCAGCCTTCGACGGTAGAGGCTCTTGGGGTCTCGGCGGCGCCGGAGGTTGAAGGACCTCTGCCTTATCAGAGCGTTTGAGCTGCGGCGGCTCGCGCGTCATCGCGCGGGTCCAGGCACCTGGAGCATGCTCAGAGCTTGCAGGAACTCGTCCCATCTGGCGCTGTTGTGGAGAGGCGTGAGTCCCTTCGCCCCCTGGCGCTGCCCGCTTCGAACGCTAATCCACCGGTGCGTCGGACAGACGGCGATCGGCATGTCGATGCACTGCTAGCCATTATCCGTTCTCGCGGCGGAAGACGTGGGTAGAACGGAGCTAAGTCCTCGTTGCCGGACCAGCGCCCCTGGTGCGGGTATCGCGCAGCTTCCTTCCTAGGCCGGGGATTCATGCGAGGATCGTCGCCGTGTCGACGGGTGCATTCTCACATCTTCTCTACGTGGCACTTGTTGCTGCCCTTGCACTGCTACTTACTGGGTGCGGCGGAGGCGATACGGCCTCACCAGCAGCAACACCGAGCGTCACCGCCTCCGCGAGTTCGTCAGCGCCAGCGGACCGCGAATCGTCGGCTTCCTCCAAAGCCTCGCCGACATGGGACACGAGCGGTCCGTCGTTCGGCGTCGACCGAGTCAAGTGGCCCGCGACCGCCAAGGGTGCCTACAAGCTGATGGACTCACTGCCCAAGACTCTTGGCGGCGAGACCCTAAAGGCGTCCTACGATCGGGGAGGTGAGGAGGGATTCGGGCCCCGGGCGATCGCTACCTACGGCGACAACGTGGCCGGGCTGACTGTCGCAGAGGAGTACATGACCAGCCAGAGTGCATCTGGCGAGCCGGAGCTGCTCACAGCAGATACCCTCCTTGCGGCCAACTTTGGTCTCGTGTACGCGTGTGCGAAGAAGTCCTACCGCGGCACAATCAAGCCCCTCCGTGGGGGGTACGGACCCGGCTTCGGTTCAAAGAAATCGTCCAAGCCGATGTGGTTCTCCTGCAATATCGACGCTGCTGAGGGCGACGACAACTTCAAGGGCCACGCCGTGGGCTGGACCAGCGAAAAGGCTGCCTGGCTGGTCATCGCCAAAGACGAGAAAACAGCAAGATCGCTGATCACCGGCCTACACAGTTGGACGAAGTGAAACCCGTCCAGGGCCGATTGAGCATGTTTCCCAGCGCTGGCGCGTATTGCAGAGCGGGGAGCGTCCGTCAGTGTCCGCAGGCATCCGGAGCGCCGCTAGCACGGCGTTAGCACGACTGCTTTCGTGCCAGCCCGGTCCGTCACGCAGTGACCGGCTCCATCACGCCGAGCCACAGTTCTAGATCATCCCGAAGCATCCGACCGTCAACGGTGGCGTTGTGATGCAACTGGTCAGCGAGCGGAGGATGCGGGATTCGAACCCGCGAGGGCTTGCACCCAACCCGCTTTCCAAGCGAGCGCCATAGGCCTCTAGGCGAATCCTCCGCCGGAGAGGGTACCGGGTGCTGAGCGGGAGAGCGAACGGCTGATCATGCCGAACTCGCGATGGGCGTCGTTGGCAGGTGGCTCCTACACCGCGGTGACCATGATCAGACCTGCGCCCGGCCAGGGCCGACGCCGAGACGCTCCGCCAGGGCGATCGCGTCGTACGGCGCGCGGACCTTGATGTCGTTGTCGCAGTAGACGTAGACGTCCTGACCTGCCGCTGTCCACGCACGGATCCTCGCCGCCCACGCGTCCAGCGACTCGTCGTCGTAGCCGCTGGCGTAGAGCACATCGTGGCCGTGCAGCCTGACGTACATGAAATCGGTGGTGAGCTCCTCGATGATCGGCCACTTGCCCGGATTGTCGGCCACCACCAGTGCCACGTCGCGCCGGCGCAGCAGGTCGTAGAACGCCGCGCTGCGAAAGCTCTCGTGCCGCACCTCGATGGCATGGCGCAGCGGCCGGTCGGGCTCGGCCGTCTCGGTCAACGCCCGGTCGGTCGGTATCCGCTGATCATGGCCCGCTGCGATCGCGGCTGCGGCGCCGGCCGTACGCGGCAGTCGCTCGAAGAACCCCTCCAACCGCGCGACGTCGAAGCCCAGGTTCGGCGGCAGCTGCCAAAGGAACGGTCCGAGCCTCGTCCCGAGCGCCAAGACGCCAGAGGCGTAGAAGTTCGCCAGCGGGGTGTCGATCTCGGCCAGCTTCTTCAGGTGGGTCAGGAACCGCCCGCCCTTGACCGCGAAGACGAAGTCGTCCGGCACCGCGGCGGCCCAGGCGGTGTAGCTGCTCGGCCGCTGCAGGGAATAGAAGCTGCTGTTGATCTCGACGGAGTTCATCCGCTCGGCGACGTAGGCCAGTTCGCGCCGATGCGCCAGCCCAGGCGGGTAGAAGCTGCCACGCCAGGGCTCGTACGTCCATCCCGAGATGCCGATGCGTACCTCCACGCCCGGAGTTGTACCCGACCTGAACGCATGCCGCTCGACTAGGCGGCCGGTGAGTGTGCGATTTGGGCCCATCTGCGGGCTGGAAAGGGGCCGAAATCGCACACTCGGGAGGTCGGTAGTGGCCGGAGGCGATATGGGACCGAGCAGCCCGCACCACAGAGCCGCCGGTGACAGGTACGTGAAGATCTCGGGAAGGTCACGAGACGCGGAGTGTCTCAGCTGCCGACAACGACCGATCTGCGTAACCTGGCGGAGGCATCCTGCGATTCCACTCATCCTGATAAGTGACGGAGCAGTCCCCATGGCTTTACGCATCACATCAGACGGCACCTCGACTCGCATTCAGTTCGTCCTCCCTGACGACATCCACGACGGCGCGGTTTCGGCCGTCGGGACCTTCAACGACTGGCTGCCGGGCGCGCACAAGCTCGTCCGGCGGAGCAATGGCACCCGCAGCGTGACGGTCGCGGTGCCGGCCGGCGAGAACGTGCAGTTCCGCTACCTCGGGGAAGGCGGCGTCTGGTTCGACGACGAAGACGCCCACGCCATCACTCCCGAAGGCTCCCTGATCCGGGCCTAGCCGGTCTGATCGGGGCCCGTCCTCCCGCCCGCTAGACTCGTCCGCGGTCCCTCGCGTGGCGATACCTCACCCAACTCCCCCAGGGCTTGACGGCAGCAAGGGTAAGTGAGCTCTTTCGGGTACGCGAGGGGCTTTTCGCTCTCCGTGGCCGTCGTCAGCCGCTGTCGGAGGCTGGGCATAGGGTGCATCCGTGGAGGAGCCCAGCTTCCAGGAGTCGTTCGCTGACGCCGGAGACGAGGCCCTGTTCGCGGAACCGTCGACGAGTGCAACGGCGGCGCCGCTGGCGCTCTACCGGCGCTATCGGCCGGACACCTTCGCCGAGGTCATCGGCCAGGATCACGTCACCCAGCCGCTGCAGCGCGCGTTGATCAACAACCGGGTCAACCACGCCTACCTGTTCTCGGGTCCGCGCGGCTGTGGCAAGACCACATCTGCCCGCATCCTCGCGCGGGCGCTCAACTGCGAGCGCGGACCGCGCGCGGAGCCGTGTGGGGAGTGCCAGTCCTGCCTCGACCTGGCCCGCGGCGGTCCCGGGAGCATCGACGTGATCGAGATCGACGCGGCGAGCCACGGCGGTGTGGACGATGCGCGCGACCTGCGTGAACGGGCCTTCTTCGCGCCCGTCAACAGCCGGTACAAGATCTACATCGTCGACGAGGCCCACATGGTCACGACGGCCGGCTTCAACGCGCTGCTGAAGCTGGTCGAGGAGCCGCCGCCGCACGTGAAGTTCATCTTCGCGACCACGGAGCCGGACAAGGTGATCGGCACGATCCGCTCCCGTACCCACCACTATCCGTTCCGGCTGGTGCCACCGCGGGTGCTCGGCGACTATCTGGCCAAGTTGTGCGCCGCGGAGGGCATCCGGGTCGAGCCGGCGGTGCTGCCCCTTGTCGTACGAGCCGGCGGCGGCTCGGTCCGGGATTCGCTGTCTGTGCTCGACCAGCTGCTCGCCGGCGCCGACGAGAACGGCGTCGGCTATTCGCAGGCGTCTGCCCTGCTCGGCTACACACCCGACTCGCTGCTGGACGAGTTCGTGGACGCGTTCGCCGCGGGCGACGCCGGCGGCGCGTTCGCCTGCGTCGACAAGGTGATCGAGGTGGGCCAGGATCCGCGCCGGTTCGCCGAGGACCTGCTGCGTCGGCTGCGCGACCTCATCATCGTCGCGGCACTGCCGGACGCGCTGAGCTCTGGCCTGGTGGACGCAGCCCCCGACCAGGCGGAACGGCTCGCCTCCCAGGCCGCGGCGCTCGGCTCCGGGGAGCTGACCAGAGCCGCCGAGGTGATCGCGGTCGGCCTCACCGAGATGCGCGGGACCACCGCGCCGCGGCTGCACCTGGAGCTGATGTGCGCCCGCGTCCTGCTTCCCGGCGCCGACGTGGACGAGCGGGGGATCCACGCTCGGCTGGACCGGCTCGAGCGCCGGCTCGGGATGCTGGACACGACCTCGGGGGAGCCGACGGCGCCCATCGCCGCCGAGGCTGCGGCGCCCGAACAGGCCGCCACCTCGGTCGATGCTCCCAAGCGGGCTGGGGCGGGCGGGACCACTGCCGATCGGATCGCTGAACGCCAGGCGCCACGCGCGGAACGAGTCGCGTCCGCGGCAGCGAGCAGGCCAGCGGCTGTCGCGGCGCCGACGGCAGGCTCGCGTCCAGCGCCGAATGCGGCGGCAGCGGGAGGCGCCGCCACGTCGTCGTCGACATCCCCGTCAGCCGCCAACCACCGCCCGGTCGGGGCCGGATCTCCCGCGCCGGCCGGCAGCGCCGAACCTCCGCGCGCACTCTCGGTGACCGACGTGCGGCGGCTGTGGCCCGAGGTGCTGGAGGAGGTGAAGGGCAAGCGTCGGTTCACCTGGATCCTGCTCAGCCAGAACGCCCAGGTCAACGACGTACGCGACGGGATGCTGACCCTCTCCATGGCGAACGCGGGTGCCCGGGACAGCTTCGGTCGTGGCGGCAGCGAGGACATCCTGCGGGAGGCTCTGATCGTCGTTCTCGGCGCCGACCTGAAGATCTCGACCATGGTCGATGCCGCCGCCGACGCCCCCGGGGCGAGCGGCGCGTCGACTTCGGCATCATCGTTCGCTCCACGTGCAGCTGGCCCGGGCGACCCGGTCGACACGAACGACCCGGACTCCGCGGCGGCTCTCGACGACGCCAATCTGGAAGAAGGCACCGAGTCGCACACCGACCTGCTCGCCCGCCATCTCGGGGCCGAGATCATCGCCGAGGAGTGAGCGCTGCTGCGTCGGGAGGTCCGCACCCGCGGGAGCGGCGCCGACCGCCCAAGCGTGAAGGCGGCGCGAGCGGGCAGCCGCCCCCCGCGAAGGCGGCGCGAGCGGGCAGCCGCCCCCGCCGTGATCACTGCGCCGTCGCAACACCGAGCCGGCGCGTGGGCTGCGTAGGCTAGGGCGAGCACAGCCCAACTCCGGCGCGAGAAAGCACTCCGATGATCCCCGAAGGCGACATGTCAGGCCTGCTGGCCCAGGCGCAGGCGATGCAGCAGCAGTTGCTCGCCGCGCAGCAGGAGCTGGCGGAAACCAAGGTCGACGGCAGCGCCGGCGGTGACCTGGTGACCGCGACCGTCACCGGCGCGGGCGAGCTGGTCGCATTGGTGATCAAGCCCGAGGCGGTCGACCCCGAGGACACCGAGACCCTCGCCGACCTCGTCCTCGCGGCCGTACGCGACGCGACGAACCGCTCCCAGGCCCTGGCCGCGGCGAAGCTCGGTCCGCTGACCGGCGGCCTCGGCAGCGGCTTCGGTTTCTGAGGAACGAGCGAGCGGTCAGGTGTACGAGGGGCCCGTCCAGGATCTGATCGACGAGCTCGGGCGGCTGCCCGGGATCGGTCCCAAGAGTGCCCAGCGGCTCGCATTCCACATCCTCGCCGCCGATCCGGACGACGTACGCCGGCTGGCCGACGTGCTGAAGCTCGTCAAGGACACCGTCAAGTTCTGCGAGGTCTGCTTCAACGTCGCCGAGGAGGCGCAGTGCCGAATCTGCCGCGACCCGAGGCGTGACGAGTCGATCATCTGCGTGGTCGAGGAGCCCAAGGACGTTGTCGCCGTCGAGCGGACCCGCGAATTCCGCGGGCGCTATCACGTCCTCGGCGGGGCCATCAGTCCGATCGACGGCGTCGGTCCCGCCGACCTGAAGATCAGGGAGCTCTGCCAGCGGCTGGCCGACGGCAGTGTGACCGAGGTGATCTTGGCCACCGACCCCAACCTCGAGGGCGAGGCGACCGCCACCTACCTGAGTCGGCTGCTCGTGCCGCTCGGCGTCCGGGTCAGCCGGCTCGCGAGTGGGCTGCCGGTCGGCGGTGATCTCGAGTACGCCGACGAGGTGACCCTCGGCCGGGCGTTCGAGGGCCGCCGCTACGTCGACGCCTGAGTGCTGTCGCCTTCACGCCTTGCACATCTATCGGAGCTCTGCACAGCTACGACGATGTGCGGGGCGTAGATCGACGTGCGGGGCGGAGATCGATGTGCGGACTGCCGGTGATCATGGCGCCTCGTGGTGGGCGACGCCGAGCGATTCACAAGCCTGGTTGAGGATCCGTTGGACCGCGAGCGTGTCGTCCAGCGGCATGATCGCACTCTCCGTACGGCCCGCTAGCAGACAGCTCGTGACCTCGATCAACTCGTGGGAGTAGCCGCCGCCGCTCGGTGGCCGGATGATGATCTCGGCGTCGGCACCGGTACGCTGCAGCAGGATCCGGTGCGGATGGTGGAACCGCGGCGGCACGTCGATCCAGCCCTTCGTGCCGTGGATCCGGGCTCCACCCGGCGTCGGGTTGCGCAGCGAGATCAACAGCGTGGCCGCCCGGCCGTCGTCGTAGCCCAGCAGCAGCGCCGCCTCGGCGTCGACACCGGTGGGGGCCAGCGAGCCGACGACTTCGACCCGATCCGGCACGCCGAGGAAGTACTGGGCGAACGAGACGACGTAGACCCCGAGATCGAGCATCGCGCCACCGCCGAGGTCCGGGTTGTACAGCCGGTCCTGCGGGTCGTACGGCCGGTCCACCCCAAGATCAGCCTGGATCTGGCGTACCTCGCCGATCGCCCCTTCCATGATCAGCCGGCGGGCGGTGACGATCGCGGGTTGAAACCGGGTCCACATCGCCTCCATGGCGAACACGCCCTTCGCCCGGGCCGCGTCGATCACTTCCTGCGCGCCGGCCGTCGTCGCGGTGAAGGACTTCTCGACCAAGATCGCCTTGCCGGCCTCGATCGCCGCTAGCGCGACGGCGTGGTGCTGCGAGTTCGGGGTGGCGATGTAGAGGACGTCGATCTCGGCATCGTCGATCAACTGCTCGTACGACCCGTACGCGCGCGGCAGGCCGTGCCGCGAGGCGAAGTCGAGCGCCCGCTCGGCCGATCGGCTGGCAACCGCCAGCGGAATGGCGTTGGGCACGTGCTTGAAGTCGCCGACCACCTTCGAAGCGATCCGACCTGGTCCGATGATCCCCCACCGAATCGCTGCCATGCACCTATCTAACTGGGCCGGAGCTCATTGCTGCCAGCGGCGGATCCCGACGGAGACGAAGACCGGAATGAACATGATCCACCAGAACCGCCAACCGGTGGCAAAACACAGCAGGATCGCGGCCGGCCAGGCGACCGCCGCAACGATCGCGGCCGTCTTGTTGACCGCGCCCGGCACCGGGCCGGGATGCCGCTCGGCAAGCGGCTGGCTCTCACCGGCTGGGGTCGATTGCCAGGGCGGCGCCTGGTACGGCTCCGCGGGCGTGAGTGACCCTCCGGGGTGTGGCCGAGGCTCCGGCAGGTCAACGAACAGGGCATCCAGCTCAGAGCCAACCTTCGCCGTGAGGGCCTTGGTCAACCGCTCGTCGAACTCCGCCGCGTCGAGCCGTCCGGCCGCCAGGTGTTCTCGGAGACATTCGGCAGCCTTGTCCCGGTCCGCGTCCCCGATCCGCGTCTCCGGCGTCTCGCTCATATCGTCCAGTATTTCACCGGCCTGGGGCCTTTTTCCGATGCCATAGAGTGGGCTGCCAGGCGTCCGAAGGAGGCGATGTGGGCCGCGTAGTCCAGAAGTACGGCGGTTCCTCGGTTGCCGATGCGGACAGCATCAAGCGGGTCGCGAAGCGGGTAGTCGCCACCAAGCATGCGGGCAACGACGTGGTGGTGGTCATCTCGGCGATGGGGGACACCACCGACGAGCTGATGGACCTTGCTCTGGAGGTCTCACCGCTACCGCCGCCACGTGAGCTGGACATGCTGTTGACCGCCGGTGAGCGGATGAGCGCTGCGCTGCTCGCCATGGCCATCCACGACCAGGGCGCTCGGGCCCGGTCGCTGACCGGCTCGCAGGCCGGCATCATCACCACCGGCACGCACGGGAATGCGCGGATCATCGACATCACGCCGGGCCGGATCACCTCGGCGCTCGACCGGAACGACATCGTCATCGTCGCCGGCTTCCAGGGCGTCGCGCAGGACACCAAGGACATCACCACGCTGGGCCGCGGGGCGTCCGACACGACCGCCGTCGCCCTCGCGGCAGCGCTCGGTGCGGACTTCTGCGAGATCTACACCGACGTGGACGGCGTCTTCACCGCGGACCCGCGGATCGTGCCGTCCGCCCGCCGGATCCCGGTGATCAGTTACGAGGAGATGCTGGAGATGGCGGCCTGCGGCGCCAAGATCTTGCATCTGCGCTGCGTGGAATACGCCCGGCGGGAGAACGTACGAATCCACGTCCGCTCGTCCTTCTCCACCATGGATGGGACCTGGGTCCAAGAGCTCGAGGAGGGAACGGGCATGGAACATGCGATCATCTCCGGCGTCGCCCATGATCGAAGCGAGGCCAAGATCACGATCGTCGGCGTGGCGGACAAGGTGGGCCAGGCGGCGCGGATCTTCGAGGCGGTGGCCGCGACGGACATCAACATCGACATGATCGTGCAGAACGTGTCCGCGGCGAGGACCGGCCGAGCCGACATCTCCTTCACCCTGCCAGCGACCGACAGCCAGGCGGCCATGGCCACGCTGGACGGACTCAAGGCAGAGCTCGGTTTCGAGGAGGTGCTCTACGACGACCGGATCGGCAAGGTGTCGGTGGTCGGCGTCGGCATGCGATCCCATCCCGGCGTGACGGCCAGGTTCTTCTCCGCGCTTGCCGATGCCGGCGTCAACATCGAGATGATCTCCACCTCGGAGATCAGGATCTCGGTCGTCGTCGATCGTGACGACGTCGATCGCGCCGTCGCGGCAGCACACACCGCGTTCGGGCTGGACACCGCCGACCAGGCCGTGGTCTACGCCGGCACGGGCCGGTGACCACTTGCGACTTTGAGCCGGAACGCACGTCCCTGAGCCCGCGACGCCAGGTTCAAGGCAGACCAGTCCTGGCTCGAAGTCGCAGCCGGGACTACCGGCAACCGATCTTGCGTACGTGCACCGTGCGAACCTTGAGGCCGGGCGCCGGCCGATAGATCGCGGTCGCGTCCACGCACCGCTTGTCGGTGTCGTTCAGATAGACGGCGCCGGAACGCCAGGCCGGCCGGCTGGTCGTGTGGTAGGCGTACCTCGGCCAGGACGTCCCCGTGTAGCCGGTGAACTGCAGCGAGACCGCGATCGTGCTCTGGCTGCCGACCGCACCGCCCTTGATCGCCATCGCGCAGTTGCGCCCGCCGGCGACCGGTGAGTAGTAGACCCGCAGCGTCAACGCCTCGACGTCGTGGCCGCCGGTCCCCTCGCCGATCACCCAGCCGGGGCAGCTGGCAAGCGGCCCCCCGGGGATGTTCGTCCGCGCGGGCGGCGTGGTGGTCCGGTCCGGCGGGTTCTCGGTCGGCACGGTGGACGGCACGACCGTGGTCGTGGTCACTGTCGGCTCGGACGTGGTCGTGGTGGTAGTCGCGACGCTGCCGTTGGAGTAGGCGGCGAAGACCAGGATCGCGATGATGATCAGGATCCCGCCGAGTGCGTCTGATTCCTTCATCAGACCGGTACCCCCGCGTCGGCGTGCAGAGTCGGCGAGCAAGCCGCTCTCTCTAGCAAGTATTCGCGATTCTCGGGCCGAGTCAAGATCATCGGCGCTCGGGCGCGCCGATCACCAGGGCTGACGACCCCCGTCATACCGGCAGGGATACCCAAAATCCCGGCAGACTCTCGGTGGGAGCCGGCCGGATGGCGGCGCGAGGCCCGAGCTGCCGGCCTGTTCCCTAGGCCGCCACCTGCACCCGGCGTGCTCGGCGAAGCCCCAGCACCGCGGCCGCGAGGACCGTGACGACCGGCAGCAGCAGGGTCCACGCGAGCCCGGGGTAGTCGAGCAACGCGAGCAGCGGACCGGAGAAGGCTCCGCCGACGGCGCCGGCCAGGTTCATCGCCAGGTCGCTGCGGCCCTGCAGCTGCACCCGCCGGTCCGCTGGGGCGGCATCGCTGATCAACGCCGAGCCCGCGACCGTGGAAGCGCTCCAGCCCAGGCCGAGCAGGATCAGCCCGACCATGATCATGCCGGTGATCTGGGCGCCGACTGCGGTGATCACCGCCGAGCATACGAGCATGGCCTGGCCGGCGACGATGATCGGGAAGCGGCCGAGCCGATCGGCCAGGATGCCGAAGACGGGGGACAGGCCGAACATGCCTGCGATGTGCAGGCTGATGGTGAAGCCCACCACGGACAGGGTCGCGCCGTGGTGCACCAGGTGCACCGGCGTCATCGACATCAACGCCACCATCGTCGCGTGGCTCAGCGACACGGTGACGATTCCGACCCTGACCAGGACCGGGTTGCCGGCACTGAGCTCGGGGGCGGCCACGTGGCCCGGATGCGCCGCGGCCAGCACGGCGAGCCGGCGGCTCTCCAGCAGCGGATCGGGACGCAGCCAGAGCAGATAGGCGACGGCGGCCAGCAGCTGGGCGGTGATCGGGAACAGGAACACGCCGGCCAGCGGAGGCAGGCCCATAGCCGCCCCCAGCGCGTCGCCGGGCCCCGCGAGATTGGGGCCGGTCACCGCACCGATCGTCGTCGACCACACCACCAGTGAGAGATCACGTCCTCGGGTGCTCGCCGCGGCCAGATCCGTTGCGGCGAAGCGTGACTGCAGCCCGGCCGCGGCACCCGCACCGAGAAGACCCAGACCGATCAGCAGCAGGACCAGGAGGTGGCTGGACATCCCGACGATGCACACGAGAGCCCCACCGGCGGCGATCAGGGCGGCGCTGGTGAGGGAGATCCGGCGGCCCCGGCGGTCGGCGAGCCTGGCAAGCGGGACAGCGAGCACGGCTGCCCCGAGTGTGAGCAACGTGGACGCGAGGCCGGACCACGCCTCGCCGGCGAGGTTGTTGGCCGCCAGCGCGCCGACCGATACCGCGGCGCCGACGCCGAGCCCACCGAGGATCTGACCGACGGTGAGCAGCAACAGCGTCCGCCGCTGCAGCCGTACGAGCAGCGCGTCACCGGCCGTTCCCGCCCGGTCGTCGCCGGACGAGCCTGGTGCCCGGCTCATGAGACCCCCACATCGGGAGCGTAACCGTCGCCACCCACCGACATGCCCGGATTGTCACTGGCCGCTCGACAGATCCTGTCGGCTCCCGATGATCGTCCTCCATTGCCGGAGCGCTTGCTGATCGCGCCGCGACGATCGCGCGGCCGTAAGGGATCGGACCGCGGCGCCGGGCTGGCGATGGTCGCGCGGGACTTCAAAGGCTGTGACAGCTTCCTGCCAACCTAGCGCCAGGCCAGCCACAGAGCCCGGCGGGACGGTTGAGTCAGATGCCGTCAACCGGTGACGGCCGAAGACCAAGGAGATTCTCTTGGACAGCACACCGAGCGCCGGGCGGCGGCGCGTGGCGAAGGGCCTGGCGGTCGCCGGCCTCATCGCAGCGGGCGCCGTCGGCGGCGGGATCGCCGCCAGCACCCTGTCTGCGTCAGCCGATCCCACCACCACTCCGACGACGAGCTCGAGCCCGAGCGGCACCAGCTCCACTGACACCGGCCGTGGGCACGGCGGCATCGGCGGCTCGACGCCGGTACGCAGCGACGAGAAGTCCGTCTCCGCGGCCGACGAGGCGACGCTCAAGGCTGCGGCGCTCAAGGCTGTGCCGGGCGGCACCGTCGTCCGGATCGAGACCGACTCCGGCGACGCCGCCTACGAGGCGCACATGACCAAGACCGACGGCACGGTGGTCACCGTCAAGTTCGACGGGAACTTGGCGGTCGTCGGTGTCGAGGACGGCATGGGGAAGTGACGCCTGCGGCCAATTGAGCCCTCCCTGCTCGCCGGCCGCGGCTCTGCCCGGGGTAGCGAGGATCCCCAAACAATGGCGCGGCGGTCCGGCGAGGACTGCCGCGCCATTGCCCGCCTCCCCAGCGGTACGTGCCGTTGGCTAGCGTGCGGAGGAGCAGGCGACCTTGCCGGACACCAGGTTCGCCGCTACTGGGACGAGGAGAGCACGCCGTTGTTCCCGTTCGGTCACGGGCTGAGCTACGGCACGTTCAGCTACTCGGGCCTGGCCATCGACAACTCAACCATCCGGCCGGACGGCACGGTCACCGTGTCGGTGCAGGTCGCCAACGACTCCGATCGGGAGGCGGCCGAGGTCGTTCAGCTCTATCTCCACCAGCGCCACGGCTCCGCGTCCCGGCCGGTTCGCGAGCTGAAGGGCTTCCAGCGGGTGACCGTGCCGGCGCACGGGTCGCAGCAGGTGACGTTCACCGTCGGCCCCGACGCCAGGCGCTTCTGGAGCCCGACCGACCGTGACTGGGTGCTCGACTCCTCGGTGTTCGACGTGGGGGTCGGCGGAGATTCGACGGCGGAGCTGGCGGCATCCTTCGAGGTGACCGAGGGCTGAGCCGACGCTCGGGTCGCCGGGGCATGGTGCACATGTGCCGACTTTCGGCGAAGTGCGGGAAGCCGGGTCGAGGACCGTCGGCGAGCTCAGTTGAGCCGGTTGCCGACCTGAGCCGCCGACGGGTTCGTCAGCGCTGAACCGTCCTGGAAGACGACCGTGGGAACGGTGAGGTTGCCGTCGTTCACCCGAGCGACGATCGTCGCGCCCTCGACGTGATCTTCGATGTCGATCTCGTGGAAGGCGATTCCCGCGCGGGACAACTGTGACTTGAGCCGCACACAGTGGCCGCACCAGCTCGTGGTGAAGACGGTGGGCAGTTCAGTCTGGGGCAAGTCCATAGGCACGTTATGCATAACCTTGGCACACTCCGAGGTATTTCGGCAGCAGGTATTGCGTTCGTCACATCGGTGCGGCATTGGCGCCCTCTCCGCCGACCCGGACCGATCGTGATCGACGAGCGGGGAGACGAAGTCCGCGAGCTCGGATCGGCGCGGGATCCGCCCGCGGGTGGCGGCGGCCGTCTCAACCCGGCGGTTCGACCCGGTAGACGCGTCGCCCTTCCGACAATCCCTTCAGCTCACGCAGGCCAAGGTCGGTGAAACCGATCGGCGAGCCCGCCAGGAGCTCTCGGGTCGCCCATGAGGCGTAGACCTGGCCCGGCTCAGCCAAGGCCGCGATCCGCGCCGCGATGTGAACGGACGCACCGCGGACGTTGCCACCCTCCAACTCGATCTCGCCCGTGTGGACCGCGGCCCGGACCTGGAGGCCGAGCCGGGACGCAGCACGCCCGATCTCCTGAGCGGCACGGATCGCCCGCTGAGCGCCGTCGAACATGGCGACGAACCCGTCGCCGGTCGTGGTGACCTCCCGTCCCCGGAATCGGTCGAGCACCGCCCGCACCGCATGGTCGTGCCGGGTCAGCAGGTCACGCCACGGCCCATCGCCGAGTTCGACGGCACGCGCGGTCGAGCTCACGATGTCGGTCACCAGGAGCGTCGCCACCACCCGGTCGAAACCGCCGCCCTCCATTCGCGCGAACGCCGTGCTCGGCTCCCAGTCAATCGTGATCCACGGCTCGTCGCCCACGACCCAGGCGTCGTGGCCGGGCGGAACCTCGTAGAACTGACCGGCCTCGACCACCAGCTCCGCGCCTTCACGCATCAGGATCCGGGCGCTGCCGGACACGCAGAGGCCGATGTGGTGGGATTCGCAGAGCTCGGTTCTCGCGATCGGCTTGATCGACTCGCTCCAGCGCCATCCCGGCTGGAGGACCGAACGGCCGATCCGGATATCGCCCATGTCGTAGGTCTCCAAGCGACCGTACGGGATCTCGCGGACGTCGTCCGCCTCGCCGAAGGGGCGCCGCTGAAGCTTTACCATCTCCGCCGCACAATAGCGCCGATGACCTCTGCAACCGCGAGCACCGGTCCGGTGCGGCTGACCGGACAGAGCCGCATCGTCCTCAGGCCGGTCGAGCACGCCGTCATCACGGGTGGGTTCTGGGGCGAGCGTCGCCGGATCAACCGCGAGGTCAGTGTGCCGTCGGCGCGGTGGCAGTTGCAGGAGGCGGGGAACTTCCGGAACCTTGAGCTGGCGGCCGGGCTCGCCGAAGGCGAGTATGCGAGCAATCTGTGGTTCCTGGACAGCGACATCTACAAGTGGCTGGAGGCGATCGGCTGGAGGCTGGCCGACCCGGACCTGACTCCCTCCGCGGCGGCTCAGTTGGGCGACTTCCTCGAGCGTGCCGAGGAGCTCCTCTCCACCGCCCAGGCCGAGGACGGCTACTTGGATTCCTACTATCAGGTCAGATTTCCGGGATGCGGTTCGAGCAGCTGCAGTGGGGACACGAGCTCTACTGCGCCGGTCACCTGATCCAGGCTGCGATCGCCGTGCACCGCACCAGCCGGGACGACGGGCAGGGTGCCATGCGGGTCTGGTTCCGGGCAGAGTGAGAGGTTGGTGCTGCGACGCCAGGTTGATTCGGCCCGACCCGCGGTGAGGAGTCTTCGATGATCAACGACGATGCGGCACGGCTTCGCGAGGCGATCGGTAAGGGACGTACGGCTCTTGGCATCGAGTTGGGATCGACTCGGATCAAGGCGGTGCTGACCGGGCCGGATCACGCGCCGATCGCGGTCGGTGGTCACGGCTGGGAGAACCAGTTCGTCGACCGGATCTGGACCTACTCGCTGGAGGCGGTGTGGACGGGGCTCCAGGAGTGCTACGCCGACCTCGTCCGAGAGGTCCAGCAGCGCTACGAGATCGAGCCGACCACGGTGGGCGCCCTTGGCGTGTCGGCGATGATGCACGGATATCTCGTCTTCGATGCGGCGGGCGAGCTGCTCACGCCGTTCCGCACCTGGCGCAACACCCACACCGGCGCATCCGCGGAGGAGCTGAGTGAGCGGTTCGGACACAACATCCCGCATCGATGGAGCGTGGCTCACCTCTATCAGGCCCTGCTGAACCGGGAGGAGCACGTCGACAGCATCGCCTGGCTGACCACACTCGCCGGTTATGTGCACTGGCAGCTGACCGGCGAGAAGGTGATCGGCATCGGCGACGCCAGCGGCATGTTCCCGATAGACGTCGCCACGGGTGACTACGACGCGGGCATGCTGAGGGAGTTCGACGAGCTCGCAGCGGGCCTCGGACTCCGGTCGCGGCTTGCCGACCTGCTGCCCACGATCCGCCGCGCCGGCGAGGAGGCGGGTCGGCTGACCGAGGCCGGCGCGATGCTCCTGGATCCGACCGGGATACTTCGCCCGGGCCTCCCGATGTGCCCCCCGGAGGGGGATGCCGGCACGGGCATGGTGGCCACGAACTCGGTCGCTCCCCGGACCGGGAACGTCAGTGCCGGCACGAGCATCTTCGCCATGGTCGTTCTGGAGCACGAGCTCAGCCGGATGCACCGAGAGCTGGACCTGGTCACCACCCCCGCCGGTGATCTTGTGGCGATGGTGCACTGCAACAACGGCGCCAGCGAGCTCGACGCCTGGGTCGCGATGTTCGCCGAGTTCGCCGGCGCTCTCGGCCTCGAGACGGATCTCGCAATGATCTTCGAAACCCTGTTCCGCTCGGCCCTGGACGGCGAGCCCGACTGCGGTGGCCTGATGTCGTTCAACTACCTGTCCGGGGAGCCGATCACTGGTTTGAAGGAGGGGCGGCCGCTCTTCGTCCGTTCGCCCGACAGCCGGCTCAGGCTGGCCGACTTCATGCGTACGCACCTCTTCGCCTCGTTCGCCACTCTGCGGATCGGCATGGACGTGTTGCAGAAGCAGGAGGGCGTCCGGCTGGACACGATGTTCGCCCACGGTGGCATCTTTCGAACCAAGGGCGTCGCGCAGCGCTTCCTGGCCGCTGCCATCGACACCTCCGTGTCCGTCGGCGACATCGCGTCCGAAGGCGGCGCCTGGGGCATCGCCGTCCTCGCGGCCTACCTCGCCCATCGCACGCCCGAGCAGAGCCTGGCCGACTTCTTGAACACGGAGGTCTTCGCCCACGGCAACCTGGTGACCCTGGATCCGGACCCCGTCGATGTCGCGGGCTTCGACGCCTTCATGCAGCGGTTCGTCGCGGCCCTGCCGGTCGAACAGGCCGCCGTCGCGCACACCTGATCGCGGTAGCGATCAGGCTCGGCCCGCGACGATCATCGCCGGCTGTGCACGGTCTGCTTCACCGGCATGCGGTCGGACAATTGGACTATCCCCGAGTTCTATCCGATGGACTGGCTGCCCAACGGCGTCCGGCTGACCGCCTATTCCGGCGATGCCGCCGACCTTCCTGCAGCGATCCTTCAGGACTTCCTCGACGCGGTCGCCGAGGGCCGAGCGACGATCCCGCTCGGCCGGGTCTACTCCCTCGATCAGATCGTGCAAGCCCATTTCGACATGGAAGCCGGTGCCGTGAACGGCAAAGGCGTCGTGCTCACTGACCCGGAAGAGGCAGCGGTCGCGCTGGGTGGCATATGTGCGCGCATTCGTGAACCGCAGTGCCTAGATTGCGTGAGTGGACCTTTCGCATTTGGGCGCGCCGATCGGGCCGATGCTGCGCGTCCACGGCGGGTTCGCCAATCGGATCTACCGGCTCGACACCGACCAGGGGTCGTTCGCGGTGAAGGAGTTGAACCTCGGGGACCATCGGTTGACCTACCGGGTCGAGGACGTATTCAGGTTCGAGCGGGCGGCCTTCGCCGCCGGCATCCCGATGCCGGAGCCGATCTCGGCCAGCCCCGACACCCTCGTCCACCGGTGGGTCGAGGGTGAGAAGGTGCCGGAAGCGCCGGTGTCGGAGGCGTACGCGTTCGAGGTCGGTGAGATCCTCGCGCGCATCCATGGGCTCGACGTGGAGTGGACCCATGGCTCGATCGATGAGCCGACGGCACGCGACTGGCCGGAGCTCGCCGAGCGGGCGGCGGCGACCGGTCAGACGTGGGCCGATGAACTCGCCTCCCACGTCGAGACGTTCCTCGCGATTGCCCACTTCGTCGACACCTGCGAACGGCCGGGACCCGTCGTACTGACCCACAGGGACATCCAGCCGTGGAACCTGCTCGCCCGAGAGGGTCGGCCGGTCGTGCTCGACTGGGAACTCTCGGGACTGCTCGACCTGGCCGGCGAGCTGGGCTCGACCGCGCTGAGCCTCGCGAAGGGACCCGGCTTCGACGACATCGAGCCCACCATCTTCCGCTCGGTCCTCGACGGCTACGTCGCGGCGGGCGGAAAGCTGCCGGCGCCGGGTCCAAGCTGGTTCGTGTTCATGATCGGCGGCTGGCTGGGGCACACGAGGTGGAACGTCCTGCGCTGCCTCGCCGGTGTCGAGGCGAGCACCGGCCCCGACCTCGCCCTGTCGCAGGAGTCCGCGCGCAACGGCGTGCGCGGCCTTCCCGACATGTTCGGCCGACTTCAAGACCTCGAGTCGCTGCTCGTGTGATGACGCCGGAGCACGCCGGCTGGCGGTGCCTGTATCAAGAGAACTGCTGCGCGGCTGCCGCGCAGCCGAGACACCGCCGACCAGCCGTCGTGTGCGCCGGGCTACTGGCGGTCGTGAGCGGAGGCTTGGGCGAGGCGATAGACCCGTCGCCGCCCCGGCAGGCCCCTGAGCTCGTGCTCGCCTGCGTCCTCGAGCTCCAGATTCGAGCCTTCGAGAAGCCCGACCGCTGGAGCGGAGACGAGTACCTCGCCCGGGCGCGCGAGAGCTGCGATCCGGGTGACGGCATGGACCGCGACGCCCCGGACGTTGCCGGCCTGGCGCTCGACCTCGCCCGAGTGGACCGCGGCGCGGATCTGCAGCCCGTCGTCCTGGGCCCGATCGCGAATGGCGGCGGCGCAGCGAACGGCGCGCGCCGCGCCGTCGAAGAGCGCGAGGAAGCCGTCGCCGGTGGTCGTCACCTCAAGACCGCGGAAGCGGTCGAGCTCGCGGCGCACGCGGTCGCCGTGGGCGGCGAGTACCTCCTTCCACGCAGCATCGCCCAGCCGGACAGCCAGGTCCGTCGAGCTCACGATGTCCGTCATGAGCAACGTGGCGACGACGCGCTCGCCCGATTCCGGCGGTTTGGCCCAGCCGCGCACGCCGGCGAATTCAATGGTCACGTACGGCTCGTCGCCGATGACCCTCGACAGGTGGCCCGGTGGAATATCGAATGCCTCGCCTGCGCGGACGACGTGGCGCGCGCCGCCTTCCATCTCGATCTCGACCTGGCCCGACAGGGCCACGCCCTGGTGGTGGTGCTGGCAGGTGGCTGTGCCGGCAATCGGCTGAACGTGCTCCGACCAGCTCCACCCGGGTTGGTGCACTTGGCGTGCGACGTAGACCTCGCCGAGGGTCACCACCTGTACGCTCACCAGCGGCTGCATGACCAGTTCGTCCGGCTCGTCGAACGACTTGCTCACGATCGCCATCGCGTCAGGATACGGCTTGGGCTGACGCGCCTACCTCGTCGGACAGACGTGCCCACCGGACCGTGCTGCGGGAACATAGAGCTGGACGATCAACGCGGCCTCCGACCGTACGGCTCACCCCTCCGCCAGTCGGTGAAACGATCATGCAGAACCCGGGTGATCTGCGCGTACGCCCGCGTGGTGTCGATCGCAGCCCGCGAGCGTCTCACCACACGGTACAAGCCAGCCGTGGGACGTCCTTTTTGGGATGAAGCTCTGGCAGTGGGCAGTGGGCGCCGTTAGCCTCAGCCTCGGAGGAGAGGGAACGAGTCCGGTCAGGACGGTCGAAGGAGGATCAGCGTCATGCCGAAGATCTCAACGGGCGAGGACATCGAGTTCCATCCTGCACTCGCCAAACTGGCCGCTAACGGGGCGCCGGACGTCGTTGCAATATCAGGATTCATCGGCCCCTCCTCCGACGAGGGTTCCATCACCTTGTATCGGGACCTTCGGATGCTCGAGCGGAGTCTTGAGGTCCGGCTGTCCGACATCGTGCATGTCGAGGACATCCCGGAATCGATTGTGCCGTTCGGTGCGAAGAGAATATGGGTGCGGAAAAGCGCTGATCTGGAGCTTCGGATTTCGAGCGTCCGGCGTGTGGAGACGACGGAGTCCGCCCCCGCGTTCGTCGAGTCGAGTGCGGGACGATTGAGGATGCGCCGACCCGTTCGTGAAAAGGACGCCGACTGTACTTCCTGGTGCCAGACTCTGTGCGCAAGTCACTGCGAGTACTCCGAACACTGCGATCTCACCTGCAGCATCCCGAAGTTGCCCGGGCCGGCGCCCCAATGACCATCACCGACCACGCGCCGCACCTGCATCCTGCGCTCGACTACCGCGCTCCGTTCGTCATCGAGAAGTTGGTACGAGACCAGGTCGTGGACAGCGAGGAAGAAGGCGAGGAGCTCTTCCGGGAGGCCCTACGATACCTGGTCCTCGCGGACTCGGACCGGTCGATGACGTGGAAGATGTACTCGACACGGGTCGACGAGGCCTGGCACCAGTTCATGCTCTTCACGGTGAAGTACGCCGAGTTCTGCCACGAGTTCTTCGGCGGATACCGGCACCACGCGCCAAGCAATGCGCCGACCCCGACGTCGGCGCCGGAGTCCAGGCCCGCCGTCGAGGAGTCCACGTTCGAGCAGTTCAGCCAAAGGTATGAGAAGTTGTTCGGCGAAACGCTGCCGGAGGTGTGGTACGACCACCGGACGATCACGCCGCGACGGCGTCTCATCAACGGTCACGTCGGCAGGCTCACGCTGGTGGAGGGCCCGGATACTGTCGAACTGATCGGCCCGACCGGGCTGGTGGTGTTCGAGGTGAACGTCATCGCCTCTGAGGCGTTGCGGTTCGTCGCCTCGCACGGCGCGTTCTACGTGCGGGAGCTTCCGGGCGACCTCACAGACGAGGAGAAGGTCGCGCTGGCGTCCGGTCTGGTCGAATCCAGCGTGCTGCGTGTCGCTGCCTGAGACCCGTCCTGCGGCGGTCAATCCGCTGGTGGTCCGGGCGCTGAAAATCGTGGGACAGGGTGGCGATCGTCGGGCGCTGGACATCGGCCCCGGCGATCTGTCGAACACTCGCTACCTGCTCGACCACGGCGTGGCCGTCGACGTCGTCGACCGCAACCCCGCCGTGGTCGACCGGGCCGCCGCCCTCGATCATTCCGGCGTACGCGCGTTCTGCGCCGACATCCGGCGATTCCCGATCGAACGCGAGCGCTACCACTTCGTGGTCGCGCTCACCGTCCCGAAAGTCTTGCGGCCGCACGCGATCTCGTCGATGTTGGCGGCGGCACGGAATGGGCTGGTCGACGAGGGCGTGCTCTGCTGCACGTTGCTCGGCAACCGAGATTCCTGGGCCCGCCCAGGTCCGCCGGCGACCTCGTTCACCAGGACAGAGTGTGAACGCCTGGTCAGCGACTGGCCCGGCGTCCGGCTCAAGGAGATCGAGTTCGACGGGAAGGACCGGCGCGGGGCCGACAAGCACTGGCACTGGCACGCACTCCTGCTGAGCCGGCGATAAGACGCCCGTGGCGAGGGTTGTCAGACGCGCACCCTTGCCAAGCCCGAAAAGTTTGAAACGGTGACGAACGTCGGCCGTTGAGGCTAGAACTGAGTCTGCAGACCCTCCGGCTGGCAAGTCGTCAGTCGACGCAGCCTCGTGGGGCGCGTCGCCGCGTCGATGACGTTTGACAGCTCGGATCGCACATGGTTTCGAACCGTCGAAGAGGGAAAAGGGGAATGAGACGTCTGCTGGGATTGGAGCCGACTGCAGCCTTGTCAGAGCGTCCCGTGCCGATGAACTCGAGCACGCGAGCCAAGGATCGCCGCTCCTCGAACCGGCACGGCCCGAAGAACACAAGATCGGCCGGCGCGGTCGCCGCTCTCATGGCCGTGGCGTTGATCGTCGGCGGATGCAGCGGTGGTGGCACCACCGACCACCCAGTTGGTGCGGCCACGTCGTCGACCGCGTCTGCGACCAGCACTGCGAAGCCGGTGGGTGTCATCGCAATCGGGCACTCCGGCCTGACCGGTGAGAATTCCGATCCCAAGCATCCTGGCCTGGTCGCCCTCGAGAACTCGTGGGCGACCGGCACGTCGGCTCAGGTCAACAGCATCTACCGGCGGCTCGTCGCCGTCCGTCCGGAGACCGAGGGCCACGTCGCCAACACCGCTGAAGGTGGTGCGCCTGCGTCCGCGCTGGCGGGACAGGCGCAGCGCGCTCTCGGAACCGTTCCCACTCCGGCACTCGTCGTGGTCCAGACCATCGACGGCGATATCCGATGCGACGGCACGGATGGCGAGCACGTAGCCGAGTTCGGGGCCGTCCTCGCAAATGCCTTGAAGGTCGTCACGATGGCGTCACCCAACTCATTGATCCTGGCGGTCGGACAGCTCGGACGCCCCAGTCCGTCGTTTGTCAAGGAACTGGTCGCCAAGCACCCGAGCGTCAAATCGGAACTCACAGGAACCGGCATGTGTGACTTCTACAGCCCTGATGGGGTGCTGAACGAAAAGGCTTTCGACACGTTGAGGTCCATCATCGAGGACTACGAGACCGAGCAGGCCCGAGTGTGCGCCATGGTGGCCAATTGCCGCACCGACGGCGGAGCTCGAGCCAAGTATGTAGACCGCCTTGAAAACTTCTCAAGCGATTGGAACCACCTGAACGTGCGCGGACAAGCCGAGGCCGCAGAGATCGCATGGCCCGCCGCCGCCGCTTTGTTGAAGTTGTCATGACACTCCGACGACGCCAGTGTCAGCTCGACCCTTGGCGGAGCGCTGAACGTCGAGCAGGCGCACAGGATCGCCGAAGTGGAGGAATGATGAGCAGAGACATCCAAGCGATTGATCCAGGGCAAACTGGTCGGGGTGACAGGATTTGAATCTGCGACCTTTTCGTCCCGAACTTTGCGGACGTACCGCAATGAGCCTTGCTGACGCGCCGTGAACCGTCGACGAACAAGCGTGGACGCGCCGAGGGGCGTTGCCGCTGCTGTACTTCGCTGCTGTACACGGAGGTGACGACGTCGGTCGCTCGGACGCTGGCGTTCCGCAAGCATTGCAGCCGCCTGTTAGTCCTCGGTGGCAAATGCCTGCTAAGCATTAAGCCTGCTGCTCGTGACCGGGATCTTGCTTGCCGGTTGCGCCTGAACCACCGATTAGGCCTTCCCGACGGCTACCCCAGTCACGAAGTGACCCAATGGACTCTTCGTCGTTGTAGGCAGGGACACGAGCATCTGGCGACTCGGCTGCACCGACCTGCCATCACGATGATGCGGATTCCTACCGATCCACGGCACCCGATCCTGCTTCGACGACGTTGGACGGGGCGGGGTGAAGACCCAGTGGCGGTAGAGGAGGAAGTTCCACGAGGTGGATCCTGCTACTACCGCAACCTTTGCCACCAGGTACCTATCGCCCACGTGCCCTGCGGTCGTCACCACCGCGAGTGTGATCACATAGTTGGCCAAAACCAGCGAGCCGTACCGCAAGGCGTGCTGCGTCAACCCCCGCGAGCCCCAGGATGACATTGCGGTCCGGTTGAGCAGGAAGTTCACTACCACGGCGGTACAGAAGGCGACCGTGGTGGCGAGGCCAAGCGGACCCCCATGGGACTCATGGAGTAGGGCTAGCAGTCCTATGTCGACGACAACGGTGAGACCGCCGACGACAAGGTAGCAAAACAGCTGACGTTGCAACCGCGTCCTGGGCACCGATGGCGACCGGTTGTCCGTGGGTCGGGAGGATGCTTCGGGGCCAGACATGTCCCTCTCCGTGGCTGTGGTTCCAAAGCTGACATGCATGACCGGGTCCGGCCCAGCGTCCGCGTGCGCCCGCAGTCTCACGCCCCGACCGGCACGTAGAGGTCGAATCGTCCGATGTCCATCATTTGGTAGTGGTCCGCCGGCATCCGCATGTGCGGGGTCTGACCGTCTTGATACACGAACGCGACCTCCGAAGGGTCGGCGGCGTTGACGGTGGCGTTCTCCTCGTCGAACCGTTGCAGGACGGAGAGGTGAACCGCCGCCTGGAAGCGGCCCGCACCGAGGTAGTCGACCAGATACGCGCCCCAGTAGTCGCCGGCGATGTAGCGGATCTGCCGGGTCTCCAACTCATTGACCATCTGCTTGGCGTCGGTGTCGGGGTCGACCCACTCCCAGCCGGCCTGCTGATGCACCACGGGAACGCATAGCAAGAGCGCCCATACCGTCGGCACGGTGATCACCAGCCACGGCGAGTTGCGGATGCGCTCAGGGATCAGCAGTAGCCACGCCCCCAACCCCATCAGCAGCTCCGGCAGGAACGGCAGGGCGTACCGCCCGTCCGCGATGTTGCTGAGTGGGGCATACAGCGCGAGGACAGGGAACGCAAGAACCCCGGCTACCAGGATCGGCAGGGCCTGTAGGCCCTTGCGGATCACTAGCAGCACCATCCCGACTATCGAACCGATGATCAGTAGGGCCGCGACCCCGACAGCCACCGCGTCGGGGCCGACCCAATCTCCCCCCAACTCGGGGCGTAGACCAAAAGCCCGCGGGAGCAGCTCGGCGACGAACCTGGTCACGCGCTCGGGGTAGGTGGCTTCCACCACCGGCGTGGCTGATGCCGGCCAGCCGTTCTGCGCCATGAACAGCAGCCACGGGCTGACCCCGAGCATCCCGCCGGCGGCGAGCGGCAGCCACCACCGGCGCAGCGCCCGCCGGCGGTACAGCGTCGGCGCGATCAACGCCAGCAGCGCGACCGTGCCGAAGATCGGATGACTCCATATCGCGAACCCCGCGGCGAACCCGGCGAGGCCCGCAGTCCGGACCAGCCGTTGTTCCGTACGCATCGCGTGGCACGCCAACGCCAGCGCAGCGATCAGCGCAATGAACCCGCTCGTGTAGCCCATGTAAGGGCGCAGGAACAAGATCGCCACCGCGCCGGAGGTGGTCCACCCGATCAGCGCCAGTGCCGCGGCCGGTACCCGGCCGAAGATCGGCCGCGCCAACCGGTAGAGCGCATACGCTGCGACCGCGGACAGCGCGATCGGCACGATCCGCAGCGGCCACACCCCGCTCCAAAACGCCAGGAACGGCGCAATCAAGTAGGTCTCCGTCGTCGATCCGTAGTCGTTGCCGGCCACCACGAGGCGGAAACGGCCGCGCAGTACCTCGTACGCCTGCAGGCCGGTGACGCCCTCGTCGGCGTTCAATGGGACCAGCGACGTGCGCATTAGCCAAACCCTGATCAGCACCCCGATCGCCACCGCCGGAAGGCACGCGAGCAGCAGCTTGCGGGTCGAGACCCCGGTCCGGCGGTCCGACTCCGCGTCGACGATCACCGCCATACAAGGATCCTTTCGGTAGCGTGCAGGCATCAGGCTATCGGCACCGACACCCGAGCCCGGCGCTGCCGATCCGGCTGATACCTTGCCCAACGTGGGCGTCCGACCCACGGGATCGTTCAGGATTGGGACCTGGTGTCAGACGGCGCGTCAGCCTCAGCCTCACCGCCGCCGCCCGCGGATGGTGAGGTCTCCGCCTACTTCCGTACCCGGCTAGCCCCCAACCCCCATCGCGCCGCCGTCTGGAGGCACCTGTGTGCCTACCTGCAGCGCTGGATACCCGCGGACTCCGACGTGTTGGAACTGGGTGCCGGATGGTGCGACTTCGCAAACACCATTCCGGCGCGGCGGGTGGTGGCGATGGACCTGGACCCCACCGTACGGCGCGCCGCTGCGGAGCACGTTCAGGCTGAGGTGGGTGACTGCACCGATCTCTCGCGCTTCGACTCAGGTTCCTTCGATGTGGTGTTCGCCTCTAACCTGCTGGAACACCTGGAGCGGCCGACGGCGACCCTACTGCTCAGCGAGGCGGCCAGGGTGCTGCGGGCCGCCGGAATTCTCATCCTGCTGCAACCGAACTTTCGGCTGAACCCCGGCGGTTACTTCGACGACTACACGCACGTCGCGATCTACACCGACCGCTCGCTGGCCGACTACCTACGTGCCGAGAACTGGCGGATTGTCCACGTGCAGCCACGGTTCCTGCCGTTGACGATGAACAGCAAGGGCGCTGCGCTGACTTTCCTGGTGCCCTGGTATCTGCGGTCCCCCGTCAAACCGCTGGCGGGTCAGATGTTGCTGATCGCCACGCCGGAGTCCGGCCATGTGGAATGGTAAGACGGTGTCGGTGATGTTGCCGACATACAACGAGAAGGACAGCATCGCCGAGACCATCAGGGCCTTCGACAAACTGGGCGTGGTCGACGACATCCTGGTGGTCAACAACAATGCGGTGCAGGGCACCTCCGACGAGATCGCCACGACCTCCGCCCGGGAGGTGCTGGAACCGCGGCAGGGCTACGGCGCGGCGATCCGCCGCGGGCTGGCCGAGGTCGACACCGACCTGATCTGCATCTGCGAGCCCGACGGCACCTTCAACCCGAGGGACTTGATGAAGCTGCTGCCTTTCACTGAGGAGTGCGACTTCGTGCTCGGGTCGCGCACGGTGTCGAACTTCATCTGGGACGGCGCCAACATGGGGTGGTTCTTGCAGTGGGGCAACTGGGCGGTCGCCAAGATCATCGAGGTGCTGTTCAACACCGCCTACCTCAGCGACGTCGGTTGCACCTTTCGCGTCATCTCCAAGGATCTGGTCCCTGGCCTACTGCGCGACTCCCGCATTCACGGTTCCGCGTTCGGGCTTGAGATGTTGATGCTTGCCCTGATAGCACGGGACACTGTCGTCCAGGTTCCGGTGAACTACCACCCACGGGTCGGCACCTCGGCAGTCACTGGAGACACCCGCACCGCCATTCGCCTCGGCCTGCAGATGCTCTGGATAGTGCTTTCGATGCGCATCCGACCGCCGCGCCGCCGCCATCGACCAACGGGCCGCCGCAGTCAGGACCAGGCTGCGCGGCAACAAGCCCTGTGGAACCCGTTGGGTCCATCGGATCAAAGCGGGCTTGGTCGCAAGCACGAGGATGCCGACAGAGCACCCCGATGACGCTGACCACCGGGAGCGCAGGCCAGACGGGGGTGGCTGCCGTTGCGCTGGTCCGGCTGCTGATTTCCTCTTGCTCAGCTCTTGCCGGTCGGCCAACACCCGGCCGAGCCCGTCGGCCGTCGCCCCGCCGGTCTCTGCTCTATCGGGAAACGAAGACGGAGGCCTCTGACGCTTCGCTGCCGCTGCCGGACATTGTCGCGACCGCGCTGCAGCTGCGGCGTGAGGTACAGGAGAAGGCACGGCTTGAGGCGGGCGAGGCCTGGCAGCAGGTCGAGGGTGGTCCTGATCTTGTGTTCACCGGCCGCTGAGGGATGCCCATCGACCCCGCACGCTCAACAGCCGATTCAGTGCGCGGTGTGAGAAGGCCCGAGTTCGGCGCCTGACCGTGCACGACGCCCGCCGGACGTGCGCAACCCTGCTGGTCGATCTCGACGTGCATCCGCGGGTGATCATGCGGGTGCTCCGGCATGCCGACCAGGCGGTGACCATGGAGATCTATGCGAAGGCGAGCTCTGACGCTACCCGGGAGGCTCTGCGGCGCCTCGGGGAGGCCCTGAAATGACGCCTGCAGCTGTACTTTGCAGCTGTACTCGCCGGCCGCAGGCGCCAGCGGGGCCGGGCGCCCGCCTCTGACAAGGGAAAATGAGTCGGGGTGACAGGATTTGAACCTGCGACCTCTTCGTCCCGAACGAAGCGCGCTACCAAGCTGCGCCACACCCCGTGCTCCGACTGAGCCTCGGAGAGTCTAGCCCATCGGGCTCCGGCCACCGGCATGGATAGTCGCCGCCAGACGGCGCTGCGGTCAGGGAGGATCGTGCAAGGTTTGACCGCGCAGTCGCGGTCAAACCTTGCACGATCAGCATCGGCTCCCGGTCGACTGGGGAGTATGTCCGGCTCGCTCAAGCCTCAGGTACGGGCGGTGAGGGTCAGGAGGGTGGCCTCGGGTGGGCAGGCGAAGCGGAAAGGCGCGTACGGTGAGGTGCCGAGGCCGGCGGAGACGTGCAGCCAGGCCGTCTGGCCTGCCGCGGTGTGGGTGGACAGGCCCTTGACCCGGCCGGTGTCCAGGTCGCAGTTGGTGACCAGCGCGCCGAAGCCCGGTACGCACACCTGGCCACCGTGGGTGTGACCGGCGACGATCAGGTCGTGGCCGTCGTAGGTCATGGCGTCGATCACCCGCCGGTACGGGGCGTGCGTCACGCCGATGGCCGCGTCCGCCTTCGCACGGTCGATGGGCCCGGCCACTGTCGCGTAGTGATCTTGGCTGAGATGCGCGTCGTCGACCCCCCGGAACGCGAGACGGACACCCTTGATCACCAGCGTCTCCCGGGTGTGCGTCAGGTCGACCCAGCCGGCCTCCTTGAAGCCGCGATCAAGATCACGCCAGGGGAGCGGGTACGGATTGGTGTCGCCGGTACGGCCCGGCTCGATCACGTAACGCAGCGGGTTCTTGAAGGTCGGGCCGTAGTAGTCGTTCGACCCCCACACGTAGACACCGGGAAGGTCGAGCAGGCCGTCCAGGCTCTCGAGCACGTAGTCGACGGCGTCCAGGTGGGCGAGATTGTCCCCGGTGTTGATCACCAGGTCCGGCTCGAGCCGGGCCAGGTTCGCAAGCCAGCGCTGCCGCGCGACCGCCTTGGGCACCATGTGGATGTCGCTGATGTGTAGGACGCGGATCGGCGGCGCGTCCGGCGGCAGGATCCGTACGGCCGCCTCACGCAACCGGAAGGCGTTCAGCTCGTACAGGCTGCCGTAGGCGAGGCAACCAGCCCCGACGGCGGCGACACCGCCCGCCGCGGCGGCCAGTCCCTTCACGGCTCCAGCGAATCCGGGCACCACGAAAGGCTACAAGGGCAATGCACGGGCAAGGCGGAGCCCAAGCGCGGCGCAGGGCGATGTGCGGGCCACGGCTGACAAACTGGGCCACATGTCCGATCAGCCCCCGTCCCTCAAGGAACGCCTGCGTGCCGACCTCACCACTGCCATCAAGGGCCGGGACAAGGTGCGCTCGAGCACGATCAGGATGGTGCTGACCGCGATCAGTGAGGCGGAGGTCGCTGGCTCCGAGGCGAAGGTGCTCTCCGACCAGCAGGTGCTCGACGTCGTCATCCGCGAGGCGAAGAAGCGGCGTGAGGCCGAGGAGGCCTACGCCGCGGCCGGGCGCGCGGAGCTTGTCGAGAGGGAGCATGCCGAGGGCGAGGTGCTGGCCGACTATCTTCCGGCCCAGTTGAGTGCCGAGGAGATCACGGCGATCGTCAGCGAGGCCATCGCCGCCTCGGGTGCCGCGACCCTCGGCCTGAAGGGCATGGGGAGGGTCATGGGGCTGGTGACGCCGCAGACGAAGGGCAAGGCGGACGGCGCGACGGTCGCCGCCGAGGTCAGGCGTCAGCTGGCCGGATAAGCGGTGCCGAGCTAGCCCCGGCGCCCGCCTCCGCCGCCACCGTGGCCCGGTGGAGTGGTGCCGCCGCCCGTGCCGCCGCCACTGGGCGGATTCTCTTCCGCTTTCTTCTTCTCGGCCGCGACCACGGCTGGATCGCGTCCGTTGGAGAACTGGGCGAAGATCGTGCTGAACTCCGGCACCGTGGCACCAGGGCCAGGTGAGAAGCCAATGAAGACGCCCTTGGGCACGGTGTCGCTGTAGACCTTCTGAATGGAAACGGTGAAGCCGGCCTTCTCCAGTTTTTGCACGGCGGCGAAGTAGCTCAGGCCGTAGAGGCTGGGCACCTGAGTGAGCTTGCCGCGCAGGATCGAGTCCGGCGGTGCCTTGAACTTCACGTCCGGCTGACCCTTCATGGCCGCCGTCATGGCCGGCTTCCAGATCTTCATCCCGGCGTCGCCGCTGCCCGAGCCCTCCAGGGCCACGCCGGTGCTCGGCACGACGAAGTGGGCCACGCCGCTTCGCTTGCGCGGATAGTGCTTCCAGGTACTGCTGGTCGGGTCGATCGCGATCATGGCGCTGCCGGCGATCAGCGGGGTGTAGCCGACGAACCACACGGCGTGGTTGCTGTTGATCGTTCCGGTCTTGCCGGCCTGGTTGACGAAGCCCGGGATCCGAGCGCGGGTGCCGGTCCCTCGCCCCTGCATGACGCCGGAGAGCAGCCGGTTCATGCCGTCGGCGACATCCTTGGAGATCACCCGCTTGCAGTTCGCGTCCGGCGGCTCGAGCAGCTTGCCGGCGCGCGTGGTGATCTTGGAGACGATGACCGGGTCGCAGTGGATGCCGCGGGCCGCGAAGGTCGCGTACGCCTCCGCCATCGACATCGGAGTCACCTCGGAGACGCCGAGGGTGAACGAGGGGACCTGGGTCGTCGGGCTGCTCGTCATGTCGAGCTTGGGGTCGGACAGCTGGACACCCAGCTTCTTCGCCATCTTCGTCACCGGGCAGATGCCGACGTCCCGCTCCAGCTGCAGGAAGTACGTGTTCACCGATGATGCCGCGCCCTTGTACATGTTCATCACGCCGTTGACGCCGGTGGAGTTCTTGGGCCGATAGCTCGGGTCCCGGGCCGGCCCGATGCAGGTCGAAAACGTGGTGTGGGTGAAGTCCATCGGCGAGCGGGCGTCGTAGGTCTTGGTCAGCGGATAGCCCTTCTCCAGTGCCGCCGCCGCGGTGAAGGCCTTGAACGTGGACCCGGCCTGGTAGCCCTCGGCACCGCCCAGCGCCTGCTCGACCGAGTAGTTGTAGTAGGTCTCGCCCTTCTTCTTGTTGATCCCCATCACCGGCCGGCTCTGCGCGCTCGCGATGATCAACCCGGTGCCGGGTTCGATCATATTCATCGTGGCGATCACGGGATCCTTCGCACCGACGACCTGGGACACCGCCTTCTGAGCGATGTCCTGGGTGTGCGGATCGATCGCCGTCTGGATCGTCAGGCCGCCGCGCTTGAGCAGGTTGTCGCGATCTTCGACGGTCTTGCCCAGGCTCGGCGTGAGGAGCAACGTCCGCCGCACGTAGTCGCAGAGGAAGGGATACCTCGAGCCCACGCAGCCGTTGCGGGTCGGGGTGACCTTCTTCCCATCGAAGCCGACGGCCTTCGCCTTCTTGGCCTGTTCAGGCGTGATCAGCTTCAGCTCGGTCATCCGGTTGAGCACCGTGTCGCGGCGGTCGATCGCCGCACTCAGATTGCGTACGGGGTTGTTGTTGTCGGGGTTCTGCACCAGTCCGGCGAGCATGGCGGCTTGCGTCAAGTTGAGCTTCGAGGCGTCGGTGCCGTAGTAGTGCTTGGCCGCTGCCTGGATCCCGTAGGCGCCCTCGCCGTAGTAGGCGATGTTGAGGTAGCGCTCGAGGATCTGGTCCTTGGTCAGCCGCTTCTCCAGCGCGATCGCGTAGCGCAGCTCACGGATCTTGCGTTCCATCGTCGGCGCCTGCGCGTCTCGCACGCACGCTGCGTCGCCCTTGGCCTGGCAGGCCTCGATCTGCACCATCTTCACGTACTGCTGGGTGATCGAGCTGCCGCCCTGGGTCGCGCCCTCGCTCGTCGTGTTACGGATCAGGGCCCGCAACGTGCCCTTGACGTCCAGCGCGCCGTGCTCGTAGAACCGGTGGTCCTCGATCGCGACCTGCGCCTGCCGCATGATCGGCGCGATCTTGGCCAGCGTCACAGGAATGCGGTTCTCGTCGTAGAAGTAGGCGAGGACCTTGCCGTTGCCCATCAAGACCTTGGACCTGGTTGCCGGCGCCGGGGTCGACAGCTCCGCCGGAATGTTGTCCAGCTCGGCCACGGC
>Ga0081539_10000261_pt1 | contig 121256 bp, 98 predicted proteins | sample TabmetS4T2R2_FD_71023 | JGI IMG/M metagenome (GOLD analysis project Ga0081539, IMG submission 71023) | Tabebuia heterophylla rhizosphere microbial communities from the University of Puerto Rico - S4T2R2 | ecosystem: Host-associated > Plants > Roots > Rhizosphere ... | reverse complement strand
AAGTAGCGGCCCGGTGCTCTGTCCGAGTCGAGTGCATGCGGATTCCCAGCGATGCTTTGGGCCAATATGGGAAGCGCTATTGAGGAGCGTAGCGCGGTGATCGCTCCGAGCGCGCGCGCAGCAATTGCAGCTGCTTCGGCGGCCTGCGTTTCGATTCGTCGCATTTGGCTCTGCAAATAGCCGGCATCCGCGTCCGCCCAAGCTTGCGCCCTCCGCTCCGCCAGATCTTCGTCTCCAGCAACATGACGCGCGCCATCGCGGGCACAGACGCCCAGCTGGATGCGAAAAGACGACCATGTTTCCACCGCAGCCTGCTCACGCTCGGCGCGCGTGAGCACCGGCTCGCCGTGGTGTACCCTCAAGACATCCACCAGACCACAGGCAAAGCGCGTCTCTTCGCGAAAGGCGCGATCCAGTTCCACGAGCGTCACGCGTGACCCACCGCGACCAGTCGGGCGCGCGTTGATGCCTCGCACGACTTCCCGTGCGGCCAGCGTGTCGAGAGTGACCTCCCCTCGCAAGCCGTTGTACGATCGATAGCGCTGCAGTGCCGTATCGAGAATCGGCTGCCACGCCGGCCGTTCCGCGAGATATAGGCGCAGCGCCTCGTGATCCATCCTCGAGGTTTGCGGCGCTTGTCGCGTCGAAGTGTGCGTCATGCGCGTACTCCATTCCCGCCCGTGCCGTCGGTGCTAGGTATTCTTGCCTTGCCGAGGGCAGCGTGAACGGCGTCATCCTCCGTGAAGCGGCGCCGGCCATCCCATACAGAAAGCATTGGAAAGACAACGTCGCCGCTCGTCCGCATGCTATAGGTCGCGCACCCAGGTAGATGCCGCGACTGGCCCCATAGCTCGTTCGCTGTAAACAGAAACGAAAACTCAAGAGCCACTAGGATCTTGATTAACTCATCTGCGTTGGCAGCATCGACGCCAACGAGAGCTTCGTCCCATGCGATCAGCTTTGGGGCGTCGGCCCGCATCGCCAGGGACCGAGCGTGCACCGCCGCTAGCAGCGGCAACTGCTGCGCGAGACTCCGCTCGCCGACGCTGAGCTGCTCAAGGCCACGCGCTTTGAGCTCAACCTTCGGCTGATTCGGCTTCTGGAAAAAGAACCGAAATTCAAACCACGTGCGGTAGTCGAACTCGCGGTGGAGTTGCTCGCCGTATGCGCCTTCCCCGTGTTTCATGGCTTCCGACCGGACCACGTCGACCCGCGCGCGGAACTCTGCGAGCATCGCCTCACGCTTGTCGATTGTCACCGCGTCCGGATCGAGCCGGACAAAGTCGATCAGTTTGCGGTAGTCGACTCCGGTTGCCCCAACGGCTGTTCGAGGCTCCCAGCTCATCGAAAACTGCATTCCGTTACTGATGCGCATCCCTAACAGAATCTCGTTGATGCGCCTCGCGAACTCGTCGGCTTCGATCACCTTCTTCCGGATTGCGTTTATCACATCGCCAAGAAAGAAGTCGACGTACAAGTCGTTCTCCGCCTCAGACACTGCGCGCGCCTGATCCGCCTCAATCTCACGAAGGCGCTGCAGGAACACATCGGCCGCGACGCGCTGGCCATCCTCGCCGACAAACGAAGCCCAACTGTCAACCAGCTCGGGCCGATAGGCACCTAGGTCCATGCGTCGTAGCTCAAAAGTGCGGTGCAATTGGCCCATGATGCGGTCCATGCGTTCTTCGACTGCGTCGCGAAGCCTCTGTTTCTCCGTGCGGCGATAGCGCAAAAGGTCTTCTGCAGCGGCCACAGGACCCTGATCAGACGCTTGCAGTTTGGTGAGCGCTCGGAGCATCCCTGCTTCAGCATATCGCCGCAGGCTGTACTCGAATTTCTGATCCGCTTGTCGTGCTGCGCCTTCGAGGCGCAGGACTTCGGTCGTAAGCCGATTGACGAGGGTTTCCTGCGTCTCAATTGCATTGTTGAGGGTGCCGCGCTTCTCACGACGTTGACCAAGTTCCTCGTCGAGCGCTGCCATGCGTTTGCGCAGTTCCGCCACGGATCGTTGAATCGCGGCCACATCCTTGCCCGCCAATAGCTCGTCGATCATCGCCAGCCGGCCTTCAACCTCACGTATCTGCCCTCTGGCCTCCTGTAGCTCGTGCACGCGGTCCGCGACTTCTCTCTCTGTCTGGTCAACTTCACCGCGGAGATGGGCTGCGCGTTCGCGGAGCCGGAATAGCGACGCCATGGCGCGTTCAACGACACGCACGCCGTCGATACAACGCTGTGTATCGGATCGCAGCGCGAGCACCTGGTCACGAGAGAGCCCACGCGCCACGTCGAGGGCCCCGACCGCGCTTTCCTTCTCCGCTTCTGCGCGGCGTGCTGCGGCGCGCGTCAGGTCGAGCTCCCTATCCGCCGCTTCCAAACGCTTCGTCGCGCGTTCCAATTCGCGCTTTGCCGCCGCAACGTCCGCTGCGGCATTGGCGAGTGCTGTGATTGCGCTGTTGCGCGTGAGGTCGTCTACGGCGTCTTGGATCTCGCGTTGCAGTCGGCTCGCTTGTTCGAGTTCCGCAGTACGCGCCTTGATCTCTTCCTGCAGGCCGGTCAGGAGCTGCGCGAGGCGCTTGATCTCAGCTTCGCGCCGACGCTGCCGATTGCCCTCACCGATATAGCGGGGCGCCTCATCGGGCAGCGGCGACGCTTGTCCGCCGAGCACTCCATGGCGCCATGCGCCATTGTCTAGTACGCTGGCGATGCCGGGGCGTGTATCGAAGTCGCTGAGCGCGAGCGATTCCGTTCCGAGTGCAACTTGTTCGAGGGCAACTCGAACATCGGCCGCGGCTAGGTGATCTGTCGCAGGCACGAGGACACTCGCCAAGGTCCGGTCCGTAGACAGTGGTGCACCTTCGAGAATCCACCTATCACCCGCGTCTCTGCCCAGGGCTCCGATGGTGAGGAGCTTCCTCACGCGGTCATGGTGCCTTGTGGGAATTACCAAGGCATCGAGCAAGCCCATTTCTTCGAGTGCAGCTTCGATCCGCACTTGGGTCGACACCGGAACGGACGGATCGAAGTCACAGGTCGCGTACAGCGGAATGGCTGGTATACCCTCCGCCGCGAGGGCGGCACGTGCCACCTCTTGGCCCGGCCGCGTAATGGGTATATCCCACGCCTTTGTCTCCCAAGTCACGAGCTCTCTGCGGGCCTGTTCTGCCTTGTGGTTCAGAACCAGCAGCGCACCTCCGACATCGTTGGCTTTCGCGCGATGCTTCGCAATGGCTTCGCGGGCGGCGTCGCCAATAAGCGCCATGACTGCCGAAGGGACGCCTGGGCCGGTGTATCGTTCTAGCTCGTCGAGTGCCGCATCGAGAGTGGCGCTCGGAAGCTGAAACGGGGCATGTTCGGACCACATCGTGAGCGCAGTGGCCGCCGAATCTCGCGTATCCGCGAGAACATCATCTTGCATACGTAGACGCTCGTCTGCAGCGCGGAGTTCCTCAGTTGCCAGCTCACGCCGATGGTCCGCTTCCTCAAAGGCCCGTTGTGTCTCGGCACAATGATCAAGCGCGCTCACGACCGCAGTGCATTGATCCATGCGCTCAGAGCCCGTCGTTGTGATGACAACGGTGTCCAGAGACGCAATGGGATCTTCGTTCGCCTCGGGTTCAACGTCCACAGCGGCTTTCGCGAGTGCGCCCCGCGCCGCACGAACCCGAACCTCAGCCAACGCCCATCGCGCTGAGCGCGTGAGTTCCTCAAGCGCCTCGGCCTCCGATTCGATCTCGGCAACATCGCCAAACCATTCCCGGCGGACCTCTTCGATGCTGCCCCGGTGCTTGGCCACGCGTGCGTTCGCGCGCTCTACTTCGATCAGCGCGCGCTTTTCCGCCTTGCGCGCCCCCTCCACTTCACGCTGTGTCGATAGACGGCTGTCTATCGTCCGATATGCCTCGCTATTCACCTGGACTTCGTAAGCGCCCTGGGCGTCGCGCCGCTCGCCGTCGATGCGATCGACCTCGGAGTTGAGCTGATCGATCGCGACGCGCTGTTCACGAAAGGTCTGGTCTGCTTCGGCGAAGCGTCGCCGCGCGTCGTTCAGAGCAGTGTCTTGCTCAAGTACAGCGACCGCTGCCTGCTGCGCGATCTGATTCGCGTATTCGCCCTGGGCCTCGTGGATCGTCTCCACGTGGCTTACGTGCGTGCGCGTCGTCGTCAGCGCATCCATCGCGCTATCGATGCGCTTAATGAGCGTTGAGAGTCGCGCCATCAGGCTCGGACTGAGCGAGGGCAGCGCGTCGCGCATCTGATCCGACAGCTTCTCCGGGTTAAGGTGTGAGCCGACCTTCGGGGCTCGGAGTGCCACGAGAGTGTCGGTCAGATACAAGAACTCGTCGACGGACTCGAACCCAAACAGCAACTCGTTGACGGCGTTCTGGTATTCGCCATTCTGTCGATAGACGTTCTGAGGCCCGACTGTGCGCGCGAGTTCCGCCTTGGTCAGCGGGAATTCGCGCCCGCGTGCATCTGTGGTGGACAAGGACAAATCGGTCCCGACACGCTTGCCAGGAATCACGAAGCCCCATGACTCGAGCGGCGGTTCGGGGCCATCCGCCCTTTTCGCGCGGAGCCCGATGCCGATCGTCGCGTACTCGCCGGTTCCTCCATGTCTGAACTCCCAGACGATGTAGGCGGTCCGATCATCGTGGTAGAACGCGCTATCGGGCTTGGCATCTGGAAGCCCAAGGAGATAATAGGATGGGTGCTTCTGCTGGCCGCCCTGCGGATCGAACCGTTTCCGCGCTTTTTCCATATCCAGCGCAACGGGGATCGCTGCAGCTTCGACAGACGTCTTTCCGGTGCCATTGGGGCCGTTGAACACCGCCCGGCCCGTGACGAAGTAGAACTCCTGGTAATCGAACTGCCAGTAGTTCTGTACGATGAGTCGCGTCGGCCGCCATCGCGGAGACCGACTTGCGTCACTCGCGTTGATGGCCTCGATCCGCTGCAACATTTCGACGTTCGGCCGCGACGGATCTCGGAATAGCGACAAAGCCGGCGCGGTCATGCGATAGCCTCCTCAAGTGAATCCGAGGGCGGCGCGATATCGAGTCCGGCGCCGTCCTGTCGATAAACCCCAGCGTACCTGCCAAGAGCCGGCAGTATGCGGACGGTGTCCCATTGATCAGGGCCGTCGATCAATCCCCACGTGCGCAGCGTCGCAATCGCGCGTTCAAGGAGCGCATCGATCGGCATGGCCCGCAACTCCGTGGTCCAGAAATCACGATACTCGCTCGCAATGCTCGCCAGTATCTGTTCGAGCCGTGCGCGCGAGAGGGCAATAGTGTCGAATGTGGGATGCGGCAGCAGCGTGCCAGCGGCGACCTCTGCGCGGAGCGCATTTGCGAGGAGAAGTACGACGTGCATTTCGCCGCCCCACGTCGGAAACACTGCCCGGCCGCGCGTGTCCTGCACAGACCGCAGGATACAGGCATACCCACCTGTAACTTCGAGATTCCACCCGAACGTGTGTCCGATGTTATCCGCTATGCGACGCCGGTATTGCCTGATGTGCTCGAATACTTCCTTGTCTTCAGCTGCGAATACTGCGGGACAGAGGAGCAAGGTTCGATACGCACGATAGTCGAGTCGGTTGTCGTCATCCGGCAGCACGTCTATCGCGCTCGGGTTCCGGTCGAAGCGCAATGCATCGTAGAGCGTATCTCCGAGGCGAACCTGTAACTGCGCCGCCAAGGGCGTGAAGTCATAAAGCGCATCGCCGGATCCGTCCTCGACGTACGGCCGCGCATCGCCGTCGATTAACTGGATCATGTTAAGCGACTCGAGGCAGGCTATCGCGTTTCGGAGAGCGGCGCGATGCGCGCGTGCGTTCCAATCGATGTAGTCCCTGCCAACGATCTCGTTCGCTCGCTCCTGAATCTCTTTCGCGATAATCGTGATAGTGAATTGATCGGCGCTTTTGGCTTCCTGGTACCAGAGAATCCAGGTCAACATCGCATAGTCACGGGCATCGACCTGCCGTTCCCACGGCAAACCATGCCCAGGGAGCGCGCGCGCCGGCTGCTTCACAAGCCGAACGCACTCCGAGGAGTGCTGCACGGACCAGCCGGTGTGCGTGTTGAACCAGGCGATGATCGCGTTGAGGTTTGCGCGAATGCGCTGGAAAGCGACGGTGTCCGTATCCGCAAAAATGGCGACGCGATCGAGCAATTCGATGTAGGGAAGGTGGCGCTCATCAGTACGCGTCCGCTCGTTCCGGAACGTCATACGAGTACCGCCTTGCGATCGCGCATCACCGTGGAGGCACCGGCGGGCACCGCCACGCCGTCTGCTAAGTCCTCCTCCTCATCTGGCAACATCGTGAGTGTAAATTGCGGAAGAATCATGGTGCCGTCGGTCGCAATCAGCTCTCCGTACGCCCAGGGTTCTCGCGGCAGCTGCATGTACACGCGCCGACCATCCGTCGCCAGACCGATCCTGTCCGGGTCCAGCAGACAACGCGCGACGAGCCGAAGAATGCGGGGCCGCAATAGAGGATCGGCGAGTCGCTGGCGATCCAGCACAACCGATGGCGTCGCGAAGAACTCGTCCCAAAGCAGACGCTCCTCGGCCATCCGCGCTTCTTCTTCGCGACGGAGCTGGTCCTTTCGTTCCTGACGATTCTGTATGGCGGCGACAGCTGTCGCAGTGACCCGTCCGCGACGCATGCGTCGGAGCGGTTGCTCCTGAGGCGGCTGGCGCCAAACCGAGTCGCGATCGGTGAGCAGGTATGAGTCAGAGCTTGCTCCGCGAAGGTGCCGTGGCAACGCTGCTCCGAATGCGCGCGCAGCCAGACGATGCGCGTCATCCGGTTGATCGAGCGTGGCGAATACCAGTGCCAGACGTTCCAGATCGCGACGGCGGCTGACGCCGATCATGTGCCGCGTTGCAAGCCGCTCGTTCTGCCGCACGATTTGCAGGATCGCGCTCGACGTGGCAGTGTTTAGAAAGTCACAGCCACCTGTTGGGGCGAACCACTCCGCAAGGCCTCTGAGAGCGACACCGTGGACCTGATCATGTATTTCCTGTGGTGTAAGCGGACGCTTGGTCGGGCCCAGGTGCGAGACTTTGTGGACTAGGTCGTGTTCCGTGAGGAGCCGGAGCAGTAACGCTGTCGTTCCGCCACTTTCCCAACGCGCAAGAAGGGCGCGAATTTTCGGCGCGTAGGCCTGCAGCTGCCCAATAAACCCCTTGAGGTGCTCGAGGATAGTGGCCTTGTAGATGCGAAAGGCCTCGACCTGTTCGAAGTCGGTCGGCCTGACTTCCGAGAGCGTGTGGTGGTACGCGAACGCCCCTTCCCGGAGTTCCGTAAAGGCGGCGAGGACGTCGGCCCAGGGTTGCTGAATGTCGCGGGTTAGCTGCTCGGGGCTAAATGGCTCCGAACGGGGCGCGCCGAGCCCCTGCCGCAACTGCTCCAGGCGAAACCACATGCGATCAAGCAGCGTGGCGTTGAGCGAGCCACTGGTGCCTTTCGTGCCTTCATGTCGCAGCAGCAGTTCTTCGAAGTCGATCGTGAACTGCGTGATGTGGTACACGAATCGGGGTCGATTGAACTCCTCGACTGATCGCGCCGCTGATTCATCGCGCTGCTTGGCGAGGTTGTGCCACTCAGCGAGCCGCTCGACATCGCTCTGGCAGTCCGCTTCGGTGTAATCGGGACCAACGGCACGTCGAATCGCGCGAAACACTTCGCGCGGCGCGAGCCAATCACGCAGGCGGAGATGCTGTTGGTAGAAATAGCGCGTGATTGCGCGGTAGCGCGCGAAATTGGGCGCCCCAGCGTATGCGACTTCTTCAACCTGCCGTGTTGCGTTTGCGGGTAGGAGAAATTCGTCGTCCATGTGTACATGCCAATGGCGAGAGCCCGGCTCGTCGCCAGTTTGAGACGGGCGCCGGCGCCCGTTCGCCAGTGCCGCGGGTTCGGAGACCCGGAGGAATCCCGAAGATTGCATCCGGTGATCAATCTCGCTATCCCCACTGACAACGACGGCCTTGCTGAGTCCCAGCCCGCATTCGCGAGCCGCTGCCTTACGTCTCTCCGGCCGCGACTCGGGCCCGAATCTCCTCGAGCAAGGCCCGGATGGTAGGCTAAGGCCAGTTCATCCGGCTCCTCGCCATAGTGACGCCAGCGACGCTGCTCAAAGAAGAGGCACGCCCGATCGTGCGTCAGCGTTTCCCTGCGTTGCGACTCTGCGATATCTGCGCAGTAATCGAACGAGCCCCCAGTGCGAGTAGCCAGCGAACGTGAGGGCGAAGCGCTAAATCGTTTCCCAATCCGCGTTATTCGGGGGCAGCTTTTCCAGCCTCAAGTCGCCATTCGCGATGATGTTTCGGCGTCATGTCGAGGAATTCCGAAGTCTGACGCCTGCGAGATCGACCAAGTGGCCGTTGGTCCCGACGCCGAGAAGCTGGTTCCTATATCGACATCGTCGGTGTAGAACGGGTTCCACACGGTCACGAGGTGCAGGGGGCGATCTTGCTTCACGCAACGAGCTCCTGTAGTCGAGTGATAACCGCGGCGCGGACACCCTCGGGCGAGATTACTTCAGCCTCGGGTCCGTACTGAAGCACGTGGCGAACGGCCCAACTCGCGTCCGCCATCGGGTATTCGACCTCTAGCGAGCCGTCCGAACGCGTAGTGCCCTGCTCTCGCTCCGCTATCCACCGCGCGACATTCGGCGAATAACGGACACGCAGCCTTTCAGGAGGGCTGCCAACGAAGGCGTGCTTGCCAGTAAGCAGATCCCCTACGTTTACGTCTTCCGTGCGCTCGAAGCGGTCGGTCAATACGCGAAGCTCCTGCACGCGATCGAGACGGAAGATCCGGATTGCCTCGCTTCGGTCACAGTGCGCGACGAGATACCAGACACCTTGTTCGACGACAAAGCTGAACGGACAGATAGTACGCTGGTCAGACACTTCGGTCCCACCCTTCTGATACGTAACCTCAACGCGGCGCCGCTCACGTATTGCCTCACGGAGCATCGAAATGGTTGTGGCGTGCTTCTCTGCGCCTAGAGTGGCGGCACGGGTGTTCTCCTTATCAGGCTCCTGGGACAACAACACGCGCACCTTCTCGAGCGTAGTCTCCACCATCGGCCGATCATCTGGTGCGCGTTCGGCGCGCATCAGCGCGAGTCCCAGCTCGATTGCGCGCCATTCGTTCGCCGTCAGGCGCATTGGCCGGCGGAAGTGCGGCGATGGACCCATCGAGATGTGATCCGCGTCGATGTAGAACTGAATTTTCTCGACCCAACCGGGCGGATCGCTCCAGCGCTCGGACACCTCGCGCAGGTCGCTAAGAATGGCTTCGGGCTCGACATTCAGTCGACGTGCCACTTCCGCGATACGGTGCTCGCCTCCGTCCCCAATCTGTGGTAGAAAGGCGAGCAGGCGCCGCAGCTGCTCGGTGGCGTGGCTCACCTGCGGTCCCTATACAGTGCGAGCGTGTCACGTGCGAGCTGCTGGAACGCGTCGACCAAGGCAGGTGGGGAGACAGGCTGAGCATCCCCGGTAAAGGACAGGAGCCAGCGTGCGAAAACATCCGGTCGTCTGACCGCAAACCGACGTAAATCATCGCTTCCGTTCACGGGTTCTCCCATCCGCATTGCGGCGCGCGCAGCGCCGGTCGAGCCGCTGAAACGCACCTCTGCCGTCGCGGGCTCGGTATCCCCTAGGTCCCAAGCAGTGCGCGACTGCGCGTGCTCGCGGAGACGAAACGTCTCCGGGATCTCGTAGTCCGGCGATTGCGCTCTCTTCCTGTTTATCGCCACGTCGCTCATGCGGCTCAGGCGAAAGTTGCGAACGCCGTCTCGCGTGCGGTCGAACGCCGCGAGGTACCAGTGCGCGTATATGAAGAACAGGCCGTAAGGATCGACGCGGCGCTCGGTAATTGCGCCACTCGATGGCGCATGGTAGCGGAAGGTTACGCTCTTGCGGCGCCGGAGCGCTGCCGCCAGCGCATCGAACGTCTCCGGCGAAGCATCGTCATAGGCGTCGGCGATTTGTGCGTCTAAGGGAGCCAAGCGAATGGAGGGGGCGTCAAACAGAAGCTTGGCACCGGCCGACCTGGCATCCTCGGCGAGCATCGGATCGCCGAGTTGCTGCAGCCGTTGGACAGCGTCCGCCACGAGTCCAAGCTCGTCGACATCGAACTCGATCTGCGGAAGCGTGCGATATCCGGGGGGCCGACCGGTTGTCGAGGTCCGTTCCAGCTCAGCCACGGTCAGGTATGGCAGATAGAACCTGTTTGAGTGCAGCCGGTAGCCGGTGCTTTCACCCTCATCGAGCGGAACTGACTCGATCGGGACGCCGAATTCGCGCAGCTCGTCTTTGTCGCGTTCGAATGTGCGTTTTACGGAGTCCTTATGGTCAGGATTGAGCCCCTCTGCGTAGGCGGGCACTTCGCGGGTAAGATCCTCGAACGTGATCGGGTATTGCCGCGCGAGAAGCGCAGCAATCAGATCTGTCCAGCGCTGAAGTTTGGAATGACTCAAACCACACCGTCCGTCAGCTCTGGCGACTTGAGCGTGCGAACCGGTGTTTCTATCGGCTCCAGGACGGCGAGTTCCCCAACACTGCTTCCGACGCCGAGGTCTTTAAATCGCCGTGCGGAAACCAGCACGCGCGACTCGAGTGTTCCTACAGCGCTGTTGTAGAACTTCATCGCCTTTTCCAGGTGGTCCCCGAGATCACCGATATGCTCATCGAACTTGCTCAGTCGCTCATACAACTCGCGCCCAAGCTCAGCGATTTCCGCCGCGCTCCGAGCGAGGCTCTCCTCACGCCAGCCATAGGCAACGGCATGAAGCAGGGCGATCAGTGTAGTTGGCGTGGCGATGATCACGCGGTTCTTCGTGAAGCTGTCATCGATAAGCTGGGAGTCCTGTTCCAGAGCTGTACTGAAGAACACCTCGCTCGGAAGGAATAGCACGACGAACTCGGGACTCTCGTCCAGCTGCTCCCAATAGTTCTTCTTTCCAAGACTGTCGGAGTGTGCCCGCAACTGCTGCGCATGCTGTTTCATTTTCTTCTTGCGCACTTCGTCGTCCTTCTCCTCGATTGCCTCGAGGTACGCCGTCAGAGGAACTTTGGCGTCGATTGCTACCGCTCGACCGCCCGGCAGTTTCACAAGCACGTCCGGGCGAAGGCGGATGCCATCGCCTTCCAGCAAGGGCTGAACGCTGAAATCGCAGTGCTCTACCATGCCAGCGATTTCGATGACGCGGCGAAGCTGCATTTCGCCCCAACGCCCTCGCACCGCAGGCGAGCGGAGAGCGCGTGCGAGCTGCTGCGTCTGGGTTGCTAACTCAGTGCTCGCCAGTTCGACGCGCTGGAGCTGATTGGTGACGCGTCCCATGGACTCGTCGCGATCGTGTGCCAGCTGCTCCAATTTGGCATCGTATTTCTGCAAGCCCTCCCTGATCGGTGCTATCAGATCGGCGAACGCTTTCTCCTTGTCGTCGAGATCACGGCGCGCCGTCGAGCGAAGGGATTCGAGCTCGTTCTTGGCGACTTGGAAGAAGCTGTCGCTCGTATTCTTGAGCGCTTCGGCGGCAAGCGAGCCGAATGTGTCCTTCATTCGTTCGTGTAGGCGGGATAACTCCTCGAGCCTGGCGTCGAAGGTTGCTCGTTCGGTCTTAAGAGCAGTGAGCTGGCCATCCAGTGAACGCAGCTCAGCCTCCTTTGCCCGAAGCTGTCCCTCCGTGTCAGCGAGTCGCGTGGTCAGATCCTGAGCCCGTACAGTGGCTGCACGGGCGTCAGCAACCGAATTCGCAGCGGCTTCCGCCGCTTTGGCCTGAACTAGTTGCCTGAAGGCGAGATAGACTGCCAAGCCGCCGACGGCGAGGCCCGCCGCGAAGAATAGAATCGAGGACACTGCGTTCATTACCTATGACCTCCACCAGGACTGTGCCCCTAGGACGCGAACACGATGCTGACGCGTTTCGACGAGCAGTCCTTCTTGCGTCGACATCACACGGCGAATCGGATCTCTGGACCGAATCACTCCCAGCCGCGAACCGGTCGGCGAAAACCACGAAAATGACTTGCTGTCGAGGAGACCGAAGCCAATATCGCCGATGATTAGCTCACCCTGATCGAAGACGTCGACTAACGCGCTTAGCTTGTCGCTCTTGAGCACGTACAGACGCGTGTCCGTGAGCAGATAGAGGTGACCGTTAGTCTCTGCGATATGCCGAGGCACTGACCCGATGTCGAATACGCGCACCGGCGTGCCGTCCTCGGCAAGTTGGATGACCTTACCGCCGTACGTCGCGAGGTACGCGCCATTACCCGTGGACGCGAAATTGGCCGCATAGATCCAATCGGCCGCGCCTTTCTCCGATACACCCAGCGAGAACGAAATACCAAAGCTTCCGCCGCCGGGTACTGTGACGGTCGATTCGTGAAGGACGCGTTGATAAGTGATTGTCTCTGTCTGCTTAACGCCGAGGCCCTGTACGTTGATTCCCGTGAGCAGCTCGAATGCACGTCTCAGCGCTTGAAAGCGTGCCGTCGCAGAAGCATCTCCCGGATTGCGATCTGGGTGCCAGCGCATCGCCAGTCTTCGATACTGCTGCGTCACGTCCTCAGGAGATACTGGAAGCTCTAGCTCCATCAAGTGGAGAGCCTCTGATATCTCTACGTCGGTGCCGACGAGACCGGACCGTTGGGATGCCACTCGCGTCCAGCCTTCCTGCACTGGAGTACGAACTCCCCAAACAGGTCGGTGAGACGACGTGTCGAAGCAGTATGCCTCGTCGACGACGGTGACGAGATAGCGCGTACGATCGGTCGAGATGCTAACGCAGCGCGTGTGATTCTTGATCTCTCTGGGAGCGATGTCGAGGCGATCGGCCTGTGCACGATACTCGGGCATGTCCTCCAGCCACTCCGCGAAGAGTGGCGACAGGTCGTCTGAATATGCGTGCAGCACGCCATCTCGCGACATGAACAGAATTGCGCTTCCATTCGCGTTGACATCGGCTCTGTAGACGTCGTGTGATAGGCCCCGATCGCCGACTAGCTTACCTGTCCTATCGATGGCCCGTAACACTGATGGCGCCGTGGTGAAGCGCTCTGTCTTCCCTTTCGGGTCTAGCCAGAATGTCGAGCCACTGGTGTGATAGGCTTCCTTGAACGCGGGGTCGGGCTTCTCTGATGCCGTGAGCTTTTCGGATGGAAGCAACTGCCACCCTTGTCCATCAGCTTGGAACAGCGGCACCGCGGACCGCTTGGCTGTGTCAGATGCGCCGTGGGTATGGCGCGCTTCCCATGATGGAGGCGCCATCGGCAATCGAACCAGCGGTAGTTTCGAGAGATCGATTTCGCGCGCCCGTATCGCCTTTCGATTGCGTTGCTCACGAGGACAAAAACTGAGCGCATCCGGTGGCGACGGAGCGCCATCCTGCCGGCTCTGTTCTGGCGCAGGGGCCGCCGGCAACTGGTCGTACGGGTATAGCTGATACGACGACCCCTTTCTCACGCGGTGTATGCGTTTCGCCTTCTCCAGCCAGCTGGCCAGTTGCCCGATGCGATGACCGTCGGCTAGAGCGAGCCGCCCTTTGAGCGTGGTCTGGATCAATCCGGGCGCGGCGGTCACCTCCCTCATTATTGACTGAACGAGCTTGAGATCGTCCTCCGCTGCTGTGGCAGAGTCCAGCCAGTCGTGGAGCTCAGGAATACGCTCCAATGTGCGACGCAAGTCGTCGATTGCTTCGCGGTCTTCGACGACAGCCATGAGGGTTGGGGCTGTGTGAACGGCATGTGAGCGCAGCATGGCAGCGTCTGGCGTTTCGCGCACGAAGTCCGCGAGTAGCCTGTACGTTTGCCGAGCCGCCGCAACGGCCGCCGCGAAGTCGCCGGCGCTCTTGTGCTGCTCAATCGCGAGCGAAAGCTCGAAATACCTGCGAACCGCCTCGCTCGCGTCGGAACCGATTACGAAAGCCTGACTATCGGTGCGCCGTGGTGATTCCGATTCAGGTCCCGCAAAGAGCCGCTTTAGTGACTCAAACATTGTGCGCTGTGACGGTGTGTTTGCCAATCGAGCGTACATTGCCAAGCGGAATGGCAATCATGCGTTGACTCAGTCCGAAAGGAAACGGTCCCCCGTCGCCGATCCCGATGCCATTACTACTTCCGCAGCCGAACGGGATTTACGCGAAGCTAAAGGGAGCCTCTGACAGTCCCAGCCAGTATTGCGGCAGAGCTACGTATCCGGAAGTGGGAGGCTTGACCAGAACGTAGGGCGCGCTCGCCAAGATTTACGTTTGTTAATACTTGGGCCGCATGTTACGGTCTCGGCCTGGCGCCGAAACATTGCCGCTCCGCAGGCAGCGCCACATAGTGTCAGAGCCCCATACGACCTTTCAGAGACGTCGGTTCGCTGGTAATGATGTCACCTTGGACGCCCTACAGGGGCGGGGGTTGGTGGCAATGGCTACCAAATCGCCACAGCACGAATGCCCGCTTTGCGGCTCCTCTTTGTCCCGCGAGGTCTACGAACGCGTCCTGCGCATCGACGAGGCGCGTAAGGAGCATCTCACAGAGGCGCAGGATGCCTTGAACGCTGAGAGACGCAATCTGCGACTCGAGCGGCAACGGATTGCTGTTGAAGCCGCAGCTGCAGCAAAGAAAGTGGAGGCAAAGGCGCGGAAGGAGGAACACCGGCTTCAGGAGCAGGTTGCGCACCTCCGTAAGGAGCTGCTACAGAAGTCCACTGCTGTTGCTCAGGAGAAGCAGAAGATCGAGCGCGCAGCCGCCCAGAAAGCAACGGACCGATTGTCGGCTCAGATGCGGAAAGTGGAAGACGAACTGCAGCGCTCCGAGGAACGGCGCCAGCGCGAGGGAGATGGCTGGAAGAAGAAGATCGATGAGCTCCAGCGGCGAGCGGAAGCCAGGGATAGGATGCATTTCGGTCCTGAGGGCGAGGATCAGCTCGAGGCACTCCTGCGGCGTCAATTCCCGAAGGACGACATCGAGCGTCGCGGCAGGGGTGGCGACATCCTGCACATCGTTATGGACAAAGACAACGAGTGCGGCAAGATCGTTTACGAGTGCAAGCGAACGGCTACATGGCAGGTCGCCTTCATACGTCAGATCAAGCGCGACATGGAGCGCCATGGCACACGTTGGGGCATCCTAGTCTCGCGTGCGTTTCCATCGCGGTATTCCGGTCTCTGTGTAGTCGATGGAGTAATCGTTGCCGCGCCGCATGTAGCTCCTCAACTCGCCCACGTTTTACGCGACAGCGTCATTGAACTGAACCGATCGAATCTCTCCCAGTCTGGCAAGGACGCCAAGACGCAGGAAATCCTGCGATATCTTCGCAGCGAAGAGTTCTTGAGCGCCATGCAGACAGTTGCGGATCGCATTAAGGAGCTCCGAACTAGCCTCGAACGGGAGAAGTCGAGTCATGAGGGCTGGTGGGACACACGAGAGCAGCACTACGCCGCGATTGGCAGGCAGACATCAAGTGTGAATTCGCGTATTCGGGACATTCTTACCACTACCACTGCTACCACCAAGCGCCATCTCGCACTTACATCGTGATGGTCGCGCCGGGCCTACGCTCGCACAACGGACATTTGTCCGAATGTCAGACCGACCTCGCAGATTACGCTTCCGCTTTCACAAGACTCTAGATGCAGCGCGACGCCACCACCGTCCTATATGCGGCAAAGGATCTCCTGAACTTCCTCGGTTGTGCTCACAGCACAGCCTTGGACCTGCTTCACCTTAGCGGCGGACTAGCTGTACCCGGAGGCACCGCTGACCGATACCTCGGGCTGCTGAAGGACAAAGGAATCGAACACGAGCGGCGCTACCTCGATAGCATCCGCTCCGAAGGGCGCTCAGTACGTGAAATTGAGCGCGTGAATTCCGTCGAGGAGATGGCCGAAGCTACTAGACAGGCGATGCGTGACGGCGCCGACGTCATCTACCAGGGCACGCTAGTTTGCCGACCGTGGTTCGGCTATGCCGATTTCCTGCTTAAGGTCAACAAACCGTCCAAGCTCGGCAGCTATTCTTACGAAGTGGCCGACACGAAACTCGCCCGCTCGGCCAAGCCGAAGCACGTCGTGCAGCTCTGTCTCTACTCGGAGCTCGTTGCTGTTGAGCAGGAGCTGCTGCCCGAGAGTGCCCATGTCCTGCTGGGTGACGGCACGAAGGTCACGCTGAGACTGAAGGACTACCTCTATTACTGCCAGGCGGCGCGGGAGCGCTTCCTTGCGTTTGTGTCAGCCGGCGACCAACGCACCGAAGCCGAACCTTGCGAGCACTGCCATACGTGCCGTTGGGCCGAGCGCTGCGAGAACGAATGGAAGGCGACCGATCACTTGAGTCTCGTGGCGCGCATCACCCGCACTCAGCGAAAGCGATTGGTTGCCGACGGAGTCACGACTTTGGCAGCGCTGGGTAGCCTGCCGGACGACGCGACTGTGCCGAGGTTGCAGCCAGACACGCTGAAGCGAATTAGCGCGCAGGCCAAGCTTCAGTTCGCGAAGCGAAGTACGGGCGAGAATAGAGTCGAGTTGCTAGCGCCAGTGCCACGACGCGGATTTGCGCGTCTGCCAAAGCCGAACGACGGGGACCTGTTCTTCGATATGGAGGGTGATCCGGTCTACTCAATGGACGGCTCGCTCGAGTACCTGTTCGGCTTTCATTACCACGAGGCGGGCAAGGAGTGCTTCACTGCGTTCTGGGCGTACGATCGCGCATCGGAGAAAAAGGCGTTCGAGGATGCGATGGATCTCATCGCCGCGAGACTCGCAAAGTATCCTGACGCATACATCTATCACTATGCGTCATATGAGGAGACTGCGCTTAAGAAGTTGGCACAGAAGTACGGCGCTGCGCCGTCGTCCGATGTTTCTGCCGAGGACCAGACCGGCGCCTTAAAACGTCTTGCGCAACAGTACGGCACGCGAGAGAACGAGGTGGACGACCTGCTCCGCGGTCGCAAGTTGGTGGACCTATATAAGGTTGTGCGGGAGGGAGTACGCGTTTCCGAACCTTCGTACTCGCTCAAGAACCTCGAAGTCTTCTTCGCACCGGAGCGCACACAGGCGATTAAGGAGGGTGGCGACAGCGTCGTCGCGTTCGAGCGCTGGCTTGTACTGCGCGACGATACCCTGCTCCGTCAAATCGAGGATTACAACGCCTTCGATTGCAGGTCGACGCGACTTTGCCGCGATTGGCTAGTGAGTCTGCGACCTTCTGACCTCGCGTGGTTCGATCCGGTGGCCGAAGCCGAGGAGGATACGGAGAAGGAGCGTGAGCGCGAGGCGAAGCGGCGCGAGAATGACGCGCGCATCCTCGAGTTACGTGCTGGGCTCATTCGCGACGTACCGGACGACGACCGCGGTTGGCGCGAACTGCTCGGCTACCTTCTCGAGTATCATCGCCGCGAAGCGCGGCGGGAGTGGTGGGAGTACTTTGAGCGCCTTACCGACAAGACACGAGAGCAGCTGATAGACGACGCGGAATGCATCGGCGGACTGACTGTAGATAGAAGCGTACCGCCGCGCCAAGACAAGCGCTCGAAGGTGTGGACGCTGCGCTTTCCCGAGCAGGATACCAAGCTTCGCAGCGGTCAGACGGTTGTGCGGGTCGATACTGGCGAGCGTCTCGAGATCGTGACACTGGACGAAAGTCAGTGCCGGATCGAGCTCAAGCTGGGTCCGTCGCGTCAACCGCTTGCTGACGAGATCGCGCTTATTCCACAGGGTCCGCGCGACGATACTGTGCAGCGCGAGGCAATCGCTCGGTACGCGCTGGCAGTGATCGAACTGCGTGCTAGCGACTACGGCGCGGTCACGAGCATTCTGCGCAAAGACAAGCCGCGTCTGCGGGACGGCTCGACCATCCTGGATCAATCGAAGGATCTGCTGACCGGTACTGTGACAGCCGTCGAACGGATGGATGGCACGCACCTCGTAATCCAGGGCCCGCCTGGCAGCGGCAAGACATTTACCTCGGCTCACGCCATCGTGGAGCTGCTCGACAAGGGCAAGAGTGTCGGGGTGACTGCCCTTTCACATAAGGCCATCAACAACCTGCTGCGGAAGGTCGAGGAGGTTGCAAAGGAACGCGGTGTTCGCTTCAAGGGTGTAAAGAAGTCATCGAACGACGATGAACAGCCCCTGAACGGCTCGATTATCGAAGACACAGACGATAACAACGTTGCAATCAGTGGCGGTTATCAGCTCATCGGAGGAACCGCATGGCTTTTCTCCCGGCCGGAGATGGACCGGAGGCTCGACTACTTGTTCGTAGATGAAGCGGGGCAAGTGAGCCTCGCGAACTTGGTCGCAACTGGGATCAGTGCCAAGAATGTGGTCCTGGTAGGCGACCAGATGCAGCTCTCGCAACCCGTCAAAGGCGCGCATCCGGGTGGTAGTGGCGTGTCGGCGCTGGATTATCTCGTGGCCGAATGGGCGGCCATTCCGCCTGACCGCGGGATCTTTCTCGCGCAGACGTGGCGGATGCACCCCGATCTGTGCCGTTTTGTCTCGGAAACGTTCTACGACAGCCGACTTCACTCGCACGGCTCCACGGTCAAGCAGAAGCTCATCCTCGGCAGCAGTGCCAACGCGGTGCTTGTGCCATCTGGGCTGCAATTTGAGGCTGTGAAGCACGAGGACAACTCGCAGAAGAGCGCGGAGGAAGCGGATCGACTGATGCAGCTATACGGCGCATTACTTGGACAGCGCTGGGTGAATCAGAATGGCGAAACCAACACGGTCACGAGTGAGGACATTCTCGTCGTAAGTCCATACAACATGCAGGTGAACTTGCTAAGGCGGATGCTTCCCGCGGACGCACGCGTCGGCACCGTGGACAAGTTTCAAGGCCAGGAAGCAGCGGTGGTGCTCATATCGATGGCTGCATCTTCCGGCGAACATATACCACGCGGTATCGAATTCCTCTTCTCGCGCAATAGACAGAACGTCGCCATTTCACGCGCGCGATGTCTCGCTGTGGTCGTGGCGTCTCCGGAGCTCTTGGCGGTCACGTGTCGAAGAGTCGAGCAGATCCGTTTGGCAAACGTGCTATGCGGCGCGGCGACATTCTCACGACCTATCCGTTCCGACGCGTCGTTCGCACGGCACTAGCCGAGTAGTCTTTGGGCAGCTCCGTAAGGACGAGCCGCACCAGTGTCTTGCCCATATCGTTTCCTAAGAGAAGATTCCGAACTTGCTCCGGGGTTGAGAATCTCACGCGCCTCCGCCGTTGCGCAGATGTAATCCCGACCTTCAGGCCGCCGGCGGTGACCAATGCCTCACCGTCGATCTGGTATCGCACCAAGACTATGATGACCTTTGACTTTTTTCGTGACGCTCAGCCTGAAGCAGTATTGTGGGGCAAGGCTGCGCTCACCGTCGGTTTCGTTGGATTTGCCGGCAGCTCCATCGGAATCTTGTTGCACGTGCGCGATCAACGGTCGCTGAAGAGGGCAAGGCAACAGCCGCAGGCGTATCGCGCACCAAAGCATGGCCCGCTGGAGCGCAGCTTGGGCGATTTCTTCGCTGATCCGATCAATGTAGCGCCGCTCAGTCCTGATGCGGCGTCGGCCTATGTGGCAAGTCGCCTCGACGCACAACACGAGCTGACGCAATCCATTATTAGGTACTTCTCGTATGCTCCGTTGCTGCTCGGCTTGATGGGTACGATCTTCGCCTTGCGGCAGCTATTGGTGGAGTCTGGCCAGACGCTGCAAGAAATCCAGCCCCACTTGAGCGGAGTATTTGCGGGAACTCTTGCTGGCGTGGCGGCGTCGCTAGCCGTCGCGTTTGGTGGTCTATTGCTTGACAGGGCTGCGCTCGGAACTGCCAACAAAGCGCAAACTTTCATTCATCGATTCATACTTCCGCTTCTTCCCGAACGCCGGATCGCAGTTCGGATTGAAGAAGCGGTTCTCGCAATCATCGCCGAGCGCGCACACGTGGTCGCCGAGGCCTTTCGGCAGTCCCTCCTCCCCGTGGCTACGCAACTAGAAGGCGTGGCGCAATCCTCCGGCAGTGCTGCTGAAATGGCTTCTACCGCATTCTCGGAGGCTGCTCGTGCAGTTCGAGAGAGTGGCGGTCTCGAGTCCGCCTCGCGGAGTTTCAAAGCTAGCGCGCATATGATCGACAACTCGGCAGAGCAGCTGCATGACGCCACGCGACAGACGGCTGAGATTCTTTTAAGGGCAGGTGAGATCCGCGGCTCACTGGCTACTCTCGTTGACGGAATTAGCGACGCCTCCCGCGATCTCGCATCCGTGGCCGAGCGTACTCGTGCAGAACTCGCGGAGGAGTTGACCCGGCTAAACGCACACTTGCAAACAGTAGAAAGCGCCTCGGCTCAAGTGGCGTTGGCAGTTAATGGGCTGACTGCCGCCATTAGTTCCGAAGCGGAACGCAGTGGCGCTGAGCTTCATGCTCTACGTGACTCGGTGCAGTCTATCGGCGTGGGGCTCGAGACGATCACTGAACTTGGTCGACGATCAACAAGCGCTGTCGATGCTTTGCATTCGCGAGTACCCGAGGCTGCTAGCATCGTCGCCGAAGCCGTTGGTGCCCGCCTTGGCAATCACCTCAAGGAGGTTGCAGCTCAAAATGATCGTATTGTTTCGCGCTTGGAGGAGACGTTAGGCGCGCACTTCCCTGCCCTCACCTCAAGACCGGAGCCGAACAACCAGGGTCTCACGCAACCGGATCGCATCAACCTGTCTCGCGCTATCGAAGGATTAGCCCGAGAGCTGTCGCGCGCGAACGCCACAAACCAGGCTGTCGCCGAACACCTGGCGCGCTTGTCGCGCGATAGTCACCCAAGAAAAAGATTCTGGCAGCGACTCTTGCGCACTGCCTAATGCGATCTCGCTACAGGCGCGGGCGCGCGCAGCATGATGCTTGGCCGGTCATTGCTGATCTTTTTCTGGTTTTGATTGCCGTGGTAGTGGTTCTTGCGTCTGGCCGACAGCCCATCGACAGCGACGTCGAACGCTTTAAGAAAGCGCTCGCCCAAAAACGCGCAGACGAATTTGCCGATCTCCTTGCCGACGCCGAAATACGTCCATCGTGGGCGCGCCTCGTGTTCACGGAACAGAGTCTTTCCTTTCCGAAATGCCGATGGAGTGTGCCGCCGGAAAAACAACAAGAGCTGCTTAGCCTGTTCGATTGGATAGGAACCCATGCTCACTTGATTCGCCAGATACGGATCGAAGGACACGCCGACCGGAAATGGGAGGGACAAGGATGCCGCGACGTAGGTCCATTTATGGACAACTTGCAACTGTCACAGAACCGCGCGCGCGCGATCTACAATCTGTTGCTCGGGCTCTCACCTGAAACCGGCGAAGGCCTGCAGCAGCTTCTGACGGATTCCGAAGTAACGGTCGACTCCCGCAACGGGATCGGTTTCATCCGCACTTTGGCGAAACGTGGCTGCCTGGAGGTCGCTGGATACGGGGACCGTCATCCGCGAGACAGGGCTGATCCTGATTCGCCGAAAAACCGGCGTGTTGAGGTCGTTCTGGAATTTCGTGAGCGCTCGCCTTCGCCTTCGTCGAAGGAAGGAACTAACACCGTGTGCGAGGCAGTGGAATGACCGCCGAGCTACTGGACGATCACTTAGCAGTTGGCCGTGCCAGGCTTCGGCAGATTTTTCGGTTCCTGAAGGACTTCAATGCCGTCAAAAACCCCGTTCGCCGGCAAATCGCTGAGCATTCTTGGGTTCTTTGGCTGCGAGAGTTGCCAGACCATCCGTGTATATGGCGACGCCGCGCTCCTGCTGAAACGGGAAGCGATGATCGAGACATTACGCAGGTAATTCGAGTTCGCCGCCCATCCATTCCCAGCGTTCCGACACCCCACAGTACGCTCGATGGCTGGTTGCCCCAGGGTTGGAATGATCCATCGATCCGTGATCTAGAACCGATTTCCGAACGCACTATTGTATCGGCCCGACCGATCGTGGTGGAGAAGTTCGGTGACGATCAAGCGCGCTCTCAGGCGTGGCGTGACTGGAAGGAATTACGCGATGCCTGGGCACCTCAAGCCACCATTGCGCGCCAAGTGATGGAGGTGTTTAACCGACTCTTTAGCCTACAGGGAAGGCTAGAACGCGAGGGCGAAGGCGTTCAACTGTTGCTTGGGCAAGGCATCCTGGTATGGCGCCGCGACGATGGCGATATCCGACACCCAATAGTGGCACAGCGCCTTGAACTCTCTTTTGACCCTTACGTGCCGGAGTTCACCATCGCCGAAACGGGGCAATCGGCGGAGCTGGTGCGCTCGCTCCTAATCGTGGATTACGCGAACGCAGCACGCACCATTCAGCAGATCGATGACGAACTCACATCGCAGGACATCGATCTACTACATGGTGACGCTCTAGAGGGCCCTTTGCGTCGCTTGGTCGCAGTCCTTCATGCTGAAGGGTCTTATCGACGAGATTCGTCGGTCGCGGCGGCAAGTTTTCCACAGATCTATTGCGATCCGGTCATTTATCTCGTTCGACGGAACGAGGGGTTTGCAGCCAGTGTGGACCACGTGCTCGAGGATCTCCAACGGACGGCGCAAATACCCGTAGGGCTTCTTAGGATTTCGGGAATTGAGCAGGCGATGGAAGACGTACGCGGCGAGGCGCCGCGTCCCTCGTGGGAGGAACCCACCGAAATCTTGTTTACGAAAGAGGCCAACGACGAGCAGGTTCGCATCGCTGAGAGACTGGGGCGACACAGCAACGTTCTTGTGCAGGGGCCACCTGGAACAGGAAAGACACACACTATTGCCAATTTGATTGGCCATTTGCTTGCTCAGGGCAAACGCGTTCTCGTTACCGCACATACGTCGAAAGCTCTGCGCGTACTGAGGGACAAGGTCGTCGAGCCCCTCCAGACGTTGTGCGTTTCTGTTCTCGACAGTGAAATAGAGAGTAGAAAACAGCTAGAAGCATCCGTGGATGCGATGGTTGCCCGCTTGAGTTCTGATGATCCTCATCAGTTGGATGAGGAGGCCGACATCGCGGAGCGGGAACGGACACGACTCGTTAGTGAGTTGTCCAAGCTTCAGCGTGCGTTGATCGCTGCGCGCCAAGATGAATACAGGGACATCATCATCGGCGGTGCGGCGACGCAGCCTTCAGAGGCCGCACGTTTTGTTGCCCTATCCACCGACGCGAATGCATGGATTCAGGGTCCGGTTGAACCGGGCATGCCTGCCCCGCTCTCCGAACAAGAAGCTCAAGAGCTCTACGCTACTAATTCCACAATTCAGGTGGAGGATGAAGTAGAACTCAAGCGTTGGCGTCCGCCTGTGGGGACGCTGCCGGGCGCCAGTGAATTTGCTGGCGCGGTTGAGACTTGGCACGAGCTTCAACTAGCAGACCGAGCGACAGGAGCGAAGTTGTGGACCGAAACACTCTACGATGCCTCTGTCGACGAGCTCCAAAGCATTCAGAGCCGAATCCGACACTCGGTAGACCTTCTCAGCGATTTGCCGCTGTGGAAACTTGATGCAATCGCCGCAGGCTTGCCCGATAGAGAAACGGCCGGCGCCCCTTGGACCGACTTGTCGTCGCGATTAGAGGCGCTCCGACGCGACGCTCACACACACTTATCGCTGCTATTTGATAACCGGTGCGACTTGGATGAGGTCTTGTCTCTCACAGATCAGAGAGTGCGTGCGCGAGAGATCTACGAATTCCTGCAAGCCGGTGGAAAGCTGTCTCCTCTCCGTCTAGTAGCGAAACCACAGTGGCGCAAGTTTGTCGCGTCAGTCCGAGTCAATGATCGGCCACCCGCAACTGCGCAAGAATTCCTAGCGTTGGAAACGGCTGCTTCGCTCGCGTCCGCACGCGCCGCTCTGGGAAACAGGTGGAATAACCAGGTTACCCGACGCGGTGGGCCGACGTGGAACGACTTTGGCACGACTCCCGAAGAAAATGCCGCCCTTTACGTTCCGCAGATTCGAGCCCTTCTGACTTGGCACGAGCGCGAGCTCTCTCCTCTAGTCCGCGAACTTAGTCTTGCAGGGTTTGCTTGGGATGACTTCGTCAATTCGCTAGAAATCACCGCCGGCGAACACGCAGAATTGCGCCGCTTAGTTGTCGGCGTGACGAAGAGACTCCCGCCGATAATAGCCGCAAGGATCGCCCTTCTTCAACTCAAAGCGCTGGACATGCAGTTCCAGAAGTGGCATCGCGCACTGTTCTCTCCAGACGTCGAACTGCTTCCATCATCTGCAGTGCTCGACCTCCGAACTGCGATTGAGCGGAAGGATCGCGCTGCATATGACCTCGCATCGAGAGAGCTGATCAGGCTCGAGTCATTGTTTCCAGGCTTTCAGCGGCGGCAGATCTTGTTACGCCGCGCGAGAGAGATGGCGCCAGAGTGGGCGGCGGCCGTTCAGGACCGACGCGGTCAACATGGCGGCGCGGTGCCTCCCGGATCTATCGCGATGGCTTGGCAATGGCGACAGTTCATGCAAGAATTGGAACGCAGGTCGCGCGTCTCCATATCTGAACTGCAGGGGAAGATAGAGTTTACGCGGCACGAGCTACGCGAAGTCACATCTCGCCTCATCGAACTCCGCGCGTGGTCGGCTCAATGCAAGCGGGTCGGGCTCGAGGAACGACAGGCGCTCCAGGGCTGGAAGGATATCGTTCGACGGATTGGCCGTGGCACTGGCGTTCGCGCCCCAGGACTACGCGCGGAAGCTCGTCGAACACTTAGTCGAGCGCGTGATGCTGTACCTGTCTGGATCATGCCACTTGCACGTGTGGCTGAGACCTTCGATGCACGCGTGGCTCGTTTTGACGTCGTGATTGTTGACGAAGCAAGCCAGTGCGACGTCATGGGACTTCTTGCTCTTTACCTGGCAAACCAGGCCGTAGTCGTTGGCGACCACGAGCAGGTCAGCCCACTCGCCGTCGGGCAAGAAATTGCTGAGGTGCAACGGCTGATCGAGCAGCACTTGGAGGGAATTCCAAATAGCGCGCTCTATGATGGGAAGATGTCTCTATACGATCTCGCGCGCCAATCGTTCGGCGGTGTCATTCGACTAGTCGAGCACTTCAGATGCATGCCAGAAATCATAGCGTTCAGCAACAACTTGAGTTACAACGGCGCGATCAAACCTCTGAGAGATCCGTCCAGCTCCACCGTTCAGCCAGCTGTCGTTGCATATCGCGTGGATGGCACACGCACTAGGGGCAAGGTCAACCCCGATGAGGCTTACAGCATCGTCGCATTAGTTAGGGCGATCATCGAGCAACCTGAGTACGCCGGAAAAAGCATCGGTGTAGTATCGCTCGTCGGTGAGGAGCAAGCAGTGTATGTGGAGACGCTGGCGCGCGAAAAGCTGTCCCCTTCAGAGCTATATGAGCGGCAGTTCCTGACTGGCACAGCTGCGCAGTTCCAGGGCGACGAACGCGACATCGTTTTCTTGTCGATGGTGGACTCGCCCGGTGATGGTCCGTTAGCCAAGCGCGACGTAGATCTGTTCCGGCAGAGATTCAACGTCGCGGCGAGTCGGCCTAAAGACCAACTCTGGGTCATTCACTCGCTCGACCCTAAACGTGACTTGCAGCCCGGAGACTTACGGCGGCGACTCATCGAACACGCAGAGGACCCGAGTGCCCTCGATCGTGAATATGAGCAGGAGGGCCTTACCGAATCAGAGTTCGAGAAACTTGTGCTTCGGAGGCTTCTCGAGGCACGGTATCTTGTCACGCCGCAATGGCGAGTCGGTCGATACCGGATCGACTTGGTAGTCCGCGGCAACGGGCGGCGCCTCGCTGTAGAGTGCGACGGCGATCGATATCACCCGCTAGAGAAAATTGCCGAGGACATGGCGCGCCAAGCGGTGCTAGAACGGCTAGGCTGGCAGTTTGTTCGTATTCGTGGGACTGAGTTCTTCCGAGACCCCGATACGGCAATCGGGCCGGTGTTCCAAAAGTTGCGCGCGCTCGGCGTACATCCGACTGAAGAGAAGGACCAAATCATTCGACTGCCGTCGGATTTGGTCGACCGAGTAAAGCGAGCAGCAGCTGCGACGATGGTAGAATGGAAGGCACAAAGGCTCTCAACCGAGGCCTGAGATAAGCTGGGCGCGAGTGCCGCGGGCCCCACCGTACGTCAGTCACGAATCGGGAAGCGAGCAAGCCGTAAGACTAACCGACCAAAGCCGCCGCTCTTATTGATCGTGGACGTCCGTGAAGACGCACCCCAGTTCTACCATTTGTGGCCGCCACCGCCGCTCGCATTCGGAGCAGTGACGCTCCAGTGTGAACTTGCCGTCGGGCCACTTGCACAGCGCGTCTCGGCAAATCGTCGTGCGCTGACAACCAGTGCAGCGCGTTGCTACGCTCGGCTCCGGCGTCGTCACGGATGACATACCCATTCGTCCCGCGCGTAGAAGGTGACCACATTCGTCGCTGGATCGCATTCGGCGACGACGAGCTGCCCATGCTCGGCGAGCGCGCGCGCCACCGAGCTCAATGCCGCGGGCTCGAGATTTGGCAATCGCGTCGCACCGTCCAGAATGTGCATCGGTACTGTCGATAGCCCACACCGCTCCTTCTTCCCCTCCCTGTCCATCTTCCGCGTCTCCATCAATGCACGATATATACTGCAGCGATATATAACGTCACAGGATAGCGCCCGTACCTTGCTCCCGCCACCCACCGGGACGAGCGAATGGTTCGGCTGCGCGTCGCCGAGATCATGAAGGCCAGAAACGTGTCGGCGTACGCGCTCGCTAAAGGCGCCGGTTTGAACTATCCGACTGCGTACCGACTGTCGCGGCCCGGTGGCACATTTCACCGGCTCGAAGCGAAGACCCTCGACCGTATCTGCGCGTTCTTCGATGTGCAGCCCGGGGAACTCATAGAGTGGGTCCCTGACAGTCGCCGAAACAGACGGAGCTAAGCGAGAACGCACGGGCGATGCACACACTGCCGGATACAGCCGTTGACCTAGGGCTTCGTGTTCACCGGCGGCGACGAGGCGCGGGCAGGAAGTAGGTCAGCGGACGCCCGTAGAGTTTAGCCAGGTCCTGGAGGTCGAGCGGATCAATTCGCCGCTCGCCCAACTCGCATTTGGAAACCCAGCCTTGGGTCTTTCCTAGCGCTTTCGCCACCTCGACCTGCGTGAGACCCGCGTCAAGACGCGCTTCTCGCAGCTTCCCGAGCATGTATTTGTATCGGGGGTTGTGAACGACGCTCGGGTCGCGATCGGCGCGCAAGGCTCCTCATCCGGTGTGTGGCAACGCCGGATGCTGCAACCCAAGTCAGAATATCCCATCTTGGCGTATTTCCTGCTGGTGTTAGCGCGAGACTTCTGTCGTCGCATCAGGAGCCCGTCAATGAGACGCCTGTTCCTCCTCTCTTCCGCGCTGGCGGCGGCCGTCGTTCCAGGCGGCTGCGTGCAGACGTCAGTGTCGTCCTTGAAAGCATCTGACGTCTCACCGGTTGGTTATCACCGTATTCTCGTCTTCTACCCGATCTCGAACCTCGCCGAGCGCACGCTGGTGGAGTCCCAATTCGCTGAGAATAGCGACTCCAGCGCGACCTTCGTCGCTTCTGCAGCGTTGTTCTTCCCTGGGCGACAGTACTCGCGCGCCGAGCTACGGCGCATCGTCGCGGAGAATCACATAGACGCGATGCTCATGCTCGGAGTGACGGACGCCGGTGTAGATCGCGGTAGACTGCCCGTTGTCGCCAACGCGTCGTGCCAAGACCAGCTGTTGAGCGTCTCGTGCACCGCTTATCAGACCCGCGGCGGTGACATCACGAAGCCCTGGGCAGTGTTCACCGCCCAGCTTGTAGACCTCGCGTCGGAGAAAGTCGTATGGACTGCGGCACTCCGATCGAACGGCTCGGCATTCAACAAAGCAGACGATCTTTTGCGGTCCATGGCGAAGACCACCATGAAGAAGCTTCACGAAGATGGCGTCGCGCATTGACGACAGAGCTTTTCCGGAACTATCATGGTCTGAGCGCGGTCGATTTCTCGACTTGAAGGGACTGCGCGGGCCGGCTTGCGCCGGTCGCAAACCTTCTAAGTCGTCGGCAGACCGCCTGACGACTCGTCGGCGGTCTTCGCTTTTGGGGCCGTCAGCGTAGGAGATCTACCGATGGCATTGCGCTTCACGAGCGATCTGATCACCAAGCAGCGCGCGGCGCGCTGGCAGGTGACCTGATGAACCGTCCGCTGCCTAGCGACGGTGCGATTTCGTCGGCGCGTAAGGCTGAGGATTCGCGTTGGGCACATGCGCCACGCGAGCAGGGCGCATTTGACGCGGAGGGCGCCGCCGCGTACCTCGGCTTCAAGGACGGGCGCTGGATGGACGACGCTCCTATCCCTCGTTGCGATCTGCGCAAACCGGGAAGTACGCGGCCCGTGTGGCGGTGGCGCAAGATCGACCTCGATGCCTTTCTGGCCGAGCGTGTCGTGCTGCCGGGGCATCGGTCGCCATGGGACCAGGGATAGCATGTGAAGCTGCCGATGCTACTCCGCGACGCGGACGATGCTACCACGGTCGCCGTTCTGCGCGCCGTTGCCGAGAAGTACGAAACCGAAGGCCGAAAGGCACTCGGCGCGTGCTGCATCGGCGTGGGCACCGCTCTGCGACGCGCAGCTGCCGCGGTGGAACGGTGTGCTCAGATGATCGATCTCCTAGCCGCTACCGGGGATCGCTCCTTCTTCGCGTACGAGGCCATCGCGGCATTCAGGGCCGCACATGACGCGCTGCGCGATGTCGCCGGCTTCTTCACCTGGGACCGCGACACGATCCAGACGTACCGGCGCGAGATCGCGAGGCGTCGCGCCCAGGCGGTAACGCAGCGGCCAGCCCGAGCGGCTTTGCCCACGCGCGAGCCAGAACGGCTGCCGCTCTACCAAGCCGAGCCGCTGCCGCGGCGTCCTCGTCTCGCGTCAAAGCAGTCGCGCCGCATGCGGAGTCACGAGCACCGCGCGCTCAGAGAGCCACGTCGGTACCTCGTGAAAGAAGTCGTGTCGTCCATGTCGTGGACTGGCACCGTGTGGGCATCCGCATGTTCGACTCGTGATAGCGCGTTACGCTCCTTCGACCGGCGCCTCGTTCGCAATCAACACGAGGGAAACGAGGACGCCCTGGTGGTCGCGTTCGACCGCGAGAAGAAGACGGTGCTCGCGGCGACCTGGAACATCAGCAAACCGGAGGTGAGGCTGTGGTGCCAATGACGGGCCTCGCTCGCGGGAGGAGGTGAAGCAATGCCGTATCTAACTGCCGAGGAGCGCCGCGGCTGGATCGAATCCGGTTGGCTGAGGGAGACGGACACGCTGGCCGAGGATGACTTCGGACTCTACATCGTCGGGACGATGATCTACCTCAAGCACGCTCCGGACGTCGTGGCCGAGATCGAGCGCGGTCTGGAAAAGCCGCCGATCGCTCTAGTCGGCCGGTGGCCCCGTTCGTGAGACGAGCGCCGCTCGCGCTGACGCGATTGGCGCGTCAGGTGACTCGTCAATGCTCGAGGACTTCACCGCCGAACACCTGGAATCCCCGCACCAACTGCTCCCGCAGTTGCCTGCCCTGCTCGACGATGAGTCCAGCGGGCGCCCGGTGAAGCACCTCGGAGTAAAGCAGAAACACCGGCGCCGGAACAACACTCGCCTCACGCCGCCACGCAAAGAGGTTGGCGAAGCAGAAGATGTGTTGGCGATGCGATTGGCGCCGGTTCGCTCGGACGACACGCCGTGTCCACTCACCGCGTCACACATCCGGCGGAACTCGGGAGGAACGTCCGCGGCAGAGAACATGGATTTGGCGCCGCCGCACGAGCGGTGATGTCAAGCGACCATCCCGCGATCACAGGGCGCGGTGAGCGGCGTCGGCCAGGCTCGTCGAGATGCCCCCCCCTTCGCTCCCCCTCGGCTGGTGAGGTGGAGCAATGACGAACGTCACCGGGGGTCGGGGACCGCATCGCGCGCGCGCGCGCGAACTATAGAGGCCCCCAAAAGAGGCCCCCAAAAAAAAATTGGCTGGATTTTTGGGCGATGCATTGGCGCGCCGCTCCACGACCGGGTAGGTGGACCAAAATTCGGGGGGGGGTCGATGCCTTCGATCCTTTCGGCTCGGGTCGCGTCGCACACCACTGTATGAACGCGCGCGTAGGATCGAGTGCTCACGCAATGCCTCGGGGGCCTCTCGGCGAAGCAGCGAAGCTTCGGACCCTGTATGACGCTCACGGCGTGCATGAATCCCAAAGCGATGATCACTGAGCGGACGTCATATACTCGGCGAAGCTTCGATGCCTTCGCAGTTGAACGTCGAGCCTGGTATCAGGCAGCGCGATGCCTTGAGTCAGATGTGTTCTGCTGTTAGCTTTGTCGAGGGCGAACGAGAGCAGTTTCTGCATTTGTCCGCCCCCAGACCGGCAGTACCAGGCGAGTAACTCGCTGATGTCGCCACCGGCGACCCCAACCAACAAAACAGGCACGATCCAGAACTCGCGTCGGTGATTCCGCCACGCGGGCGCTTGACGCTTCGCCTCTGTTTCTACGCCGCCCTACAGGTAGCGCACGTCGCGCTGCGTGTGTGGCGGCGTTTTGGCTTTGCAGCGTTGGATGTCGCAGCCCTTCCCCGCGCACCACCAGCAGCAAGTCCGAACCGAAAAAAGACTCCTAGCAGGTCACAACCAATCACAGGGATTGCTCAATGGAAACATGTAACAAATGTCTGTTCCACCATATGTTGAAAATGCAGTCGATCAACACATCACGCGCATTGCGAACGCTGGCGCGCCACCTGCGGAACGCGCATTCGCGAATGGCCTGATCGATCTCGTAAGCGTCATTCCGCCCGGCGCAGAGCTCTCGCCGTTCTCTCGAATCTCGTCGTCGCAGATTGGCAAGATCCCAGGTCGGCGAAACACCAGCGGCACCTGGGGCGGATATGACTGGCGCAAGATCACCCCGACGCTCGACGACGTCCGACGCTGGTGCGCCGACGGCGCGAGCTTCGGCCTGCGCAGCGATCGGTTTCCGGGCGTCGATATCGACTGCCTCGATCCGCAGCTTGCCACGTTGATCGAAGAAACCGCGCACGCATTCCTCGGTGCTGCGCCGGTGCGGTTCGGGCGACGGCCCAAGCGGCTGCTCATGTATCGCACGAACGAGCCGTTTGGGCGAATGCGACTCTGGATCGAGAAGGACGGCGCCCATCACCTCGTCGAGATCCTCGGTCAAGGGCAGCAGTACCTCGTTCACGGCATCCACCCGTCGACGCTGCAGCCCTACGAATGGACGACAAGTCTCGCAGACATCCGCGCCGCCGAACTCACGTCAATCTCGAGAGAACGGGCTGACGCCTTTCTCATGCGTCTGTCGGAGCGTCTCGCGTCGATGGGCTATCGCGTCTCCCGAGAAGGGGACGGTCGGCCCCTCGCCCGCGCCGTGGGCGAGCAAACAGCGCTACTTTCGCCATCGATCGAGCTTCTCCGAGAAGCGGTGAGCCTCATTCCCAATACGAACGAGCTCTTCCCCGGCCGGAACGACTACTTGAAGATGGGCTACGCGATCCGCGCCGCTGGGCAGGAGGATCTCGACGAAGCTTTCCACATCTTCGCCGAATGGGCGGACCGTTGGGAAGGCAATGGCCGAGCACCGTGTAACGAGCCTGATGTGGTGCTTGCGGACTGGCGTCGAATGAAAGGCCCGTACTCCGTCGGTTGGACTTGGATCGCGGAGCAGGCGCGCCGTTTCGGCTTCAATGATGCGGCGCTTGACTTCGAGGCAACTGAGCCGCCACCGCCACCGGTCACACAGGACGGCGAAGCGTTTCCATTCTCCGATCAGTGGCTCGCGCAGTGCGTGGTCGAGCGCTACGGCGACATTCTTCGCTACGTGCCCGAAGAAGGCAAGTTCCTTGTTTGGCGTGAGGGCCGCTTCATGCGAGACGAGACACTAGAGGCTCAGCGAATGATCCTGAGAGAGTTGCGGTTGCGCTGCTGGCAGGCATTCGAGGAGGGCGGAAAAGGAGCCGCAGCCCGAGCGCGATCGGTGGCGTCGAACGCGAAGGCACGGGCCGTGGCGCAGGTGCTGCAGAGCCACCGCGCGATCACGGTCTCAATCAAGGCGCTCGACGCCAATCCGTTCTTGCTCAACACGCCTGGCGGAATCGTTGACCTCCGAACAGGCTTCCTGGGGCCAGCAGACCCCGAAGCACTTTGCACACGATCCGCGTCTGTGGCTCCCGATTTCGGTGCCGAGTGCCCCGAGTGGACGCGCTTTCTCCAAGAAGCGACCGGCGATGACCCCGAGTTGGTGGCATACCTCCAACGTCTCGCTGGGTACGCTCTCACGGGCGATACGCGGGAGCAGCACCTCACGTTCATCTACGGTCCTGGCGGCAACGGCAAGTCCGTGTTCCTGAACGTACTGACGGGCATTCTCGCCGACTATGCGCGCATTGCGCCCGCGGAGGTCTTCATGGCATCACAGCATGATCGCCACACAACCGAGATCGCGATGCTGGCGGGAGCGCGGCTCGTGACAGCGAGTGAGACACGCTCGGACCGTGGATGGGATGAAGTGCGCGTGAAGAATCTTACTGGCGGTGAGCCGATAACCGCGCGGTTCATGCGCCAGGACAACTTCACTTACGTGCCTCAGTTCAAGCTCCTGATCGCAGGCAATCACAAGCCCGAACTCGAGAACGTTGGTGAGGCAATGCGTCGCCGAATGCACCTGGTGCCGTTCACTGTCAAGCCGGCGAACGTCGACCGCAGGCTTGGCGAGAAGCTCAAGGAGGAGTGGCCTGCGATTCTGGCTTGGATGATCGATGGCTGTCTCGCGTGGCAACAGCACGGCCTCATGCCGCCGGGCAAGGTCCTCGCCGCTACACAGCAGTACTTCGAGGATCAGGATGTTGTCGGTCGCTGGATCGATGAATGCTGTGACACTGGTGTCGATAGCGCGACCGACCTCGGCGAGCTTCACCGTGCGTATTCCGAGTGGCGCAACGCCCACGGCGAACGATTCATGAAGAGTACTGAACTCGGTGAGGCTCTCGCCAATCGTGGATTCGATAAGAGCAAGCATCCGCGCACTCGACGAGTACAGTTTCGCGGAATCGCAGTGCGGCCTCGTAGCCTTGAGGACACATTGAACTGTTAGGCATGTGCAGCCGCGTCGCGATCAGCACGTGACGCGGCTGCACGATCCCTATTGTGTGGCCGCTTGTCTGGCGGCCTCGAGTGACTGGCAAGACCCGGAGGAATTATGAATGGAAAGCAAAACCCCGCCGATCAGCGCGCAGCGGGATTTTACGCTGGATGCGCTTCGCGCCGCTGCACAATTGCTACCGGCCGGCGCCGTACTGTCGATCCCTCGGGACGCACTGCTCGCGGCATTGAAATCATCGAGTCTACCACGCAAGGACGCGGTGGCAGCGGCTTCCGAGCAAAGCGATCGATGGATTGCCGCTCGTGAAGTAGCTGACGCGCTCCACGTATCGCCCCGCTATGTCTATGCGCACGTGCCGCAGTTCCCTTTCGCCAAGCGACTACCGGGCGGAACGATTCGCTTTTCCGAACGCGGTCTGCGTCAGTGGATGCAGCGAGCCAGTTGACCGCAAAGCGAGTGGTCATTACCATGATGACCATGGACACTTTGCCTGATGCGGTACGTCGTGCTGTCCAGGATGCCCCAGGCTCTGCGCGTGAGTTGGCCCTCGAGGCTGGAATTGATCCGAGTCTCCTCACGCGCATCCTGACGGGCGAAAAGCGCGCTGGACCTACAACAGCGGCGAAGGTTCGTGACGCTCTGAGAGTGTGGCAGGAACGATGCGCGAGGGGCGCAGCCATGATCGAACGGGCGTTGAAACATGAGCGTTGAAGGACACTCATCCACTTCGGAATCTGCCATAGGAGGAGGCATGGAGGCACAAACGAAGCGAAAGCCACGGCGAGAGCGTGGAACCGGCCAAGTTCTCAAGGTCGGCAATGTTTGGAAGATTCGGTACACGCTAAATGGCCGGCGCATTCTCGAATCGGCCGGGTCACGGAAGCAGGATGCGATCGAGCTGCTCAATCGGCGACTCGGTCAGGTCGTTGACGGTCGACTGAAAGCCGACGCGGCGCGTCTCATGTGGTCGGACATCGAAACCATCATTCTCGACGAGCACAAACAGCATCGCAGTTATGAGAAGGTGGAGCGCCATCTCCGACGTCACCTGCGCCGCCACCTCGCCGGTGTGCGCGCGCAGGCCCTTACCTACGACAGGCTGCTGGCGTTCAAGCGTGATCGACTCGCAGAAGGAGCGGCGCCGAACACGGTGAAGTACGAGCTCTCGCTTGTGCGCACCGGCCTCGTCGTCGCACATCGAGCGGGGCGCCTCGCCGCGCTACCGCCGATTCCACCCGTCCACGTCGAGAACACGCGGACGTCATTCTTCGAGGAGGAAGAGTTTCGGCGATTGGTCAGCCATCTGCCGCCAACAGCTGCGGCCGTGGCGACGTTCATGTACTGGACTGGCTGGCGCCGCAACGAGACGCTGAGCCGCGAATGGCGTCACGTGGATTTCGAGCGCGGTGAGATCATTCTCGAGGCCGGCGAAACCAAGTCGGGCGAAGGGCGCGTGTTCCCGTTCGACATGCTGCCGGAACTCGCAGCGCTCCTCAAGCGTCAGCGCGCATACACGGACGAGGTGGAACGCCGTACGGGCCAGATATGCCGCTGGATATTCCACCGGAACGGCAAGCCTGTGATCAGCATCAGGCAGGCGTGGCGCAACGCCTGTAAGAAGGCGCGGCTAATCGGCAAGATTCCGCACGACTTCCGTCGCACTGCTGTGCGTCGGCTCGAGCGCGCGGGCGTTCCCCGGAAAGTCGCCATGCAGCTCGTCGGTCATCGCACCGAGCACATGTACCAGCGCTACAGCATCACCAGCGCGCAGGACCTACGCGAAGGGCTCGCCAAGGTCGCGAGCATGGAAGCAAGCAAGCCCGCGAAGAAAATCGCGCTCGCGTAAGGCGCACTTAAGGCACAAGCCGCCGTCTCGGAGTGACCCAAGACTAAGCGGCTTGCGAAGTTGCCTAAGTGGAGGCGCGGGGATTCGAACCCCGGTCCGAGAAGAGATTCACCACAGCATCTACGTGCGTAGTCCATCGTTCGGTGTTTCCGTCAGCTGGCCGATGGACCGCCGACTGCCGGATGAGCCCACTGGATCTCGTCCGCTGGCGGCGGGCGCGCCAGACAGACTATCCCGGTTTTGCGATACCTGTGGAGCCGCCCCGGGCGGGCTTCCCCTCAGGCACTCGGCGTAACTAGGAGTTACGCAGCGAGAGCGAAGTTGTTGTTCGCAGTTAGAAAGTTCCCGAGTGTTTTACCAGGGACCCGAGTACCTGGGCACGCGGCCACGGCTTCACTTATCCCGTCGAAACCAGTCGCCCCCGTAAGGCCATAATCTAATGGAGCAGCGGTCTTGATACAACCGGCGAGCTCGTCTATGTCGCTGTCCTTTCGTAACTTAGGTCACTGTTGCGCATTTCTGGGCTTGGCTTAACCATGCATGAGCTCGAACCGCGGTTCCGGAGTGATCGCATGCGCTTCCTGAAGTCAACATTCATCCTGGCGCTTTCCATTCCTATGGTAGTGTCCGCCCAGGCCAATCGGACAAAGAGGGCGCCGAAGGCCGATACCGTGCGCATCGTCGACACCGTCCGGTTCGCCGACACCGTGCGATTCGCGGATACCGTGCGCATCGCTGACACCGTTCGCTTTTCCGACACCGTGCGAGTGGCCGACACGGTACGAATCGCCACGCTGACGCGCTGCAGCTGCATGGATCGCAGCCAGCAGGGCCGCACGATCATGACCTTCGGCCTCGGTCTGACAGGCGAAAGAGAACTACTCGACGGCCCCGGCCAGACCACGGCTCGTACGACGGGACAGCTCGCGTCCTTCGCGTTCACGCACTACGTCTCACCGTCCGTCGCGTTCGACTTTGCGACGGCGGTCCTCGACGCCGACGCGGCGCAGGCATTCAGCGCCAGCTCGACGTCGGGCGTCACCACGCTGCTGTTCGGGCTGAGCTACTCCCCGACACAGCTCGCGCTCACGAAGAACATGCGTCCCTTCGTGTCCGCCGCGATCGGGCCATACCTGCACTTCGACTCGCAGCGGGGCACCGGAAACTCGAGTACGAGCGTGGTGTCACACACCGGCGCGCGGTTCGCGGGCGGGATGAACATCTATTTCGCGCGCATTCTCGCGCTGCAGATCGAGGGCGACTACCACGCGGTAAAGCCGTTCGACTCCGTCGCCGGGGTGACCCGCGATCCGTCCGGCTTCACGATGTCGGTGGGGCTGGGCTTCGCGTTTGGGGGCAGATAGACCGGCGCGACGTGGGCCGCCCGCCGGCACGCAGGGTTCGTCTCGCGTTTACTGCCTGACTGCTCCCGTGGGTTTTGCGACGGCGGATTTGACGCAGTTTCGGCCCGCGTTCTTCGCGTCATAGAGCGCGCGGTCGGCGGCCGCGAAGAGCGCCTCCTTCGTCAGCACCCCGTCGGGGTAGCACGCGACGCCACACGAGATCGTGACCGCGATCTCGTTCCCGCCGACGACGATCGGCTTCGCCTCTACCTGTCTGCGCAGGCGGTCTGCGAGCTCCACCGCGCCGGTGAGCGACGTCTGCGGCAGCAGGATCGCGATCTCTTCCCCACCGAAACGCGCGGCAACGTCCACCTGTCGCACCGTGTCGCTGAGCGTCTTCGCGATCGACTTGAGCACCTGATCGCCCGCCTCGTGGCCGTACGTGTCGTTCACGTTCTTGAAGTGATCGACGTCGGTCATGATCAGCGACACGGAATGGCCGAAGCGATCGGCCTGCGCGATCAGCGTGCCGAGCTGCTGGTCGAACTCGCGGCGATTCGGCAGGCCGGTGAGGGCGTCGGTGCGCGCGCGGCGGTTCACCTCCTCCATCTCCCAGACCATCTCGAGCGAGGTTGCCGCAAGCGCGCCGAGCAGCGCGACGTTGCGCGCCTCCTCATAGGGAATAGCGTTCGGCGAGTCGGCGGCGACGACGATGCACCCGATCGTGCGATTGTCCAGAGACAGCGGCACCATCGCGATCGTGCCTCGCGGCCAGGCATCGTCGCCGTCCGTGAACAGCGACTGCGGCCGCGTCATCTTCGAGACGTCCTCGATCAGCAGCGGCAGCCCTTCCATGCAGCGCTTAGCCGTGAGCGATTCCTGACTCAGGGGAAAGGGCGCCTTGTGATGAATTCCGGACGTGGTGTATTGCACCCACCCGCGGCCGGCCTCCGACCGCCAGCGAATCAGCGCGGCTTCCGACGCGGACGAGACCTCGACGGCGGTCTCGCAGATCGCCTTGATGAGCGCTTCCTGAGACTTGTGGCCCTGCACGCGCTGCGCGGCGGCGAGGAGTGCTTGGCCCTGATGCATGTAGCGGCCGTAGTCACGACGCACCTCGAAAAGCGCGACGAGCCGTCCGACTTGAGCCGCGTGTCGCGGCAACCACGCCTTGATGTGCTCGCGCCCGCGCTCGAGCCCCTCCGCACGCGAAACGCTCAGCACTCCCATCAGGCGATCGTCGAGCTGAATCGGGCACGCGGCGAGGCGAGCGACGCCGACGCGCGCGTCCGCGTCGAAATGGAGCATCCTGCCCTCGGCCGCCCACTGCACCAGGGCGCCCCACGATCTCATGTCGAAGTGCGCCGGCCGCTTCACGTCCGGCGTCGACCAGGCGAAGGGTGACAGGGAGTCGCGCTCCGCACTCCAGCGCCAGAAGACCGCCTCGTCCGCACCCAGACTGTCGCGTACGTCCGCGAGAAACGCGTTGAGCGTCGCGAGATCCGCCGCCGCTTCCTTTTCCTCGAGCTGGGTCCGCGCTTCCTTCCGCAGATCGCCGGGCCCGCTGTCCGGCTCGGGCATCCGATGGCTGCCCGTCCGCAGGAACTGCCGCACACGCGGCTCCCCCGTGGTGGTCATGAGGGCGTCGTCGATCGGGATCGCGGCGCGCCTGCCGCGGAAATACCGGCGCGCGGCCAGGAGTGCGCCGACCGCGGCGAGGACCGCAAGGGCAACGACCCAGCTCATTACAACTGGATCTCCACGACAGCGGCGCGGCGCACGATCCTAGGCGTGGTTGATGCGCGACGCCGCCATCGCGGCGCCGAAGCCGTTGTCGATATTCACGACCGTGACGCCGGAGGCGCAGCTGTTCAGCATGGCAAGCAGGGGCGCGAGGCCCGCGAAGGCGGCGCCATACCCGACGCTGGTCGGTACCGCGATCACCGGCACGCGCACGAGCCCACCGATCACGGATGGCAACGCGCCGTCCATCCCCGCGATCACGATGATCACCGCCGCCTCGAGCAGCTCCTCCTTTCGGGCCAGCAGACGATGCAGCCCTGCGACGCCGACGTCCGTCAGCCGCGAGACGTTGTTTCCGAGAGCGCGCGCGGTCACCGCGGCTTCTTCCGCGACCGGCAGATCGCTGGTGCCGGCGGTGATCACGGCGATCGTTCCACGTCCTGCGGGAGGCGCCTGTGCGCCGCGCAGGTGCGCCGTCCGTCCCAGCGCGTTGATCTCGACGGCGTCGAAGCGGGAGGTCAGCGCCGCCATCGCTTCGTCGCTCAGCCTCGTGGCGAGAAAACCGTCACCGCGCTCGGCGAGTCGCTCGGCGATTCCGACGATCTGTCCCGACGTCTTGCCGGCGCCGTAGATGACCTCCGGAAATCCCTGTCGCAGCGCGCGATGATGGTCGATCGTCGCGAAATCCAGCGACTCGAAGGGAGCCGTGGCGAGATCGTCGAGCGCCTGCTCCGCCGACACGCTGCCGTCCGCGACCTGCGCGAGCAGGTTGCGGACGCGCTCACGCGTCATACCGCGATGGCCTCGAGCTCCGCCTCGTTGCGGTGCTGGTCCATGTAGCGCTCGCGATTGGCGAGATAGGCCGTGAAAATTCCCTCGATTTCATCGAGGGAATCGACCGCGTGGAGCCGCTTGCGGAGCTCGGCCGATCCCGGAAGCCCCTTGGCGTACCAGCCCAGGTGCTTGCGGAACTCGATCGCAGCGCCGCGCGGATCGGCCTCGTAGGCCGCAGCCATGCGCGCATGTTCGGTCGCGATCTGGAACCGGGTTTCGACGTCGGGATCGGGACGCTTCGGCCGTCCGGCCAGCAAGTCCTTTGTCTGATCGAAGATCCACGGCTGCCCGAAGGAGCCACGCGCGATCATGACCGCGTCGCATCCTGTCTCCCGATACATGCGCACGGCGTCTTCCGGCGTCCTGATATCTCCGTTGCCGATGACCGGGATGGTAAGCGCCTGCTTGACGCGAGCGATTTCCTCCCAGCGTGCGCTGCCCGTGTACATCTGCGACCGCGTCCGAGGGTGCAGCGCGAGGGCGCGAGCGCCGGCGTCCTCGCAGCGGAGCGCGATCGAGACGGGGTCGCGCATCTCCTCGTTCCAGCCGCTGCGGATCTTCACCGTGACCGGCAGGTGCGTGCTCGCCGACACCGCGCGGATGATCCCCTGCACCAGCGACATGTCCTTCAGGCAGCCGGAGCCGCCATTACGCTTCACGACCTTCTTGACCGGACAGCCGAAGTTGATGTCGATGAACTCGGGCTGAAAGACGTCCGTGACGAGGGCCGCGGCCTCGCCCATTGCGTCGGCCTCGGAGCCGAAGATCTGGACGCCGATGGGACGCTCGTCGTGGCCAAAGCGCAGCTTTGCGAGCGTGTGCTCGTTCTCACGGCGAATCCCTTCGGCCGAGAGGAACTCCGTGACCACCACGTCGGCGCCGAAGCGGCGGCAGAGACGTCTGAAGGGCGACTCGGAGACCCCGGCCATCGGAGCCAGATACAGCGGCACAGCGGCCTGAACTGCGAACGGAAAGGGAGCCACGCTCTCAACCTAGCCGCGCGCGTAAACGTAAGCAACGCTGAGGTTTGACAGCGCTTCCGACTCATTTAACTTCCCGCGGCTATGGAACTGCGAGAGTTTTTCAGTGAAGACGCGATCAAGCTGAATGTCGCCGGGACGACCAAGGACGACGTCCTCAAAGAGCTCATCGCCCTCCTGAAGCTGGACGACAAGAGTCAGGGCATGCTCTTCAAGATGCTGAAGCGGCGCGAAAACCTCGGTTCCACAGGCATCGGGCGCGGGATCGCCATCCCGCACTGCCGCTCCCTCGTCGTGAGCAAGCTCCGCGTGGCGTTCGGCCGTAAGAAGGACGGCGTCGACTTCAAGGCAATCGACGAGAAGCCGGTCAACTTCTTCTTTCTGATCGTCGCGCCGCCGCTCGAGGTGTCGAACCAGTACCTGCCCGTGCTCGGCAAGATAGCGCAGTTCTCGAAGGAGCCCGACGTCCCTTCCCGGTTGCTCGAGATCTCCCAACCGAAGGAATTTCTCGCGCTGCTCGAGGAGAAAGGCGTCTAGGCTACGCCGTTCTCGGCCCGGCGTCGCAAAGAGTTCTCGCGACGCCGGTGCGCGCCTTCGGCGCTGTTCTCGGCGTACGGGACGCCACTGCCGGAGAGGCAACCCAGATGCATACCGGACGCCGAGTACAGCGGCGCAGCCGCGCACCCGCGCCGCAGGCGCGGGGCCGAGAACAGTTCACTCCCACTCAATCGTGGCCGGTGGTTTCGAGCTCACGTCGTACACGACGCGGTTCACGCCTTTGACTTCATTAATGATCCGACTCGAGATGCGGGCAAGGACGTCGTGCGGAAACGGATACCAATCGGCGGTCATGCCGTCCGTGCTGGTTACCGCACGCAGTGCCACGACGTTCTCGTAGGTCCGGTAGTCGCCCATCACGCCCACGCTGCGCACGGGCAGCAGCACCGCAAACGCCTGCCAGATCTCGTTGTACAGCCCCGCCTCGCGAATCTCCTCGAGATAGATCGCATCCGCCTTGCGCAGGACGTCGAGCTTCTCCGCGGACACGGGGCCGAGCACGCGGATGCCAAGGCCGGGACCGGGAAAGGGATGTCGTCCGATCATCTCTTCGGGCAGCCCGAGCTCCCGTCCCACGTTGCGCACCTCGTCCTTGAACAGCTCGCGCAGCGGCTCGATCAGCTTGAACTTCATGCCCGGCTTCAAGCCGCCGACGTTGTGGTGCGTCTTGATGGTCACGGACGGCCCGCCGCGCGGTGAGCTGGACTCGATGACGTCGGGATAGAGCGTGCCCTGCACGAGGAAGCTTGCGTTCTTCCCTGCCTCGTTCGCGGCATCCTCGAAAACGTCGATGAAGGTGTGCCCGATGATGCGCCGCTTCTCTTCCGGTTCCTCGACATTCGCCAGCGCGCCGAGGAAGCGATCCGCGGCGTCCACGGTCACGAGCTTCACGCCGAGGTTCGCGCGAAAGGTCCGCTCGACCTGCTCGCGCTCGTGCAGACGCAGCAGCCCCGTGTCCACGAAGACGCACGTGAGCTGATCGCCGATCGCGCGATGGACGAGTGCCGCCGCTACCGACGAGTCGACGCCGCCGGACAGGCCACAGACCACGTGAGCGTCAGCCACCTGTTCGCGGACCTTCGCGAGCTCCGCGTCGATGAAGGCACTCGGCGTCCAATCCGGCACCGCCTTGCAAATGCGGAAGAGAAAGTTCGAGATCAGCTCGCCCCCGCGCGGGGTGTGGGCGACCTCCGGATGAAACTGCACGCAGTGAATCGGCCGCTCGCGGTGTCGCATCGCCGCGATCGGCACCGAGCTGCTGCACGCGGTGACGATGTATCCCGGCGGTGGCTTGTCGACGTGATCGCCGTGGCTCATCCAGGCCGTGATGCGCTCGTTCCTCTCGAACCCGTCGAACAGCCCGCTCGCTTCGGTCACCTGGACCTCCGCGCGTCCGTACTCTCGCTTGCCGGCGCCGACGACCTCACCGCCCTGCACGTGGGCGACGAGCTGCATGCCGTAGCACACGCCGAGGATCGGAGCCACGTCGACCAGCTTCGGATCCATCGTCGGCGCGCCGTCCTCGTACACTGACGACGGGCCGCCGCTCAGGATGATCCCTGTTGGGCGCCATTCCTTGATCCATTCGATGCTGCGCGTCGGCGGATGAATCTCGGAGTACACGCGCGCCTCACGCACGCGGCGGGCGATGAGCTGGGTGAACTGCGAGCCCATGTCGAGGATGAGAATGCGGGAGCTCACGGGACCGTCATGCTGAGGAGCGAAGCGACGAAGCATCTACTTTCATTGAGTAGATCCTTCGCTCCGCTCAGGATGACAACCCTCAGTATTTCCATTGCTGAGCGTCAAGATTCAGGAACTCGACCTGCTTGGTATCGAGATCGAGCACCGCGCCGCCGGGCGTGCCGTACATCCACCCGCTAGTCTCGCCGGGATTCACGATCAACGTGTCGCCCTGCGCCTTCATGGATTGCTGGTGCGCGAAGCCGTGGACCACGACGCTGTGGCTCTTGATGGATCGCTTCTGGACGTCAGCGATGTCGTGGACGAGCAGGATCTGGTGTCCGCCGACCTCGAAGCTGTGCGGCGACTCGAAGAGCTCGAGACCGATACCCGCGGCGGCGCGTGACTGGAGGCTCTGATGATCGCCGTCGTTCTTCCCGAAGACGCCGACGAGCGTCATGTGCACGTCCTCGAAGGGCTTCAGTGACAGCGGCGAGACGAAGTCCCCGGCATGCAGCACCATCGTCGCCCCCCGCTCGCGCATCTGCCGCAACAGTTCGGCAATTGCCGGGATGCGATCGTGGCTGTCCGCCATCAGGCCGATTTTCATCAGCTCCTCCAGGAGGGCTTGTCCACGTCGAGCCGCATGAGATCCTCGTACGTCTCGCGACGCGTCACCACGGCATAGCGGTCGCCGTCCACGAGCACCTCGGCCGCCCGCCGGCGCGCGTTGTAGTTCGACGCCATGACGTAGCCGTACGCCCCGACGTCGAACACCGCGATCTGCTCGCCGGGCTGCACGTCGGCGAGCTGGCGGTCGAGCGCGAGGAAATCACCGCTCTCGCAGACGGGGCCGACGACGTCCGCCGTGACACGCGACTCGTGCGGGCGCACGGACTCGATCCGGTGGAACGCGCCGTAATGAGACGGACGCAACAGCTCCGTCATCCCGACGTCCGCGATGACGTACTCCTTGTCGCCGCTGTTCTTGCGATACAAAACGGTTCCCACAAGCACGCCCGCGTTGCCGACGATGTACCGTCCGGGCTCCATGATCAGGGTGAGCTTCGTGGCCTGGACGAGCGGCAGCACGAGCTTCGCGAAGCGTGTCAGATCCGGCGGAGTCTCGTCATCGTACCGCACGCCCAGCCCTCCGCCGATGTCGAGATAGCGGATGGTCGAGACTCCGGACTGGGTGAGCTTCCGGTGCAGCTCCAGGAGGCGTTCGGTGCCCGCTCTGTACGGCTCGATACGCGACAGCTGCGAACCGAGATGCATGTCGAGTCCCGCGAGCTCGACGTTCTTCAGTGACGCCGCGAGTCGCGCAACGCCAAGCGCTTCGTCGTACGGGATGCCGAACTTGTGGCCCTTCTCGCCGGTCTTGATGTATTCGTGCGCCGCGTGAAGGCTGAGCTCCGGGTTCACCCGCAGGCCAACAGGAGCGCGCGCGCCGGCCTGACGCGCGAGCTCGTCGATGCGACGCACCTCCGCCTCGGATTCAGCATTGATCAACAGCACACGCGCGGCGATCGCCTCACGCAGCTCGTCGTCGGTCTTGCCGACGCCGCCGAAGATGACGTCCGCGCCGGAGAATCCGGCTGTCACAGTGCGCCGCAGCTCGCCGGCGGACACCACGTCGGCGCCCGCGCCCAGGCTCTTCAGCAGCCGCAGGATGCCGAGGTTGGAGTTGGCCTTCAGGGTGTAATGAATGCGGTGCGGTACGTCCGACAGGGTGCGCTCGAGCTTCGCATATCGGTCGCGAATCGTCGCGCTGCTGTAGATGTAGACCGGCGTGCCGACCTCGCGCCCGATGTGCTCGACGGACACGCCCTCACAGTAGAGCGAGCCGTCCACGCGGGTGAACGACGTGCCCGTCGCCTGTCTGGTCAGTACGCCTTCGCCCATATGGCTTCGGTGGACGTCTTCTGCCCGCATTTGAGACAGTGCGTCGGCGCCTCCGCGGAGCGGAACTCGTCGTCGGGGAGCACGCGAATCGTCGCCTTCGTCTCGTCCTTGATCGCCGTCTCACACGCCGCGTCGCCACACCATCCGGCATAGACGAACGCGCCTTCGCCGTCCATGACTTCACGGAAGCGGTCGTACGAGATCCGCTCGCGGATGCTATTCGCTTCGCGACGCTCGCGTGCCGTGATGAGCATGTCCTCCTGGATCCGGATCAGGCACTCGGCGATCTCCTCCGCGATCGTGTCGAGCGCGGCGGGCTTCTTTTCCCGCGTGTCGCGGCGGACCAGCACGCACTGGCCCTTCGCGATGTCCCGGGGGCCGAGCTCCATGCGGATCGGAATGCCCTTGAGCTCCCACTCGTAGTACTTGGCTCCCGGCTTGACGCCATCGCGGTCGTCGAGGTGCACGCGCAGCGCACCGGGCTTGCGCCGCTCCCACTCCAGCATGTTGGCCATGATCCGATGCGCGGCCTCGAGCACCTGCGTGCGTTCCTCGTCCGTCCGGTAGATCGGGACGATCACCAGCTCCGTCGGCGCAAGGAGCGGGGGAATCCGGACGCCGTTGTCGTCGCCATGGGTCATGATCAGCGCGCCGATCATGCGCGTCGTCGATCCCCAGCTCGTATTCCACGCGTACTCGAGCTCCCCGCTCTCCGCCTGGAACTTGAGATCGAACGCCTTCGCGAAGCCTTGCCCGAGATTGTGTGACGTGCTCGCCTGCACGGCCTTGTTGTCCTGCATCATCGCTTCGCAGGCGTACGTGCGAAGCGCACCGGCGAACTTCTCCGACTCCGTCTTCAAACCCGTGATCACGGGCATGGCCATCCACCCTTCCATGAAATCGCGGTACACGCCGAGCATCCTGCGCGCTTCCTCCTCGGCTTCATCGTGGGTCGCGTGGGCGGTATGTCCCTCCTGCCACAAAAACTCGAGCGTGCGCAGAAACAGTCGCGTGCGCAGCTCCCATCGGACGACGTTCGCCCACTGGTTGATGAGGATCGGCAGGTCGCGATGACTCTGCACCCACTTCGCGAACATCGCGTAGATGATCGTCTCGGACGTGGGGCGAACGACGAGAGGCTCCTCGAGCTTTTTCCCGCCGCCGTGCGTCACGACGGCGAGCTGCGGCGCGAAGCCCTCCACGTGCTCCGCTTCCTTGTGGAGAAAGCTCTCCGGGATGAAGAGTGGGAAATAGGCGTTCTGGTGTCCCGTCGCCTTGAACATGTCGTCGAGCGCGCGCTGCATCCGCTCCCAGATACCATACCCGTTCGGGCGGATGACCATGCATCCCCGCACCGGCGAGTAATCGGCGAGCTCCGCGCGGAGGACCACCTCGTTGTACCACGAGCTGAAATCGGCGGCTCGTGTCGTCAGCTTCTTCTCGTCAGCCATTCGGAAAGGTAAAAGGTTCTTCCGCGCCGGACGCGAGGTCCTTCTGGACGCGCGATCCGTCGGCGCGGAGAATGACGGCAGCGAGCGCGCCTGCCGCACCTGCCGCCTTGAGCTGGCGGCCGAGACTCTGCGGCCGCAATGCATACTCGGCGGACGCTCCGCTTCTGCGAAGCGCGGTGGCGACCTCGATCGCCTGCGCCAGCTGCTCCTGCTGCTCGTACGCGACCCAGTAGTCGATGCCCGGGGACGTCATCGGCATCTGACCGCGAGCGCGCAGGAGCTCGCCGAGCACGACGTCGCCCATCCCGAAGCCAAGCGCGGGCAGATCGACGCCGCTCAGCGACGCGAGCAGATTGTCGTACCGGCCGCCGCCGCAGATGGCGCGAAACTCGCCGCGCGCGTCGAACAGCTCGAACACGATGCCCGTGTAGTACGCGAGGCCGCGAACGATCGTGAGATCGACGTCCACCCACTCGCGCACGCCGAGTGCTTCAGCATATCCGAGATATCGTTCGAGATCCGCGAGCCGCTCGTTGACGGCGGTGTCGCTCGCGAAGGCGGTGCGCAGCGAGTCCGCGTCGGTGACGGTCTTCAGTCCCAGAATCGCCGTCGTTGCTTCCGTCGGAATGCCGGCGGCTTTCAACTTCTCGCGAGCCACGTCTTCCGGCTGCCGGTCGAGCTTGTCGACGACGGCGAAGACACCCGCATCCTGCTCCGGCGTGACATCCAGGGAGCGCAGAATCGCGACGAGGAGACGACGGTCGGACACTCGCGCGCGCACGTCCTGCGGCCCGAGTCCGAACGCGCGCATGCATTCGATGGCGACGGCGAGAAGCTCTGCGTCGGCGGTAACCTCCGACTCGCCGACGATGTCGACGTTGAGCTGGAAATGCTCGCGCAAACGCCCCTTCTGCTGCCGCTCGTAGCGGAAGAGCTGCGGGATCGAGAACCAGCGAATCGGCTTGCGCAGCGCGTTCGCGCGCGAGCCTACCATACGCGCGAAGCTCGGCGTCATCTCGGGACGGAGGGCGACGTCGCGGTCGCCTTTGTCCCTGAAGTTGTACAGCTGGCCGACGATCTCGTCGCCGCTCTTCTTCGTGTACAGGTCCAGCGGTTCGAGTGGGGGTCCGTCGTACTCGACGAACGCGAATCGGCGTGCGACATCACGCCACGTCTGGAGAATGAAGGTGCGTGCCGCGAAGTCCTCCGGAAAGAAATCCCGGAAGCCGGGAAGCCCTCCCGAGCTGGAGCCTCCCGCTTTTGCCATTGCCGAAAGCTAGAAACTCAACGGAGACACCTGCAAGCGCGCCATGGCATCGCCAACGGTGTGGAACGAACCGGTGACGACGACGGTCGCCGCATTCCGGGCGCGGTCGATGGCCGCGTCGAAGGACGAAACGATTTCGGCGCTGAGGCCCGTCCGCTGCGTGAAGTCGGCGACGTCGTCCAGCTTCCACGCCCGGCTCTCGGGCGCCGTCGGCGCATTGGTCAGCACGAAGCCGTCGACGGCCGGCGCGAGCGCGGTCAGCATGTCCTGCCACTCCTTGTCGCGAAGGGCGCAGAAGAGGGCGGTGACGGGGCGAGCCGGCGCAACGTCACGGAGCGTCTCGCACAGGACGCGCGCGCCATCGGCATTGTGCGCGACGTCGAAGATGTACTTTCCGGCGCGATGAAAGCGCCCGGGCAGGCTCACGCGCTCGAGCAGCGGAGCCGCGTCGCGCAACGCGAACGCGTATGGCCCACCGGCCTGCGCCAGCAGCGCAAGCGTGAACGCGAGATTGTACGCCTGGTGTCGGCCGACGAGCGGCGTGTGTAGCCGGCGCCGTTCGCCCGACACCTCGAACATCGCGCTCGTCCCGCGCGCGGACACCTCGATGTCGCTGACGGCGACCTGATCTGCCACGATGAAGGGCAAGGCGCCGATCGCGGCTGCGCGTGCCGCGAGCAGGGTTCGCAGCTCTCGCGTCTGCTCGCCGATCACCGCCGGTCGGCCGGCCTTGAAGATGCCGGCCTTCTCGCCCGCGATCGCCTCGAGCGTGTGGCCGAGGTACTCCATATGGTCCCAGCCGATCGAGGTGACGCCGGCGCTGATCGGATCGACGACGTTCGTCGCGTCGAGTCGTCCGCCCAACCCCGTTTCGATCAGAGCGACGTCGACGTGGGCGCGCGCAAAGGTGTCGAACGCCATGGCCGTCGTGGCCTCGAAGAAGGTCGCGCCGAGCTCTTCGACCAGCGGCGTCCAACGCGTCACGAATTCGACCACGGCGTCGTCCGCGAGCGGGACGCCGTCGATGAGAATGCGCTCGGTGAAGTTGACGAGGTGCGGTGAGGTGTACTTGGCCACACGCAGGCCGCGCGCACGCAGGAGCGCCTCGGCGGTCGCGAGCGAGCTGCCCTTCCCGTTCGTGCCCGCGACGTGGATGACGGGGTATTTGCGGTGCGGGTTACCGAGCGCGTCCAGCAGCGCATGGGTGCGCTCGAGGCCGAACTTGAAGGCGCCAGTGGTGCGGGCGAAGAGGAAGTCGAGCGCGTCCTCGAGCGCCGTGCTTCCCCGGGCTATGCGGACGACGCCCACCCCGCGGCAGCCGGCCGGCCGGACATGTGGCGCAGCAGCGAGCCGACCGTTCCCTTGAGCTGCTTGCGGTGCACGACCATGTCGAGCATCCCGTGATCGAGCAGGAACTCGCTGGTCTGAAATCCTTCGGGGAGGTCCTGCCCGAGCGTCTGCTTGATCACGCGCGGCCCCGCGAATCCGATCACGGCGCCGGGCTCCGCGAGAATTGCGTCGCCGAGCATCGCGTAGCTCGCACTGACGCCGCCCGTCGTCGGATTCGTGAGGATCGAGATGTACGGGATGCGTCGCTCGGCAAGCTGTGCCAACACCGCCGCGACCTTTGCCATCTGCATCAGCGACAGCACTCCCTCCTGCATGCGCGCGCCACCGGACGCCGAGATCACGATCAGCGGATACTTTCGCTCGAGGGAGCGCGTGCCGAGGCGCGCGATCTTTTCGCCGACGACGGAGCCCATGGATCCGCCCATGAACGCGAAGTCCATGATGCCGAGGTTCACGGGCAGCTGATCGAGCATTCCGCTGCACGCAAAGAGAGCGTCCGAGTCGCCGGCGTTGGTCAGCGCCTTCTTGAGGCGCTGCGGGTAGTCGGGAAAGCCGAGGGGATCGGTGGACCGCATGTCCACCTCGAGCTCTTCCTGCGTGCCGTCGTCGATCAGCAGGTTCGCGTAATCACTCGCGCGTATGCGGCGGTGAAAATCGCAGTTGGGGCAGACGTTGAGATTGCGCCAGAACTTCTCGCGAATGTCCGTGTGGCCGCACGCTTCGCATTTCTCCCAGACGTCGGGCGGGATTTCGAGGCGTTCTCTGCGGGGCTGTCTGGGTTTCTTTTCCTTTCTAAACCAGGCCATGTGTAAATGTCGTTGCAGCAGGATGCTGCATCAACTGCCGCGTCTTCGGCGGTTCCGCCTTCGGCGGCCGCGCCTTCGGCGCGGATGTGCCGGCGCTGCGCGCCGGATTGGCCGCCGTTCGGCGGATTGGCCGCGCACTGCGTGCGCGGATTGGCCAAGGGCGTGAACTGGGTACAGCCTGCTGTCATCCGCCGCGCAGCGGCGGCTAATCCGGCCGAAGGTCGGCCAATCCGCTCGCGCCAGCGAGCGGCCCATCCGCCGCATGGCGGCCGTTAGATGGCGAACGGCCCGTGCTTCCCCCCCCGTCCTTCATGTGCGATGCGAATCAGCACGCCGATCGCGAGCCAGCTCGCAAGCATGAACGATCCGCCGTAGGAGAAGAACGGCAGCGGAATGCCGGTGATCGGCATCAGGTTCAGCGTCATGCTCACGTTCACCAGAACGTGCACGAACCAGCTGGCGAGGAGACCGAATGCGACGAGGCTGCTGAAGCTGTCGTTCGCCCGCTCCGAGATCTTGATCACGCGGAGGAAGAGCGTGAGGAACAGCGTCAGCGCCACCACGACGCCGAGGAATCCGAGCTCCTCGCCCAGCACGCTGAAAATGAAATCCGTGTGCTGCTCCGGGAGAAATGCGAGCCGCTTCTGTGTCCCCTGCGTGTACCCCTTGCCGAACCAGCCGCCGGATCCGATCGCGACCTGGGACTGGATGACGTGATAGCCGGAGCGTCGTGGGTCGACCGACGGATCGAGGAAGACCTTGAGCCGGTTCTGCTGATATGGCTCGAGCCGCTCCCACAGAATTGGCGCGACGACGCCCATAATGACGTTCGCCGCAACGAGGAACACGCCCTCCCACAGATACGGCTTGTACCAGATCACGAGGGCGAGGAGCAGGAGGAACCATGCGCCCCAGTACCCGGTGCCGGCAGCGGTCAGGATCAGCGAAACAACCGGGCTCGCGAGCAGCACGAGCAGCCGCCACGACATCCCGGACCAGAAGAGCATGGCGAAAAAGATTCCGACGAACACGATGCCCGTGCCAAGATCCGGCTGTGCCATGATCAGGAGCCATGGGATGCCGACGACGAGGGCCGGCTTCCACAGCTCCACGAGCGCCTTCGGAGGATCCTTGCTTCCGGCGAGCACCTTTCCGAGCATGAGCACCACGGTGAGCTTCGCGAGCTCGGATGGCTGCCCGAGCCGAATGCCCCCGATGACCAGCCAGCTCTTCACGCTCGCGGCGGTCCCCGCGCCCTTGCCGACGAACATCAACAGCACGAGCAGGATGATCGTGAAGATGTACATCGGCACGGCGAGCCACTCGATCATGCGGATCGACGCGCGACTCATCGCGTACGCGCCGCCGAGGCCGAGGAAGAACCAGACGATCTGCTGTCGCCACGCGTTGCGGATGTAGCCCGCGATCGGGATATCCGTCTGGCCGGCGGAATACACCACGGCGATGCCGTAGAACGAGAGCAGCAGCGCTGCGATGACGAGCGGCCAGTCGACCGTCACTTTCTGACGGGCCATCAGTCGCCCTCGGTCTGCATCAGAATCTGCGGCACGACGCCGAGATACTTTCCGATGATCGCGGAAGCGATGCGCGCCGCGCGATAGCCGTGGCCGCCGCACTCGAGCATTGTGGCGACGACGATCTTCGGCTTGTCCGCCGGCGCGAACCCGACGAACCATGCATGATCGCACTGCTGCGACGCCGTGAGCGCAAACTTCTGCGCGGTGCCCGTCTTCCCGGCCAGCGATACGCCGCCGGTCAACGCCGCGCTGGCCGCCGTACCGCCGGCGGACGTCACGCCGATGAGTCCCTTGCGCACGTCGGCGAGCTGCTCCTCGGTGAGGTTGAAGATCTTCGCGCGCTCCGGGTTGCGGCGCACGATCTCCGGCTTCGCGGCGGATCCATCCGTGGCCAGTGCCGTGTAGAAGCGCGCCATGTTCAGAATCGTCTGCGCGTTGTCACCCTGTCCGATCGACATGTTCAGCGCGACCGCGCCGGGCGTCCAGCCACGCGCCGTGTACTTCTCGTCGAAGTACGACATGCGGTCGGGGAATCTCGGTTTGATCTCCTCCGGCACGTCGATACCGGTCTTGCGCGCAAAGCCCAGGTTGACCCCGCCCGCGACGAGACGCGTGATGCCGAGCTTCAGGCCGAGCTGATAGAAGTAGACGTCGCAGGATTGCGCGATCGCGCCGACGAGAGACAGGCTGCCGTGAACCGCATGGCATTTCCAGGCGCGGTTGCCGAAGTAATAGAAGCCACCGCACGACTGTGGCATGCGGGACTCGGTGTTGATCACGTTTTCCTGCAGCCCCATCACCGCCGTCGCGAGCTTCCACGTCGAGCCAGGGGGATACGTGCCCTGCAACGCCTTGTTGTAGAGCGGCCGCTTCTCGTTGTTTCGCAGGGAGTCGTAGTACGCGGGGGACACACCGCCGACGAACTTGTTCGGGTCGTAGCTCGGCGCGCTGTACAGCGCGAGGACGGCGCCGTCGTTCGGGTCGAGCGCGACCGCGCCGCCGACGAGCGAGTCGCCGAAGATCTGCGCCATGTACAGCTGCAGATCGAGATCGATGTTCGTCTGCAGCGAGCCCGCCTGCACTGCCTTGCGTTCCTGGGCGCCCTGCTCGCGAACCACGCGGCCACGCGCATCGACTTCGACGTATCGGCTGCCTTCGCGTCCATGCAGCACGGACTCGTACTCCTTCTCGAGCCCCTGCTTTCCGATCTGCTGGCCCGCCTTGTACGACGCGTACTGCGGCATGGCGAGCTCGGTCTCGTTGATCTCGTTCACGTAGCCGACGAACGGTTGTACGGCTGGCCCGTCCGGATAAAACCGCTTCGGCGACGACATGATGATCAGGCTCGGAAAGTCGACGCGATGCTCCTCGAGCACCGACACGACGTCGAAGGAGGCATCGTTGAAGATCACGGTCGGTCGCGTGGGTGCGCGCCGATAGCGGCGCACCGCCTGGTCTGCCTGCTGCGGGGTAAGGGGGATGGTTCCGGAGAGACGGCGCAGCGTTCCGCGCAGCGAATCCTCCGACTGCGCCAGCACCGAGACCGTATATCCGACGACGTTCTCGGCGATGATTCTGCCTTTGCGATCGTAGATGATCCCGCGCGGTGCCGCGATTGGTACTTCGCGCAGGCGGTTCTCCTCCGACTGCAGCACCCATTGCTGGTTGCGCAGGATCTGCGTGCGGAAGAACGCCGCGACGAGGAACGCGATGAACCCGGTCGCCAGGTACGCGGCGGCGCGCGCGCGCCGCGCGACGTCGTTCGGATGAAAACTCATGCGGTCCTCACTTCGAGAATCGGACGCAGCACGGTGATCGCGATGACGCCTGCGACCGCTGTGACCGCGGCAGCCAGGGGCGACCAGACGATGATCTGCATGAGCATCTCCGTGCCGTGCATTCGCCGTTCCATCAGCACGTACACGAGGTCAAACAGCCATTTGCCAAGAAAGAGGAAAAACGCGTTGAGCGCCAGGTTGTCGGCGAAAAACACCGCCTTCAGCCACGACGCGGCATATCCCACGATCGTGGCGGCCAAGGCGCCCGCGCCGAACGCGCCCGCGGCGAGCGAATCGGTCGCAAGCCCGAGCACGAAGCCGAACAGCGCCGCTGCGGCTGGACGCATGCGCACCGCGCCGAACACCAGCGCGATGAGAAGGAAGTCGATCGCCGCGCGCCAGCCCAGCAGCGGCTTGAGCGTGTAGTGCAGGACGATGAGGATGACGCACACGATCCCGGTGCGGACGCCGGCGGTCCAGTTCACCGCGGTCTCAGCTCGAGCGAATCGCGCCGCACCGTCGTGTCACGCCGCGTCGTATCCCGTCGCGTCGTATCGGCCGTCGTGTCGCGGCGAATGCGCGGCGTCGTCCGAGGCGTCACGATGCCCTGCCGCCGCACCAGCGCAGTGTCGACGCGTGCCGTGTCCGCCCGGAGCGAGTCGCCGAATCCGGCACGACGCGAGGAATCCAGCGCAGCGCGCCGCGCCGCCGCTTCGGCCAGCGCCGCCTGACGCGCGAGTGAGTCGCCGGAGGCAATGATCGTGCGAATCGCCGCCTGGGACGCCGCGGCATTCGCCCAGATGTTCCCGACGCCCTGCGATCCGCGTTGCGGCGTCAACACCATCACGGACGTCACGTGCGCGGGATTCACCGCCGGCCGCAGGATGTACGTGCGCGACCAGCTCTCGAGCTCCTTCTGTTCCTCCACCACCACGCCGATGAGCACGCCGCGCGGCCAGGCGCCGCCGAGGCCGGAGCTGAAGATCGCCGTCCCGGGCTTGAGCGTGCTGCGATACGGCACGTTGCGCAGCTCGAGCAGGTACCGCTCGGCGAGGCGGCCGGCGCGCACGTCGAGATGCGGGTAAACGATGCCGAAGGCGGTGCCGCTCGAATCCATCGCGCTCACGCGGAAGTCGGGATGGGAGTACAGGATCGCGATGCTCATGTTCGGATCCACGGTCTGCACCAGGCCGACGATCCCCTCGGGCGCCACGACCGGGCTGTATTGCGTGACGCCGGACTTGCTCCCCGCGGTAAGCGTCAGCGTGGTGACGACGTCCTCGGCGCGCCCGGACGTGTGCAGCGCCTCCGCGGGAATGAAGCCCCACGCCAATCTGCTCCCGAGGCCGAGCAGCTTGCGCAACCGCTCGTTCTCCACGGTGAGCGCCTTGGCCTGCGCCAATTGCAGTGCGAGCGAGTCGCGCTCCAGCGTCTTGCGCTCGCTCTCGAGCCACGCCGAGCGCCAGCGCTCCGCGTTCTGCTGCAGGCCGATCAGCGGCGCGACGAGTGTGCGTCGCATCGACGACGCGATGGGCTCGCGCATCTGCATCGGCAGCGCCTTCGCGACGAGCGCGAGAAGGATGCAGCCCGCGAACACGACCGTATCGAGACGGCCGCTCAATCGTGCAGCTCGTGCCATCGATACGTCCTAGCTACTGAGAACCGACCAGTACTTCTCCTCGTCGTCCAGGATGCGCCCGGTGCCACGCACCACGCACGTCAGGGGATCCTCGTCCACGTGAATCGGCAGGCCGGTCTCCTGGCTGAGCAGCAGATCCAGCCCGCGAATCAGCGCGCCACCACCCGTCATCACGATTCCACGGTCCACGATGTCGCTCGCAAGCTCTGGCGGCGTGATCTCGAGCGCGCGCCGCACGGCATCCACGATCTGCTGGATCGGTTCCTGGATGGCCTCGCGAATCTCGCTCGAATGCACGCGCACGGTTTTGGGAATGCCGGAGACCAGGTCGCGTCCCTTGACCTCCATCTCCCGCTCTTCGCCGACCGGTGCCGCCGAGCCGATCTGGATCTTCACCTGCTCGGCTGTCGGTTCACCGATCAGCAGGTTGTAGTTCTTACGCAAGAACTGCACGATGGCGGTGTCGAGCTCGTCGCCACCCGTGCGGATGGACGTATCCGAGACGATGCCACTGAGCGCGATGACCGCGATCTCGGTCGTTCCACCCCCGATGTCGATCACCATGTTGCCGGTGGGCGTCTCGACGGGAAGACCGACGCCGATGGCGGCGGCCATCGGTTCGGCGACCATGAAAACTTCTTTCGCCCCGGCGCCGAGCGCGGAATCACGCACCGCGCGCTTCTCGACCTCGGTGATCCCCGACGGCACGCACACGATGACGCGCGGCTTCACCTTGAAGACGTGATTGTCGATGATGAGCTTGAGGAAATAGCGCAGCATCTTCTCGGTGACGTCGAAATCGGCGATCACGCCGTCCTTCATGGGACGCACTGCAATGACGCCTTCGGGTGTGCGTCCGAGCATGCGCTTGGCTTCCAGTCCCACGCCCTTGATCTGCTTGGTCTCGCGGTCGATCGCGACGACGGACGGCTCGTTCAGGACGATGCCCTCGCCTTTCACGTAGACGAGGGTGTTGGCCGTGCCCAAATCCACGCCGATCGCGTTGGCGGGAAACAGCGCCCCCTTCTTGAGGAAGGGGAATCGCTGCTGAAGCCAGGCCAGCGGCGCGGGATTCGTCACGAGAGGAACTGTGCCGGATCGTGAAGCTCGAGGCCAAAGGCCTCCGCGACGCCGGGGTATGTCACCTTGCCCTCCGCCATGTTGAGTCCCTTGCGGAGCGCCGTGTTGTCCTTGAGGGCCTGCTTCCAGCCCTTGCTGGCGAGCTTGAGCGCGTAGGGGAGCGTGGCGTTCGTCAGCGCCAGCGTAGACGTGCGCGGAACGCCGCCGGGCATGTTGGCCACACCGTAATGGATCACGCCGTCGACGACGTACGTCGGATTCTCGTGCGTCGTCGCATGAATCGTCTCCACGCAGCCCCCCTGGTCGATGGCGACGTCCACGATCACGGAGCCCGGCTGCATGAGCTTCAGATCGTCCTTGCGAATCAGCCGCGGAGCCTTGGCGCCCGGAATCAGCACACCGCCCACGACCAGGTCGGCGGTGCTGATCGCGTCGAGAATGTTATGGCGGTTCGAATGGATCATGGAGACGTTCGCGGGCATCACGTCACTCAAATAGCGGAGCCGCTCGAGCGAAATGTCGAGGATCACAACGCGCGCTCCCATGCCCGCCGCCATCTTCGCCGCGTTGATGCCGACGATGCCGCCGCCGAGGATGACGACCTTCGCCGGCGCGACGCCCGGCACGCCGCCGAGGAGAACGCCGCGCCCGCCGTACAGCTTCTCGAGGTACTTCGCCCCCTCCTGAACGGCCATGCGGCCGGCGACCTCGGACATCGGTGTGAGCAGCGGAAGCTCGCGGCTGGGCAGCTCCACCGTCTCGTACGCGACACAGATCGCGCCGCTCTTCATGTGCGCGCGCGTGAGCTTCTCGTCGGCGGCAAAGTGAAAGTAGGTGAAGATCAACTGTCCCTTGCGCATCTGCGGCCACTCGCGCTCGATGGGCTCCTTCACCTTCATGATCATCTCGCTGTCCTTCCACACCGTCGGCGCATCGGGGGCGATCTTCGCGCCGACCGCTGTGTACGCGGTGTCCGCGAAGCCACTGCCCAGCCCCGCCCCGGTCTCGACCAACACCTGATGACCGGCAGCCATGAGAGCCTCAGCGCCTGCAGGAACGAGCGCGATGCGGTTCTCGTTTGTCTTGATCTCTTTTGGAACGCCGATCTTCATTTTTTGGTCTCTGTCATCCTGAGCGCAGCGAGGGATCTGCAGTTCAAGATCTTCAAAACGACACCTGCAGATTCCTCACTTCGCTCGGAATGGCTGCAAGGCACGTAAACATATCTTCCACGGCCTCCGTTTTCACCGCCGCCTGACCCTCGCGCCAGCAGAAGGCCGGCCGCGCCCGCGGCCGGCGCGCTTCCGACCCCGACCATTGGATGGGCCCAAGCTGAGGACCGTCTGCTTCGCGGGATCGAAGAACTCATGCGCGAGGGAGCGAACGGTGTTCGCGTCGATTGCATCGACGAGTGAGAGCATCTCGTCGAGCGAGCGAAAGGGCTCGCCATACAGATCCACCGCGGCAGCGCGATACATCCGCGCGGTGGGACTCTCGAGCGACAGTGTGATCTGTCCCTTCAGCTGTCCCTTGCCCTGCTCGAGCTCTTCATCCGACAACCCGTTCTGCGACACGGCGGCGAGCTCCTCTTCGATCGCCGCCAACGCAGCATCCGCGGTTCTGGGCGCGGTCCCGACGTACACGCCGTGAATGCCGCATGCGGCGTAAAACGTCTGGAACGTATAGACCGAATAGGCGAGGCCGAGCTCCTCGCGAATTCGCTGAAACAGCCGCGAGCTCATTCCGCCCCCCAGCACGGCGCTCAGCAAGACCATCGCGTGACGACGGGGGTCCTGATATCCGAGCGTAGGTGACCCCAACACGATGTGTGTTTGGGTACCGGGCCGCGTCACATGGCGACGCGTCGGGCTCGCAGGCGCGGCGTGCGGCACCGCCGTGACCTTCGGCTTTCCGCCGCGATCGGTCCACCCTGTACGCTCGAGAATCGCCAGGAAAAGGTCGTGGTCGATGCTCCCCGCCGCCGCCACGACCAGCTGGGACGGACGATAGGCGCGGCGATGCAGCTCCTTGAGCTCCTCCACGCCGAGAGCGGAGACGGTCTCACGCGTGCCGAGGATGGAGTAGCCGAGAGGGTGTTTGCCCCAGACCGCCGTGTTGTGCAGCTCGAAGACGAGATCGTCGGGAGTATCCTCCACCATCCCGATCTCCTCAAGGATGACGTTCCGCTCGAGATCCAGGTCCGCCTGTCGCAGCGTCGGCTCGAATACCAGATCGCCGATGACGTCCGCGGCCGTCTCCAGGTGCTCGTCGAGAACCCGCGCCTGATACACGGTGTGTTCGCGCGACGTGTACGCGTCGAGCGAGCCCCCGAGCTGTTCCAGCGCCAGGGCGAGGTCCCGCGCGGACCGACGCCGCGTGCCCTTGAAGACCATGTGCTCGAGCAGATGGGACACGCCCATCCGCTCAGGGGACTCGTGCAGCGACGCCGCCTTGACCCATGCTCCTAACGCCACTGACCGCACTCCCGGCATATACTCCGAGAGAACGGTCAGGCCGTTGGGAAGAATGGAGCGGCGAAGCCCTGCTTCAGGCACGCCGCGTGTGGTCACCGCTCGCGAGAGCCTTCTCCGTGACGTGAGCGACTGCGTCCGCCGCGTCTCCCTTCACCGCGACCGCCGCCGCGGCCGCCTTCGCCGCGCCCCTCGCGCTCTTCGCCGCGACCACCGTCACGGCCGTTGCCGCCTTCGGGACCGCCGCCCTCTCCACCCCCGCCCTCACCCTCGGCCGCCGCACCTTCCGGCTTGGGCAGCAGCGCCTTGCGGGACAGCCGCAGGCGTCCACGCTCATCGCGCTCGATGAGCTTCACCTTCACGCGATCGCCCTTCTTGACCACGTCCTCCGTCTTCTCGGTGCGGCCGTGCTGCATCTCGGAGATGTGCAGCAAACCCTCCGTGCCAGGCATGATCTCGATGAAGGCACCGAACGGCGTGGTCGATTTGACCGGCCCTTCATAGATCTCGCCGACGACCGGTTCGGCGGTGATTGCCTGGACCATCTGGCGCGCACGCTCCATCGCGTCGCCGCCGACCGCCGCGATCGTGACCACCCCGTTGTCGTCCACGGTGATCTCGGAGCCCGTTTCCTCCTGGATTCCGCGGATCGTCTTGCCCTTGGGACCGATGAGGTCGCCGATCTTCTCGGGGCTGATCTGAAGCGTGATGATCCGTGGAGCGAACTTGGACAACTCCTTGTTCGGCGCGGACATCGCCCTGTTCATCTCGCCCAGGATGTGAAGCCGGCCCTCGCGCGCCTGCGCGAGCGCTTCCTTCATGATCTTCAGGTCGAGACCCTGGATCTTGATGTCCATCTGGATGGACGTGATGCCGTTCTCGGTGCCCGCGACCTTGAAGTCCATGTCGCCCAGGTGGTCCTCGGTGCCGAGGATGTCGGTGAGCACCGCGTACTTCTTCCCTTCCTTGATGAGCCCCATCGCCACGCCGGCCACCGCGGCGCGCATCGGGACGCCCGCGTCGAACAGGGCGAGCGAGCCCCCGCAGATCGAGGCCATGGACGACGAGCCGTTGGACTCGAGAATGTCGGACACGATGCGGATCGTGTACGGGAACTCCTCGAACGCGGGCAACATCGCCTGAAGGGCGCGCTCCGCCAGATTGCCATGCCCGATCTCGCGACGCGACGTACCGCGCACCGGCCGCACCTCGCCGGTCGAGAACGGCGGGAAGTTGTAATGCAGCATGAACGACTTGGTCTGCTCTGCCGGCTCGTCGATGCTGTCGAGCCGCTGCACGTCGTTCGCCGTACCGAGCGTCGTACTGACGAGAGCCTGCGTCTGTCCGCGGGTAAAGAGCGCCGAGCCATGGGCGCGCGGCAGCACCCCCGTGTCGATCGTGATCTGCCGGACTTCCCCGGGTTTTCTGCCGTCGACGCGATATCCGCTGTCGAGGACCTGCGCGCGCAACGTGTGGTACTCGACGTCGCCGAGCAGCTCCTTGATGTCGTTCGAGTTCTCGGGGAAGTCGCCCAGCAGCTTCTCGGCGACTTCCTCCTTCACGCGCTCGACGGACTCGATGCGCTTTTGCTTGTCCTTCTGATTGATCGCTTCGCGGATGTGGCCCTCGGCGAGCTCCTTCACCTTCATCTCGAGACCTTCCGGACGCTCGGCCCTGGTCCACGCCATCTTCGCCGGGCGATTCGGGATCTTCCTGAGCAGCTCTTCCTGCGCCTTCACGAGCTCACCGATCCCCTGCTGCGCGATCGTGAACGCCTGGACGACGTCATCCTCCGTCACCTCGAGCGCGCCGCCTTCGACCATCACGATCGACTCGGTATTGCCGGCGACAACGAGGTCCATGTCGCTGTACTCGAGCTGCTGGAACGTGGGGTTCAGCACCCAGTTGCCCTGCAACCGTCCGACGCGAACGCCGGCGAGCGGCCCGGAGAACGGAATCTTCGACGCATTGAGCGCCATCGACGTCGCGACGATCGCCAGGACGTCGGCGTCGTTTTCCTGGTCGGCGGAGATGACGTAGACGTACACCTGGACTTCGTTTTTGAAGCCCTCGGGAAACATCGGACGAATCGTCCGATCGACGATGCGCGCGGAGAGGATTTCGCCGTCGCTGGGACGGCCCTCCCGCTTCACGAATCCACCGGGGATCTTGCCCGCGGCGTAGGTCTTTTCCCGGTACTCGACCAGGAGAGGGAAAAACGGGAGCGGGCTTTGGGTGTTGCTCACCGTCACGGCGGCGAGCACCATCGTGTCGCCGAACTGCACCAGGGCGGACCCGGCCGCCTGCTTCGCCATACGGCCGGTCTCGATCGAGAGCTTGCGGCCGGCGAACGTCGTCTCAACGCGTTGCATATGCTGTTGTGTCTGTGGAATACAAAACGCGCGGGCCGCAATGTGTGCGCCCGCGCGTCGGTGTCATCTCCGCGCTAATAACGGAGACCTAGCTCCTGAACGAGCTGACGGTACGTGTCGACGTCCGTCCGCCTCAGATAGTTCAGCAGTCGGCGCCGCTTGCCGACCATCTTCAGAAGACCGCGGCGGCTGTGATGGTCCTTGCGGTGCTCGCGGAAATGTTCCGTGAGGTAGTTGATGCGCTCAGTCAGGACCGCAACCTGGACCTTTGCCGAACCGGTGTCACTCTCGTGCGTCCGGTGCTTCTGAATTGTAGGTGCTTTGTCGAAAGCCATTGCTGACCGCTGCTTGTCTTAGCCGATTTGTTGTAGCTGCGAAAGATAGAGGTGCTCGGTGCTCGGTGGTAGGTGCTAGTGAAAAACCCCGAGCGCGAGCACCCAGCACCTAGCACCTAGCACCTATCACCTAAACAGCGCCTTGATGTCGTTGAACGTCACGAACACAAAAAGCAGCAGGATCACGAAGAGCCCACCGCGCAGGATGTACTCGCGCGTGCGCAGGCTGAACGGACTGCCCTTCGCCGACTCCAGGACGTTTATCAGGATCTGGCCGCCGTCGAGGATTGGAATCGGGAGCAGATTAAGGATCGCGACGTTGATGCTCAGAAGAGCGATCAGATAGAACAGACTCTCGAGGCCCGAACGCGCGGCGGCGACAGACGCCCGACCAATGGTGATGATGCCGCCCAGCTGGTCCGCGGCTACGCGTCTGGTAACGAGATCACGAACGGTCGTGATGATTTGCGTCCCCATGAACCACGCCGTCCGTGTGCCGAGTCCGACCGCCTCCGCGAATGACACCATCTCGCGAGCGGTGACGTCCATGGGATACGCGCCGATCTTGCCGACGGTCGCGCGCGCGCCGGTCGCCGGATGCAGCGATTCCATGGGTCGAGGAACGACGCTGAGCGTGCGACGCGCCCCCTTCCGGCTGATGTCGAACGTGGCGGCTTGACCGGACGAGTTCGCCACGATCAGCACCATCTGACTCCACGTGCTGACGGGCGTTCCATTGATCGCGATGATGCTGTCGCCCGGTTGGAAGCCCGCCTTCGCCGCAGGCTCGCCCTGCACGAGGTCACCGATGACGGGTGGTAGCTGATAGTCGAGCGCATTGCCTACGTCGGACGCCGACGCTGCGCCCTGGCCCAGTGGCACTCTCGTGTCGCCGCGATTCGTCGTTATCACCACACTGTCCGCGCTCTTGCCGATCCTCTCGAGGATATCCGACCAGCTGCGGACCGGCGCGCCGTTCACGCGAACGACGGTGTCGCCAGGCTGGATGCCGCGAAGCAGCGGCTGCCCTGCGACCGGCCGCACGGCCCCGACCACGCGGACCGGTACGACGACCTTGCCGTAGTGCATCGCGAGCCCGATCGCCACCGCGATGCCGAGGAGGAAGTTCATCGTCACGCCGGCGAGGAGGATGAACAACCGCGCTGGCAGCGGCTTCGACTCGAACCAGCGGTGCTCGGGCACCGGTTTCGGTCCGAAGGGGACCATCGCATTCGGGTCGAAGTTCGGATCCGTGGGGGCGAGCGCCGTGCGTTCCTCGCTGCCCCCCTCAAGCGCCGCGGCGGTCTCGTCGTGCCGCGACGCCATGCGCACATAACCGCCGAGCGGAAGCGCGGCGAGGATGTATTCTGTTTCGCCCTTGCGGCGACGCCACAGCGCGGGCCCGAACCCGATCGAAAAGCGTGGGGTGTAGACGCCCACGGACTTCGCCGCGAGGAAGTGTCCCAGCTCGTGCACGAACACCACGAGGCCGAAGACAAAGATCGGCGCGAGCACCGCCAGGATCTGGCCTAGCATCCAAAACGCTCGCTCACGAAGCGCCGCGCTGCGGCGTCCGCGCCCTGCAGCGCGGCGAGAGTGTCGCCGGGCATCGCGCCAAGTGCATGTTGCGCGGCGGCGATGGCGCGCGAGATGTCACCGAACACGATCTTGTCCTGCAGAAAGATCTCCACCGCTCGCTCATTGGCGGCGTTGAACACCGCAGGAGCCGCGCCGGACGCGCGCCCCGCTTCGATCCCCAGCCGCAGCGCTGGAAAGTCGTCGTGACGCACGCGCTCGAAGGTCAGCGGTGAGAGCGCGACGGGATCGAACGTCGCGGCGGCGCTGTCGGCAACGCGTCGCGGGTGCGTGAGCGCATAGAGCACCGGGAGCTCCATGCTCGGCGCTCCGACCTGCGCGAGCACGCTTCCGTCCACCAGCTCCACGAAGCTGTGCACGACGCTCTGCGGATGCACGACGACGTCGATCTGATCGAAGTCGAGACCAAAGAGAAAGTGCGCCTCGATGACCTCGAGCGCCTTGTTGGCCAGGGTGGCGCTGTCCACCGTGATCTTGCGACCCATGCGCCACGTGGGATGTCGCAGGGCTTCGGCGGCCGTCGCGCGCTCGATGCGTTCGCGCGGCCAGTCGCGAAAGGGGCCGCCGGACGCGGTGAGCACGACGCGACGCACGTCCTCCGGTCGTCGGCCCGCGATGCATTGCAGGATCGCGCTGTGTTCGCTGTCGACGGGGACGATCTCGCCACCACCGCGCTGCATCGCCTGCCTCACGAGGTGACCGGCCATGACGAGCGTTTCCTTGTTCGCAAGCGCGACACGCTTTCCCGACTCGAGCGCCGCCAGCGTCGCGTCGAGCCCCGCCGCCCCGACGACGGCGTTGAGCACGATGTCGACGTCGGAGCGGGTCGCCGCGCTCACAAGACATTCCCGCCCGCCGTTGGTGACGAGCTCCGCGAATCCCGCATCGAACGCCGCGGCTTGCTCCTTGAGCAGATCGCCATTCGAGAACGCGGTGAGCGCGGCGACACGAAAGCGGTCGCTATGGCGCGCGAGCACGCGCAGCGCCGTCGTGCCGATGCTGCCGGTGGACCCGAGGATCGCGATGCCCTGCCGTTTATTCATCGATATCGATGGCACGCGCGCGACGCGTTGCCGTTCATTTTGGTGCGGGGATGAGCAGCCAGCCGAGGACCAGGTGCGCCGTCGGCAGCACGAACAAAAGGCTGTCGAGGCGGTCGAGCACGCCCCCGTGTCCCGGCAGCAGCGTCGAGCTGTCCTTCACACCCGCCTCGCGCTTCAGCAAGGATTCGAAGATGTCCCCGATTTGCGCGGCGACGCTGATGAGCAACCCGAAGAGCACGATTCCCTTCACCGTCATCGCGAGTTGCGCGACGGGTCTCAGCACGAATACGACGTAGAGCCATGTCACGATCACGCTGACGACGACGCCACCGACTGCGCCGGAGACGGTTTTTCCCGGACTCACGGACGGAATCAGCTTGCGTCCACCCACGGTGCGGCCGACCGCGTATGCGCCTGTGTCGGTCGCCCACGTGAGGAGGACGGGCAGCGCAAGGAGGACGCCTCCCGCAGCGATCGGAAGCGCGCCGAGCTGAACGCCGCCCGCGGCATAGTCGTGATACCGGATGGCGTAGCCGAAGCTCAGCAACCCGCCCGTGTACAGCACGCCCATGATGGTCGTTGCCGCGGCGCCGAGCGGCTTGCCCGCGACGCCGCGCGTGAAGATGGCGGCGGTAAAGAGAAGCAGCATGACGACCGCGAGGTACGCGTACCGCGGATGGACGTAATTCAGCTGCCACGCGTGTACGGAGAGCGGCAGCAGGCCGGCGAGTGCGCATCCCACGTCGCTCAGCGGCGCGTGGCCCGCGGAGCGCGCGATGCGGAAGAACTCCCACGCGGCGAGCGCGGAGGCGACGGCGAGGAGCGCGGCCAGCGCAGCACCACCCGCGAACACGACGACCACCGCGACGACGGCCGCGGGCAAGCCAAAAGCAATGCGTTTCGTGAGTTCGTTCATCCTGAGCTGGCCACTGTCATCCTGAGCGAAGCGAAGGATCTAAGGTGAGCAAAGAAGATCCGTCGGTCGCGGAGCCTGCCCTCGAGCAAAGCGAAGGGCTCCCTCAGGATGGGAGAACGCCACTCACACTTCCATGATCTCGGCTTCTTTCGCCTTGATCAGATCGTCGATCTTGTGAATGAAGTCGTCGTGGATCTTCTGGAGGTCTTTTTCGGCGTGTTTCACGTCGTCCTCGGAGACCCCGCTCAGTTTCTTGAGGACGTCGCGGCCGTGCGTACGCGCGTGGCGGATCGCGATCTTCCCTTCCTCGGCGAACTTGTGGACGACCTTCGCGAGCTCCTTGCGCCGCTCGGTGTTCATTGACGGCAGGGGCACGCGGATGACACCGCCCTGCTGCGCGGGGTCGAGCCCGAGATTCGCCTCGCGGATGGCCTTTTCGATCGCTTTCGCCTGTCCCTTGTCGAACGGCGTGACGAGGAGCAGCCGCGGCTCGGGCGCCGCAACGGTCGCCACCTGGTTCATGGACATCGTCGTGCCGTACATCTCGACCTTCACGGTGTCCAGCATCGACGGCGAGGCTTTTCCGGCGTGGATCGTGTGAAACTCGCGCTTGGTGCTGTCGACCGCCTTTTCCATGGCGGTGCGCGTCTCCTTCATGATGTTCTGGATGTTGTTCATCGGACGAGAGTGCCCACGCGCTCGCCGCGGATGGCGGCGGCAATCGCGCCGGGTCGGTGAATGTTGAGGACGATCAGCGGGAGATGGTTCTCCCTGCAGAGCGTGATCGCCGTCTGGTCCATCACCTTCAGATCCGCCAGCATGACGTCGCGATAGCTGATCTCCTCGTGCAGCGTCGCGGTCGCGTCCTTCTTCGGGTCGGCGGTATACACGCCTTCGACGCTCGTCGCCTTGATGATCAGGTTGGCCTTGATCTGGATGGCCCTGAGCACCGCAGCCGTGTCGGTGGAAAAGTACGGATTGCCGGTACCGGCGGCAAAGATGACGGTGCGTCCGACCTCGAGGTGGCGCATCGCACGGCGGCGGATGTACGGCTCCGCGAGCTCCTCCATGCGGATGGCCGTCATCACGCGGGTCTCCATCCCCTTGCGCTCGAGCAGATCCTGCAGGGCGAGTGCGTTGATGACGGTACCGAGCATACCCATGTAATCGGCGCCGACGCGGTCCATGCCGAACTTCGCGAGCTGCGTCCCTCGCACGATGTTCCCGCCTCCGATGACCAGGCCGACCGCGGCACCCATCTGCACCACCGCGACAACCTCGTCACAGAGACGACTCATCGTGTCAAAATCGAATCCAAATCCCTTGTCTCCGGCGAGGGCTTCGCCGCTGAGTTTGATCAGAACCCTCGGGTACTTGAGTGTCATAGAAACGACGCTTGTCTGCTTGTCAGCTTGTCAAATGCACTGTTGCGCTGTTGACAAGCCGACAAGCCGACAAGCGTAGTTCATTCTCCGATCAAGTAGCGAGTAAAGCGCCTGACCTGAATGTTCTCCCCCGTCTTCGCCGCGACTTCCTTCACCAGATCGCCGACGGTCTTCTTGTCGTCCCGGACCCATGCCTGATGCAGCAGGCACACGTCCTTGTAATACGCCTGGATTTTCCCCTCGACGATCTTCTCGATGAGGTTCTCCGGCTTGCCGCTCTGACGGACCTGCTCGACGAAGATGCGACGCTCCTGCTCGACCTTCTCGGGAGGCACCTGATCCTTGTCGATCGCGATCGGTGCCGCGGCGGCAATGTGCTCCGCGAGCGCCTTCGCGAGGTTCTTGAAGTCGTCGGTCCGCGCGACGAAGTCCGTCTCGCAGTTCACCTCGACGAGGACGCCAATCTTGCCGTTGAAGTGGACGTAGCTGCCGATGAGTCCCTCGCGCGTCTCGCGTCCGGCGCGCTTCTCGGACTTGGCGGCGCCGCTCTTTCTTAGCGCCTCGACGGCTGCCTCCATGTCTCCGTTGGCTTCCTCCAGCGCCCTCTTGCAATCCATCATCCCGACGCCCGTGCGGGCACGGAGCTCGGCGACTTCCTTGGCGCTGATTTGCTTCGTTGTGGCCATCTGTTCTCCACCCCTTCCAAGTAAAAGCCGCCGGAAGATCGCGGCGGCCTGTGAAAGTTATCTCGTAAGGATCCAACTACGCTTGTCAGCTTGTCAGCTTGTCAAATGCGCCGCTGCGCTTGTGACAAGCCGACAAGCCGACAAGCGTAGGTTCCAGCTATTCAGACGCCGCTGGCTCCGCCTCCGCAGCCTCTGCCGGCGCTCCCGGCTTCATGCGCGCCGCGATCGCATCGGGCTTCGCGCGGCGGCGACGCGGGCGACGACGGCGTTTGCGATCGGTGTCCTCGGCCGCCGGCTCCGCACCGCGGTCCGAGCTGTACGTGTAGCTCTCGCTCTCCTCGACCTCCTCGCGCATCGGCGCCTCGCGACGCGCTTCGGCGATCGCGTCCGCCATTGCCTTCGTGATCAGCTCCACCGAGCGGATCGCGTCGTCGTTGCCCGCGATCGGGACGGTGATCTGATCCGGATCGGCGTTGGTGTCGACGATCGCGACGATCGGGATGCCGAGCTTGTTCGCCTCGCTGACGGCGATGCGCTCCTTCTTGGAATCCACGACGAAGAGCAGGCCCGGCACGCGCGTCATTCCCTTGATGCCGCTCAGATACTTCATGAGCTTCTCGCGCTCGCGCGAGAGCATGAGCTGCTCCTTCTTCGTGTAGTTCTCGAAGCCGCCGCCTTCCTCGCCCCCCGCCTCGAGCTCCTTCATGCGCCGGAGTTGCTTCTTCACCGTCTGGAAGTTGGTGAGCAGACCGCCGAGCCAGCGCTCGGTGATGTACATCGAGCCACTCCGCTCGGCTTCGGCGCGGACGATGCCGGCGAGCTGCGCCTTCGTGCACACGAAGAGCACGTTGTCGCCGCGGAGCACGACTTCGCGCGCGAGCTTCTGCGCGAGCTCGAGCTGGCGCAGCGTCTTCTGGAGATCGATGATGTGGATCCCGTTGCGCTCGGCGAAGATGAAGCGGCGCATCTTGGGATTCCAGCGACGCGTCTGGTGTCCGAAGTGGACACCGGCCGCGAGGAGTGCTTCGAGTGTCGGCTGGTTGTCAGCCATTTACGTCAATCCTCTGGATGGTTTGTCGTGGGCGTCCTTCACCGTTCCTCGCGACCGAATGATGCCGGCACCAAGAAGAACTCCAGACGCTTGAATGATTTGGTCCAACTACGCTTGTCAGCTTGTCGGCTTGTCCACTCGCATCAGGCGCATTTGACAAGCTGACAAGCCGACAAGCGTCTTTTCATCCCTACATCGAACACATCGTCGCGGTTACCGTTCGGTTACCGCTTGGAGAACTGGAACCGCTTCCTCGCTCCGGGACGCCCCGGCTTCTTGCGCTCGACAGCACGCGCATCTCGGGTCAGAAGCCCGAGATCGCGCAGCTTTCGGCGATGTCCTTCGTCGAGCTTCACGAGCGCGCGCGCGACCGCAAGACGCAGCGCACCGGCCTGACCGGTCTGGCCGCCACCCTCGACGTTCGCATGTACGTCATAGCGTCCGAGCGTGTCGGTCGCCGTGAACGGCTGCTGAATCGCGGAGACGAGCGCGGGACGCGGAAAGTAGTCGCCAAGGGTGCGACCGTTGACGTCCCACTTGCCGGAGCCCTGCTGGATGTAGACACGGCACACCGCTTCCTTGCGGCGGCCGATCGCGTGAACCTGGTCGGCCATGGTTACTTCTCGTCCTTGTTGAAGGTGAGCGGCGTGGGCTGCTGCGCGAGATGCGGATGCTCGGCCCCCGGGTAGACGCGCAGCTTGCGACGCAGGATCTGTCGAGCCAGTGCGGTCTTAGGTAGCATGCCATAAACCGCTTTCTCAACCACCCGCTCGGGGTGCTTCTCGATCATCGTGGAGTACGGCGTGAACCGCTCGTGCCCCATGTAGCCCGTGTGCCGGAAGTACTGTTTCTGCTCACCCTTGCGGCCGGTGACGCGGATCTTGGAGGCGTTGATGATGATGACGCCGTCACCCGTGTCCATGTGGGGCGTGAAGATCGGCTTATGCTTGCCGCGGATGATCTTCGCGACCTCGGACGCGAGGCGCCCCAGCACCATGTCCTCGGCGTCGACGACGAACCAGCGCTTGGTGATGTCGCGCGGCGTCGCGGAATACGTTTTCATCGGAATCAGCTGAATAGGTCCTGCGCCTCACCGGTGCGGGTTGCAACCCGGGTCTCGGCAGCCCGAAGGCATTTTTGCACAGACCCGCAAGCTACTCTGCGATAAAGAGTTGGTCAACGAGTCGAACTGATGGTTCTCGGCCCCGCGCCGTTGGCGCGGGTGCGCACGGGATGCCGCCAAGCGCCACGAAGCATCCCGGACGCCGAGAACAGCGCCGCAGGCGCGCACCCGCCGCGAAGCGGCGGAGCCGAGAACGCTCCTGCCGAAAACTTTACGGAATCGCGACTCTGTCTTCCGCAACGAACGCCAGCTCGCGGCCATTCGGATGCAGCGCCAGTCTCGAGATGCGCTTGATGCCGTACTCCTTGAGATCGGCTACTTGCTCCCAGCGCGTCGCAGGACGGCGAAGCCGGTAGAGTCTGCTGCCAGCTGCCGTCAGCAGGTTGTCCTTCGACTGCCACACCACGTAATCCGCGCTGTCCGGGAGTGCAGACACCGTCTCGATGTCCCAGGCGCCGCCGGAGCGCGGGGTCGGGTCGACGGTCTTGAGTACCCAGCGATCGCCGACGCGCTGCACGAAGGACGCTCGGCGCGTGCCCGGCACCCGCTGCAGCGATCTGCCGATGTTCGTCGCGATGACCTGCCCCACGCCCGTTCGCGTGTCGGCGACCTGCAGCGTGTTCGGGTTGCCGAGGACGAAGAGCGCCAGCGTCGTGGAATCGAGCCACGCGTGATAGCCGACCGGCTTGATGTCGCGGAGGATCAGGCTCGGCGCGGACCCGTCGAGTGGGAAGCGCCAGAGACGCTGCGTGGAGTCGCGCTCGACGCGCACGACCGAGATCGACCTCGCGTCCGGCGTCAGCGTCGGGGAATACTCGCTCTCCGGGGTGACGGTGAATTGCACGTGCCGCGCGTTCTCGAAGCGGAAGATGTCCGCCTGCCCGCCGCGGATCGACGTGTAATAGATCGTCGGGCCGTCGAAGGAGGGCTGGTTGTCGTAGCCTACACGATTTGTGATGTTGATAAGTCGCTGACGGAACGGGACCAGTCCGCGCGAAAGGCGATACAGATAGATGTCGGTTCCGGGGGGCGCGGCTTGTTCGACGCTCGCCGGTCGTGTTGGGACGGGCGTTGCGGGCGCGGAGGCGGGCGCTGGTGCCCGGCTGCAGGCGATCAATGCGGAAAGGGCGAAACTGCAGATCCCTCGCGCAGCCTGCACTGAGCGAAGCGAACGTGCTCGGGATGAAATCTCACTCACGATCGGCCTCCATCTCGAGAAGCATGGCTCCCTTTTCCACCGCGCTGCCCGGTGTCACGAGGATGCGGCTGACTCGCGCGGGCGCGGCGGCGCGCAGCTCGTTCTCCATTTTCATCGCCTCCATGACGACAAGGCCCTGCCCCGCTCGCACACGATCCCCTTCGGCGACGTTGACGCGCACGATCAGGCCTGGCATTGGCGCGTTCAGATGCGCCGGGCCGGACGTCCGTTTCCCAGCTCCTGAAAGCCGGCGGATCTCGCGCGTGCGCTCGTCCACGGCTTCTACATGGAATCGATGACCTCCGACCCAGAGGTCGTATTCTCCGCGCTGTTCGCCGCGACGCGCGACGATCTGATGCACCTCGGCACCAAGGGCGAGCACGTGCACGGGTGAGCCCGGCACGTCCTCGATGCGCGCGCGCTCCGTGGTGCCGTCGACGCCGACGCTGACGCTGTCGCCGTCCACCGCGAGCTCGTACTCGCGATCGCCCACGCGAACGAAGTACCTCACGCGGCGGGAACGAGCTCGCAGACCGTCTCGACGTGCGCCGTTTGTGGGAACATGTCGAACCCGCGGAGAGACTGCACGCGATAGACCTCGAGTCGCTTGATGTCGCGGGCCAGCGTGGCGGGATTGCAGCTGACGTAAATGATCCGCGGCGTGCCGGCCTGGCGGCTGCCGCTGCCGTTCGTTCGAGGCGCGAGGATTTCGGTTACGCGCGGGTCGATACCGGCGCGCGGAGGGTTGAGCACGACGACGTCGGCGGGAAGCGCCTCCGCCAGCGCGTCCTCGACCGGCGCCGCGATCGCGCGCGAGCCGATGGGCAGACGCGCGGCGCATACGCGCGCAGCGTCACGATCGATCTCGATGGCCGTGACCCGGGTGCCAGGTGTCGCCAGCGCCACGGCGAGTTCACCGCTCCCTGCATACGCGTCCACGACGCGGCGCGGCTTCGTCGCGGCCGCAAGAGACACCACGCACGCGCGCAGTGTTTCAGCGACGCCCGGATTCACCTGCGTGAACGACGCGCCGGCTTCGTCACGCAGCGTTCGTGAATGCAGCATGCGCCGCGACTTCGCGTCCGGCACCCACCACAGCTCCGCCAGATCCGGAAGCGCGGCGAAGAGCTGCGAATGACCTGCCCAGACGCGTGCACCCTCGAGCGTGAACGAAAAGCCACGACCCAGCATTCGGACGGCGCCACGCAGCTCCCTCGCCCTGGGCAGGAGATGCTGGTGTTCGAGGACCCGCCGCCAGGCGTCCAGAACGTCTTCCTGCGTGATCGGGCAATCGCGCAGCTCGAAGACCTCGGTCGGCGCGTCGTATCGATGCAGTCCCGCGATCCAGCCGTCGCCGCGGGGGCGCAGCGCGAGCGTCAGCTTCCTGCGGTAACGCCACCGGCGGTCGCTCCCCTCGACGTCGGGCGCCGCCACATCGACACGGCCAATCCGCGCCACGGCATCCCGGATGATGCCGGATTTGGCAGCCAGCTGCCCATCATATAGTAGGTGCTGGATCTGGCAGCCTCCGCAGCGATCCTTCACATAGTGCTCGCATGGCGGGTCCGTGCGCTGAGGGCTGGCCTGGAGGAGCTCGAGCGCTTCGCCACGCATCAGGCGATCCTGCTGCCGAGCACGAACGCGAACGACATCCCCGGGGGCGGTGCGTGGAACGAAGACGACAATCCCCTCGTGCCGTCCGACGCCGTCGCCGCCGGCGGCGATGGAGTCGATCCGGAGGTCGAACTGCAGATTCCTCGCTGCGCTCGGAATGACAGTCATCGCAGCGCCTCGAGACGCGCGACGCGCGTCCAGGCGTCGTCGGTCTTGCCGTTCGCGTGCGCGATGGTTTCGCGTCGCGGCGCGTTGCGATCGCGATCGGCCAGCAGCGCCGCGGCGATGGCTGCGACGCGCTCCGTCGACTCCGGCGCGGGCGCAGCGAGGAGTGACGGCAGACGCCGCTCGAGCCACTGGATGTCGATCGCGCCGCGTCGAAAGTCGCTGTCTTCCATGACGCGCAGATGGAAGTCGCGCGAGGTGTCGACACCGGTGATCGTGAGCTCGAGCAGCGCGCGCTGCATACGGCTCACCGCGGCCTCCCGCGTCGGCGCCCACACGATGAGCTTGCCGATCATCGGATCGTAGAAGAGACTCACTTCGCTGCCCGTCTCGACACCGCCGTCCCAGCGCACGCCAGCCCCGCCGGGAAAGTGCGCGTAGGTGACTCTCCCCGTGGACGGCAAAAAGCCATTGCCCGGGTCTTCGGTCGTGATACGGCACTCGATCGCCCAGCCGCGCGGCTGAATCTCCTCTTGGGTGAACGGCAATCTCTCGCCCGCCGCGATGCGCAACTGCCATTGCACGAGATCGATGCCAGTCACCAGCTCCGTCACGGGGTGCTCGACCTGGATGCGCGTGTTCATCTCGAGAAAGTAGAAATTCCCGGATCGATCGAGCAGGAACTCGCAGGTTCCCGCGTTCACGTATCCCGCCGCCCGGGCGGCGGCGACGGCCGCGGCACCCATTCGCGCGCGCAGCTCCGGTGTCACCGCCACGCTGGGCGCCTCCTCGATCATCTTCTGATGGCGGCGCTGCACCGAGCATTCGCGCTCGCCGAGGTGCAGCATCGTGCCGTGTGCGTCGCCGAGGACCTGGATCTCAACGTGACGCGGCTGCTCGACGTATTTCTCCACGTACACCGCGTCGTCCCCGAAGGCGTTTCTGGCTTCGCGCCTCGCCGCATCGAGCGACGTCGCGAGCTCGCCCTCCTCGCGCACGATGCGCATGCCCTTCCCGCCACCCCCCGCCGCCGCCTTGAGCAGAATCGGATATCCGAATTGCGATGCGATCCGCGCCGCTTCGGCGGCGTCGGCGAGCGGCGTCGTGGTGCCGGGAACGACGGGCGTTCCGACCGAGATCGCGAGCGTGCGCGCCGCAGTCTTCGAGCCCATCGCCGCGATCGCTTCCGCCGGCGGGCCCACGAAGACGAGGCCGGCGTCGCGGACCCCGCGCGCAAACCATTCGCGCTCCGACAGGAAGCCGTACCCGGGGTGGATCGCGTCCGCTCCCGTCTCGCGCGCCGCATCGATGATGCGTTGTCCGACCAGGTAACTTTCCGATGACGGCGAGCCGCCGACATGGACCGCCTCATCCGCCTCGCGGACGTGCACGGCGCGCGCGTCCGCATCGCTGTACACCGCAACGGAACGCAGCCCCAATTCCCGGCACGCGCGCATGACACGGACAGCGATCTCTCCGCGATTGGCGACGAGCACTTTCTTGAACACGGCGGAAAATTACTCGCGCTGTTTATTTGTGGTGACTCGCTCGCCTATGGTTCCATCGTGACTGAACCCGCTTCCCCGGCAACGACCCGCGTCCTCGTCGTCGACGACGATCCCGCGATCTGTCAGATCTATCGCGAGGTCCTGACCGGCGTCGGGTATGAGGTGTCGACCGCGGGCAGCTGCGGCGAAGCGATGCGACGCATGGACGAGCTGAACGGCGAGGCGCAGGTCCTCGTCGTGGATCTCGGCTTGCCCGACGGCGATGGCGCGGACTTCGTGCGGCAGTCGAACGAGAAGTATGGCGCCCGCGCCACGATGTACGTGAGCGGCTGGACGGATGAGTTCTGGCAGCTGCAGGACGCTCCCGGCCGCTGGCTGATCATGCGCAAGCCGATTCCGATCAAGAAGCTCCTCGCGGCCGTGAAGTGGCTGGCTCAGGGGGGGGATAAACCCGCCGAGCTGGACGAGCCGTAGTGTCCGTCGTTCGCGGCATCCATCACGTCACCGCGATCGCGAGCGATCCGCAGCGGAATCTCGATTTCTACGTCGGGTTTCTCGGCCTGCGCTTCGTGAAACGGACGGTCAACTTCGACGATCCGCACACGTATCACTTCTATTTCGGCGACGACGCCGGGCGCCCGGGCAGCATCATGACGTTCTTTCCCTGGCCGCGCGCGTTGCGTGGTCGCCAGGGCACCGGGCAGGTGGCGGTCACTGCGTTCGCCACGCTTCCGGCCGCGCTCGGCTTCTGGATCGACCGACTGCTGCAGCATGGCGTGAAGTACGAGGGTCCCAAGAAGCGCGCCGGGAGCGAACAGGTCATCGCGTTCAAGGATCCCGACGGGTTGTTGCTCGAGATCGTCGCGCACGAGCGTGCGGAGGGCCGACCGGCATGGGATGGCGCCGCCGGCATTGCCGAGGACAAGGCCATCCGCGGATTTCACAGCGTCACGCTGTGGGAGCAGCGCGGTCAGGATACCGAGCGCGTGCTCACTGACACGCTCGGCTTCAAGCAGCTGCGGGAGGACAACGGTACGCGACGCTTCGCCGCCGGCGACGGCGCCGCCGGGACGATCGTCGACGTGCGCACTGTCGGTGGATTCGTGTCCGGACAGACGGGAGCCGGCACGGTGCATCACGTCGCGTTCCGCGCCAAGGACGACCGGGCGGAGCTCGCGATCCGTTCGAACGTTATCCAGGCCGGGTTACAACCCACGCCGGTAATCGACCGCAATTACTTCCACTCCGTGTATTTCCGCGAGCCGGGTGGCGTGTTGTTCGAGATCGCGACCGATCCGCCGGGCTTCACCGTCGATGAGCCACTCGAACACCTCGGCGAGCAGCTCAAGCTGCCGCAACAATACGAGCAGTTCCGTTCGGAGATCGAATCGGTCCTGCCCCGTATTCATCTGCCGACGACCGAGTCCGGCGAGAGGCTCTTCGCGCAAACGAGTGGGCCGGAGGACGTGAGCGGCGATGCGCTCGGCTTCGTTCACCGATACGTGCCGCCGCAAGCGAACTCCGAGCTCGCCGGCAGCACGACGCTGCTTCTGCTGCACGGCACCGGCGGCGACGAAGACAACCTCATCGCACTCGGCCGCATGCTCCTTCCCGGCGCAGCGCTGCTGAGTCCTCGCGGCAAGGTGAACGAGGGCGGCGCGCTGCGCTTCTTTCGGCGGATCCGTGAAGGCGTGTTCGACCAGGAGGATCTCGCGCGGCGCACCGAGGAGCTCGCGCAGTTCATCGATGCCGCCGCTGACGCGTACAGCCTCGATCGCGCACGTATCATCGCCGTTGGCTTCTCGAACGGCGCGAACATCGCGGGCAGTCTGCTGCTCCGGCGTCCCGGTTTCCTGAAAGGCGCGGTTCTTCTCAGCCCCATGGTGCCGTTCGAGCCGGAGCAGCGCCCGAAGCTGAAAGACACCGCGGTGTTCATCGGAGCCGGGCGGAGCGACGCCATGGTTCCGATCGCGCAGACGGAGCGGCTGGTGGCGATCCTGCGCGAGGGGGGTGCGGACGTCACCACGCACTGGGAGTCAGGCGGTCACGCCATTGCGCCCGGCGAGATCGACGCAGCGCGGAAATGGCTTGCGGAGCGTGCGTCGCGCTAAAAGGATGTAAGGATGTGGCGGTCTGCGGCGCTCGTCATCGGTTTGGCTCCTCCGGCGACCGGTCTGGCTCAGACGGTTCGTGGGACGGTCCTCGACCGGGCGGACGCGACGCCGATTGCCGGTGTCGTCGTGCTGCTTGTCGGTGCCGGTACTGACGTCGTCGGCCGCGCGCTGACGAACGAGCGCGGCGAGTTTCGTCTCACCGCGCCCGCGCCAGGATTGTACCGGTTGCGCACGCTGCGTATCGGATTCCGCCCGGTGAGCTCGGAGCCGATTGCCCTGGTGAGCGGCCAGGAGATGCCGCGCGACATCGAAGTCGCGAGCGTTCCCTTTACGCTCGACACCGTTCGAGTCGTTCGACGAGCGACGTGCGGCCTGCGCGCGGATTCCGCGCTCGTGACGTACGGGATCTGGGAGCAGGTTCGAGCCGCGCTTACCGCGACGGACATCTCGTCCCGGTCGCGCAACCTCGGCGCGACCCTCGTGACATTCGACCGCTCCCTCGATCCCGACACGCGGCGCGTACGCGAGCAGAATTCCGCCGTCCGGACGGGCATCACGTCGAAGCCATGGATCTCGATGTCCGCCGACAGCCTGCATCGCCTCGGTTATCTCTTCGAGAGCGACGGATGGCTCGTGTACTCCGCACCCGACATCGACGTGCTCCTATCAGCGCGATTTCTCGAGGACCATTGCTTCAGCATCGCCGACAGATCCGACAGCGCGACCATCGGGCTCACATTCGAGCCGACGTCGGAGCGCCGGCGGACTCCGGAGATTCGCGGCACGGTGTGGCTCGACCGGAAAAGCTCGGAGCTGCGGCGGATGGAGTTTTCCTATACGAACGTCACGCGAGAGCTGACGGACCGCGAGGCCGGCGGCGAGATGGATTTCGTCCGGTTCAAGAACGGAGCGTGGGCCATCTCGCGGTGGAACATTCGCATGCCCGTGCTCAAGCGCGTGATGGCCAGGCGCGACGTGAGCCTTCCGCTCGAGCCTGCGATACGCGCCACCGAGATCCGCGTGAGCGGCGGCGAGCTGGCCCTGGTCACGCGTGGCAGCGACACGCTCTTGGCGCGGCCGCCGATCGTGATCCGCGGGCTGATATCAGATTCGGCGTCGGGTCGTGCCGTGGCCGGCGCGCGAGTCGCCCTGCGGGGCACCACGTTACGCGGCGTTACGGACGATGCGGGGAAATTCACCATTGCCGGCGCCCTGCCGGGCGAATACACGCTGCAGGTTCGCACGCCCGCCTTCGATTCGATAGCGGCGATCTGGCAGAGCGACATCGCGGTGTCGGACATGTCGCCACAGGTGGGCGCGCGTCTTCCGACGGTCGCGGACGTCATCGGGCGCATGTGCTCCTCTCGCGAGGCGTCCGGCAGCGGTCTCGTGGTGGGCGTGGTGCGTGTGGCGGGCGATTCCACGCCTCGGCGCAACGTGGAGGTCGATGTCGAATGGAACGAGTTCACCGGAACCGCGGCGGCCATCACGCGCACGACTCGCGCCGCCGAGGGACGGACCGACGCGACCGGCACCTATCGTATCTGCGGTGTCCCCGTCAACACACCGTTCGACGTGCGCACTGGGGTGGACGACTCGGCGACCCACGGCCGCATTCCGGCCGGTGCGCGCTTCGTTCGCGTCGATGTCACCGTCGATAACGCGACCGCGGCGGTCGTCGCTCAGCGGACCAACAGCGCCGGATTCGGAGGGCGCGTCGTCAATCAAGCCAACCGTCAACCGATCGCGGAGGCCGAAGTCGTTCTCCCGGAGCTGGACGTTGGCACGCGGACGAACGCCGATGGGACGTTCTCCATCGCCTCCGTGCCGGCGGGTGAACACCTCGTCGTCGTTCGCCGCCTCGGATTCGTTGCGCTGAGCGTGCGACTCCTGTTCAGCGCTGACGCGCCGACGCGAAAGGAATTCCAGCTCGCTGCGGCGCAATTGCTCGACACGATCGCGGTCGCCGCTGCGCGCCCGCGCCTGTCCGCGTTCGAGGAGCGCCGCAAGCTCGGCATCGGACACTTCATCTCGCGAGAGGAGCTGGCGAAGCAGGAGAATCGCCGCACCTCCGAAGTGCTGTCGCAGCTCGGCGGGTTACGAATCGTTCGCGCGATGGGCGGGGGCCAGGCCTGGGCAGCGACGGGTCGCGGCGGAATGGACGCCATTGCCCCGGATGCCGTCAGCTATCAGCGCGGGGCACGCCCCGCGTGCTACGCGGACGTGTACCTGGATGGCGTGCGTGTGTACACCGGCGTCTCCGGCGCGTCGCTGTGGGACGTCAACAGCATCGAACCGGGATCGCTCGAGGCAATCGAGTACTACAGCGGGGTCGCGCAGATTCCCATCCAATACCGGAGATCCGGCCAGCCCTGCGGGGTGCTGCTGCTCTGGACGCGCCGCGGGCCGTGACGCCGGCAGCTACGGCGGCATGACGCGACGCACGAGGTCCGCAAACGACGGGACCGTGAAATCCGCGTTCGCGATCACGCTGTTGCGCTTCACAAAGCCTGTGTACGCGGCGAATGCTTCCACGGCGTCGCGCATCTCCACGTCCGTCGCCCCGTCCCCGACCGCCAGCCTCGGCGCCGGCAGGCGGAGCGAGCGCACGACCTCGAGCTTGCCGGTGTGTGTCGTGAGCGCTGACTCGGTGTCGTAGCCGACGTACTCGCCGTCCACGTCCCAGCGCAGCTCGACGGCGAAGAGATCGTCGCGCGCGAAGCCCAGCTCGACCGCCACGGGCTCGATCGCCCGTCGAATGCCGCCACTCACGAGAATGATCTCCACGCCTGCCTCGCGGAGCTTTTCGAGTGCGACGTCGGCGCCGCGGGCAAGCGTCCGCCGATACTCGCGGCTCAGCGCGGCGACGTCCCGCAGCGTGGGGCGAATTGCGGCAAGTCGTTCGCCATACACGGCCTCGAGGGCCAGCTCGCCGTTCATGGCGCGCTGCGTCAGCCGCACGCATTGCTCGGCGACGTCCGGACCGCGACGTGCCGCCAGCCAGTCGACACCCTCGACACCACAGAGCGTGGAGTCCACGTCGAGTATGACGCTCGCGAACCGTGCCGCAGACGTCAGAGAATGTTCCCCGGTGCCAGAATGCCGAGCGGGTCCAGCTCCTGCTTCACGCTGCGCATGACGCCGATCTGCATCGGGCTGGCCTGCAGCGGCAGCCAGCGACGTTTGATTTTCCCGATGCCGTGCTCCGCCGACACCGTGCCGCCGAGTGACAGCACGTGCTTCAGCGTCGCCTCGACCGCGGCCTCGATGCGGTGCAGCTCATCCGCGTCGTGCGCGATGAAATTCTCGTGCGGATGCCCATTTCCCGCATGCCCGTAGATCGCGGGCTGCGGCAGCCCAGCTTCGTCCACGAGCGCGCGTGCCTGCCCGATCGCGCCGGCGAGCTTGCGAAAGGGGACCGCCCAGTCCGTGGAGACTTTGCGTCCCCCGTGCGCGCGACGCGCCGATCCGCGCTCATTCATGGTGGCCGGCACCGCATGACGGATCTTGCGCGCGTCCCGCAGAGCGGCATCCCCTTCGAACACCATGAGATTGCCCGCCGCGCCATGGTCTTCCGCGATGGCGAGCCATTCCTCGAGCGCCTCGTCTCCGTCGTCCGCGGCGACATCCTCCACGTACACCAGGGCACCTGCCTCCGGCACGAGGTCGCGTCCCGTGTGCTCGCGAGCGATCGCGAGCGCAAGACCATCGAAGTACTCGATGCATCGGGGTCGAAGCACGTTGGAATCGCGGATGGCAACCACGAGCTGAAGCGCGCTCGGCTCGTCCCGACACGGAATACCGAGGCCGATCACGCGCTCGGGCAGCGGGACGAGGGACAGCTCGGCCTGCACGATGACGCCGAGCGTTCCCTCGCTGCCGATGAACCAGTCGACGGGATCGTGGGCAAACGCGTAGCCCGCGGTATTCTTGTCCAGCCCCGAGCGTCCGACGTCCGCGATCTCGCCGTCAGCGCGAACGATCTTGAGTGAGCGAACGTGGACGCGCGTCGTGCCGTACAGGAGCGTGCGAGCGCCGGACGCGTTGCAGGCGACCGCGCCGCCGACCGTCACGTCCTCCTCGCTCGTCGGGTCGGGCGCGAAATGCAGACGCTCGGGCGCAAGCTCGCGGTTGAGCGCCCCGAGCAGCACGCCCGGTTCCACGATCGCCCGGCGTCCCTTCGCGTCGATGTCGAGGACGCGATTCATCGCGCGCATGGACAGCAGAACGCCGCCGTCCGTGATCGATGCGCCGGTGGTGCTGGTCTGGCCGCCGGCGGCTGTCACCGGAGTACGCTCCGCCGAAGCCCTGCGCAGAACATCCTGCGTTTCGGTGATGCTCGTCGGCCGCGCCACGGCATCCGGGAGCATGACGAGGCCGGACACGTCAGCGGAGTATGACTTTCGGACGTCGGGGTCGGTGGAGATGCTTGTCATCCTGAGTCGCGCAGCGATGTTAGCCTGCCCTGAGCGCAGCGAAGGGAAGGATCTATTGTGAGCTGCGTAGATCCTTCGCTTCGCTCAGGATGACATTGGTCGCTCATCGGAACGTGACCACGGTTGCGGAAAGAACATCAGGCAGCTTCAGCAACCGCTGGCGCACGCTCTCCGGAACCACGTCGTCCACCGAGATCGCCGCCAGTGCCCTGCCCCCCTGTGCGACGCGCGACTGGTGATACGCCTCGATGTTGATCCGGGCCTCGCCGAGCAGTGTGCCGACGCGCCCGATGACGCCCGGGACGTCATTATTCGTGAGGACAATCAGGATCTTTCGCGGCGGCACGTCGACGTGGAACTCACCGATCTTCGTGATCCGGGGCGTGGTGCCGGGAACCGCGACCGCCTGCACGGCGAAGTCCTTGAAGCCGGACAGCAAGCACACTTCCAGCGCGTTCGGGTGTTCCATCTGGTCCGACTCGCGGACCGACAGCTCGAGACCACGCATCTCCGCAAGCGTGCGCGCGTTGATGAGGTTCAGCCGATCGCTCTCGATGACGCCTTCGAGGACGCCAAGCGTCGCGGAGGCGAGCAGGACATCGCTGCCGTTGATGACACCGGGGCCGCACTTGAGGGACACGCGTCTGATCTCGCGGTCGCCACCCTCCGCCAGGATCGCCCGCGCGACGGCCGCCGCGCGCTGGGCGGCGACCATGGACGGCTGCAGCTCCTTCCATTCGTCCCGCGATACGGTGGCGACGTTGAGTGACCGCGACAGCTCGCCGCTGAGCAGCGCGTCGCGCACGGCTTCCGCGACGTCGCAGGCCACGTTGCGCTGCGCTTCCACGGTGGACGCGCCCATGTGGGGAGTGAGCAGCACGTTCGGCGCCTTCCGCAGCGGATGGTCGGATGCGAGCGGCTCCTTCTCGTACACGTCCAGCACGGCGCCGGCGACGTGACCCGACTCCAGTGCGGCGAGCAGCGCCTTGTCGTCGACGATGCCGCCGCGCGCCATGTTCACGACGATCGCGCCGCGCTTCAGCTTGCGCAGCTCATCGGCGCCGATCAGGCCGCGCGTCTCGTCGGTCAGGGGCGTGTGCACCGTGATGATGTCCGCCAGCGGAAGCAGGTCCTCGAGACGCGTATAGCGACGCACGCGAAGCGACGCGAAGCGGTCGTCGCCGATGTACGGGTCGTACCCGATGACGTCCATCCCGAATGCGTGCGCGCGCTTGGAAACCTCCGTGCCGATGCGGCCGACGCCGACGATGGCGAGCGTGCGCCCCTTGACTTCGCGGCCCATGAGCTTCGAGCGATCCCACCGCCCTTCGCGCATCGACGTTGCTGCTTCCGGTAATTGCCGCAGCAGGCCAAGCAGCGTACCGAAGAACAGCTCGGCGACGGCGATGGTGTTCCCCGCGGGCGCGTTGATCACGGCGACGCCGAGCTCGGTCGCCTTCTCGACGTCGACGTTGTCCACGCCGACGCCCGCGCGTCCGATGACTCGCAGCTTCTTCGCCCGCGCCAGCAGCTCCGCCGAGACCTTCGTAGCGCTGCGGCCGACGAACGCGTCGTAGTCGCCGATGCGTTTCAGAAGAACGTCCTGTGGCATCGTCGGCTCGACGTCCACCTCGAATTCCGGGACGGACTTGAGGAGCTCGACGCCCTCGGGGTCGACTTCGTCGGTGACGAGGATGCGTATCACAGCGGAATGTTTCCGTGCTTCTTGGGTGGATTGCGGTCGCGTTTCGTCGCGAGCGACGCCAGCGCGTCGATCAGGCGGGGGCGCGTGTCGCGCGGATCGATGATGTCGTCCAGGTAGCCGCGGCCGGCCGCGATGTAGGGGTGCGCGAACTTGTCGCGATACTCCTGGATCTTCGCGTCCGTGGACGCCTCCGCATCCTCCGAATCCGCGATCTCCTTCCGGAAGAGAATTTCCACGGCGCCCTTGGGGCCCATGACCGCGATCTCGGCGGACGGCCACGCGACGTTGTAGTCGCCACGAATGTGCTTGGACGACATGACGTCGTAGGCTCCGCCGTACGCCTTGCGCGTGATCACGGTGAGCTTGGGTACCGTGGCCTCACAGAACGCGTAGAGCAGCTTCGCCCCGTGCCGGATGATCCCGCCGTGCTCCTGCGCGACTCCCGGGAGAAAGCCCGGCACGTCCTCGAAGGTCACGATAGGAATGTTGAAGGCGTCGCAGAAGCGCACGAAGCGTGCGCCCTTCACGGAAGCATTGATGTCGAGCACGCCCGCGAGCACCGCGGGCTGATTGGCGACGATGCCGATGCTCGTGCCGCCGAGGTGCGCGAACCCGCACAGAATGTTGCCGGCGTAGTCGCGATGCACCTCGTAGAACTCGCCGTCGTCCACGACGCGCCGGATCACCTCGTGCATGTCGTACGGCTTGTTCGGGTTGTCGGGAACGACGGTGAGCAGGTCGTCGTCGCGGCGGTCCGTGGCATCCTGCCCCGTCCCTCGCGGCGGCGTCTCGACGTTGTTCGAGGGGATGTATCGAAAGAGATCGCGAATGGCCTGGAGACAGGCGGGCTCCGAATCCATCGCGAAATGCGCGACGCCGGACGTCGATGCATGCGTGTCGGCGCCGCCGAGCTCCTCCATCGTGACGTCTTCGTGCGTCACGGTCTTCACGACGTTGGGCCCGGTGACGAACATGTACGACGTGCGACGCACCATGTAGGTGAAGTCGGTGATCGCCGGCGAGTAGACGGCGCCGCCCGCGCACGGACCGAGGATCGCCGAGATCTGCGGCACGACGCCGGAGGCCAGCGTGTTGCGCAGGAAGATCTCCGCGTAACCGCCGAGCGAAACGACGCCCTCCTGAATGCGAGCGCCGCCGGAATCATTCAGACCGATGACCGGAGCGCCGTTGCGCACGGCGAGGTCCATGATCTTCACGATCTTTTCGGCGAACGCCTCGGACAGCGAGCCGCCGAACACCGTGAAATCCTGCGAGAAGACGTAGACGAGCCGCCCGTCTATCCGACCATATCCCGTGACGACGCCGTCGCCGTAGATCTTCTGCTCGTCGAGACCGAAGTCCGTTGACCGGTGCACGACGAAGCGGTCGAACTCGACGAACGATCCTTCGTCGAGCAGCAGATCGAGCCGTTCGCGTGCCGACAGCTTTCCCTTTTCATGCTGCGCCTGGAGGCGCCTTTTTCCTCCGCCGAGCTCCGCTTCTGCTCGCCGTTTCTCGAGCAGCTCGAGCTTCTTGCGCATCGTCATGGGCTGACAAAGTAGCTCGCCGTCATGCCGGGCGCAGCGAGGATGCCGCGCATCAGGGCTTCTTGCGCAGCACGTACGCGTCGCCGTTCGGCCGAAGCTGCAGTCGCATCTCGGTCTTCGTGAGAAAGTCACCCTGAATCGGCTCGCGTGGACCGTCGAACTTCACGGTGAGATGGCGGCCCTCGACCTTCACTCGACCGTGCGCTTCGGCGCCCGACAGCCGCAGCCGCGCGCGGAGGTCGGTCCCTTCGGCGGTGATCAGCAGGTCGATCGGCGGGAGCGTGCGCGCGGAGCGCTCCCATTCGCCGACCATCTCCTCGGTGCTCAGCGCGGCATCGCGCCGACACGCCGCGAGGGCGATGGCGAGCGCCATGCGCGACAGGTTGATGCGTCTCATGGAGCAGGTAGAATACACACCCGTACGGTTGTCCGACGCTCTCCGCCTGCTATCGCATATGACTATCGCCGAAACGCTGCTGCCGGAATTCGATCAGGAGATGGCCACGACACGTCGCGTCATCGAGCGCGTGCCGTCGGACAAGGGGACGTGGAAGCCGCACCAGAAATCCTTTTCGCTCGCGCATCTCGCGCAGCTGTGCGCCTGGATGCCCGGATGGATCACGTACGCCGTGAGGGACGATTCGCTCGATATCACGAAAGCCGGCAGCTACTCCAACGAGAAGACGGAGACGCTGCTCGCGATGTTCGACAAGAACGTCAAGGAAGCGCGGGCAGCGCTGGCCGGCGCCAGGGACGCCGACCTCGCGAAGCCCTGGTCGCTCAAGCATACGGATCGCGTGGTCTTCACGCTGCCGAAGGCCGCCGTCGTCCGGCAGAACATCAATCATCTCATCCATCACCGCGGCCAGCTCACTGTCTATCTCAGGCTCATCGACGTGCCGGTGCCGTCGATCTACGGGCCGACCGCGGACGAGCGACCCAGCGGCTTCTAGTCGCTGCGCATCGCAAGCACCGGGTCGACCCGCGCGGCCCGGCGCGCTGGTACGTAGCAGCCGAGCAGCGCGGCGAGCATCAGCGTCAGCGGCGCGGCGGCGAGGGTCAACGGGTCGACCTTTCCGATGCCGAACAGCAGGCTCGCGATCGCGCGCGTCAGCGCCAGCGATGCCGCGATGCCCATGACCACGCCCAATCCGGCAAGCCACACGCCCTGTCCGACCACGAGCCGCATGATCGTGCGCCGCGTTGCTCCGAGAGCGACGCGAATGCCGAGCTCGCGCGTCCGCTGACTCACGGAGTATGAGATCACGCCGTAGATGCCGAGCGCGGCGAGCAGCAGCGCGATGGCGGCGAAGCTCCCCAGCAGCAGCATGTAGAAGCGCGGCTGCGACACGGAATCGGAGACCGCCTGCTCCATCGTCGTGAGATGGAAGATCGGCAGATCCGCATCCACCTCGCGAACGAGGGCCTTGATGCGCGACTGCACCGTGCGTGGATCGGCGTCCGTGCGCACCAGCACCGAGAAGAACCCGATCGGCCAGGTGTTGAACGGGGCATAGACGGTCGGGTAGTCAGGCGTCGCAAGATCCTGCTGCTTGACGTCGCCGACAATGCCGATGATCTGTCCCATGACCTGCGATTCGCCCTTCCCGGCTTCTCCCGTGTCGTGCGTGATGCCAAAGCGCGCAACCCGCCCGATTGGATCTTCGTTCGGGAAATATTTCTTCACGAACTCCTGCGAGACCACGACGACCGGCGCGGCATCGCCGCGGTCCTCCGCCGCCGTGTACAGGCGTCCCCGCACGAGCGGGATGCCCAACGTGCGGAAGTACCCCGGGGACGTCATGTGCACGTCGGCAACGCGACGGTTGGTCGGCGTCGATTTCGGCCAGCCGTCGACCTCGAACGTCGTGCGGATCATCCCGGTGTTGTCGAGCGGACGGCCGAAGGTGACGCCTACGTCCTTCGTCCCGGGCATCTCGTTGAGCTTGCCCGTGAGCTGTGCCGTGAATGCACGCACGTCACGCTCGTACTGATACTTGGTCGTCGGCAGCGAGAGATTGAACGCCACGACACGCTCCGGATTGAACCCCGGATCGACGCTGATCAGATGAAGGAAGCTGCGGATGAGAAGTCCGGCGCCCACCAGCAGAACGACGGCGAGCGTCATCTCCGCCACGACGAGAATGCTGCGGGTGCGATGCGTGCCTCCCTTGCTCGATCCGCGCACGCTTTCGCGGAGCATCTGCGCGATGTCGGGGCGCGCGGCGTGCAACGCCGGCACCAGTCCGAACAGCATGCCCGTGAGCGCGCTGACCGCAAGCGCGAAGGCGAGGACGCGTCCGTCGACCACGACTTCCTGCAGCCGCGGCAGGTCGCTCGGCCCGAAGGCCACGACAGCGGCGACCGCCCACGACGCGAGCGCCGTCCCGAGAATCGCCCCGCCGAGGGCCAGCAACAGACTTTCGGTCACGAGCTGGCGTACGATCCGGGCGCGCGCCGCGCCGAGCGCCGTACGCACGGCCATCTCCGAGCCGCGCGCCGACGCGCGCACGAGCAGCAGGTTCGCGACGTTCGCGCAGGCGATGAGCAGCACGAGTATGACCGCGCCGAACATGGCGTACAACGGCGTGTTCACCTTTCCGACGATTCGTTCGTGCAGCGGCTGCGCCTGCGCACCGAAGTTCGTGTTGCTCTCGGGGTATTGCGCGGCAAGACGCTTCGCGATGCCGGCCAGCTCGCTGCTCGCGGTTTTCACCGAGACACCGTCCTTCAGCCGTGCGACTCCCATGAGGCTGTGCGCCCCACGGTTCTGCGGGTCGAGCATGTATGGCTGGAAGGTGAACGGGATGTAGACGTCTCTCCCCACCGGGAAATCGAGCGACGCCGGCGCCACGCCGACGACCGTGTAGACGTCGCCGTCGAGACGCACCGTCTGCCCGACGATCCGAGGATCGGCGCCGTAGTGATTGCGCCAGAGGTGGTCCGTAAGCACCGCCACTTTGGCCGCACTCTTTTCGTCCTCACCTTTGGCGAAGCCGCGACCCAGCTGCATCTGCACGCCGAGCACGTCGAAGAACTGCGCGCCCACGAGCGCGGCATCGAGGCGCACCGGCTCCGTGCCGTTCCCCGTTGCGTTCACGGGCGACCGGTCGACCACCGCGATGTGCGAGAAGCTCGTGCTTTGATCGCGATAGTCGATGTAATCCAGGGGCGACATCGGATTCACGGTGCCGTCGCGATTCACGGACGACACGAAGACCACGCGATCGGGGCCGTGGAACGGCAGCGGCTTGAGGAGGACGCCGTTCACGACGCTGAAGATCGCGGTCGTCGCGCCCACAGCGAGTGCCAGCGTACTCACGGCGACGAATGTGAATCCGGGCGCGTGCAGCAACTGCCGGGCGGCGTAGCGAATGTCCTGGAGGATCGAATCCATCGCGGGGGGGGTGATGGTTGCCCCCGCGCTTAAGGAAGGATCATGCCCTCACCGTCAGCGCGTTATCGCGTTGATAATCGAAGACTTGCGTCGATCATCTCGACTACTTTCGAGGCTGCTAAGTGTCCGCTCGTGGGAATGGCGTTCCGGATTCGGACGCATGATCTGCGCGGATCAACTGCAACTGCAACGGCAACTGCATCTCGGGGGAAACGTCGGAAAGAGCCGTGAACGGCACGAGAAGATCGCCGCGGTTTCTGCTGTTTCCCCCGAGAAGCAGTTGCCGTTGCCCTTGTCGACGTAGTTGCCTTACTCGACCCCGATCGCGGCTTTCAAGGCGCGCGGATCGTATACGCGCCCGGCGCGGATGACTCGCTCCACGCGCCGAAGGTCCGCGACGCGCTCCGCGGGTCGACCGTCGACGATGATGATGTCCGCAATCTTCCCGACGGCGACGGATCCGTAGTCGCGGTCGTCCTTCATTACCTGCGCCGGTACGATGGTCGCGATGCGCAGCACCTGCGCCGCGGGGATGCCGGCGCGCTCGTAGTTCTCCAGCTCTGCGTTGTAGCTGCTGCCGTCGGTACCAGGTACGATGGTCACCCCCGCATCGTACAGTCGCTTGATCATGCGCAGGAAATTCGCGTCGGCCTTCTGCGCCAGCGAATCGGGCGTCGCCGGGATGCCGACGTTGGGCGGTGCTCCGCCCTGCGCCCGCGCGGACAGCCAGAGATTCACCGTCGGATCGATGACGGTGGCGTGCTGCCGGAACAGCTCGATCATCGCGGTGACGGCGGGGCTGTCGACGTCGAAGTTCGGCGCGACGGCAGAGGCGACCGCCGAATACGCGCGCATCTGCGGGACGTACAGCGAATCGGGATAGAAGGTCGAAAAGAGAAAGGCGATGTGGTTGATCTCGTCGAACCCGAGTCGCACCGCGGCGTGCGTGCTGAGTCCACGCGGCACGTGGCCACTGAGGCGCATGCCGCGCTTGTGCGTTTCGTCAGCGATCGCGGGAACCAGGTCCTGCTGCACGAGGTTGTACAGCTTGATCTGCTTGAAGCCGAGCGAGTCGTAGCGCGCCACCCATGCGCGCGCCTGGTCCTCCGTGCTGATGATCACCTCGGTCGGCCCCGCCCAGCGGCCCGGCCCTTCGATGAAGCCGGCAAGCACGACATGCGGAACCGCGAGCGCGCCCTGCGCCGACCTGTCCCGCAACGAAGTGGCGACGTCGAGGTCCGATGCGAGGTCGCGCACCGTCGTAATGCCGCCGGCCAGGTCGGCGACCGCACGACTCGTCTGGCTCGTGAGAAAGAGGTGGCTGTGCATGTCCCACATACCTGGCATGACGGTCTTGCCGGCAGCGTCGATGACCGTCGCTCCCGCCGGGGGCGCGACGGAATCGCTGGCTCCGAACGCGACGATGCGGTCGCCGCGCACGACGACAGTGCGCCGCGGCAGCATGACCGCGCGCTCGCTGTCGAACACGTCGCCGTTCACGATCGCGATCGCAGCGGATGCGGGGGGCGCGACCTTCCGTGCGAGCTCCGCGCCCCGGGCGTTGCGGTACCGCAGCTCGATCGCGCGCAGCGCCGGGAGGGCGGCCTCCTGGCCGCGCTTCACGGCGATGAACCAGCTCACCTCGTCGGCGAAGAGCTGGTTCCTGTCGTCGAGCCAGACACCGCCTGGGTCGCCGCGCGCGCCCTGGATCGCGACGAATCGCACGTGCACGCGACCCGCCTTCGTCCGCACGGTCGTGTCTCCGACGATCTCCAGTTTCGCGTTCCCGGTCGGCAGTAGCTGTGCGCTGCGATCCGGACGTCCGAGGAGGAATCGCGCGAGCTGCGCCTTGTCGAACGCGGTGAAGCTACGCAGCCGATAGTACGTGGCGGGGCCAAGCGGCGCGCGCCGGCTAGAGTCGCGCGAGCGCCACAGGACCGAGTCGCGGACCACCTCGAAGCGATCCGCTGGGTCACCTCGCGGGCTGGGCTCCGGACCGTACAGCGGCAGGTTCCACGTCTGGCCGCTCACCACGCGCCCCTTCGACATCACGTAGCGCGTCTCGCTCCGCGGTCCGCGATTGCGGTCCACGTGGTGGTATTTCACGACCACGGTGTCCGCGGTGGTGATCACCAGCAACTCGCCCGCGGGCCGACCGTGATTCAGGACCACATAGCTGGCGGTGTCGACGGACGCAGCAAGCGAAAGCGCGAGAAGCAGCGGCATGGGTTCTCGATCGGGGACAAAGAAAGAGCCCCACCGATGTGGCGGGGCTCGAATAATATCGCGACGCTTACGGCTCGACCTTGAACTTCACGGACTGCAGGACGGTGCCGTTCTGCACCACGTCGCAGCGCCAGTCGCCGGCCGGAGTGTCGCGAAGGGTCTTGGAGCTCCAGGTGCGCCACGAGTTGGCTTTCACCGTGCGCTTCACGCGCCCCATCTCGGTGTCGCCCTTGTACCACACGAACTCGACGTCCGAGTCCGCCGCGTTGGTGATCTTCGCGAAGCAGAACAGCTTCCCGGCGTCCGCTTTGAAGCTATCGCCGGCGCCCGTGAGCGCTTTCTCCGCGACGGCCGTTCCGACGGCGGCTTCCGCCCTCGCCGACTTTGGGACTCCTGCCTGCTGCTGCGAATACGACATGGTCGGCAAATAGATCGCTACGCATGCGGCAAGCATCGTCGAGAGGGTCGTTCGCATGGCACACCTCACGCTCCGGACCAATGCTATTCGGCCTCGTCTATCTCGTAATTCCCCGCTGGCACGGGAATCGGCTGCTCCAACGCATCCATGCTTTCGACCTTCGACGGCTCCGCGGGACGCGGCGGCTGCTCGGTCGGGATGTTCGTGACGCCGAGGACGATGCGGCGGTGGATGGGATCCACCTCCATCACCTTCATGTCGAGATTCATCGTCTCGTACACGAGATCCGTCGGACTGTTGACCTGCTTCCCTTCCGGATGCAGCTGGGAAATAGGGACGAAGCCCTCGATGTCGTTGCCGATGTCGACGACCACGCCCTTGTCCATCAGGCGTACGACCTTGCCCTTGATGTCCATGCCGACCGGATAGTTCTCACCGATCTTGAGCCACGGATCTTCCTCGGCCTGCTTGAGACCGAGCGAGATGCGCTTGTTCTCGGCGTCGATGTTGAGGATCACGACGTCGACCTCGTCGCCCTTCTTCACGACCTCGGACGGATGCTGGACGCGCTTGGTCCAGCTCATGTCGGAGATGTGGATCAGGCCGTCGATCCCAGGCTCGATCTCGACGAACGCGCCGAAGCTGGTGAGGTTGCGAACCTTGCCACGGATGCGTGTTCCAACGGGATATTTGAGCGGCAGCACGACCCACGGATCCTGCTCGGTCTGTTTCATACCGAGCGAGATCTTCTCTTCGTTCGGATCGACCTTGAGCACCACCGCCTCGATGGTCTCTCCGATCGACACGAGCTTCGATGGATGGCGCACGTTGCGCGTCCAGCTCATCTCGCTGATGTGCACCAGCCCTTCGATCCCCGGCTCGAGCTCGATGAACGCGCCGTAGTTCGTGATCGAGACGACCTTGCCCTGCACGCGCGTACCCACCGGGTACTTCTCCGCGACGTCCTTCCACGGATACGGGTGCAGCTGCTTGAGGCCGAGGGAGATGCGCTCGCGCTGCCAGTCGATGTCGAGGACCTTCACCTCGACCTCGTTCCCGATCTGGACCATCTCCGACGGATGCTGGATGCGACCCCAGCTCATGTCGGTGATATGCAGCAGGCCGTCGACGCCGCCAAGATCGATGAAAGCACCGAAATCGGTGATGTTCTTGACGATGCCCTTCCGCACCTGATCCTTCTCGAGCTCCTTCATGAGCTTTTCGCGCTTGCCCGCTCTCTCGCTCTCGAGGATCACGCGACGCGAGACCACGATGTTGCGGCGCCGCTTGTTCAGCTTGATGATCTTGAATTCGAACTTCTGCCCGAGCAGCTCGTCGATGTTGGGCACGCGACGGAGCGCGATCTGCGAACCCGGGAGGAACGCGTCGACGCCCATGAGATCGACGACGACACCGCCCTTGATCTTCTTGACCAGCGTGCCTTCGACGGGCTGATCGTTCTCGTACGCGATGCGGATACGCTCCCACACGCGCATGAAGTCGGCCTTCTTCTTGGACAGGACGACCGAGCCTTCCTGATCTTCCAGATGCTCGAGGAGCACCTCGACCTCGTCGCCGGGCTTGAGGTCGGGCATGTCCTTGAATTCTTCGAGCGGAACGGTGCCCTCGGACTTGAAGCCGATGTCGAGGACCACGACGTTGTCGCGGATGCTCTGCACCTTCGCCTTCACGATCTCGCCTTCGTCGATGGACGCGAGCGAGCCCTGATACAGATCCATCATCCGCTCGTAGTCCGCGGATGTGTATTCGTCTTCGTCGTAGAGTTCGGGACGGCGGTTGGCAAGCGGACGCAAAACTCCGCGCTCCTGATCGCGCTTCTCTTTTGCGCTCGTGCCGGTTTTGGGTTCGAGTTCAGCCATAACGACCAAGTGGTTCTCCAGATCGCGGAATTGTTTTGGCCCGCCGCGAGTCGGGGTTGAGGTGGATGTCATGCTGAGGCCGAAGGCCGAAGCATCTACTCAACTCCGAGTAGATCCTTCCGCTTCGCTACGCTCAGCGTCAGGATGACAGCGTCGGTCTATGACAGCCTAACAAAGTATCACTTTGGCCTACGTATCGGAAGTGCTGCTATCACGGTGAGTTACGGCGTTGGCCAGGGCCACGATCCGCTCCACCTGTTCTTCCTGAGTCAGGTACGTCGTGTCCACCAGCACGGCGTCGGGCGCCTGGCCACTCTGGCGCGCGTCCTTCGCATCCCGGTGGACGAGGCGGTCCGTCTCCTCCGCGATCTCGTCGTCCGTCGGATTCCGCTGCAACTGCTGGACGAGACGCCGTCGAGCTCGCTCCCACGGATCGGCGACGAGGAAGATCTTCAGATCCGCGTCGGGAAACACCGCCGTCCCGATGTCCCGCCCATCCACCACAACCGAATGGGCCCGGGACGCGTCACGTACCTGCTGATTCACCCATTCCCGGACGCGCTGCATCCGCGCCACGAGGGAGACGTGCCGGGTGACATCGGAGCCCCGAATCTGCTCGTCCGCCGCGGTGCCATCGATCTGTGGCATGAACGAGCGCTCGCCGGACACGAGACGCACGCGCTTCTGAGCGGCTGCCAGGACGTCTGCCTCCGTCCATGTGGACACGTCGCCGCCGGTCTCGCTGAGTCGAGCCGCGGTTGCCGCGCGATACAGCGCTCCCGAATCCACGTGTCGAAATCCCAGCCGCTCGGCGACCCACTGCGCCGTGGACGATTTTCCGGACGCCGCGGGGCCGTCGATCGCGATGACGATGCGTCGCGCCGGCGTCACTGCTTTACGCGCTCCAGTTCCTTCCAGAAGTTGGGGTAGGACACGTTGACGCAGGCGCGGTCGTCCACCTCGATGTCGTTACCGGGCAGCGCGCCGAGAATGCCGAACGACATCGCGATGCGGTGGTCGCCGAGCGTCTCGACGCGACCGCGCAGCGGGGTCGTCGACCCCACGACGCGAAACCCGTCGCGCTGCTCCTCCGCTTCGGCTCCGAGGTTGTTGAGGTTCTGCACGATCGTCGTGATGCGGTCGCTCTCCTTCACGCGCAGCTCGGCGGCGCCGCTCACCACCACGGTCCCCTGCACGCGGGTCCCGACGCAGGCGAGCAGCGGCAGCTCGTCGATCATCGCAGGGACTTCCTCCTCGCCGATCTCGATCCCCTGCAGCTGCGCGGGACGCGCCACGAGCGTTCCGACTGTTTCCCCGCCCTCTTCCCGGCGGCTCTCGACATTCAGATGCGCGCCCATGCGTTGCAGCGCGTCGAAGAAACCGGTGCGCGTGGGATTGAGGCAGACGTCCGCGAGCCGCAGCTCACCCTCGCTGGCGAGCAGCGCCAGCGCGACGAAGAACGCCGCCGACGACGGGTCCGCGGGCACGCGCACGTTCACCGGGCGCACCCGTTGCGCCGGCGGCAGGTAGACACGCGTGCCGTTGCGCTGCAGGTCGACGCCGCGCGCCACGAGCATGCGCTCCGTGTGGTCGCGCGACAGGTGCGGCTCGTTCACGCGCGCGCGTACGCCCGCGAGCACCGCAGCCAGGAGCAGCGCGCTCTTCACCTGCGCGCTCGCGACGCTCGACTCGTAGTCGACGCCGATGAGTCGCGCCTGCGTGGCGTCGACCGTCATTGGAAGGCCACCATGGCCGGCGAACTCGACGTGTGCGCCCATCGCGCGCAGCGGCTCGGCGACGCGCCGCATCGGGCGGCGGCTGAGGCTCGCGTCCCCCTCGAAGGTCGCCCTGATGTGCGCGCCCGCGACGACACCGGCGAGCAGACGCGCCGTCGTCCCGCTGTTGCCGCAGTCCAGCGACAAGCGCGGCGTATGAAACTGCGCCCCATGCACGTACATGTTCGACGACAGCGCGGGCACGGAGGCGCCGAGCGCGCGCAGGCAGTCCGCCGTGGATTGGACGTCCGCGGATTCGAGGATGTGCTCGATGCGGGAGCTGCCGCGCGCCATCGACGCGAGGATCAGCGCGCGGTGAGAGATGGATTTGTCTCCCGGCACCCGCACGGTGCCGTGCACGCGCAGCGGCGACATCATCGTAGCCATGACTCGAGCGTGGTTGCGAGGTCCGTTTTCTCGTCACGGTACTTCACGATCACCGGCGTCTGGAGCGAGAGGCCGTTCGCGGCGCCCCACTTCGACGTGATCGCCCGCGCGCCCGGAACGACCACGGCGTCGGGCGGAATCTCGAGCGGGGCGTCGGCGCCCCCACGGATAACACGCTCCTTCACGAGGTCGTAAACGGGCGTGCCGCGCGTGAGAACGACTCCGGCGGCGAGCACGGCGCCGCGCCGCACGATCGTTCCCTCGTACACGCCGCAGTTCCCGCCGACCAGAACGTCGTCCTCGATCACGACCGGGCTCGCGTTGATCGGCTCCAGCACGCCGCCGATCTGCGCGGCAGCGCTGAGGTGCACGCGTTCGCCGATCTGGGCACACGACCCGACGAGCGCGTGCGAGTCGACCATCGTTCCCGATCCGACATATGCACCGACGTTCACGTACATCGGCGGCATACAGACCACGCCATGAGCCAGATGGGCGCCGCGCCGAACGGTGGACCCTCCGGGCACGATCCGCACGCCCTCCTTCCCGGCGAACCGGCGCGGCGGGAAGGTGTGCTTGTCGACGAAGCTGAATGCGCCTGTGCCCGCGTACGTCGCGATCTGCCTGACCTTCCCCACGCGAAACCCGAGCAGGATGCCGCGCTTTACCCACGGCACCGCGCGCCACGTGCCGCGGTCGTCGCGCTCCGCGGCGCGAATCTCTCCGGCCTCGAGCGCGTCGAGCAGCTCGTTGACGGCGCGTTCGGCGGGGCGTCCCAGCTTCTTCGGGTCCGTCTCAGCGAAGTACTGCTCGATCCGTCGCTCGAGCGGTGCCCCCATTAACCGAGGGCTCCCGCCGCGCGCAGCGCCGAGCGCACGGTCTCCGAGTGTTTGTCGTCCAGGGGCACGAGCGGCAGACGCAGGCGATTCTCCATCTTGCCGAGCATTGCCATCGCGGCTTTCACGGGCAGCGGATTCGACTCGATGAACGCCGCCCGCATCCACGGCAGCAGCTGATAGTGCAGCGCGCGAGCCGCGGCGATGTCACCGCTCGCCGCGACGTCACACAGGCGCGCCATCGCTTTCGGCGTGGCGTTCGACACCACGGAGATCACGCCGTCCCCGCCGGCCGCCATCACCGACAGCGTCATCTCGTCGTCGCCGGAGAGCACCGAGAAGTGCTTCGGGCGCTCCTTCAGGATGTCGAGGATCTGCGCCATGTTGCCTGAAGCTTCCTTCACGGCGACGACGTGAGGCACCGCAGCGAGAGCGACCGTCGTCTTCGCTTCGATGTTGCTCCCCGTGCGCCCCGGGACGTTGTACACGATGATCGGCAGGTCCGTGGCGTCCGCGATCCGCTTGAAGTGCTCGATGATGCCGCGCTGCGGCGGCTTGTTGTACATCGGAGACACGTGCAGCAGGTGTGTGGCGCCCGCGGATTTCATCTCCTTCGACAGCGCGACGGCCTTCGCGGTGTCGTTCGATCCCGCTCCCGCCACGACAGGCACACGCCCTTTCGTGACCTCGACGGTGATCTCGACCACGCGGCGATGTTCCGCCGGCGTCATCGTCACGGCCTCGCCCGTGGATCCGCAGGGCACGAGGAAGTGGATCCCCTCGCTGATCTGCCACTCGACCAGCTTCCGGAGTGCGTCCTCGTCGAGACTCCCACCTTTTTTGAAGGGGGTCACGAGCGCCGTTCCGCAGCCTCTCAGTCTCTCACTCACGGATTCCGCTCACAGAAAAAAAAAGACTATCACGGATGGAACAGATAGCACGGATCTGACAACACATTCTCGATTGGGTTGCCCACGCGCGCGCACCAAAAAAAAAATCTCAAATGACACCGTTCGGATCCGTTCGATCTTGTTCAATCAGTGAGGGTGTTTTTGACTAATCGAGAGCCATACTGCGGCTAATCCGCCAAGACGTCGCTCATCGAGAAAATACCCTGTCTTCCTATGAGCCATTTCGCCGCCAGCAGCGCTCCGTCCGCGAAGACCCGACGGTCCCGGGCTTCATGCGTCAGCCGGATCTGCTCGAACGGGCCGTCGAACACGAACTCATGCGTGCCCGGTACGGAGCCCGTGCGCACGCTCGTAATCGGCACGTCCCTCCCCAGCTCCGCCGCAGCGATTTTCTCCAGACTGAGAGCAGTGCCGGAGGGCGCGTCCTTTTTTGCCGTGTGATGCGTCTCCGTGAGGTGCGCATCGAATCCGTGAGCAGACTTGAGTGCCCGCGCCGCCGCCTTGACGATCTCACCGAACGCCGCGACGCCGACGGAGAAGTTGGGCGCGACGAGCAGGGCGCCCTTGCGCTCGCGAACGGCGCGCTCGACGTCGCCACGCCTGTCGTACCATCCCGTGGTCCCCACGACGATGGGACATCCGCACTCGATCGCCGCCAGCACGTTGTCCGGCGCCGCCGCTGGAATGGAGAATTCCACCGCGACCTCGGCGCCGTTCAGCGCCTCGCGCGTCACCTTTGGCGTGTCTCCGCCGTGAGGATCGATCCGCGCGACGACCTCGAAACCGCGCTCCGGCGCGAGCTGCTCGATGGTGCGCCCCATCTTGCCGAGCCCGACGATGGCGAGGCGCGGCATCCTAGGCGGAACTGTGCGCGGCGACGGCAGTCTCACCGTCCGCGACGCCTTCGAAGAACTCGGCATGCAGCCGCTGCATGAGCGGGTTCACGTCGTCGCTCTCGACGACCATCGTGAGATTGATCCCCGTCGCGCTCAGGGAGAGCATGTGCAGCCGCGTGTCCCCGAGCGCCTTGAGCGCGCGCGACATCGCTTCACCGCCCTCGCTCAGCGCGGCCCCTACCAGCGCGACGATGCCGCGGTGCCGCTCGATCGCGACATCTCCCAATTGCCGCAGCTCACCCATGAGCTCCTCGAGTGCGCTTGCGTCGTCCACGGTGACGGAGACCGACACCTCCGACGTCGCCACGACGTCGACCGAGACCTTGTGACGCTCGAAGACGCCGAACATCTCGCGCAGAAAGCCCTCGGTGAGAAGCATGCGCGGCGACCGGACCTTCACGAGCGTGATCGCCGTTTTGCCGGCGATCGCGGTTACGGCCCGCCTCGGCGCGTCGAACGTGATGAGCGTACCCTTTCCCGCCGGCTTTTTTGAGTTGAGCACGCAGACCGGAATCCCGATGCGCACGGCCGGCGCGATCGTATATGGATGCAGCACCTTGGCGCCGAACGACGCGAGCTCGGACGCCTCCTCGAAGCCGATCTGATCGATCATGCACGCGTGCTTTACGACGCGCGGGTCTGCCGTGAGCATCCCGTCGACGTCGGTCCAGATCTCGATCGCGTCCGCCTTGAGCGCCGCTCCGATCAGCGAAGCGCTGTAGTCGGATCCCCCACGCCCGAGTGTGGTCGTGATTCCGCCCTTCTGCGACGACCCGATGTAGCCGCCGAGGACGGGCACCTTACCGTCGCGAACGAGCGGTACGAGATGCGTGCGCGCCGCCTCCGCGATCGCCTCCGGCTGCGGTTCGGCGCGCGTGAATTGATCGTCGGTGATCATCACCTTGCGCGCGTCGACGTGAGCCGCCGCGAGCCCGGCATGCCGAAACGCGGCGGCGCACATGATCGACGAAAGCTGCTCGCCGAACGCCGCCACGGCGTCGAGACTGCGCGGCGTGAGATGACCCAGCACCGACAGGGCTTCCGCCAGGCTCGCGAGCTCGTCGAACATTCCCCCGAGCTCGTCGGTGACCTCGCCGAGGTCGGGCGCGCCATCCAGCAGCGCAGCGGTTTCCTTCAGATGCCGGTCGCGCAGATTCTCCACCGCGCGCAGCGCACCGATGAGCTGTCCGCGCGCGGCCTGCTCGGCGAGCGCGATCAGCACGTTCGTCGCCCCGCCGAGCGCCGAGACCACGACGATGGGCTGGCGATCCAGACGGTCGCGCACGATCCCAGCCGCGCGGCGGATGGCGTCCGCGTCGCCGACCGACGTACCGCCGAACTTGCAGACGATCACGGACGGTGGAGACGTCCGGTCGCCGCCATCAGCTCGGCGTTCAGCACGGACGCGCCGGCGGCACCGCGGATGATGTTGTGTCCCAGCGCCACGAACCTGACGTCGAACACCGTGTCGCGCCGCACGCGGCCGACCGTCACGGTCATGCCGTCGCCGGCGTCTGCGTCGCGCCGCGGCTGCGGACGATCGGGCTCGCTTGCGACCACGAGTGGGCGATCCGGCGACGACGGAAGCCCACACGCCTCGGACGCGCCGCGCCATGCGCGCATCGCCTGCTCGATCTCGGCGATGTCCGCCTTACGCTCGAGCTCCACGGACATGACGATCGTGTGGCCGTGCTCCACGGCAACCCGGTTGGTGTGGGAGCTGACCGCTATCGATGCGTCGTCGATGCGATCTCCGCTCGCCGAGCGGCGTCCAAGGAACTTCCGAACCTCGGCCTCGAGCTTCGGCTCCTCGTCCTTGATGAACGGGATGACGTTGCCGAGGATGTCGAGGGACGGCACGCCGGGGTACCCGGCGCCGGAGACGGCCTGCATCGTCGCGGCAAAGACACGCGTCACGCCGAACGCTTCGTGCAGCGGTGCGAGAGGCAGCACCGCTGCGATCGCGGCGCAATTGCCGTTGGTGACGATCGCTCCCGTCCAGTTCCGGTTCCGTCGCTGCGTGTCGAGCACGTCGAGATGATCGGGGTTCACCTCCGCGATGACGAGCGGGACGTCAGGCTCCATCCGATAGTTTTTCGCGTTGCTCAACACCGCGGAGCCGGCCTTCGCGAACGCAGCCTCGGCCTCGCCGGCGACGCTGGAATCGAGCGCCGAGAACACCACGCGTGACCGCACGCGCGCGGGATCGCACGGCTGCACAGTGAGCTTCGCGATGGCCGGTGGGATGGCGTCATCGCCGATCCACCGCACGGCTTCCGCGTACGTCCTGCCCGCAGACCGCTCCGAGGCCGCTACCTCGACGAGCTCGAACCACGGATGGTTCGCGAGCCGGCGCACGAACGCCTGTCCGACGGCGCCCGTCGCCCCGAGCACCGCCACCGGTACGCGGGCGCTGCCGAACGGAGAACTGCGCGAGGAGCGCGCGGGTCGGACGTCGCCGGTCATTGACGAAGCAGCGTGCGCACGATGCGCTCGTACGCGTCGACGGCGTCGCGCAGCTCGTCCAGCTCGATGAACTCGTCCGGCGTGTGCGCGACGTGAATCGAGCCGGGTCCGAATAGCAGCGGTCTTCCCCACTTGCCGAGCAGGGGGATGTCGGTGGTGTATGCGACGGGTGCGACCTCGAAGCCGGGGATCGTCTCGAACTTCTGCGCGGGGATGTGCGAACCCCACTCGATCTCGGCTTTGTCTCCCACCCATTTCTCGATCGTTTTCTTGAGCGGCTTGACCTCGCCCACGAGGCGGAACATGAGCTCCGTCTCCGCGTACTCGGGGACGATGTTTCCGGCGGTGCCCGCGCGAATGGTGCCGATGTTCACCGTCGTCGCTCCGAGCACGGGATCGGAGGGCAAATCGAGCTTGCGCGCGGCGGGCAGCAGCTCGAGCAGCGGCTCGATCGCCGACTTTCCCAGCTCGGGATACGCGGAGTGCGCGGCGCGTCCGCGAAAGCGCAGCGTGACGCGCTGCGAGCCCTTGGCTCCGCTGGCGAGCTTGCTCTCGCTCGGCTCGCCGTTCACGAGATACTTGCTGGTCGCCGGCAGACGATTCGCCGCGCGCGCGCCGTCAGAGCCGGCTTCCTCCCCAACGAGGAAGAGCAGGTCGACACGCTCCTCGCCCATTCGCACGAGCCGGTCGGCCGCGGCCAGCATGGCGGCGGCGATGCCCTTCGCGTCGCAGGCTCCGCGGCCGTAGAGGCGGCCGCCATCCTCGTGTGGCGTCACGTACGGCGGCACCGTGTCGAGATGCGTCGAGAGCGTGACGCCCTTCCCTTTGCGTCTCGCCCAGATGTTGGCGCGCCCCTTCGTCACTTCCTGAAGCTCGACGTCCCAACCGCGCGCCAGCAGCCAGCGCGACACGAACTCCACCGCCTCGCTCTCGTTCCCCGTCGTCGACGGGATCGCAAGCAACTCGGCGGCCAGCGCGATGACGTCGGTCTGCGTGGCGACGGAGACACTCATACGCGGAAAGCTAACGACGCTTGTCGGCTTATCGCCTTGTCAAATGCGCCACGCCGCATGGACAAGCTGACAAGCCGACACGCGTTCTTGGATCACGCACCCGCGCGGGGCTGCTCCGCGAGAGCACCAACGTCCTCCGCGCCGCGCGCGTGCTCCACGAAGATCTGCTGCACGAGCCGGTTCGCTTCCTTGACGTACGCGTCGTGGTCGCGCTCACCCATCTCACCGATCTCCGCGAGCTCCTTGAGGCCCAGCGTGCGGCCGGCTTCGCGGAAGGTCTTGAACGTGTCTTCGGCCTGGCGCGCGAGGACGATGTCGCCGACGAGACGGAGGAAATCGCTCTCGCGGACGACGTCCGCCAGGTCACGCGCCACGCCGAGCGCTACCCCAGCTGCCTTCTTTACCAGCCCGCCGTCCGCGCCAAGCCGGTGCTGATAGTCCTCCAGCATCCGCTGGTGCTCGAGCGCCTTCGGGATGAAGCGGACGCACAGGTCGCGAAACCTGGCGTCCTGCGCCTGCTGCTCGTGGTCCTGCAACGACTGCACGAAGGTGCGGTGCAACATCACCGCGTTGGAGACCTGACTCTTGAGAAAATCGACACCGCGATCCATGGCCCACTCCGGGAATCGGACGGCGCTTTACGGGTGCAGTTTGCGGGCCGTCAGGGCGCCCCGATCCGACCGATGAGCGGGATGACGCCGATGGCCAGCCCCACGCCGAGAATGACGAGTGCCGCCAGGAGCGTCCACTTGAGGGTGAACCGCTGGTGGTCGCCCAGCTCCACGTTCACGAGGCCGACGAGCAGGTACGTCGAAGGCACCAGTGGACTGAGGAAATGGACCGGCTGCCCGATCAACGACGCGCGGGCGATCTCTGCCGCCGAGATCCCGTACGCGGATGCCGTTTTCGCGAGGATCGGCACGATACCGAAGTAGAAGGCGTCGTTCGAAATGAAAAAGGTGAACGGCACGCTCAGGAGACCGGTGACCGGCGCGAGATACGGCGCCAGCGGCGGCGGAATGATGTGGACGACGCTGGCAGCCATCGCATCCACCATCCTGGTCCCGGAAAGAATCCCGGTGAAGATGCCCGCCGCGAAGATCAGACCGGAGACGGAGAGCGCGTTCCCCGCGTGGGCCATGATGTGCTTCTTCTGGTCGGCCACCGACGGATAGTTCAACAGCGCGGCGATCGCGAATGCAGTGACGAAGAGTGCCGGTAGCGGGAGCAGATTCGACACGAGCGCGACCAAGAGCACGAGCGTCAGGACTGCGTTGGCCACGAGGAGATGCCGGCGAGTTCCGCCGATCGGCATGTCTTTCAACGGGATTTGGGCGTCTGTAAACTGCGGATCCCTCGCCGTGCTCGGGATGACAGCATCGGTGAGACGTGCGCGCTCGCGAAGGCCCAACCGCCACGCCGTGAACAGCACGCATACCGCGCCGGCCAGCATGGCCGGGATGAGCGGCACGAAGACGTCGGCGACGTCCACCTGAAGGGCGCTGGCGACGCGCGCCGTGGGCCCACCCCACGGGAGGATGTTCATGACGCTCGACGACAGCATCGCCACGCACGTGAGCACGAGAGGGCTCATGCGCAGCTGGAGATACAGCGGCAGCATCGCGGCCGTCGTGATCATGTAGGTCGTCGATCCGTCGCCGTCCAGCGACACCAGGAGCGCGAGGACCGCGGTGCCGACCGCGACGCGAACCGGATCTCCGTGCACGACACGCACGAGACGCCGCACGAGCGGCTCGAAGAGACCCACGTCGATCATGATCCCGAAGTACAGGATCGCGAACATCAGCATCACGCCGGTCGGCGCCAGCTTCGTGATGCCCTCGAGCATCATCCGTCCAAGGTCCGTACCGTGGCCGGCGACAAGACCGAACACGATCGGCACGATGACGAGGGCGACGAGCGCTGACATGCGCTTGGTCATGATGAGGACCATGAAGACCGCGACCATCGCAAATCCGAGCAGCGTGAGCACGGTCTGGGGGCCTCAGCTAGGGCACAGGACAGCCTCGCGGCGTCGTCGCGGGTCGAACGAAGCGCCAGAATGTCGCCTGAAGATGCGCGAAGGCAGGAATCACGCGAGGGTCCACGCTTTCGCCGGTCGTCAGGCCGCGATCGTTCAGATCGGTCACGCGCGAGACGTCGATGCACAGCGCGCCGGACGAATCCACGCCGGGGACGTGAAACCAGTACTTGCGCGCGCCGTCCACGAGAACGCTCGGGCGCTCCGCAAACGGGAAGAACCGGCCGGCGACATATGCAGTGGAATCCCCCGCTGCCCCGTCCAGCAGCGAGCGCCCGTCGCTATAGCTCGACGGCGCAGGTCGGGGGGTCACGGCGAGATAGTCGAACAGCGTCGGCCAGACGTCGACATGAGACGTGAGCGTCTGTGTTTTTGCCCGACCGGCCCCGGGGAGTCCCAGCGCGAAAGGGACGACGATCTTCTCGTTCCAGAACGTCGCGGATGCATGTCCGAACACGCCATGGTCGCGGATCTCCTCGCCGTGATCCGACGTCGCGAGCAAGGCCGTCTGCCCGCGTTCGTAGTCCTCGCGCACGAGGTCGAACACCTGCCGGAAGTAGTCGTCCGCCTGGAGAACGTCGTTCATGTAGTTCGGCCGCGCCGACGGCCCGACGAGCGGATAGCGCCGGAACCGGGGTTTCGCTGACGTGAACGGGTAGTGCGGCGTATAGAAGAAACCAAAGACGAAGTACGGTCTCTTGTCCGCGCGTCTGGCTGCGAGGTACTGCGTCAGCGCGCGAATGGCCTCGTCATCGTTCGCTGGATACGCGACTTCATCGAAGCCGCGCAGCAGTTCGTCGGATGGATACGGGTTCAGCCGCGAGCTGGCGAGAAAGAAGGTGTGATACCCATTTCGCTTGAGCACCTCGAGCGGATACGCGGGGACGCGCTCGTGCATGAACGGGAAGAACGCCTGTCCGTTCAGCGCGTACAGCAAACCGAAGATCCCCGCCTCGGACACATGTCCAGTGCTGAAATGCCGGCGTGAGCGCACGACCTCCGCGCGCGCGGCGAAACGCGCGAGATTCGGCGTCAGCTCCGCCCCCATCATGTCGCCGCGCAGGCCGTCCGCGACAAAGAAGACGACGTTGCGCTTGTTACCGATGACGGGCACCGCCGCACCCGTCGCTGGCGTGGGATAGCCGATGCCGCCGAGGCGCGCGCGCGTCGCGATGTGCGGCCGCGACGTATTGCGCAGCAGCAGCTGCCGGCCGAACGGCAGCGCTCCCTCGAACTCGGCGCGATCGCCTGCAATGCGATCTTCGCTGCGCTGGAAGACCACGAGGCCGCCGGGGACCGTCACCAGCATCGCCGTGGCGCACGCCCTCGCCAGCGCTCCATCCCGCCAGCGCGCGAGCCGAAACGCGCCCAGGCACAGGAGCACCTCCGCCCCGAGCAGCGTGATCGCCGCGACGGTGACGCGGAGAACTTCGGCCGGCTGAATGCCAAGATCGCGGCGCAGGGCGGCATTCGCGAGAATCGAGAAGACGTCGAACTCATACAGGTGGACTCCGTAGTCCTGGAACAGCAGCACCTCGATGAAGACCAGGACGACGCATGCCGTCAGCACGCCGGCGAGCGCGGTAGCCGGGACGACGCTTCCGCGCGGGCGCGATGTCGCTGCCGGGCGCGCGCGACGCACCACGAAGCGCGCAGCGCCGAGCGCGAGAATGCCGAGGAGGGCCAGCAGCGACACCGCGTACAGCGTGAAGCCGGCGAAGGCGCGCTCCATCCCCGCCCAGTCCGGATGGAGAGGATCGACCACGGCGGACAGCAGCTTGTCGGTGCGTCCCTGCAGGAACGCGATGAGGCCGACGGCGTTCGCGAAGATCACGAGCGTCGCGGCGCGCAGTCGAGGTGATGCCGGGACCGGGACTCGAACCCGGACGGGGTTGCCCCCAAGGGATTTTAAGTCCCTTGCGTCTACCACTTTCGCCATCCCGGCCGTGCCGTGGGAGCTATGCGTGCCATTCGCGACGGGCTCACGGGGCCAAAAGCAACGGCGGGGTGGCGGACACGCCGCGACCCCGCCGGATGATTGTCTGCCGAACAGAGCGGGAAACGGGACTCGAACCCGCGACCCCAACCTTGGCAAGGTTGTGCTCTACCAACTGAGCTATTCCCGCAACGGTCGCGAAATATATCCGTAACTCCATGGCGGAACAACCGTTCCGAGCACTTCGGCGCCGAAAAATGAACCGCAGAGGACGCAGAGGACGCCAAGGGTCTATAAGAACAATGTCATTCTGAGCTCGCGCAGCGAGCGAAGAATCTGCTGTATGTCGAGTAGATCCTTCCGCTTCGCTACGCTCAGCGTCAGGATGACCCAACTGCAGATCCTTCGCTGCGCTCAGGATGACCGAACTGCAGATCCTCGCTACGGTCGGGATGACAACGCGCGCAGTCACTCCTCCCGTCTCCCGCCTCCCGCCTCTAAGGCCGCTCTCCCAGCGCATGCACCGCGTACCACGCCGCCCACGCCAGCAACCCTGACAACGCGGCATCCCCGCCGTTGAACTTTGCGTGACCGTCCCGCGTTACGACCTCGGCCGCGTAGCCACCGTCGAGTGCCGCGCGGCGGAACCATTCGAGCACGGCCGAGGATTCAGGACCAAGCAGCCGGGCGCACTCACGCGCGAGATGCTCCGGGGGAGTGGCCAGCGTCTTCACCGTTCTACGGTACACGGAATCGTGGCGTTCGACGGCCTCGTACAGCGGGAGCCAAAGCGCGGAGCCGACCGGATCGTCCGTGAAGCTGTGGTGTCCCGCGAGATCCGTCGATGACGCGAACACCTGCTTCCCCTGATGCTCGGCGACGAAATGCCGCTTCAGCGCTGCGCGGACCGCCTCCGGATCTTCGACGCCGCGCGCCGTCTCTTCGTCCAGTGTGCGTCGCAGGACGTCGAGCGCCAGCGCGACGACGGCGTTGCCGTGCAGCGTGAATGAATGCGGCGCGGGCTCGCCGCCGGGAAGCACTTCGGTGGAGTACAGCGGCACGTTGCGGTCGCGCCGCACGGACAGATCGTCGGATGACAGGTAAAGCGTGTCCGCGATTACGGGTTCGTCCACGATGTGGTCGTCGTTCGTGTCGCGGATGTAGCGGTCCACCGCGACGGCGTACGCTCCCGCGCCCTCGACGCAGAAGCCGGGCGCGAACATGGTGCCGTCGAAATAGTGCACGCCGCGACCCGGCGCGTACCCGTGCAGCTCGCAGCAGCGCAGCAACAGCTCTCGGGCAAGGGGCGGGTCGCACAGCTGGATGGCGGGCAGCGTCCACATCAGTGCTTCCCAGTCGCGCACTGTCACGCCGCGCCCGTGCCACGGCGCCCGGCTGCGCACCAGATAATAGTGCGCGTCGTCGAGGGCGCGTCCGACGCTGTAGAAGTAGGCGAAGAGCAGATTGCGATTGATCAGGCGATCGAGCGTCTCGTGTCCCGTGGCCTGCTCCAGCGACTGCAGCGCGTCGCGAGTGTCGCGCAGCAGATCCTTCCATCCGCGACGCCGAAGGACGGCCATCGATGCGCGCGCGCCGTCCTGCTCCGGCCCGGCGGCGAGATAGAAGGCGATCTGTGCGCGATCGCCCGCGGGGGCAGTGACGGTGCGTTCGATGGTATAGGCGGGTGCAGTTCCCTCTTCTACTCGAACGTGCGCGCCCTGATCCGCGCCGATCGCGATCGCCACCATGCTGGCGGCGGCGCGCCCGGCGAGAATCACATCGCCGTCGACGTTCTGCACCTGGTGCGCGTCATCGAAGGAGCGCTCCGTGCGCACGCGCAGCTGACGATGGCCGAGCGTGCCCTCGACCACGAACGTGGCCTCGACGTCCTTGCGGCCGCGGTTCTCGAGCGACAGCGCGTACACGGCGCCCGCGACGTCCGAGTCGCGTCCGAAGGGCGCGAATACGGTGCCCCGTACCGCGATGTCGCCGAGCGTCCACGTGAACGTCGGCAGCCAGCCGAGTGCGCGCTCCCACGCCATCGGCGCGTCCGAGAATGCGTATTCCTTTCCGCCGACGCGAAGACGAAGTCGCAGCAGCGGTGCGCCTTCACCTTCCACGAAGCCCGGCGCGCCGGCGAACTCGATCGCGGACCGCGTGCCGCGATGCAGGAAGCCGACGGCGAAGAGGGCGCCGTCAGCGGGATGAATACAGGGAAGCGATAGCCAATGATTCCCCGTCACCTGCCATGGCACGCGCGGCGGCGGACGCAACGTCACGATAAAGAATTACTGCGCAATTATGTTAGAGGCGTGGCGCGAACAATGACCAAGGCCGTGCGCATCGTCAACGATGCGTGAACGGTTGCCGCGTTGGATCGCGGCGACGCTGCTCGCGTGCGTGGCACTTGGCGCTCCTCCACTCCCCTGCTTCGCGCAGGCAGGTGTCGCCGGGCTGGGACACATCGACGACGCCACAACGGTGCCGCGCGGCCTGTTCCGATTGCGTGGCATCAGCGCGTGGTCGCGCTTCGACGAACGCTTCACGACCAACGGCCCGCTGTCGCTGGGCGCGTCTTTGACCGCCGATTCGCTCGGTGTCAGGCAGGTTCCCCAGCTGGCGTCGATCCAGTCGCTGGTCGAGAGCGCGACCGGCCGCCCCTTCACGCTCACGCTCGGCCGCTCGCGCCTGGGCGCGACAGCGCGCGAAGAGGTCGTGCCCATCGGCTTCGACTACGGAGTGACCAGCCGGCTGACGATATCGTTCGTGGCGCCGGTCGTCCGACGTCGCGTGGCAAGCCTTTTTCGGCTCGACACCACCGGCAGCGCCGCGAACGTCGGCCCGAACCCGATGCGATTCGTCAATTCCGCGGTGCTCGCGAACACCCGCGTGCAGAACGAGTTCGACCTGGCGGCGAACCAGCTCGAGGCGCGCATCGCCGCATGCACTACCAACCCCGGCGCAACGGGCTGCTCGGGAATCGCCGGACGTCAGACGCAGGCGCAGCAGCTGGTCCAGAGCTCGCGCGCCTTCGCCGCCGATCTCGCCGCGCTGTACGGCGGACCGACCAGCCTTGGCTCCGCGTTCGTCCCCATCGCGCAGACGAGCGCACAGGATTCCATCGCCGCGCGCGTCGCGAGCTTCAACACCCAGTACAAGGACTTCCTCGCGACCTCCACGAATCTGCTGCAGGCCGTGCCCGCCGCCGCCGCAGGCCCAGCGGGTCCCGCGTACTTCGAGGGATACTACACGAGCGAGCTCGGTCGCGATTCGCTGAACCTTCAGGAGCGCATCGGTATCGGTGACGTGGAGTTCGGCTTCAAGCTCGGCGTCATCGACCGGCCGCGCACTGCCAGTCGGCGCACGGGTGTGCAGATGGCCGTGGCCTCGAGCGTGCGACTGCCGAGCGGCTCGCGACAACAACGGAGCGGGATCGCCGACCTCAGAATCGGCGGAGGCAGCGTCGTCGTCGATTCGCGGGTCGCCGTCGACGCGCGCGCGGGGCGCGCCGGTCTCCTTGCCGTGGGTGGCTTCGCCACGTCGGTGCGTGACAACGACACCACGAATTCGGCGCTCCGGAGCTCACGCTGGACGGACATTCAGCTCGCGCCGCGCTGGCACTTCGCGGAGGCGCTGTCGCTGCACGGGGCGTACTCGCTGCGCTCCTCCGACAAGGATGGCGGCGACCAGCTCCTCGGCGGCGGCGTCACGTACTCGACGCTCTCCGCCCATGAATCAGGTGGCCACTCGCTTCCAATGGAAATGCGATTCACGCATCTCGAGGCTGTGCGGGGGGACGCCGGTCGGCCGAAGTTCTTTCGCGACCAGATCGAGGTGCGCCTGTACTTCCGGCTGCGCTGAGCAACTCGGCGGCGTGCGCGCGGCTGGTGGCGCTCTCGGGATCACCGCCAAGCATGCGCGCGATCTCCGGCACGCGCTGCGCATCCGACAGCAGCGAGACGTCGGCGGTCGTCACCCCCTCCCGCGCACCCTTCGTGACCACGATGTGCCGATGCGCGCGCGCGGCGATCTGGGGAAGATGCGTGATCGCGAACACCTGATGCGCGCCGGCGACGCGTCGCAGCATGTCGCCAACCTGTTGGCCGACTCTTCCCCCAATACCTGCGTCCACCTCGTCGAAGACGAGCGTCGGCACCTGATCGAGACGCGCGAGAATCGTCTTCAAGGCCAGCATGACGCGTGAGAGCTCTCCCCCGGATGCGACGCGCGCGAGCGGCCGCATGTCGTGTCCGACGTTGAGGGCGACGCGAAACTCCACGTCCTCCGCGCCATGCGCGCCGATCTCGTTCAGCGGCGTGAGGTGGACGAAGAAGCGCCCATCCGCCATGCCCAGCTCCGGAAGGATCGCGTCGACGGACTTGGCCAGGCGCGTCGCCGCGTCCTTGCGTTTCGCGCTCAGCGATCCCGCGCTTCGTTTCAGCTCCGCCGCGGCTTCGGATTCCCGCGCCTGCAGTCCGCGGAGGTCGAGCCCGGCGGTGTCGAGCAGGTCCAGCTCGCGCTTCGCCTCGCGGCCCGCGGTGATGACCTCCGCGAGCGTCGGACCGTACTTCTTGGTGAGCCGGTAGATCAGATCGCGGCGCGTACGGACCGTATTCAGGCGCGACGGATCGAGGTCCACGCTTGCCGCATAATCCGCGAGCTCTCGTGCGAGCGACTCCATCGAATAGAAGCCGGCGTCGAACGTCTCCTGCAGTCTGGCGAGCGAGGGATCGTACCGCTGCAGCTGCTGCAGCACCTTGCCCGCGCGCGCGAGCTGCGAGAGCACACCCGTCTCGTCGTCCTCCAGAATGGCCGTAAATACGGCAGCCGACTCCCGAATCTCGGACGCGTTCTCCAGGCGGCGCGCTTCCTCCTCGAGCTTCACGTCTTCGCCCTCGAGTAGCCTGGCCTCCTCGATCTCGCGGCTCACGTGACGCAGATAATCCGAACGCTTCTCCGCCTCTCTGCGACGCTTGTCCAGTTCCGCAATCTCGCGCCGGACAGCGGCAAGCTTCTCGTAGCTCTCGCGCACGGCATCGGCGTCGCGGCCGGCGTCCGCGAAGGCATCGAGCACGGCGCGCTGCGACTCCGGATCGAGCAGCGACTGCGCCTCGTGTTGTCCGTGGAGGTCGATGAGCGCGCGTCCCACTTCCGCGAGCGCCGTGGCAGTCACCGTGGTGCCGTTGATCCACGCGCGCGTACGGCCCGCGGACGTCACCTCGCGGCGCAGGACGACGAGGGCATCGTCGACGTCGATGCCGCGCTGGTCCAGGATCGCGCGCAGCTCGGGGCGCGTCGACGTGTCGAAGACCCCCTCCACCGTGGCGCGGTCGCTGCCGGTCCGCACGACGTCGGACGTGCCGCGCTCCCCCAGCAGCAGGCCCAGCGCTCCCACGATGATCGATTTTCCGGCGCCCGTTTCACCGGTGAGGACGTTGAAGCCAGAGCCGAGCGGCAGCGTGAGCGATTCGATGATCGCGAAGTTCTTAACTCGCAGCTCGGTCAGCATTTCTCGTCTGATCCCGCTCCGGAATTCCTCCCCAGCCCAGCTTCTGCCGCAGGGTGGCGAAGAAGCTGGATCCCGGGAATCGCACGATCTTCACCGCTTTGTTTCCGCGGCTCACACTGAGTGTGTCGCCGACGCCGAATGTGGCACCGACCTGGCCGTCGACCGTAACCATAAGCTCCTCGGGCGCACCATCCGCTTGCACCGTGACGCGCGACGTCGCTGGCAGCACCACGGGGCGAATCGCCAGCGTGTGCGGCGACACCGGTGTCACGATGAGCGTCTCGAGTGTCGGCACCATCACCGGCCCGCCGGCCGAGAGGCTGTACGCGGTCGATCCGGTTGGCGTCGAGATCACGACTCCGTCGGCGGCATACGTGGCTATCAGCTCGTCATCGACGGCGACGCGCACCGCGACGACACGGGCAAAGCCGCCCTTGTGGATCACGACATCGTTCAACGCGAGCCAGCTCGCGCGCTCGCGGCGGTCCGAGCCGATCACGGATGCCCGCAGGAGCATGCGATCCTCGATCGTGTAGTCGCCGCGCGCGAAGCGCATCAGCGACGTCTCCAGCTGGTCCGCGGGGCAGCAGGTGAGGAATCCCAGCCGACCCATGTTGACGCCCAGGATCGGGACCTCGTGGCCGTCGATCATGCGGGCGCCACGGAGGAGCGTTCCATCGCCGCCAAGCGTGAGCAGCGCATCGATGTTTGCGGGATCGTCGAGTCGTGTCACGGACTCGGCGGTCGGCGCGGGAAGGTCCGACTCGAGGTGCAGCTTGAGGTTCAGCGCGGGCGCGAGGCGCAGCAGCGTGTGCATCGCGGCCGCGAGCCCGGCATAACCGGTGTGGCCGACGACGCCGAGGCGGATCGGCCGACCCGCCGCTCTCATCCCGCGAGCGCCTCGGAGGGCGTCTCGAGCATCGCGCGCACGCGATTCGCGATCCCCTCGGGCGTCAGTCCGCAGAGCTCGAGTTGGCGCGCGCGCGGCGCGGCGGCGATGATGCGATCCGGCACGCCGTGCGTATGCACGCGCACGGACTCGTCGTGCTTCTCGATGATCGCCGACATGTACGCGCCGAACCCGTTCGCGACCGCGCCCTCCTCGACCACGAGCACGCGCTGGTGGTTCGCGAGCACCGCGGCGAGCGTGACCTCGTCGTAGGGTTTGAGAAAGCGGCAGTTCACGACCGTCACGTTCATCCCGTCGCGCGCGAGAAGCTCGGCGGCCGCAAGCGACTGGAGAACCATCGTTCCGACGGCAAGGATCGCGACGTCCTGGCCGCGCCGCACGACGTCCCACGTTCCGTACGGCAGGCGCTCGATCTCCCGGATATGCGGCGGATCGTCCGGTGCCGCGTCGCGCGGATAGCGGATCGACCATGGCCCGCGGTCGTGCTCCACGGCCGACCGCAGCAGCGCGAGCATCTCGCGCCCGTCTTTCGGGGCGGTGACGGTGAAATTCGGGATCGCGAGCAGATAGGCGATGTCATACAGCCCCATGTGCGTCTCGCCGTCTTCGCCGACGAGCCCCGCGCGGTCCAGGCACAGGATGACCGGCAGATCCTGGACGGCGACGTCGTGCACCAGGCTGTCGTACGCGCGCTGCAGGAAGGTCGAATAGATCGCGGCCACGGGACGCAGCCCTCGCGTCGCCAGGCCCGCGGCGAAGGTCACGGCGTGCGCCTCGGCGATCCCGACGTCGAAGAAGCGCGACGGGTGCGCGCGGGCGACCGCGTCGGTTCCGGTGCCACTCGGCATTGCCGCGGTGATCGTCACCACGCGCTCGTCTTCGGTCGCGAGCTCCGCGAGTCCCTTGCCGAATACCTTGGTATACGGCGCGCGGCTACTCGCAGCCTTCACCGGTTTCCCCGTCGACGGCTCGTACCCCGGCGGAAGCGCGTGCCACTTCTCGCCGGTCGAGTGTTCGCCCGCCGGGAACCCCTTGCCCTTCTGCGTGATGACGTGGACGATGCGCGGACCTTTCATCGCGCGCACCGCCTCGAACGTCTCCACCATCTGGCCGATGTCGTGTCCGTCGATCGGGCCGAAGTAGCGCAGTCCCAGCTCCTCGAAGAGCACGCCCGGCGTGAGGAACGCTTTGACGCTCTCCTCCCACTTCCGCACGATCGATCCCATCGCCGACAGCGGCCCCGGGGCGTGGTCCGCGATCTCGCCGATCTTGTTGCGCACGCGATTGTACAGCGGATTGCGCTGGATCGACGTCAGGTACTTCGACATCGCGCCGACATTCGGCGCGATCGACATCTCGTTGTCGTTGAGCACGACGATGAGATCGCGGTCCGAGTGGCCGGCGTTGTTCAGCCCCTCGTACGACAGCCCCGACGTCAGTGCGCCGTCGCCGAGGATCGCGACGACCTTGTAATCGTCGCGATTGAGATCGCGAGCCACCGCGATCCCGAGCGCGGCGGAGATTGCCGTCGCCGCGTGGCCGGCGCCGAAGGCGTCGTATTCGCTCTCGCTGCGCTTGAGAAAGCCCGACACGCCGCCCTCCTGACGCAGCGTCTCCATGCGCGCGTTGCGGCCCGTGAGCAGCTTGTGCGGGTACCCCTGGTGACCGACGTCCCAGACCAGCTGGTCGCGCGGCGTCTCGAATGCGTAATGCAGCGCGATCGTCAGCTCGACGACGCCGAGGCCGGCGCCGATGTGGCCGCCCGTGCGCGAGCAGACGTCCACGAGGCGCGCGCGGATCTCCTCCGCGAGCGTGGGGAGCTCTTCGCGCGAGAGCTTGCGAAGGTCCGCGGGTGTATCGACGCGATCCAGAAGTCCCATGAGTCCTTAAAGCTATGATCGTCGCACGGCGACGAAATGTGCGAGGTGGTCGATGACCGGCGTTTGCAGGCTGGCCCCGCCCAAGACGGCCATCGCCTCGGCGACGAGAGCATCGCTCCGCGCCCGCGCCTTGTCGATGCCAAGGACCGAAGCATACGTGCTCTTCGACCGGGCTGCATCGAGACCGGCCGTCTTTCCCAGTGACTCCGACGACTCCGTGGCGTCGAGGACGTCGTCGGCGATCTGAAACGCGAGTCCGAGGGCGGACCCGAACGCGCCCAGAGCGGCGACCTGTGTGGCGGAGCCGCCGCCGGCGATCCCGCCCATGGTGCAAGCCGCGGCGATCAGCGCGCCAGTCTTCGCCCGGTGCACCGCCTCGAGATCACCGATGCCGAGGGCGCGGCCCTCACCCTCGAGATCCAGGAGCTGGCCCCCCACCATTCCCGACACACCGGACGCGTGCATCAGGGCCGCCACGAGTCTCCTGGCTGTGACGGCATCGAGCTCCATGGCGCGCGCCGCGACGAGCGTTTGCCGGACGGCGAGCGGCACCATGGCAACCCCGGCAACCGTGGCCGTTGCAACGTCGAAGGCACGGTGGGCCGTGGGTCTCCCGCGGCGGATGTTGTCGTCGTCCATGCACGGCAGGTCGTCATGAACCAGCGAGTAGGCGTGGACGATCTCGACCGCCGCGGCCATCGCGCTCGCGTCCCGGCGCGGAGAAGGCGCGACCGCGTCATGGGCAGCCATGAGCAACAGCCCGCGCACGCGCTTGCCTTCGCCCGTGAGACTGTAATGGATTGCGTCGGCGACGCGATCGGTCAGCTCCGCGCGGTCGTCGAGAATCCTGCCAAGCTGTCCGTCGATGGCCGCGCGCCAGCGGCGCAGCGTCGTATCGATCGGGTCATTCACGAACGTCCTTCACCTCGAAGGTGCCGTCGGCGCGCTCGACGAGTCGTTGCACGCGCGCCTCCACCTTCCCGAGCTCCTCCGTTGCCGCGCGCAGGCACGAAATGCCCTCCTCGAACAGCGCGAGAGCGCGCTCGAGATCGATCTGCTCCGATTCCAGCTCCGTGACGATCTCCTCGAGCCGGTGGAGCTTTTTCTCGAAGGTCACTCGGATTTCCGGACTTCGCTGACGCTCGCGCCGACGACGCCATCCCGCAGCACGACGTCGAAGGGCATGCCGGGCTGGAATTGCGCGGCGGAGGTGAGCGCTTTTCCATCGCGCTCGCGCGCGACGGCATACCCGCGCTGTAAGGTGCCCAGCGGGCTCAGGGCGTTGAGCCGGCCCCCCAGCTCCGCGACGCGGGCACGACGCCGGTCCACGGCGCGGCCAAAACGCGTGCGCAGCGCCGACGTCGTCCAGTGGAGCTCCGCCTTTGCGTCGTCCATTCGCCGGACCAGCGCCTTCGATAACCGCCGACCCGCGGTGCGCAGCTCGCCGCGCAGCTCGGCTTCGTCGCGCACGACGGTCTCCGCCGCGGCGGACGGGGTCGCGGCGCGCAGGTCGGCCACGAGATCGCAGATCGTGACGTCCACCTCGTGGCCGACCGCGGAGATCACGGGCAGCGGACTTGCGGCGACGGCCCGGGCCACGCGCTCGTCGTTGAACGCCCAGAGGTCCTCGCGGGAGCCGCCCCCACGACCCACGATCACGACGTCGGCGTCACGCCAGCGCGCCACGCGGTCGAGCGCTTTGCAGATCTCGGTGATCGCCGTGTCGCCCTGGACGGCGCAGGGGACGATGACGATCTCGACGCCCCGCGCGCGGCGCCGCATGACGGAGACGATGTCGCGGAGCGCCGCGCCGTCCGGGCTCGTCACGACCGCGACGCGTCGCGGATATCGCGGGATGCTGCGCTTCCGCGCCGGGTCGAGAAGACCTTCCTTCTCCAGCTTGAGACGCGTCACCTCGAGACGTTTGCGCCACAAACCGTCGCCTTCGGCCTCCATGCGCCGCACCACGAACTGCATTTCGCCCTTCGTGGGATAGACGCTGAGGTTGCCGAACGCCGCAATCTGCATCCCTTCGTCCGGCGGTGCCGGGATGGCGCGCGTGTCCTTCGACCATACGACGGATCGGATCTGCGCCATGCGGTCGCGCAGGGTGAAGTACCAGTGTCCGTTGCGGTGCGCCTTGAAGCCTGTGACTTCCCCGCGCACCCAGAGGGGTCTGAACGCGCCCTCCAGGATGTCGCGCGCTATTCCCGTAAGGGCCGAGACCGCGATGGCCGACGTCGGATCGGCGCCCGGAATCGTCTCGGGCGACGGCGCGAAGTCGAAGCCGCGCTGCTGCGACGGCGTCATGCGGCGCGTGCCTCCGCCGCCCGTTGCGCCGCCTTGAGCGTGTTCTCCATGAGCATGGCAATGGTCATGGGCCCCACTCCGCCAGGCACCGGGGTGATGAGTGATGCCACCTCACGCACGGACTCGAAGTCCACGTCGCCGACAAGGCGGTAGCCTCTCGGTTGCGATGCGTCGTCCACGCGATTCATCCCGACGTCGACGACCACAGCGCCCGGCTTCACCATGTCGGCCGTCAGCAACCCTGCCCGGCCAGCGGCAGCGATGACGACGTCGGCATGGCGCGTGTGCGTCGCGACGTCGCGCGTCCGGCTGTGACATACGGTGACGGTCGCGTCGGTGCCCGGCTGAACGAGCAGCGCCGTCAGCGGTTTTCCGACGATGTTGCTGCGGCCGATCACGACGCAGTTCGCGCCGGACGTCTGCACGCGGTACTCGCGCAGCAGTGCCAACACGCCCGCGGGCGTACACGGCACGAATCCGTCACGATCGCCGATGAGCAGCTTCCCGACGTTGATCGGATGAAAGCCGTCCACGTCCTTCGCCGGATCGATGAGCCGCAGCACCACGTCCGCGTCGATGTGCTTCGGGAGCGGCATCTGCACGAGGATGCCGTGTACGTTCGGATCCGCGTTGAGGCGCTGCACGATCGCAATGAGCTCGTCCTGCAAGATCGTCGCGGGCTTTCGGATCGTCTCGCCACGCATTCCGAGCTCGACGGAGCACTTCTCCTTCGACCGCACGTACGCGCCGCTCGCCGGATCGTCGCCGACGAGCACGACGGACAGTCCGGGGACGATGCCGCGCTTCTTCAGGGCCTGCACGTCTTCGGCGACGCGCTCGCGTACCCTGGTCGCCAATGCGCGCCCGTCCATGAGGAAGCCCCGGGCTCCGCCCGCGGCGACCGCGCGAACCACCGCGGGTTCAGCGCGCAAAGTCCACCGCTCGCGTCTCGCGAATCGCGACCACCTTGATCTGTCCCGGGTACTGCAGCTCCGCCTCGATCCGGCGCGCGATCTCCTCCGTGAGCGTCCCCATGCGGACATCGTCGATGTCGTCGGGCGTCACGATCACGCGCACCTCTCGCCCCGCCTGGATCGCGAAGACCTTGTCCACGCCCTTGTAGCTGGACGCGATCTTCTCCAGCCCCTCCAGACGCTTGACGTACGTCTCGAACGCCTCGCGGCGCGCGCCCGGCCGCGAGCCGGAGATCGCGTCCGCCGCCTGCACCAGCACCGAGATCTCGCTTTCGTGGGGAACGTCGTCGTGATGCGCGGCGATGCAGTTCACGACCAGCGGATGCTCGCCGTACTTCGTCGCAACCTCGACGCCCAGCTGCACGTGTGTCCCTTCATGCTCGTGCGTCAGCACCTTGCCGATGTCGTGCAGCAGCGCGCCGCGCTTTGCCATCACGGCATCGAGGCCGATCTCCGTCGCCATGATCCCCGCGAGCCACGCCACTTCCTTGGAGTGTTGCAGGATGTTCTGGCCATAGCTCGTGCGCCAGTGCATGCGCCCGATCAGCTTGACGATCTCGTGATGCAGCCCATGCACGCCGACTTCATAGGCCGCCTGCTCGCCGCGCTCCGCGATCTGTTGATCGATCTCCTTGCGGGACTTGTTGACGACTTCCTCGATGCGGCCCGGATGGATACGTCCGTCCGACACGAGCTTCTCGAGCGCCAGCCGCGCCACCTCGCGCCGGATCGGATCGAAACAGGACACGACGACGGTGTCGGGCGTATCGTCGATGATCACGTCGACGCCGGTCGCCAGCTCGAATGCGCGGATGTTCCGCCCCTCGCGGCCGATGATGCGCCCCTTCATCTCGTCGCTCGGCAGCGACACCGCGGACACCGTCGACTCCGCGGTGTGTTCCGCGGCGATGCGCTGGATGGCCAGCGCGACGATCTTCTTTCCTTCCCGTTCCGCATCCCGCCGCGCCCGTTCCCGAATCTCGCGCAGCTTGCTGGCCGCATCGGCCTGGGCTTCCTCTTCCAGTCGGCGCATGAGCTCCAGCTTGGCGTCGTGCGCCGACATTCCCGCAAGATGCTCGAGTCGCTTCCGCTCGTCGGCAACGAGCGTCTTGAGCTCCTCCTCCCGCTCGGCGACGTATTTCTCACGGCGTCCGAAGTCACTGGCGCGCCGGCTCAACTCCTTGTCGCGCTGATCGAGTACGTCGAACTTGCGGTCCAGGGTGCCCTCCCGCTCCACCAGCCGCTTTTCCTCGCGTTCGACCTCGACGCGCCGCCCGCGGATCTCGGTCTCGAAGCTCTCGCGGAGCTTGATCAGCTCTTCCTTCCCGGCGACGACCGCGCTCTTTCGCAGCGTCTCCGCTTCGCGCTCGGCGTCGGCCATGATGCGCCGGGCCGTTTCTTCAGCTGTCGCTTTGGCAGCAGCCTGCCGCCGGAGTTCGCTCGACGCTCCCGTCTTGCGCCCTAAAACGAAAAGCGCCGGCAAGGCGAGAATGCAAACGCCTAGCGCGGCCAGCAGCGCGGTCGAATTCATATGGTATCTATGCTCCACCGCGACCACTGCGTCGCGGAGACGGGTAGGACTGCTCGAAATCCGCAGGGATCGCGCGCCGACCACATCCGGGGCTGAGCCGTCGAAGGGCTCAGAACGGGAGGGTGCTTTTTCAGCGCAACCCGACTACGGACCCGCCTGGCTCGTTGTCGCTAAAGGTTATTTGTCGTTCATATAAAAGGCAACGCAACGTCTGTCATCCCGAGCGGCGGTAGCCGTCATCCCGAGCGCAGCGAGGGATCTGCAGTTCCCTGCCGTCATCCCGAGCGCAGCGAGGGATCTGCAGTTACGCCGGACGATCGCTTCGCCGGCGGCAGCATGCGCCTCACCTCCGCGCTCAGCCCCTCGAGCCGCGCCGTCATGTCCGAGCTGCCGTTCGACCGCTCCTCGAACAGCTCGCCGGTGATCTGCAGCGCGGCGAGGATCGTCGCCCGGTTGGTCTCTACGACTGAGCCGGTGTCCAGCACGCGGCGAATTGCCGCTTCGAGATACGCGGCCACCGCGCGTGTGTGCTCGGGCGATGCATCGCTGCGGATCGCGTACTCCTCGTTCAGAATCGTAACCCGGACGAGGTTCTTTTTTGTGCTCACGAGCGGCCCGCCCCCGCGCCAGCACTTGCCGCCGCCTGTGTTTGCAGCTGCTGTCTCAGGAACCGCATGCGATCCACCATCTGGCGCACGCGGTCCTCCGCCCGATCGAGACGCATGCGCAGCGACTCGTTCTCGGCCTGCAGCGCGTCGGCGCGGTCGTGAGACAGCGCCGCAGACTTGCCCCCGCTCCGCGCCGTCTGGCCGACGCCATCGCCGCCCTTGAGCTCCGCCTCCGCGGACAGTGCACGACGGCGGAACACGGCGAGCTCCTCGCCGAGATGGTGCACGAGCGTCTCCAGCTCGTGGAAGGCGCGCAGTTCAGGTCGATCGTTGCCGGACATGCAACTCCTGTTGCAGGGCGCCGAGGATCTTCGAGCGCCGTCCCTCGATTTCCTTGGCGCTTAGAGTGCGAGCGGGATGCCGGAACGTCAATCGCCATGCGAGGCTTCTCTCCCCTGCGTCGATTCCGGCCCCAACGTACAGGTCGAACAGCTCGAGACGCTCGAGCAGATCGCCGGCGGCGGCCCGGATGACGCGCTCGACGTCAGCCGCCGCGGTCCCCTCCGGGACCAGAAGCGCGAGATCGAATTCGGCTGGCGGCATGGTGGGCAGCGGACGATACCGGACACCGGGGCGCGCGGGCGCGGGCTTCCATTCCATATATGCGTGGCCGCCACGGTCGGCCGGCGCTTTCGTCTCCAGCTCTCCGAGCGTCATCTCGATCCCGAATGCCGGCGCGGCCCACACCGGCGCATCCAATGGCAGGCGTACCACGCGGCCAGCGTCGCGATCGCCGACGATGATCCTCCACAGTGCGTCGTTCTGACCAGGCAACAGGGCCACGCTGTCGTCCGGAAAGGCAGCACGTGCCGCGACGTCCGCGATCGCTTTCACGTCCCACTCGTCGATGTTCGGCGGCTGCGGTTCCGTGAAGTGCGGCGGACGTCGGCGGCCCATGACGACGACACCGAGCCGCAGCTCCTCCCTCGGCATACTACCCTTCGCGGGCTGAAATGCCGATCCGATCTCGAAAAGACGCACGTCACCCGTGCGGTGCGACAGGTTGAGCTCCGCGCGCCGCGTGAGTGTCTCCAGCAGCGAGACGCGAAGGTGCGCCTCGTTCTCCGCGATCGGGTTCGCGAGTCGCACGTGGCGACTGTCCTCTCCGCTGACGAACGGTACGGGGCGCGCTTCCAGAAGTCCGAGTCCGACGAGCTCGACGCGCACCCGGTCAGAGAGCGTCCAGAGCGGATCATCGAAGGTCGACGTCGGGCGGAAGGGGCGAATCTCGTCCGGAAGCTTGTCGTATCCGTGAAATCGGGCGATCTCCTCGACGAGGTCGATCTCGCCGGCGACGTCGGCGCGCCAGCTGGGCACGCGCGCGCGCAGCTCGTGATCCGAAGCCGACAGGATCTCGAAGCCCGCGGATTCCAGATATCGCCGCGCCTGGTCCATGGGCACGGCGATCCCCAGCACCTGCGTCACGCGCGCCGCGCGGACGCTTGCCTCGCGGCGCGACGGCATCGGCCCCACGACGTCAACGGGTGCGTCGGCGAGCGCGCCACCCGCGAGCGCGATGACCAGCCGTACGACGCGATCCAGTGCGATTGGCGCGAGCTCGGGATCGACGCCGCGCTCGAAACGATAGCTCGCGTCGGTGTTGAGTCCGAGCGCGCGTCGCGCCGCGCGAATGAGCTTCGGATCGAAGTTGGCGACCTCGATGAAGAGATCGCGCGTTTTTTCCGTAATCTCGCTGTCGCGGCCGCCCATGATTCCCCCGACGCCCTGCGCCACCTTGGCGTCCGCGATCAGGACGGCCGTCGGAGGCAGCGGGCGCGACGTACCGTCCAGCGTCACCAGTTGCTCCTTCGGCCGCGGCATACGCACCACGACACGATTCTCCGCGAGGCGGTTCACGTCGAACGCATGGATCGGCTGGCCGAGCTCGTGGAGCACGTAATTCGTCGCATCCACGACGTTGTTGATCGAGCGCACGCCGACGGCTTCGAGTCTGCGAACGAGCCAGTCGGGGCTCGCGGCGATGGTCACACCGCGAATCACCGCGCCCATGTACCGCCGTGTTTTCGTGTCCGGCTCGACGACGACGCCGACGCCGCCTGTGCTGCCGGTCGACGTGGCCTGCTGCGCCTTCGGTGTCTGGGCGCCGAGGTTCGGGACGTCGGGCAGACGCCACGGCCTCCCCGTGATCGCGCTCAACTCGCGCGCCAGACCGAGATGCGATTGGAGATCCGCGCGATTGGCCCCGACGTCGATGACGAGCCGCGTGTCGCCCACGGACATCGTGGACAGGAATGGCGTTCCCGGCTCCGCCGAAACATTCAGCTCCATGATTCCCTGATGGTCGTCACCGAGGCCGAGCTCGCGCGCGGAGCAGAGCATGCCGTTGGAGTAAATCCCGCGGATCTTGCGACGCTCGATCTTCATGCCGTTCGGCATCGCGGTGCCGACGGGCGCGAAGGGGTACAGCGCGCCCTTGGTGACGTTCGGCGCGCCGCACACGACTTCGAGCAGTTCGCCGCCCGCGTCGACCTTCGTGAGCCAGAGATGATCGGAGTCGGGATGCCGGCCCGCCTCGACGACGCGCGCGACGACGATGGGCGCGAGGTCGCTGCGCATCGGCACCAGCTCCTCTACTGTCGCGGTGTGTTCGGTCAGCAGGTCGCGCAGCTGTGCGGGCGTCGCATCCACGTCGACGAACGCACGCAGCCATTCGTACGACGCGTTCATCTCGCCACCTGCTCGAGGAAGCGCACGTCGGAGTCGTAGAGAATGCGAATGTCCGGGATGTCGTAGCGCTGCTGGGCCATGCGCCCCGGCCCCATTCCGAACGCCCACCCGGTGTACCGCTCGGCGTCGACGCCGGCGGCCTCCAGAACGCTCGGGTGCACCATCCCGGAGCCGAGGATCTCGCTCCAGCCGGTTCCCTTGCACACCGGGCAGCCGGCGCCCTTGCAGAGCTGGCACTGGATGTCCATCTCCGCCGACGGTTCGGTGAACGGGAAGTAGCTGGGCCGGAAGCGGGTGACCGCCGTTCCGAAGAAGCGTCGCGCGAAGTTGTTCAACATCGCCTTGAGATCCACGAAGCTGATGCCCTCGTCCACGCAGAGACCCTCGAGCTGCGCGAACACCGGCGCGTGCGAGGCGTCGAAGGGGTCGCGGCGCGCGACGTCGCCGGGCGCCAGGATGCGGATCGGCGGGGGAAAGCGCTGGAGCGTGCGGATCTGCACCGGCGACGTGTGCGTGCGGAGCAGCACATCATGGGTGATGTATAAGGTGTCGTGCGCATCCACCGCGGGATGGTCGGGCGGGAAGTTCAGCGACGTGAAGTTGTACCACTCGCTTTCGACGAGCGGCCCGAGCGCGACGGTGAATCCGAGCTCGCGGAAGATGTCGACGATTTCCTCGATGACGAGCGTGACGGGGTGCTTGCCCCCGCGCCACTGCTGGCGCGCCGGCATGGTCAGGTCTATGTGCCCCGCTGCGGCGCTGCGCGCCTCCGCTCGGGCCAGCTCTGCCGCGCGCTGTTCGTACGCCTGTGAGACGCGACTCTTGACGTCGTTGAACGCACGGCCCGCGGCAGGCTTGTCCTCTTTTGGGATCTGCGCCAATTCGCGCTGTATGGTCTTCAGCCAGCCAGAGCGGTCGCCCAGATACTTTATGCGTGCGGCCTCCAACTCCTCCGCGGTGTTCGCCGCGCGGAAGGCCGGTGTCGATTCGTTTTCGAAATTTTCAGTCTGCTTCAGGAACGACTGAAGCGATCCAGGTGCAATAGTCATTGGGCAGACGAAGATAAATGCGAACGGCGGCAGCTACGACTCGTGTCGCGCTGCCGCCGTGAACGGGACCGGGAAGTTTACGCCGCGTTCAGCGCCGACCGCGCCTTCTCCGCGAGAACGGTAAACGCGGCCGGATCGTGGACGGCGAGGTCCGCGAGGATCTTGCGGTCGATCTCGACGCCGGCCTTGCGGAGGCCGTTCATGAGCGCGCTGTAGCTCAGGTCATTCTGGCGCGCGCCCGCGTTGATGCGCGTGATCCACAGGCGCCGGAAATCGCGCTTCTTGTTCTTGCGATCGCGGTACGCGTACTTCCAGCCGCGTTCGACGTTCTCCTTGGCCGCCTTCCAGAGCTTGCTGCGGCCGCCAAAGGCGCCGCGGGCCGCCTTCATGATCTGCTTCTTCCGCTTCAGACGCGGGACGTTCGACCTGGCGCGAGGCATGTGTGATTCCCTCCCTTACGCCTGAAGCAGGCGCTTGATGTTCTTGGCTTCACCGCGCGTGGCGATCACCGCGCCGCGACGCAGGCGGCGCTTCCGCTTGGCGGTTTTCTTCGTGAGGATGTGGCTCTTGAAGGCGCGACGGCGCTTCACCTTGCCGGTACCCGTCAGCTTGAAGCGCTTCCGCGCGCCCTTGTGCGATTTCATCTTCGGCATGTTGCGACCTCTCGGCCTCCCATAGCTCGCGTCACTTCGGCGCGAGAATCATCGTGATCATCTTGCCTTCCAGCCGGCCCGCCGTCTCCACCTTGCCGACGTCGGCCAGCTCCTTGGCCACCCGATCCAGCACTGCCTGTCCCAGCTCCGGGTGCGCGACCTGCCGGCCGCGGAACATCATCGTGACCTTGACCTTGTTCTTCTCCTCGAGGAACCGCCGCGCATGTCCCGTCTTCGTGGCGAAATCGTGATCGCCGATGCCCGGACGGAACTTCACTTCCTTGAGCTCGATCACGTGCTGCTTCTTTTTCGCCATGCGCGCCTGCTTGGCCATCTCGAACTTGTACTTCCCGTAGTCCATGATGCGGACCACCGGGGGACGCGCGGTCGGGGCGACTTCGACGAGATCGAGACCCTGCTCATCCGCCATGCGAAGCGCGACGTCCACGTCGAGAATGCCGAGCTGTGATCCGTCGGCTCCGATGACGCGGACTGGTGAGATGCGGATCTGACGGTTGACCCGCACCCGTTTTGTGGTGTCCTGGATGCTTTAGCCCTCTGAGTGGAAAAAAAACGCGGACCCCTGTTGGAGGTCCGCGACGCGGGCGCGGCGCCCCCCCCCGGGGCGGCGGCGCCTTCCCAACGAGACACCCACAACCAAACCCCCCAACTC